>Ga0209186_1000302_pt1 | contig 40830 bp, 34 predicted proteins | sample SidtaG_FD_187426 | JGI IMG/M metagenome (GOLD analysis project Ga0209186, IMG submission 187426) | Marine algal microbial communities from Sidmouth, United Kingdom - Sidmouth_Male2 metaG (SPAdes) (version 2) | ecosystem: Host-associated > Algae > Red algae > Unclassified | place: Sidmouth...
CGTACCCGGGCCTTCGACCCGGGCTAAAATGACGGCGACCCTTCGGGCCTAAAATGACGGCGATTTCTAGGCCCGAAGGGTCGAGATAGTATAGCCCAGGTCGAAGGCCTGGGTTTTGAATACGATTTAGCGCAAGGCCTGAAAGGTCGACTCAATTGCGAAATACTTTCTACCACGACCTTTCAGGCGGCTGCCCCGTCGTCATCGGTAGAGGTCACCTCCTAGAATGCTTCCCTGACCGATTCCCTATTTTGATGATTTTCTGCATACCTTGGAATGTGGCCCAGCCGCTGCGGTAAAAGTGTGTTTCCGGCTTGCAGGGATAGGGTTTCTACGTATGGTCCGCCGAAATTTGTTCCCGCCATTGAGTGGCAGGGCCTTGAAAATATCTGCCATTGACTGGCAGATTTAAAAATACCCAATTTACCAGTTTATCGTAGAATTACGGAGAAAATCAGATGTTAAGATCACATACTTGCGGCGAATTACGCGGAGCGGACCATGGAACTGAAGTCACCTTGTGTGGCTGGGTCGATAAAGCCCGTGACCATAATGGCATTATTTTCATCGATTTGCGGGATCGCTACGGCATCACGCAAGTGGTGATTGAGAAGGGTGATTCTCCTGAAGCGCTTGATTTGGCGAGCAATGCTCGAACCGAATATGTAATCTGCACCGTCGGTGTGGTGTCGCCTCGCCCGGATGATATGATCAACAAGAAGTTGCCAACGGGTGAGATCGAAGTTCGGGCCAAGGTCTTGACGGTGATGAATCCAAGCAAGACGCCTCCGTTCCAGCTGGACGAAGCAAAAGCGGCTAAGACATCTGAAGAGCTTCGCATGAAGCATCGGTACTTGGACCTTCGTCGTCCGAGCATGGTTGCGAAATTGCGCGGCCGGAGCAAAGTGACGCAGGCGATTCGTACTCGTTTTGACAGCATGGATTTCATCGAAGTCGAGACCCCCATTTTGACCAAGAGCACCCCTGAGGGCGCGCGGGATTATCTCGTGCCAAACCGGGTGACGCCTGGAACCTTTTACGCGTTGCCGCAAGCGCCGCAGCAGTACAAGCAGCTCTTGATGGTTGGCGGGATCGACCGTTATTTCCAGATCGCGCGTTGTTTCCGTGACGAAGATTTGCGGGCGGATCGTCAGCCTGAGTTTACCCAAGTCGACTTGGAAATGAGCTTTGTTGAGACCGAAGATATTTATGGTGTGATCGATAAGGTACTTGCGTCTGCAGTCGAGGCTGCCGGGCATGAGGCACCTGAATTACCCCTTCCGCGCATGAGCTGGAACGAGTCGATGGAGCGTTTCGGAATTGATAAGCCTGACCTTCGCTACGGCATGGAGTTGGTTGATTTGGCCGAGGTGTTTAAGGACACCGAATTCAAAGTCTTCGGCAACTTGTTGTCCAAGGGTGGGGCGGTCAAGGCGATCAACGCCAAAGGCATTTCCACCAAGATTCCGGTTCGTTGTGTGAACGACGACTGGATGGCGATCGCGAAGCAAATGGGCTTCGGCGGGTTGGCCTACATTCGGGTGCAAGAAGACGGCACCTGGAAGTCACCGATTGTAAAAGTATTTAGCGAAGGCGAGATCGAGCGTCTCAAAGAGACCTTGAACGTCGAAGTCGGGGACTTGATCTTGTTTGCCGCGCATGAAAATCGCCTCAAGGTGAACGAGCTCTTGGGCAAGCTTCGGATCGAATGTGCGCGTGAAGCGGACATCGAGATGAAAGAAGGCTTCCACTTTACGTGGGTAACCGAATTTCCGCTGTTTGAAACCGCGGATGATGGGTCCTTGCACTCGATGCATCACCCCTTCACTTCGCCGCATCCAGATGACATTCCACTCTTGGATACCGATCCGGGCAAAGCGCGGGCCTTGGGCTACGACGTGGTGCTCAATGGGGTCGAGTTAGGATCGGGTTCGATTCGGATTCACGACTCTGGCCTGCAAGAGAAGATGTTTGATTTGTTGAATGTGACGCCGGAAGAAAAAGCTAGTCGCTTTGGTCACTTGCTTGAAGCGCTTGCCTTTGGCGCGCCTCCGCATGGCGGTATGGCGCTTGGGCTTGACCGCTTGGTTGCCTTGTTGCTCGACGGCGAGACGATTCGCGATGTCATTGCCTTCCCGAAAAACCACAAGGGGGCTGACCTCTTGATGGATGCGCCTTCGACGGTTGATTCGAAGCAGCTGCGCGACGTGCATATCCAGTTGGACTTGCCGGCGAAAGCGGAAGAAAACGACGCGGACGCCTAAGCGCCCACGGTACTTTTCTGATGATTATTCACTCGTGGAATGTAAACGGAATCCGAGCCTGCACTAAGAAGGGCTTCCTGGATTATTTGGAGCAGTATCAGCCTGATATTGTTGGCTTGCAAGAAGTCAAGGCGCTGCCGGAGCAACTCGAGCAGCCCTTTCCCGAAGAGTATCATGCCTATTGGAATCCCGCGAAACGTCGTGGGTATTCCGGTACGGTGATTTTGTCGAAGGTCGAGCCGATTGCGGTGACCAACGGCATTGGCATCGAAGAGCACGACGACGAAGGTCGTGTGATGACGGCGGAGTACGATGACTTTTATTTTGTCACGGTGTACACCCCGAACGCGAAGGGTGATTTAAGTCGCTTGCCGTATCGGACGGAAGCGTGGGATCCTGCCTTTTTGAACTACCTTCAGGAGCTTAAAAAGAAGAAGACGGTTGTCTTTGGTGGCGACTTGAATGTGGCGCACGAAGAGATCGACTTGGCGCGACCCAAGTCGAATCGAGGCAGCAGTGGTTTCACCGATGAGGAACGGGCGAACTTTAGTAAGATCGTCCAGGCCGGGTTTATCGACACCTTTCGGGATATGTATCCGGATGAGGAGGAGCAATATAGCTGGTGGAGTTATCGGGCTGGGGCACGGGATCGGAACGTTGGTTGGCGCATTGATTACATGTGCGTGGACCAAGAATCGATGGACCGGGTAGAGGACTCCTTTGCCCTCGATCAGGTTCTGGGGAGTGATCATTGCCCGGTCGGTATTGAGTTTGTTGACTAGTCGGTGGATCTGAAGACCTGCCCGCTTAGCAGGAATTTTTTGACAGGGTGGACAGGATTTACAGAATATTCTTTAATCCTTTTGCATCTAAAGTGGCATAAGGCGTCCCGCCAATGTACGAGCGCATACAAAGCAGGTAACCCACTCGAGCGGAGCCCTACTTGTACCATGCCCTTCCCAGGGCGTGTTCGTTCCATCGCCTTCCAGGCGGTGACGAATAGGTGAGTAGAAACCTGCGGATTAACCGTTTGCGTGTGCCGCCTCCGGGGTGTGTAGGGGCTAAGGGACGATTTTTTTGGGGGTGAATATTCAAAGCTGACGTTTGGTTTTTTACTCGCTAGAAAAGTCGCGTCAAAAACGAGATGCATCTCACGGTGGGGCTGAAGCAGGACTAACCTGCAGGGAGGTTTTTGGATTCAGCTGTGCCTTACTCGCCTTAAAGGCGAAAACAACGTAGCGATGGGTAACGCCTATCGGACCGTATTGATGGGCAGGTCAAGTCTGAAAGACTTGCACAAGCTGCAGTGCAGAGGGGTTGTGGAAGCTACAGAGGGGTTGTGGAAGCCTTTCAGGCTTCAAAGGCTGGACCAATTTACGATGGGCGTTGCCCATCGCTACGCTCTGCAAGCCTTTCAGGCTTGGGATTCATTGCGTACAGCTTTGGCCGCAACGCACACCATAGAATTTAACGGATGGGTTTTTACACCGCAAAATCTGCTGTGATACGGCCCCCTCCTTGGCCTTCGGCGAATCACGGCTACTTCTTGGAATTATTCGACTTGAGATGTTGGGGCGTATCAGAACTGACCTAATCAATGGGCGCACATCGTCTCGTAATGTGTGATAGGCTACGGGAGTTTTTTGAGTCGTACATTTCGAAGGTCTTCGTCATGTCAACCGATCATTTTTCGGGAGGTGGCAAGGTGGTTTGGGCACAAAAAAAGCCGTAGGACATATCCTGCGGCTTTGTCTTGTAGCACCTTAATGGTGCGTGAGCGGTCTTATTTAGCGACGGCCCATTTGATGCTGCTGGTGAGGAGGTCGAGGTACTCTTTGCTTTCCATGGTCGAGTTGTGGTGACCGATGGTGGTTCCGACGACTTTGCCTTTGCCGTGTTTGTTGATCCAGATGCAGGCTTGTGGGTTTTTCACTTTACCGTTGTCGCCGTGGGCGAGGACAGTTGCGGTGTCGAGGACGCGTCCGATATTATAGAGTTCGCCGTCGGGGGTGGTCCAGCCTTCTGGGAGGTCTTTTACCACCGGGTGATCAGCGTGCTTTTTGACCTTGGTCACTTTGATCGGGGCTTTCGGGCCGTGGTTCCGCGAATAGACTCCGAGAAATTTTACCCAGTCGGCTTCTTCGCCGTCCTTGGTTTCTACATCCCAATGAAAGGAGTGCATGGTGCAATGTAGGGCGATGGCTGGTTTGCCGGCTTCATGTACTTTAGTGACGGAGGCGATGAAGGCCGCATCGGTTTCTTTGGCGTGACAGATGTTGTAGAGGACAACGTCGTATGGGTCAGCCCAGCCGGGTTTGCTGAGATTGACTTTGCAGTCTGCGGCATTTTTATCATGGATGATGGTCCATTCAATGTCCATGCGGGCGGCCGTGCCTTCGGAGATGATTTTTTTCTGGGCTTCGTAATCGTGATAGCCTTCACCGGTGATCATGAGGGCTTTGACTTTTTCAGCTTGAGCAAAGCTCAGGCTGAAAAGTAGGGTGCAGGCGGCAATAAGGAGGTTGCGTGCAGGTAGTTTGCATGCAGGTAGAATGCGGAGGTTGCGTGCAGGTAGAATGCGGAAGGTCGACTTCATAAGGGTGTCTTCTGTTTGGTTACAGGTTGTTATCTAAAATACGTTTCTGAGGTTGGCTTCGCACTCACTATCGAGTGAAAAGGTAGGAATTCTTTAGGGCTTGAGCGGAGGCGGTCGGTCGTAAAAGGGCTTAAAGGTCGCTGGCGCATCGAAAGCTGATGTTGCCGCTCGAGCTGTCAGGCGTGTTTGAGGTGCGGGCCGCGACTCGGTAGCGGTTGCAGTATGATTCGTGGCAGAGGTAGGAGCCACCGCGGATGCTTTTGCGCTCGCCGCTCTCTGGGCCGGTTGGGTTCTCTGAGGCTTCATGCGTAAGATGCCATGTTGGGTCAAACCAATCGTGGCACCATTCCCACGCGTTGCCAGTGATGCAGTAGAGTCCGTAGCCGTTTGGTTTGAAGCTCCGGACGGGGCAGGGGCCGGTGAAGCCATCGGCGCCGGTGTCTTGCTCGGGGAAGCGTCCTTGCCAAATATTGCAGCGGTGTTTGTCGAAGGGGGTGAGGTCGTCGCCCCAAGGATAAGATTTTTGATCGAGTCCGCCGCGTGCCGCATATTCCCATTCGGCTTCGGTTGGGAGACGTTTTTGTGCCCAGGCGCAGTAGGCCATCGCATCGTGCCATGAGACGTGGAGCACCGGGAAGTCACCGCGTTTTTTTAGGTGGCTGCTTGGTCCTTCGGGATGTCGCCAGCAGGCACCGTTTACCTTGGCCCACCATTGCAGGCCTGAGATGGTGTCGGCGACGAGGTTCTCCCGTTTTTTGGTGGGAAGTTGATTGAAGAAAACGAAGGACCATCCGAAGATCTCGGCCTCGGTTTTGTAGCCCGTATCGTTGACGAAAAATTGAAACTGCAGGTTGGAGACAGCGCAAATGTCGATGAGGAAGGGGGCGATCTCGACCTCGCGTACCGGTCCTTCGCCGTCGTCTTTGAAGCCTTCATTTGAGTCTGTCCCCATGTTGAACCTGCCACCGGGGATCGGGAGCATGCCTTGGTCGTTGCCGGTAAAGATACGGCGAAAAGCTGGTGCTTCAGGGCGTGGCGAGGTTGCTGAGCTTGATTCGAGAGCGCCCCTGCCTCGGTTTGCACTCGGGGTGCAGCAGCCTTTGGCCGGGGGAGAGGCGGCTGGCTTGGACTGACTTTTGTTCTGTGGGTCGTGGCTCATTTGTTGATAAAACTACCGAGGGGGCGGGCGACTTGCAACGGAGAATCGAGTGAAGGAAGCGGAATTCACCAACAATGACAACTTGAACAAAAATTCGTTCCTGAGAAATGTGGGTTGCAAAACGCTTTACGCAACGGTTTGATCCATGAATGGAATCCTACGAAGTGCTGAAGGAGGCAATCGGTAAAGTTGGAGCCAAGTCTGTCGCCTCCGATATGGGTCTGTCGCCATCTTTGATTTATAAGTGGTGTCAGCCAAAAGATGATGAGGGAAGTAGCGGGGCAGACAATCCGCTAGATCGCCTTGCCAAGGTCTACGAATGCACCGGTGATACGCGCATTGCTCAGTGGATGTGTGAAAAAATGGACGGGTACTTTGTCGCGAATGAGCGTCAAGATAAGTACAAAGAAGTTCCGCTTATTCAGGCCACCCAGTCGATCCTGCATGAGTTCTCTGATTTACTTCGCGTGGTATCCGAAAGCATCGAAAACGATGGCCTGATCACCGGCGATGAAGCGGTGAAGATTCGCAAGGAATGGGAAGAGCTTAAGTCGATCACCGAAGGCTTCGTTCGTGCGTGTGAAGACGGTACCTTTGATGAAGTGAAGGCCTAAATTTTTGGGTAGTCCATTGGTTTTGGTGAAAGTCTATGCATCAGTTTCAAAAATATCTTCCACCTCATTGGAACGACAGGATAAAAGAGCGTTCGCTGGCTGACTCGGACGGAAAATTTGAGGAGCTCAGTGCCGGTGCGTTTCGCGGCAACATACGACTTATTTTTAAGGACGAATCGTACGCTTATTTTACAGGAGCATTTCACATCGAAGATGAGGTTCGAGAGGAAGTAGCCGTGTTCACCGAACATTGTGGCTACCATATTTTCCCAGCTTGGGGGCTTCGTGTAGAATACGATGAGTGAACAGAGGCTAGGAGTAAAGCATGGTTTGTAATTTGTAGTCCCCGAGGCGAGCCTCGGGGCTATGGTGCCTTCACTCCTTCGGAGGTATCGGTCAGGAACAGTATGCCTCATCAAGACAGGTCCAGATAGCAATGGCGCTTAGTTAAGCCGATTTGTATGGAAAGGAGTTCGCTCTGCCCTGAAAAGAAAGCCGGAGGCTTGAAGTCAATTAGCCGGTCGGTGACCGAAGGGAACCACCGGAATTCATTGGGAAATAATATGAAGCGCTGGAAGCGCGGTCGGAATAGAAACCAATATGGGCGGTGCCTTTCAAAAAAGCAGAGGTCAACTGATGCGTGCTCAGAATGCGATTTTTAACTGAAAATTGTACGGTTTTAGCCAGCTGGCGCGGTGCTGCGCCTCGCTCCGATTTCTCTTCAAATACAGGACTTATCCCTCGTTGCCTTCTCACGCTTGCACGTAACCCGGCGCTGCGACCGCTTGGCGGCTTGCACACGGGCTACCCTATCCCGCCCACGTTGGGGCGGATTCCCACGGCGTAAAATGTCGCAAAAAAATGATTTGATGGCTTATCTAAGTGCCATTGGGTCCAGATAGCTGGGTGTCTAAACGTGCTACTCTTCAATCGGCATCCAGTCGAGGATCGCGTTGACGGGAAAATGATCGGACGGGTTTTTACCCTCGCGGATGCTGCGGTCGATGTTCGCGGCAACGACCTCCATGCCTTTGGTGAAAATGTAGTCGATGCGATGGCGCGAGCGCTCACCCTTGAAGGCGCTGAAGGTCCCTTCTCCAGCTTGTTCTACCGGAAAAGCGCTGCGGTAGGTGTCGATCCACGGGGCGGCAGAAAGGTGTTTGATTCCTTCGGAGCTGGGCGGAATGTTGAAGTCACCACAAACCACGATCGGCATGCTGTCGGCTAGTTTTTTAGCCTGGGTTCGAATCAGCTTGGCTGACTCGGTGCGTGCTTGGCGGCCTCGGTGGTCAAAGTGAGTGTTCACGAAGAGAACGGCTTGCTTGCTTTTTGCATCTCGGAGTTTGACCCAAGTTGCGATGCGGGGGAGGGCGGCATCCCAGCCCTTCGAACCGTGCAATTCAGGGGTTGGGCTGAGCATAAAGTTTCCTTTAGCCAAGAGCTTGAAGCGATTTGTCTTCCAATAGATTTCGCAACGCTCGCCCTTGCCACCTTTTTCGCGGCCCATGCCGAAGCGCGAGTATCCTTTTAAATTGTCCGCAAGGTAGCTGGCTTGAAAGTCGAGATTCTCTTGGGTTCCCAGAAGATCTGGAGAGGTGGCTTTGATGGTGTCGACGACAAATTCTTTTCGTAGCGACCAGTGGTTGGCGCCGTCTTTCGCGGTGCCGTAGCGAATATTAAAACTCATGACGGTGATGTCCTGCGCGGATCCTTCAAAAGGAAGTAAGAGAAGCGAGAAGAATGAGGCACTAAAAAGCACATTGCGGGAAAGAAATTGCATGGAGGTAGTCTGATGCAGTGATGAAATCGTTTCAAGGAATCCTGAATGGAATTGATCTAAAAGACCCTGTGCCCATGGATCGATTTTATCGTTGTTTCGCTGGGTCAGTCTCGGTTTGTCATCGATTGCGACTTGACGAATCAGTCATTGGTGGGACATTGCTACCGGAACGCCAATGTAGCTCAGCTGGTAGAGCAGCTCACTCGTAATGAGCAGGTCGTAGGTTCAAATCCTATCATTGGCTCTTTTTTCTTACCCTCAGTTTCTCGTTATTGGTTCGTAAGCTGTTTCGCAACTTTTGGGGCGAACCTCTAATGAAAACCCTGTTTTCTGCTTTGCGTTTTTGCTTCGCTTCATGTTAGACGAAGTCAACCATCATCTATTTTTCAGTATGCCACATCGTATTTTATCTCTAGAAGAAGTCAGCGAGTACCTCCACATGAGTGAGAAGGCGCTCCAGGCGCTCGTACGTGGTGGGGAGATCCCGCATGAAAAAAATGGGGATCGTGTTTCTTTTCGTAAGGTAGAAATTGATGCTTGGGCATCGCATCGCTTAATGGAATCTTCTGAAACGGATATCGAAACGTTTCATAAAAAATCCTCGGCGAAGCAGCATGACCTTTCGGATTCGCATTCGATTATGCCCGAAATGCTTCATGCCAGTGGTATTATTGCCGATTTATCCTGCCGGACGAAACCTTCCACTATTACCGCGATGGTGGATCTTGCTGATAAAACAGGGTTGTTAATCCACAAAGAAGATTTGCACAAAAGTATCGTGGATCGCGAAAATCTAGGGACGACTGCTTTGCGGGGTGGGGTGGCCTTGTTGCACCCGCAGCACCATGATCCCTATACCTTTGACGACTCCTTCATCGTGTTTGGTCGGAATTTACAGCGAATCCCTTTTGGTTCGCCTGATGGTAAAACCACCGATCTATTCTTCATGATTTGCTGTCAAGATGACTCGATTCACCTGCACCTGCTCGCCCGCCTCTGTATGATGTGTTACCACACACGTTTGCTATATGAGTTGCGCGAAGCAGAAACAACGGATGAAATTCGAGAATTGATTCTCGATGCAGAAGCCGAAGTGATCAAGTTGCGCTTAGAGAAAAAGAAGAAGGTCTAGTCCGCTTTTACTCCTGAGTTAAATGGCTTTTTACACCTGAGGTAAATGGCTTTTTATTCCTGAGGCAAATGGCTTTTTACGCCTGAGGTAATTGGGTTGGTTTAAGAGGCTGTGTAACACGTGGTTCCGCCTCCAAAACCAATCGATGTGTAATGCCCATCGCTACGCTGTTTTCGCCTTTCAGGCGAATAGGTACCTTCGCCTGCTCTTTTTAGATGAAGGGAGATTTGAACCAATCCATTTCACCACCAATCCTTTTCACCAATGGGTACACTATTGCGGTGCGTTGGTTTCATTAAATCGCGACTGAATTTGTTACGGCCCTACGTAGTGCATTATTAAAAAGTTTGATAAAGTGGGAGAACCTCTTTGTTTTCAAGAATTACCTCGATGGAGTTACAATATTGTAGAGCCAATTCTACAATAATGCGATTTTGTAACATAGAGGGGGTTGATATATTTTGTCTGCACGGCTTGGTCGGTGCATTTTAGGCTGAAACAGAGTAGCAGCTCAAAAAACCCCAAAAGGAAGACAAGAATGAAACAAACAAAAAAACTGATTATGATGCTCATGATCTGTATTGGATGCAGTGCCCTATTCGGCAGTACTGCAATGGCGCAAGAAGTAGGAGTCGTCGAAGCAGTCGAAGCAGTCGCAGAGGCAGTGGCCGAAGTGACGGAAGCGGCAGACGAAATTAATGCAGCGGACACGGCTTGGATGCTTATCGCAACTGCATTGGTTCTGCTCATGACGCCTGGACTCGCCTTTTTCTACGGAGGACTTGTTCGCCGTAAAAATGTGCTCTCCGTGTTAATGCAATGTTTCATGTGCATGTGCGTGATGACGGTCTTATGGGTTGTCATTGGCTACAGCTTGGCTTTTGGTAGTCAGCCCGGATTTTGGGGTGGCTTTGAACACATGATGTTCAATGGAGTCGGCTTGGAAGCGAATGGAACGATTCCGCATGTTCTCTTTGCGGCCTTTCAAGGGATGTTTGCAATTATTACGCCCGCTTTGATTATTGGCGCATTCGCCGAGCGGATGAAATTCAGCGCGTTCCTCTTCTTCTCTATTCTATGGCTCTTATTCGTCTACTGCCCCGTGTGTCACTGGGTTTGGGGGCAGCCTGGTGATTATGAAGGCTTCTTTGCTCTAGGTAATGACGGAGCGTTAGACTTTGCCGGTGGAACTGTGGTTCACATTAATGCTGCGGTTGCAGCCCTCATGGCGGCATTTGTCCTCGGTAAGCGTGCGGGCTATCCAAGCAAAATTTCACCCCCACACAATCTTCCCTTTGCCGTACTCGGAGCTGGCTTGCTCTGGTTCGGTTGGTTCGGATTTAATGCGGGTAGTGAACTCGCGGCGGACGCAGTTGCTGCGAATGCACTCCTCGTCACCCACGTTGCTGCATCTGCTGCCGGGGTTACTTGGGCCTTGATCGAATGGATCAAGCGGGGAAAACCCACTGTACTCGGAATTATCACCGGCGCCGTGGCAGGTCTGGTTGGCATCACGCCAGCTTGTGGATTTGTTAACTCATCTGGTGCACTTGCAATTGGTGCTGGCGCAGGAATCCTCGCTTTCGTCTTCGTCGCACTAAAAGAGAAACTTGGATACGATGACTCCCTCGATGTATGGGGTGTTCACGGTATTGCTGGTATCTGGGGCGCTTTGGCAACCGGTATCTTCGCGATCGAAGCCATTGGCGGAACCGCTGGGGTACTTGAAGGCAATGGGGGGCAACTCCTCATTCAGTGCAAGGCCGTCTTGTACACTTTGATTTACTCAGGCATTGTTTCCTTTGTTCTTCTCAAAGCCGTGGACCTCGTCGTTGGTCTTCGGATCGCAGAGCAAGCGGAACGGGTCGGACTCGATTTGTCTGACCACGCAGAAGCCGCTTACACGCTTGTAGACTAACCCCTCATTCATTCGGAGAATTGAAATGAAATATATTGTAGCTATTATTCAGCCTGATCGTTTGGACGAGGTGCTCGATGCACTAGAGAAAAGCGAGATCCATCTTGTTACCGTAACTCAGGTTATGGGACGTGGACGTCAGAAGGGGATCGCAGAGTTTTATCGCGGTCACAAAGAAGTCGGAAGTCTGCTTCGTAAAATTAAACTCGAGATCGCGGTGAGCCACGATTTCGTTGAAAAGGCGATTGCCGCCATCACTGGCGCGGCGAAAAGCGGCAGCATTGGTGACGGGAAAATCATCGTCCTCAACATCGAGGATTGCGTTCGGATTCGGACCGGTGAACGCGGTGGCGAAGCCATTGGGTAAATCGTAACCGTTCCTCTAGGAGTCTGTTGGGCTTAGGCTTTCGAGCGAGGGTTTCTCAGTTTGAAACCAGACGGTTTGGACGATTCGTGAGAATAGTTGAGACTATTTGATCGATTCGTCCGGATCGTATGGGCCAAAGTGAGGAATTCGTAGCCGGATCTGCTAAGTCCGACAGGCTCCTAGGAGTCAGGCCGTCCTTTTGGGGCGGCCTTTTTTTGTCGGGTTACACTCTTTTTGTTTCCTGATCCGAAATTTGGTATCTTTGGCCCCTATGAATGTATTTACCTATGGAACCTTATCTGTCCCCGAAGTCATGCTGCGGGTCACGGGGCGACAGTTTTCCTCGCGGCCAGCAGTGCTGCAGGACCATGTGCGTTACTTGGTTCGGGATCAATGGTTTCCGGGTATTGTGCCTCATGAAGGTCATTCGGTGGAAGGGGTCTTGCATCAGGATGTGGATGAGGCCTCACTCGCTCGCCTAGACGAGTTTGAATCTGAGATGTATCTTCGTGGTTCACTTCCTGTTTTTCCTTGCTCTTCGGCCGCCACTATATCCCCACCGTCCTCCGTTGAGGGCGAAGCCTTCAAGCCCGTCTTGGCTGAAGTCTATGTTGTTGCTCCTGCCTATGAAGGGCTGTTGACCGACGTGGCCTGGGATGAGGCCCATTTTCGATCCCATTGGCTGCAGCGTTATCTCTCTTGGTAGTGAAGGCCATTTCGAGGTTTCCTTTCGCTCCATGCTTCGGCAAGATCGATTGATATGAAGGAATTGATCCATCAACTCGAATCCCTTTCACGCGCAGTAGGGAAGTTAGAATTTCCATCGGTGCACACGGTGTACAACCCATTAGAGTATGCTTGGGCGAGTCACGTGGAGTATATTTCTCGCTTTGCCTCTCCGCAGCCATCGGTTCTGTTTCTGGGGATGAACCCTGGGCCGTGGGGGATGGCGCAGACTGGGATCCCCTTTGGTGAGATTGCTGCAGTTCGCGATTGGATGAAGTTGCCCTGTGAATTGATGCTCGATGGAGTGGAGCAGCATCCGAAACGTCCCTTGCTCGGCTTTGATTGTACTCGCTCCGAAGTGAGCGGGCGCCGGATCTGGGAACTCTTTGGGGAGAAATACAAGACGCCGTCGCGGTTCTTTCGGCAGCATTTCGTTTATAATTATTGCCCCTTGGTGTTTATGGCTGAAAGCGGAAAGAACATTACCCCTGACCAATTACCTGCAAAGGAAGCGAAGCCATTGATGGCGCTCTGTGATGATGGATTACGCGATTTGGTTTGCCTGCTGGCTCCGAAGACAGTGGTCGGGGTCGGAAAATTTGCTGAGGCTCGAGCTCGTCGATGTTTAGGAGAAGAGCAGGCGATTTCCTGTATTCTTCATCCCTCTCCGGCCAGCCCCGCGGCGAATCGGGGGTGGGCTCCTCAGGCGGAGGCTCAGCTCATCGCGGCTGGCATTTGGCGCAAGCGCCGGTCAGACCGAGACTAGCCTGCCGAGGGGGTGAAAAAGAAAGGGTGGGGCGTTTGCATGCTTATAGCGTCACAGCTCGGATGCATAAAAAAGCCGACTGAAGATCAGTCGGTTTTGCCGGGAAAGAAGGGCGGGGTTAGCGCTTTTTCTTCTTAGCCGCAGGGCGCTTCTTAGCCGTGGGCTTTTTCTTAGCCGTGGGCTTTTTCTTAGCCGTGGGCTTTTTCTTAGCCGTGGGCTTTTTCTTAGCCGTGGTCTTTTTCTCAGCCGCGGTCTTTTTCCTAGCCGCGGTCTTTTTCCTAGCCGTGGTCTTTTTCTTAGCCGTGGTCTTTTTCTTAGCCGTGGTCTTTTTCTTAGCCGTGGGCTTTTTCTTAGCCGTGGTCTTTTTCTTAGCCGTGGTCTTTTTCTTAGCCGTGGTCTTTTTCTTAGCCGTGGTCTTTTTCTTAGCCGTGGTCTTTTTCTTGGCCGTGGTCTTTTTATTAGCTGCGGGTTTTTTCTTAGCCGCTGTCTTTTTATTAGCTGCAGATTTTCTCTTCGCCGCGGTTTTCTTTTTCTTCGCTACTGCTTTTTTGCCAGCTGCGGGTTTCTTCTTCGTTACGACTTTTTTACGCGCTACAGGTTTCTTTTTCGCTGCTGGCTTTTTCTTCGCCGCAGATTTTTTCTTTGATGGTTTTTTCTTAGCTGCCATTTTTAATCATCCCTAATGCTATGGTTACTTAATATAATATTTTTCCATCATATTTATCATTTACGCAAGGTATTAAATCTAGGTTTCTCAGTTTAGGTTTTTGGCGCAGAAGCAACTCTGTATACTATAATAAAGTATAAGCTGTATGAATTAATCAGTCCTCTGTGCGTTGTTTTTCGATATCGTTTCTGGGTGAATATTTTAGGAAAACAATTTTGGCATCTGAAGCCTGATAGTGTAGGGTCATCATCTTAATGAAGATATTGATTGCAGAAGATGACCCGGTTTCATCCCAGATTTTAGAACTCACTTTGCAAACGCTTGGGCATGAAGTCATTTGTTGTTCGAATGGTTTACAGGCTTGGGAAGCGTTTCAGGAAGCGGATTATAATATCGTGGTAAGTGATTGGGACATGCCCGAAATGGACGGGGTCGAGTTCTGCCGGAAAGTTCGGGCCCACAAGAAAAATACCTACACCTATTTCATTCTTCTTACCGGAAAGTCGGCCCACGATAATATGACTTTCGCCATGGATAATGGGGTGGATGATTTTGTTCCTAAGCCTTTGGATGAATCTGAATTATCGACTCGATTGCGGGTGGCTCAGCGGATTATCGGTTTTAATCAAGAAATTCGGGCCTTGAAGACCATTCTTCCTATTTGCAGTTATTGCAGTAAAATCAGGCGTAAAAACGATAGTTGGCAACGTTTAGAGATCTATTTAGAGCAAAATTTGCAGAAAGATTTAAGTCACAGTATTTGCCCTGACTGTTATCAAAAACACGTAGAGCCCCAGTTTCAATAGCTAGGTCTGTTTCAATATCCAGATCTGTTTCAATAGCTAGGTCTGTTTGAACCCTAGCTTTGTTTGAACCGCTTGATTCTTATCCAAAGATAGCGCCTGTCTCATTTGCCGAATCACGTCGCTGAGCTTCTTGATTTCCACCAGTTCCGAACCAGCTTCGCGGCTGGTTTTTCTACGCTATAGGTCATCCCTGTAGCGATCAAGATCGCCGCGATCAGAGCAATGACTTGGGTGATTCGAAGTCCAAATCCACGCTCTAATAACTCACGCATCAGGACGTATCCGACGTACTGGTGAACGATGTATAAGCTATAGGAAATGCTTCCTAAAAAGAGGAGCGGCTTCCAGGTGATCCACTCCAGCCAGCCTTTTATGAATGCGATAAACAGCCCGGTAAATCCTGCAACGAGCCCACCTAACAGTGCGCCATGTTGAAATTGAAGTGCGATACAGCAGGCCATGAATGCAAACCCGATTCCATTTGATCCTGATTTCCAGTGCCGATACAGGAGCATGCCGAGTAAAAATAAATGTCCATATCCAACCAAGAAGAGGGTTTTGATTTTAAATGGGAGGTGGAAACTCGCAAATTCTTCTGCTCCCCAAAGCACTGCGAAGAAACTAATCGCTGCTCCAGCAGCGAGATGAAAGCGTTTTAGCAGGCCAGAAAAGTAGGCGGCGGCGATAACAAAGTAGAAGGATAGTTCGAGGGTCAGGGTCCAATACGCTCCGTCGACTTTGGCGAAGCCCGCATACTCCTCAAGCATGGTGAAGTTAGCCAAGGTCGGGATGAGGCCTACCGCACGGCTTGCTAGTTCACCACTCGGTTCACGCGCGTCGAGTCCAAAGCTGTGGACCACAATCGAGGTGATGAGGATCGAGAGCCAGTACACTGGAAAGAGTCGGGCGAGGCGTGAGACGGCAAAGTCGATGATCCGTTTTGAATGTTCGAGGCTCATGAAAATGACGAAGCCACTCAGCATGAAGAAGAGTTCGACTCCGTATTGGCCCGCACTAAAGCCCTGAATTCCATCCGCAGGATCCCCGATGATCTCGAAGTAATAGTAGTAGTAGTGATAGAGAAGGACGCCGAAGGATGCAATGCCACGGAAGGCGTCGAGCTCAAGTAAGCGTTTCCGGTTTGCTTTTGGCGGGGTTGGAACCGGTTTAGAATCGGTCAACGTGGAAGGGGGCACGGGATTACTCATGTCGAGGTAGTGGCTTATGTCTCTTTGCCTTGTCTTTTTGCCCAGCCGGCAAGGGTTGTTCGTAGAGTGCGTAAGGCAAATTTCAACCCGCGCTCCGAATTCGCGTAGCGGACATTAAATTGTTTCTCCACCGGATCTATAGCTTGATGTAGCTGAAAAGCTCCTGGGCAATTGCTCTTTGTTTGTTGGTATAGTTCCATTTCATCGAGCTGATAAGGGGTATGACCGGTGAGGCAAAGCCGCCCTTGGATGACTTGAATCATTCGCTTTGACCAGCTCCACCGTTGCGGGTTGGGCACCGAGTAAGCGAGGCCTTGTTTGTCAATGAGCTGCTGGGTTTTGGCTTCCGCTTTGCCTTTGCTCAATAACTGAATAAAATCGATCAACATCATGCAGGGGAGAAGCAGAAGCGCGACTAGTTTTCCGAATAGGGTAGCAAGCTGAATTTTCCAAGAGCTCCGGTCGCTCAAAGAAGCGATGAGTAGGTCATCCAGCGAAATCCAGTTACCGTCAGTTGGGTCAATGAGTCGGTTGCCGGCGACAATTTTATCTTCGATGTTCACCCCATCACCGATGTAAGTGTGGTTGAGAATTAGGCTGCGTTTAATGTTGGCGCCATGCCCGACGACGACATGATCTTCAAGTAGGGTTTCTGGTCCGACTTTACTAAAGCTCCCCACGCGACAATGATTGCCGATAGAAAGAGGTCCTTCAAGCTCGCAGCTTGGAGGTAACACCACGTGGTATCCGACCGTACTACCTTCGGGGGTTGTCTCTCTCTCCCCGTAGCCGCCGGCAACTTGACTGTGTAGATTTCCATTCAGCGCATGTCGGTTTAATTCGAAAAGATCGTTGAGAGAACGGACAGGGCGGGTGAAAATTCCAGATATCGGATTGGTTTTAAATCGCTCTTGCTTGATGTAGCTACGAACTGCGCTCGAGCCCTTCAAAATGACGAGGTCATCAGCCGCATGAATCCCATCCTCTGCAGGTACACTGCTATCGGTCGCAACTCCCAAATGCACCGGAGCGGTTAAGCATAAGACACCGTCTTTCCATTGTTCTGGGTCCCGCTTGAGGAAATCGTGGATGCCCTTATCAGGGCGCAAAAAGCTATACCTGATATTCAGTCCCCAATTGCTTCCGTCGCCACAAAATTCTTCGATGGCATAGGCGTGTTTTCCAAGCAGGATCCGGACATCTGTAATCCCCCATGCAACACAGGCCTCAAGCCAGGTCTCGATTAGAGGGCGATTCCCGGCTGGCACCAGAGGCCAGGCATAGTCTCCTAATGGCTCGGTCCAGGCATAGGCCTGTCCGGTAAGTAGGAGTGCTTTCATGATGCAGTTTCCGCTCAGAGGAATTATTTGCTGGCGGCAATGGCTTCTTCGGCCGTATCAAAAATCTCAAAGATCTCATTCGCTTTGGTGATTTCAAATACCATGCGCGTCTTTTTGCTTAAGGCCGCGATTATGATTTCGCCTTCTCGTTCTTGCATGATTTTGTACATGGCTAAGATGCCGCCAAGTCCCGAGCTGTCCAGGAGGTCGACTTCAGACATTTCGAGGATGAGCTGTTTCACTTCGGGTTTTGAACTTAACCAGTTGGTAACCGTACTGCGGAATTCATCAATGGTTGAGACCGTGAGTGAGCCGACGCAGGTGCCTTGGCCGAGTGTATCAGAAATTGTTTCTAGTTGGATTGTCATAAAATTGGTTGCCTTTGTCGACGGTTGTAAGCCCGTTTTCCTGAAATCGAAAGCCCATGCGAAGGGGAGCATCAGAGCGGAAGCACTCTCGATGTGTTAGTACGCCCCTTTGCCAAGAAGAACGGCAGGTATGGTTTTTAAAATGATGAGGATATCATTCCCTATGCTCTGGCTGCGAATGTATTCAAGGTCGAGTTGGACCTGTTCATGAAAGGGGATTTCACTGCGGCCCTTGATTTGCCACAGGCAGGTGAGGCCGGGCTTGACGTGCAGTCGTTTGCGATCGTTTAATGAGTATTGCGCCACCTCGCTGGGGACGGGAGGGCGTGGCCCGACCAACGCAAGGTCACCGATGAGAACATTCCAAAGCTGCGGGAGCTCGTCGATGCTGAAGCGTCGAATGATGCGGCCCACGCGGGTGATCCGAGGATCTTTTTTCATTTTGAAAATCACCCCGTCGCCGGATTCGTTTTCAGCCATGAGCTCTGCTTTACGTGCCTCCGCATCCGTGTACATGGAGCGAAATTTATAAAAGTTAAACAAAGAGCCGAACTGACCCACCCGCTTTTGCATGAAGAAAATCGGACCGGGGTTTTCGATGAAAATGGCGATGGCGGTGATGAGGAAAAGAGGGGAGAGTAGAAGGAGGCCGACCAGTGCACCAAGAATATCTACTGCTCGCTTAATAATAAAGAGGCTCTGCATGGCTGCTTCCCATCGAAGTAATTTTCGATGCAGCCGCTTCTTCATCTCCTGTGCCTCTTTACTTGAGGCCGGTAAATGTAAGGCAAGCGGAAGGCTGCTTTCTGGTTTTACGGGCGGCTTCATGATTCACTATACGTTGATTTGCAGGGATTTCAGAAAATTCCTGCATCATTTTTTTAGCTCGGTAGTTTAAAGTAATAAACCGTCACATTGGTCCTGTTTCGCCTGCTTTGCTCTACCGCAGAGCTCAATTTTTTGATAATGGGTAATCCTCGACCGCTTTCGCTCATCTGGTCTCGTGGCATGCTCGCCTGCCAAAGTTTCTCGATGGCCCATGCTTTTCCTGGATCCATAAGGAGCATTTCACACATGCTTGCACTGCGACGAAGCTGCACCGTCATCGTTTCTTCCTGATCTTCAGTCACGGGATCGGCTGAGAGCTGGCCTTCTTTTTTTCCGCTGTGGCGCACTACATTGCCCAAGTGTTCCATGAGGACGAGCTGCATTGTGTTGCAGAGGTCTTCTGGAATTTCACTGGCCTGCATCGCCTTTTCCGCGGCAATGGCCACCGCTTCGACCGAGCTGTTTTCAATAGGATTTTCACTCCGATATATGATGGAGTTTTCATGATTCATGGAAAACAGCAACATGCTGCAATCATCGTTGAGAAGAAAGCCGGCCTCATTTACCTTAAAGAGAATCTCCGAAATGAGTTCGCTTTCTGGGACAACTTGGAACACATTTTCAAACAAGCCTTGTACACCTTCAATCTCAAGTTCCTCGCCCGTTTCGTGATGTACCGCTTCGGATAGCCCGTCGGTGTAAAATAACAAAGCGGAACCTTCTGGTATGCTAACCGTCACTTCTTGATCGATTGAAAACGGAGGCGATTTGAATTCTGGAAAGCCAATGGGCGGGCCTCCACCTAGCATCATTTCTCCACTAGGGATCGTTTCGCTTGGGGCACAAACGGGGGGAGGATGGCCGCATCGCAACATGCAAATGCTTTTCGTCTCTGGATTAAACCGAAACAAGATCAGGGTAGCATAGACCGATGGTTCCCGAATCCGTGCCCGCAGACCTTCATGCAATTCATTACAAATTTCGTAGGGCGCTGCATCGGGGTTTGATTGAATAAACGTGGTTAAAATCGACTTCATTAAGGACGAAACCATTGCGGATGCGACCCCGTGCCCTGCAACGTCTCCAACGTAAATCAGAGATTCCCCATTGGGTAGGGGGATCATATCGAGGAAGTCCCCACCCACATGTTGGGAAGGTAAATATTCGGCCCGCGCTTGGTAATCGAGGCCGATGAGCGGAGAGGCTGAGGCGAGGGTTCTCTGCAAAGCACCCGCCACTTCAAGGTCTTTCGAAATGGCGGCTTTCCAGTTCTGCAATGCTTCGGTGCTCATTTTTGCCTGTAGCGTCGTTTTTACCCGCGCCAAAAGCTCGCGTGGAGAAAAGGGCTTTCTGACAAAGTCTGTCGCACCTGCGGTAAAACATTCTTCCGCCACCGTAGAAGAATCTTCCGAGGTGACAATAATCACTGGGATGCCCCGAGTTGGATAATTGTTTTTAATCTGTTGGCAGAGTTCGGAGCCAAATAAGTCGGGCAGTTGATAGTCGACCAAGACGAGGTCAATTTTCTCTTCTTTCAGGATGGTCATGGCTTCCTTGCCATCTGCCGCCATGAGTACCTCGTGACCCACACTTACGAGCACACGTTGTTGCAACCACCGCATGGCGGCGAGGTCATCGACGACCAATATGCGGGCTGAGTTTTCATCTTGAGCAACGTCGTTCGCCATTTCACGCTCACTCTACTCTGTTTTTTCCAAATCTCCAACGGAATAGCTAAGGGGAGATGATTCGTTGGTCATTTTCGTATCAGTTTGATGCCCAACACTTTTCAACTGGCAAAAATGGTGTAGGATGTGGTCGTGAGCCATCGAAACCTACAATTAGAACAGGATGAAGTAACCCGACTTGCGCGACAGCTATACCGTCAGGCTTCTGCTTCTGGTAAGACGCGTTTTCTTCTTACTTCGCCACGAAACGTAGTGGATGGGGCGGGCTTCCTTCGGCAACTTCAAGCCGGGTTAGATACGCTCACAGGTGTCTCGGAGAACCCTGACGAAGCCACCTCGCCACCGATTCAACTTCGTTGGGCGCCAAATTTTTTAACCGATGGGGAACCGTTGAGTCAACTGGCTCACTGCGACGCGGTGATTCTTCTCGCTTACTCAGGCCGGAGCAAGCGGCGTGATATTCGCGAAACCGTCGCCCTACTAGAAGCAGAAGGAGTGGATTTGCTCGGAGTCGTCCTTCTTCATATGAAGAACCCGATTCCATATCTCCTCCGTAAATTGGTAGGTGCGAGATGAACTTATCCTATCTCTTCCGGCTCGTGTTTTTACGTAAGTGGTGGTTGCTCCTGCCTCTCATGATCTCGCCGATTTTTACCGTCTACCTTTTACTGTCGGCCGAACCTGAATACCTTTCCGGCGCGAAGCTTTGGGTCAAAGAGCAAAGCGAGAGCAGCGACCTTCTCCGTATCGAGCGCAATGGATCACATGGGGATACACATATTAATGTGCAATCTCAGATCATTATGTCCAACCGGACGATGGAGGAAGTCATCAAACGTACCGGTTTGATCATCCCACCACCCAGCCGCAGTGTCTTGGGCCTGCGTCGTCAAGCCAAGGGCCAAGCCACCAAAGAAACAAAAGCACCGAGTAAAATCGATGCGTTAAAAAGCATTCACAAAAGTGTGCACGTCAATGTGGTGAACCCTGAAATTCTCATTATCTCGGCACATATGAATGATCCGCACTTGGCCCAACTCGTGGTGTCCAATGTTGTCGATGTCTATCGCGAAAACAGCCTCGCTTTGGTTTTGGATGAAATCGAGCGTCACGAAAAATATCTCATCACCCAACAAGAGCGCTTGGACAAAGAAGTGAACGAGCAGGAACAGCTGCTGATTGATTTCGAAAGCAATCATCCTGAAGTGGCCGGGGGAATGGGGCGTGCTATTCAGTCGCCAACCTATGCTCTGGAAACAGCACAAGTTGGTCCCGTCCCTTTGCTAGCTCGGCAACTCGCCGAGCTCGAACTGAAGCGGAACCATCTAGCGACCACCTTGGAGTCAAATAGTTTTGAACTCAAAAGCTTGGATGCAGAAATTTCCGCTGGCCGTGCCTTACTCGATTCCTATTTGGCCTCCTTATCGATTCAGGCCAAACAACAGGTAGAGCATGACAAGCTTAGTTGGAGCTTGGATAAGCTTCGGGAGTCCCGCGCTGCCTTGCAGGCCGAAGTGATGCAAATCGCGCTATCGCGAGGAGCGAAAATCGCGGAGGCAAGTGGGATTACCGTGCTGGATCAACCGAGTTTTGATGACGAACGCATTGCGCCCAAACGGAAAAATGCGCTGATTGGTTCTATCGTTTTAGGTCTCTTAGGCGGGCTTGGCTTATTGGTCGTAGTCAGTTTGTTGGACACGGTCTATCGCTACCCTGAGGAAATTGAAGCCGATCTTGAGGTTCCAGTATTGGCGACCCTTCCACTCATCAAGCGGAGACGTTCATAAGCCTTATCACCCATAGCGCGGCGGTAAGTCTGGCGAAACTTCTCGAAAAAGTTTTCGCCTTTCTCATCATTCTCGTCGCCTCACGCTTGTATGGAAGCGAAGGAGTAGGGGAGTTTTTCTATTATTTCTCCTTGGTATGCATCTTCCTTCCGTTGTTCGAAATGGGTTTTCCAAAGGTGTTGATGCAGGACTGGAATGCCGCCTCCAACCAGGATCGGCGTGACCACTTAGCCCAACTGATCGGCTTAAAAATTGTCCTCAGCGTCGTGGTGATCGGGGTTGCCGTCATCGCAGACTATGTCGTTCGAGGTGCGGATGCGGCTAACCCCATTGCGGTCTTGCTGGCCGGTTGCGCCATTGCCTTCGAAAGCCTCGCACTCTTTATCCGCACGCCTGATCAAGCCCAGCAACGTTGGAAGCTTGAAACCTTTGTACCGGGAGCCTGCCGCCTCCTCACGCTTTTCCTTCTCTTCCTTTTCTCCGGTAAGCTCGAACACGGCTACCAAATTGCCGCGCTGTATTTGATCGCGAACTTCGTTGGTATCCTCCTTTCTTTGCCCGCTCTGCGCGAATTCCGGCCTCGCTTCTCCATGCCCAAGGGCTGGATGACCTACCTGAAACGCGGGATGCCGTTTAGCTTCACCGGGATCTTCGTGATGATTTCGCTCTACATCGATTCGGTGATGCTGGGGCGCTACAGCCTTGGCGAAGTCGGCCACTACAATGCGGCCTATCGAGTAATTTTGGTTGCGGTCGCGTTGAGTGCGGGGGTTTGCCACGGAATTTTTCCACGTATTGTTAGTCTCCGCGAAAAGGCAGATTACGCCCGCGCCTCCCAGATGGTTGGCGGGGCCTTGCGAGTCTTTTTATTGCTTGGCATCGCGATGGCTCTTGGCGGTATGCTGATCGGTGAAGAGCTCATGACCCTTCTCTACGGAGACGAGTTTCAGCCTTCCGGTATGCCCTTTGTCATTCTTTGCCTGCTCATTCCTCTTTCGGCTGCCGCGAACATTATCGGACATGCCTTAGAAGCAGGAGGGGATCAGCAACAGGTCATGTGGATCAATTTGCGTTCCGCCTGCTTTAATGTGGTAGCCAATCTCCTTCTCATTCCACGCTACGGCATGCTTGGTGCCGCCTTTACCACGGTTCTGACCGAAGCCGCAACCATCGCGCAAATGACCTGGTGCCTGCGCCGCGAAACGATTCCCACCGTCGATCCCACCGGGCTTTGGCGCATTATCCCATTTGCCGCTGTCATTGCAGGTGGCCTCTTTTTACTCAAACCCATGCACCTCTTTCTGCAGATCGCGCTCGGGGCAGTGATTGTTCTCGCTGTTTCGGCAGGCCTGCGTCGGGTGTGGTTTGCCGATCTTCCAAATTTTAAGGAGCCTGTCTAATGCGCATCCTCATGGTTAACAAATATCTCTATCCGCGTGCTGGAGCAGAGACCTATATGATCACTGTCGCGGAAGCGCTTATGACCCAAGGCCATGAGGTCAGCTTTTTCGGGATGGATCACCCTGAAAATACTCAAATCGGCGAAACCGCTACCATTCCATTTTTGGAGTTTGGTGGAGCAATTTCTGCTTCTGCACGGGTAGGAAATTTATTTAAAGCCACTGGCTCAGCCTTGCGATCTTCTGCCAGCCAAGCTCTCGATGCTTGGGTTGAAAAATGGAAGCCGGACTTAATTCACGCGCATAATATCTACAACCAACTCCCGCCGTCCCTGTTTAAAAACGCGGCGAAGCGGGTACCGGTAATGATGACCTTGCACGACTATAAGCCGGTCTGCCCGAATTACTCGGTGTTTGTTAATGGTGAACCTTGTACCCGCTGCGTTGGCGGTTCGGTCATGCCCTGCGTCACTCAGCGCTGTTGTCATGGGAGCTTGGCCAAGAGCCTGATTTCTGCCGCCTCGTCGTCGCATCATCGTCGTCGTGGAACCTACCAGAAAGATTACCACTACTATGTCTCACCGAGTCACTTTGTTCGCGACCGCATGATCGATGGTGGTTTCGATCCAACTACGGTCGAAGTGATCAATAACTTTGCGGTGATTCCCGAAGCGGCAACACCGCCCGGGGATGGTCTTTTTTATGGCGGTCGACTCTGCGTCGAAAAGGGAGTGGATGTTCTCCTGCGCGGACTCGCGTTGCTTACCAAGCCACATCCAGTGCTTCGCATTGCAGGCGATGGACCGACCGCGGACGAACTTCGAGAGCTAGCCACCTCGCTGGAGCTCGATAGCGTGACTTGGCTTGGCCGCATCAAACCTGAACAGGTGGTGCAGGAGCTGCATAACTGCGCCATCGCCTGCGTTCCTTCAACCTGGCATGAAAACTGTTCCATGGCGATTATGGAGGCCTTGGCCCAAGGTCGGCCCGTGCTCGCGAGTGATCGCGGCGGCAACCCTGATTTGGTTCGCCCTGGGATTGATGGGGAAGTGTTCAAAGGAAATGACCCGCAAAGCTTGGCTGACAAATTACAAAACCTACTTGATCCGAGCCAGCTGGCGAGTCGAGGTGTTGCAGCTCGTGAAGCAGCGATGGCTCGCTTTAGTCCTGAGGTTCACGTGAAGCAGTTATTATCCGCCTTTGAGAAAACGCAGGCGGCGTTTGATAACACCCATGTCTCAAGGGCCGCCCGCGCAGAAAGCCATTCGCAAGGCTAAGTTCTCATGTCCGAATTCGCTCCATCTACACTGCCAGCTGGCTTGCCTTCTCACGGAGGACAAGTTGCACGTCCAAGCGCGCTTCCCCTGTGGGAGCGTTTGCGTGGCGTGTTGCTTTTGCTGTTGCTAGCGGGTGGGATGGGTCTCGCGGCAGGCTTGCTCGCCACGGGAAACTTGTTGGGTGCCGGACCGATTATTTTGGTCTTAGGGTTAGCGGCCGGGCTATTTATCATTGGCCATTACCACATGGTCTTTTGGTTTGTCCTCACCTCCTGCCTGTTTAACGACTGGTTGGCGGTGCCCATCGGTGGTTTAAATTTACGCCCCTACGTCGGGCTTGCGGCGCTTGGTTTGGGAAGCATGATCTTGGTTATCATCGAATTCCGACGTGGCGTGCTGACACAACGCGCGATTCGCATCGGTATTTTATTTGCCCCCATGGGCTTCATGATCGTTAGCAAAGCGGTGACGAGTGTGACGGTTACCCAGTTTCCGATGGGGATGCCGGCCATCTTTCCGGTTAAGCATCTTGTCTTCGGGATCCTGCTTTACCTCACAGGTTACATCACAGCGGTACTCCTCCCGGAACGCAAAGGGCTCGAACGCGCACTTGCGGCTTGGATTATCTTAGCTGGAATCATTGCCTTTATCGGCCTGTTTCAAACCATCGCCTCCAATACGATCGGGGCGCATTGGGTGCATCACCGCGATGTGATTTTTTACGGACGAGCCTATTCCGTCTTCCGCGAACCCGATGTGTTCGGCTCCATTATGGCGGCCGACTCGATGCTGATTTTTGCTCTTCTGGTGTTCAAGGTTCACGTGCTTTCGCGCCGCGTTATGCTCGGCATCTTAGGCCTCTGCGGTTTGATGTTGCTCATGTTGTTTGTCCGTGCTGCTTGGCTGGCCGCGATTGTTGCCAGTGGCTATGGATTTGTCTGCCTTTGGCGTGCCAAGCGCCTTAAAATTCTGGTCCCCTACATAAAGATCGGGATGGTTTCTTCCCTTTTCGGTATCACCATTTTGGTTCTCGCTGCGCCTGAATTTATTGCAAGTTTTACCAATCGTATCGAGAGTCTCGCCAATCCTCAAGAGGAGGGCGCGAGTGCGTATCGCATGCAAGACCTCGAAGCCATGGCGGGTATGCTAGCCTTTCAACCTCCCGCTTCGCAGGGCTTGATGCCCTTCTTTTTCGGTCGCGGGGACATGTCTTGGAGTTACTGGGCCCCGCACCTCATTGGCCATACCTACGATTCAAATGCCCTCGATATGCTGCGCAACTACGGCATCGTTTTAATTCATCCCGGATTCTGTATGGCTCTCGCTATCACCTTCGACAATGGCATCATCGGGCTCTTTCTTATTCTCCTCTTTTTCACCATGCTCCTGTGGAAAACCTTTCGCTTGATCGAGCGCCATCGCGATAACGATCGCATGGTCGGCTTGCTTCTCGCCAACAGCCTGTCTGTTCTTTGTATCTTCATCTGTTTCCAATTTAGCTATGATCCGATTTCGCCCTTCTTTTGGGTGATGATCGGATTGTGGGTTGCAACCATTGATCATGCGCAAACCTATTCTAACGCGCCCGATTCGGAGGCCTCATCATGACCACACAATCAACTTCTGAACCCAGCGAAAACAACCAGCCGGCCAAAGGCCCCTCGGTGTTTGCCGGACGCTCTGTTTTCTTTTTTATGAATTGGCTCCGCGATGGCGCGGGGATGATCAATCGCGAAATCGGTTTCGCGGAAGAGCTCGCTGAGCGAGGCGCAAAGGTTTCCGTCGCCAGTCATTTTCGCCCCAGCAATCACCTAAAGAATCCGGACATTCCGGTTGATACGGTGGTGCCGACCCGCTACCTGGACCTCTTTTATCAACACGCATTAACCAAGCCCTGGGTCGGTCTGCGCATTAAAAAAATCCTCGCGAAACATCGGCCTGAAATCGTCTTTGTCGATCTCCCCGCCGAAGCGTACTGGGCCCTCAAATTTCGCAAAAAGTTCGGGTATAAAATTGTCTTCACCTATCACGGGGTAGCGGACAGTTCGTTCTACGCAGGCGATGAAGCCAAGGCGCTAGATGATCAACGCGCCTGGTGTCACAAACTCTTACGCGACGTCGATCAGGTTATCGTGGTGAGTGATTTTCTCTTGGCTGAAACCGAGAAGGCGGGGGTGGAGGCCAAGCGATTACATAACGGATTCGATACCGACCGCTGCTCGCCTGAGCGTCGCATTAAGAACCTTTTGATCGCAGGGCCACTGGTGCTCTTCGTGGGTCGTTACACCGAATACAAGGGGGCTTTTAACATCGTCAAAGCCTTCGCCCAAGCAGTGAAGAACGTTCCTGACGCAGAGTTGGTGATGCACGGCTACAAAGAACGCTCGGGATATATGAAAGAGATTACCGACTTTATTGCCGCGGAAGGCATCACCGATAAAGTGCATCTCTTCGGCCCGATTGATGGAGGGGAAATGATGTATCGGGTGAATGCGTCCACGATTTTTGCCAACGGATCCTTGGACGAAACCTTTTGCATGCCCTTGCTCGAAGCGGAGGCCTGCGGAAAAGCCTGTGTCGCTTTTGCTGCGGGTGGGATTCCCGAAGTGGTGATACACGGGAAGTCTGGGCTCCTCGCGCCTCCCGGCGATATCGAGGCCTACGCAGAACATCTCGTGACGTTATTGAGTGACGACGCGGTGCGAGCCGAGTTCGAAACCAACGCCTTAGCGCATGCGGAAAACTTTACCTATCCGGTACTGTGCGACCAGCTCGAGAGCATCACAGGACACCTGCTTGCATGAGTGCGCGCGTTGTCATTGATGCCACTCCGTTTTTATTTACGCACAGCGGGGTAGGGCGGGTTTCTCTTCGCGTGGTCGAAGAGATGCTTTCGCTGCTTGCCGATCCCTCTGAACCGGCATCGGAGATCGAACTCGGCTTTGTCGCTCGGAGTCTTCGCGGGCAATTGCAACATGAACTCGGGGCCCCAATTAAACGGTTGCGGCTTCCACGTAGCGCCGAATCGCTGATGCGCCGCACCGGATTGATCGAACGCCTTTCGCCGGCGGTTCTGTATCACGCCACAGACCATGCCATGCCACTGCGTCGCCCCGAAGCTGCCGTGACCACCATTCACGACCTATTGTTTATGATTCGGCCCGAGGCACATATGGCCGAGCAACACGCTTACCAAGCCGCGACCGTTCCGGATTTCGCAACCCGATGCCGCCGCGTGATCACCTGCTCTGAAAACTCAAAAAGAGATATCATGGAGCATCTCGGGATTCCCGAAGATCGAATCGATGTCATTTACTGGGGGATCGATCGTAAGGTGTTTACTCCGCCGGCGGTGCCTAGCGAGGCGCGTGAACGCCTGCGTGCTGAGCTCAACATCGATGGACCCTTTATCCTCGGGATCGGCTGTTCGCTAGGCCGAAAAAATACCCCCTGTTTGCTCGAAGCATGGCGAGCGATCAAAGACCGCGTGGACGCAAAACTTGTTTTAGTGTGGAATCCGCCTGAGGCAGCGCGACAGCAATTTGGAGATATCCTTGGCCACGAGTCCGTGATCTGTACCGGGAGGGTGAGTGATGAGATTTTGGTCGACCTTTATGGCTGCGCGGAAGTCGCGGTCTATCCCTCGCTTTACGAAGGCTTTGGTTTGCCGGTGCTCGAAGCCATGAGCTGTGGCACCCCCATGATTACCTCTAACGTATCCTCCTTGCCTGAAGTTGGTGGAGAGGTTGCGGCCTACATCGACCCCAGCTCGTGGGAGTCCTTGGCGGAAAAAATTCCTGATGTGTTAGGGCAGGATCGTCAACAACTCGCAGCGCGTGGTATTGCGCACTGCAATCAATTTACCTGGGAGCAAACCGCTCGCAAAACCCTCGCGGTCTACCAGCGCGCCTTGAAAGAAGCATAATATGAAAATTGCAATGATCGGAATGCGGGGGCTCGACGACGGCCTCGGTGGTGTAGAAAAAGCGGTACGGGAAATTTCCACCCGCTTGGTGAAGCATGGCGCAGAAGTGACCTGCTATTGCCGCCCCAAATACAATGACAAGACCGAGTACGAAGGGGTAAAGCTGGTCAACGCCTCGACCTTCTATTCCAAGCATGCGGAGACCGCTTTTTACGCTGCGAATGCACTTTGGAAAGCGGCACGAAGCGACGCGGATATCGTGCACGTGCACGCCATGGCCTCGGCCGGACTCTGTTGGCTACCGAAACGCATCGCGGGGAAGAAAGTGGTTGTGACGATTCACGGTTTGGATTGGCAGCGTGCAAAATGGGGTAAGCTGGCCCAGGGCATTTTGAAGCGTGGAGAACGGGCCGCAGTGAAGCACGCAGACCATATTATCTGTGTCTCCCAATCGCTCTTCGTTTACTTTTACATGCGCTACATGCTCACCAACCTGTCCATGATTCCTAACGGTTGTGATGATGTACCCGATGAATTGCCGCCGCCTCCAGAAGGTTTCAAAAGCAAGGGCTATCTGCTGTATCTCGGCCGCTTGGTGCCGGAAAAAGGCGCGGACAAATTGATCGAAGCCTATCGCGAAATCAAAACGGATATGCCCTTGGTCATTGCCGGCCCGATTACGCACGCCGCCGCCTTTGGTGACCGTCTACGCGAACTCGCGGGAGACGATCCACGTATTCATTTCCCAGGAACCGTGCGTGGCGCGGAAAAAGATGCCCTTCTCGCCAATGCCTATGCCTTTGTCTTGCCGAGCCAAATTGAAGGCTTACCCATCACGGTTCTCGAAGCATCGAGCTGGGGGATCTGCCCGATCATTTCGAGTATTCCCACCACGATCGAAGCCTTGGGTGATCACAATTTGGTCCGTGGCTATACCATGAATCCATATTCGGTTCCTGAAATTCGGACCGCGCTCAGTAGCTGTATCGAGCAACCGGAGATGACGGAAAATCTAGGAGACGCCGCCAGGGAATATGCTACCTCGAACTTCAATTGGGACGTCATCGCCCGCCGGACCCTCCGGGTATACGAGCATGTTCTCGCGGGAAAATAATGGTTGATCTGCGCGTCCTTCACCTGCTTTGGGATGGCCATTCCGGTGGCACCCAGCGCTATGTCGATGGCGTCTTGCAAAGCGATGCCTGGCCGGATTCGGTATCGCAGGAAGTGGGTATTTTTGCCGCCGAAGGGGCGCAGATCAATCAGAAATCCCCGTATCCTGTCACTGCTCTTGGCTTGAGCTCTGGGTTTCAACTCGGCAAAGCGCGGGGACTCGAGGTAGTAGTCCAACGCTTCGATCCCCAAGTGATCCATCTGCATTGTGATACTCCGGCGTTTCTTCTGCAGGCGCGACGCTATGCCAACATTCGTGTCGTCTACACCGAACATGGCGACTCGTTAGTTCGCGAGCGACGCAGCCGTGCTCAGTCGATGATTTGGCGCTATGCGCATAAACATATCGATCAGGTGCTGGCGAATTCTGAATTTGGTCGGGCTCGTTTTGTGGATCAATACCCCTATTTTAATTCGCGCAGTTCGATGCTGAATAACCCCTTGTTGGAAACCCCTCCCCAACGGCCGGCGCGTCGTCCAGGGCCATTTCGGATTGGCGCCATGGGGCGTCTTGAATCGGTGAAGGGCTTCGATGTATTTGTTGATGCACTCGTTCAGCTTGGGCGAGAAGATGTGTCGGCAACGCGGGACGTTCCTCTTGCCTTGGATGTAACGATCTACGGTCAAGGCTCTGAGCGCGAACGCCTCGAGCTTGCCGCTGAAGGCTTGGTAGCAATTGGGATTCAAGTGAGCTTTCCTGGTTATACCAAAGATCCTTTCGCCGCTTTGGCCGACCAAGATCTTGTCGTGATCCCTTCGCGTCGTGAAGCCTTTGGTTTGGTTGCCATCGAAGCGCAATCCGTCGGAACCCCAGTGATCGCCTCGGATGTGGACGGCTTGAGCGAGCGGGTCGAAAAAGGGAAAACTGGCTGGTTGGTTCCGCCGGAAGATCCAGAAGCGCTGGCTCAGTTTATTCGGTTGGTTGCGAGTGATCCGGCTCGCGCCACGGAGGTCGGGGCATACGCTCGGGAACGTGTCCTGCGCGACTATCCGTTAGACACACATATTGATACCTTGCTATCTCACTACACCGGTTAAGCTTTATCCACGTCGCAGGGGAAAAGGTCATGGATCAAACGAAACATGAATGGGTAACTTAATCTTGGTTTCCTGAGATATGAACTTTAGGGTTCAGGCATGATCTTGGCTGCAGCAGATATCCCTATCGTAAAAATCCTCCTCCCCCTTATTCTCGCCTTCATTATGTTCACCCTCGGGCTGGGACTTCGTGGGGCTGATTTTTCGAGAATTTTCAAATTCCCCAAAGCCTTCGGGGTGGGATTACTCAACCAGTTAGTCGTATTGCCGCTGGTCGCCTTCGGGATTTGCAAGCTCTTCAAGCTCCCACCGGTTCTCGCATTGGGCACGATGATTTTAGCCTTCTCTCCAGGCGGGGTGACCACCAATGTGTTGGCTCGAATCGCAGGAGGGAACACCGCGCTGTCCATTTCCATGACCGCGGTCACGAGCCTGCTCACGATTTTTACGGTTCCGCTTCTCGTCACCTTGAGCGCTACTCATTTTCTCGGTAACGCGGCCCCGGATTTTCAAATCGGAAAGCTAGGGGTCACCATGTTCTTGCTCACCGCCTTGCCCGTTGCTTTGGGAATGCTCCTCACGAAATTTGCGCCTCGTTTGGTCGAAAAGACTGCGCCTGTTCTAAGTAAAATCGGTATTGGCCTGTTTGTATTTATCATCGTCGCGGCCTTGGCCAAAAACTGGCAGGTGGTCTGGGATAATTTGCCTACTCTCGGGCCCGCCTTAATTCTGCTCAATATCGTTTTACTCGCGGTTGGCTTGCTGAGCGCTCGCCTCCTCAGTTTGGAGCATCGCGATGCGACGACGATTGCCATCGAATCCGGGGTGCAAAACGGGACGCTTGGAATTGCGGTTGGAGTGATTTTGGCGGGAGGCAGCACGACGGGAGTAACCCTTCCGCTCGAAACCGTGCCATGCGCCGTTTACGGGATAACGATGTATTTGATCACGGTTCCCTTTGTCATCTGGCGCAAGAAGCGGGCGGCTTAGGTTTGGTCTAAGTGACGCAGTGAAATAAAGTCGCTGAGGCGTCCCGCCTAAATGTGGCATGGCCAGCTCCGAAGGAGCGGAGGCACTTAGCCCCGAGGCTCGCCTCGGGGATGGTGATCCCCCAATAGCTCGAAGCTCCGAAGGTGCGTAGGTAGGTCGCACCCGCCAAATCTTTCAGGCGATGGACTGCCTGCGCTCCTTTGGAGCTACTAGTTTTTGATGACTTTTACCCCAGGCCAAGGCCCGGGGCTAAGTGCCTGCACTGCTTCGCGGTTTGATTGGTGAGCCAGCCTGGGGCAGGTCGCACCCGCCAAATTTTTCAGGCGATGGACTGCCTGCGCTCCTTTGGAGCTACTAGTTTTTGATGACTGTTACCCCGGGCCAAGGCCCGGGGCTAAGTGCCTGCACCGCTTCGCGGTTTGATTGGTGAGCCAGCCTGGGGCAGGGGGTGTCGTCCTAGCTATATTCAGCGGTGGATAATTATTGGTAGCTCTGCCACTTTATTGGCGATCGTATTTAACGATTTTGTTCGTAGCGTAAGGCTTCGGTATACGGCGCCGTGCCGGTAGCTGGCGATGCGGCGGGTGGTCCACTTGCATCCACTCCAACCGAAGAACCACTGGTGCCAGGAATCGCAGCCCCGACCAAGCCGATCTCTGCAATCTGACGCACGAGGTTCAGTCCATCGCCTAGCTCGGAAGTCGCGCTTCGTTTCACTGGTTTAGCCGGAATTAGAATCGTGTCACCAGGGCCGGGGACATAGCGATAAAAGCTTCGCTTGCCGCCATCTTGTGCGGCGGAAATAACTTCGCCACTCGCGAGAACCACATAGGATTGCCCCACGTCCGCGTCGTCCAATTCACCACCTGATTTTTCCAAGTATTCCTTCACACTCTGTTCTCCATCCCAGACATAACTGTTGGGATTGAACACGCGGCCAATCACCGAGACGGTGGTAAGTTGCTGCGGAATGTAGAGGCTGTCGCCATCTTCGAGGATTAAATTGTGTTTGGAATCAGGAAAGTCGGAGCGATTGAAGTCGAGTACCACACGGCCTGTGGCTTGAAATTGATTCATGTTCCGCGACAGCTGTTTGAGGCCCATTAGGCTCAATTGACTGGCAATGCCTTCGCTCATCGACCCACTGCGAGTCACCAAATTACGGTTGCGGGCGAAATGCTCTTCACTGCGGGAAAACATTTCCTGCATCCGTAGCTGCTGTAGCTCTTTCACTCGTTCGCGGGCAAACACCGCGGCGCGCAAATCAGAGTTTTCTAACAGGCCACCCGCTTCTTCAATTAAGTCCACGAGCCGAGATCCCGAGCCGAAGGTGAAGGTGCCGGGGAAAGCGACATGACCGCTGATCTGGACCTGAATCCGATTGGACTTGGTTTCGCGGATGACGATGTGGTCTTGGTTGATCAGTGGCGTCTGCGCAGTGATGCTCCCATCCATGACGTCTTTAAGGCGGAAAGGCACCATGGCGACATCCACTTTGAGCCCGTCGGGTGCGAGGCGACGCCGCACGATGCTACTTTCACCAAGATAGGCGTTGTCGGTCGGTCCGCCTGCGAGGAGGAGCAGATCTTCGAGCGTCATACCTGCACTCAAAGGGTAAGTTCCCGGTTTGCGAACTGCGCCGACCATGCTCACAGTCGGCATGTCGCCAAAGTCTTTTTGCGAAAGGATGCGCAGGGTGTCGTGCGGTTGTAGCCGCAGGTTGGCGTCAAGGTCGCCTTCCAAAACCGCTTTTAAATCAACCCAAATGACTTGGGTGCGAATCCGGCCTCGGCCGTCATTGGGTAATTGGTCAAAGACCGCGATCGGCCCGGTGCGACGAATCAGCAGCGCTTTCTCGAGTGCGGCATTAAGGCGAAGCCCTTGGCCGGCTTTGAGTAAGTCTGCAACCGTCATTCCATCGCGAAAGGGGTAGGTGCCGGGCTTCAGACTTTCACCTTCGAGTACGACCGGGTTGCTCGATTCAGAAAAGATTTCTCGTAGCGATAGGACGTCGCCATCTCGAGCCTTTACCTGGGGCAAGCTATCGGTTTGAATGATAGAAAGCTTCCGCGAGCCACCATCGTTGCGCTCGAGCAGAAGAGTTCCTTCGTCAATAAAGGCGTTTGGCGTACCCGCGTAACTCAGTAGGTCGGCCAAGGTATCGCGACTCAGGAGCTCGAAGATCCCTCGGCCACTGGGGCCACGCAAGGCTGCGGTTGGACCGACCGGTGGAACGTTTAGGCTGTCGCCGCTGAGAAGGTAGGGAAGCTCGTCATCGCTGCCTCGGAGTAAGATGCCGTACAGGTCGATCATCCACGTCTCTTCCGCGTGCTTCCATTGTAGGGCGCGTAGCGATCCGTTTTTGGTTACTCCGCCGACTTTGCTAATCAGCTCCAGTAGAGATGCGTTGGCCGCAATGCTCACCATGCCTGGGTTGGCGACCGCTCCCGTGACGAGGACGCGGATGTCATGTAACTTGCTAAGGGAAGCAGTAACCGTGAAGTCCCGATAGGCGCGACCGAGTTCGGATTGTAAAAACTCGTTTAGCTCAGATACTTTTTTGCCACTGACCATCAACCCACCCACCTTGGGTAAAAAGATACGGCCTTCTTGGTCAACCGTCAGGGCTTTCTCGAATTCAAGTCCACCGGTGGAGCGAATGAGTAACTCGTCCTCTGGGCCAATAGTATAGCTGCTGCCCGCACTGGTTCCGGCTGCCCCTAGATTGACTTCGTCAAAGGCATCGTAGCCAAATTGAAGGAGTTGCTCACCTTTGGCTAAGCCGGCGAGGCGGTTGTATAGTGACTCAATGCGGCTCAGCGGCGCGGCGGCTTTCGGGGCGACGGTGGCTTTCGGGGCGACGGTGGCGGGGGTGCTTTCCACGCCAGCACCGGTTTGAACCACCACGGTCACCGGTTGGTTCGCGACTGGTGGGGCGTTGTCCGTGTTTGGCTGGGGTTGATGTTGTGGCTGAAATAACGATTGGCCGGGAGCTGAAATCGCGCGGGTTGGGTCAAACAGCATGGGCCCTGGTGCCATGGGGAAGGTTGGAGCGGACAGCATGCGGGGCTGGATAATGATGTCATTCGCGGCGAATAGATTCGTCCCTGAATCGGATAGATCGTTGCTTTGCGCGTCAGTGGTAACCCCACCGTTCCGTTTGGATGATATACTTTGCGCTGAAAGCGATTTCGACCAATGTGATCCCGACCTACCTTCCCAGTTGTTCTGTGAGGAGTGTTTCGCTGCGCTTGCGCCTTTGGTGCCATAACTACTGCATCCCACAAGGCATGCAGTCGCTAGTATACAAATCATGGCCATGAGGCTTAGGAGGAAGCCTGTGGCGTTGCGACGAGTGGAACGGTTAGCCCATATCATTCGCCAAATGTACGCTTACAAAGGGGATAAGCAAGAACGTGTGTGCAGGCAATTTAGCGAGAGGCTGAGCCTTGAGTTAGCCTCGGAATCGGATTTTGGTCTACGATGATATGTTTACCGAGCAGATGTTTTTCAATGAAGGCCCGCATGCGCTGCATGATCCGCGGGTCTCCGAAGCCCTTGCCGTGCCCACCGTCAGTAATCTCCCGCAAGATACTCGGCACGCCTGCTTTACCTAATGCGGCATGAAATATCTCGCATTGATTGTAGGGGGCCAAGGGATCGGTGGTTCCGTGGATCGTCAGCGCGGGGGCATCGCCTTTGCTAACGTGCGTGATGGGCGAGGCATCGGGCGCTTTGGCTTTGTTCTCCACAATGGGACCACCCAGCATCACGCTCTCCGGTGAATCCGGGGCGTCGTGATCCATGGTGCTGTCAAAGTCATTCATGGTCAGGAGCTTGGTAGGGCCAAACCAATTCAGCACGCAGGCCACCGAACTTGTTTCATCCGTATGTGCTCCAATCGTGCCTTCGAGGGCTGGCACATCTCCAGTTACACCGAGCATGGACACCAAATGGCCACCAGCTGAGGTGCCTCAAACACAAATGCGATTCGGGTCAATACCGTATGTTTTGGCGTTGGCTTTGAGCCTGCGGATGGTGGGATTGCAGTCATGATTTTAGGACGGCGATTGGGCTTCGTCTGAGAGGCGATACTCAATCGGTGCACCGACAAAAACGCCTTGATCACCGAGCAATGGTTTCAAGCGCATGAGCCCACCCGCTTTGCCGCCTTTCTGCCACCCCATAAACACGCGGGAAAAGCTAGTGGGAGGTCGGGTACGTCATGCGTGAGAAGCGCCATACAAGTGTAGGCAATTTTTATTCCTCGGTATCCGTCGTAACCCCGATGGGCCCAAACCGCTTTGAACTCAGGTCGCTATGCACCACCTCTACCTCTATCACCGGGACCGCCGCTTCGGATGCTGAAGCTGCTGAAGCTGAAGGTTCTGCTTCCAGCTGAATGGTTTGAGCGTAGGTGCCACTGTCAGCCAAAATAAAATCGGTGGCGACGACACCATCAAGATAGACCCGATACCCTAAAACAAAGGATTCATCCGGATGCTGCCATTTGATCGTCAGATCTGCGCCAATTTGGTTGGCGGCAATGTCAAAGTCATCGATGGCGGTTGGCGACGCGAGGAAGCCGAAATTTTGGCCGCTTACATTGTCGCCCTCAAAGAGGGAAAGCGAGTATTCAGTTGGCGTGGTAAATTGCGCCACACTGATGCCTAAGGTCGAGAGGTCGGCACGAACCAGATAGTCGCCGGCGGGAATGTCGGTGAATTGGTAGGAGCCTTCGGTTCCCGATGTCGTGGTGGTGAATAGGCTACTCCCTCCGCCTGCAAGGTCGAGCAGTTCGATGCGAAGCCCTTGGATTCCGGTTAGGGCGAGCACCTCGTTGGATGGATCTCCATCGGCTACGGTGAAGTCATTCCACGCGGTACCAGAGATCGAAGCCGAACCTGTTCCGGAATTTGGCGGGTTGGGAGGATTCGGCGGGTCACCCGGATCTACTGGAGTCGGCGGATTGCTATTGCCGGGGGGCGGGGTCCCCACCAAGCCAAAGTTTCCGGTAAATTTCTCGAAGCTATCGAGTTGGAAGCGATAATCAGGTGCGGTCGTCAGTGCGGTTACCGTATCGGGTAAGGCGGCGAAAATCAGCCCGATGGCATAATTCCCAGGTCGTACATTGGGAAATTCAAAGTAGCCTCGTTGTAGGGTTCCATTGATGGAAGCGGTCGCGGTTATCGATGTCGCAATGCGGGTTACGAAAAAGGTGACTGGATCAACTTCAAACAAGACCACTTCAACCCCGTCAAAGCCTGAGAGAGCGAGGTCGTCATTTGCAAGGTTGCCGTCTTGGCCAACCAGATCGAACCAAACTGTACCGCAGATATTCCCCGGTGCATCGGTGTCGTAGACGCCGAATTCGGCTCGCGCTTGACCGCCAGCTGTGAGGTCTAGGGTCTGTACGCCAGGTGTGGTTGGAGTACTGGATGGGTTCGGAAGGCTGGCGAATTGAAGCCTCGCTTCAAACACGCCGGCGATTAATCCGTTTGCAGTCCACTCACCATTCGCATCTGCGGTGACTGTCATCTCTAGGGTAGAGGTCCCGCCAGAGATTCGGTAAATCTCGACCAGGGCCTCAGGCAAGGCGTAGGCGGCGGGGTCTTCGTCGAAATTTGAGTTTTGATTCAAGTCGAACCAAACCGAACCGGCTAAGGAAGCGAAGCGCAGAATGCCAAAGTTCAACTCAACGTCTCCACCTGAACTCAAGTCGATGATGTACTGACTCGGGGTGGTGAAGACAGGTGGACTTTCTGGAAGTGTCGCGAGATCAACTTGGATGGCATACTCGTTTCCAAACACGGTATCAAAACTGTAACTGCCCCCGGCACCCGAGGTCACGGATTGTACCGCATTCAGCGCGCCGCTGGGGAGGACTTCGAAGAGGGTGACCGTGGCGCCAGCGATGCCTTCAGAGGCGAGGACCGAGGCAGCCGGCAACACGCCTTGGTTGGCTAAGTCGTACCAGACAACGCCGCTCACTTTTGCCGTAACTGGGGTCGCGCCAAAATTGACCTCAAAGGATTCCGTGGTGATGAACGAAAAGGGAGACAGGGTTGCGGTGGTAAACTGGTCAATCAACCAAGGAAAGGTATTCGTATCGATGCTGACTTCGTAACTGCCGATCGGGAGATCCGGAAAGCTGTAGAAGCCTTGGTCTCCGGAGTCCGTTACGGTGGTGAAACGGCCCACTTCGGTCACCGTACCATCGGTGTTGTAGAGAATAACTTCGACTCCATTGAGCCCATTTTGGCTCAGGTCATCGTTGCCAATCACTCCGTCGGCGCCAACCGCATCCCACCAGACATGGCCCGATACGTCGCCGACAATTTCAATCCCATCGGCAGAGTTGAGCGCGCCAGAGGTAACAACGATGGTTGCTTCAGAGGCAGTTTCGTCTACCTCCCAACCCATGGCGGAGGTGACATCACCGGGGCCGAAACTCGCTCCCGCGATGGGATGCACGAAAGGGGGAAGATTAGTGCTGACTGTGCCTGTTAGAGTGAAGGCGCTGGACCCTGAAAAGATGCCCAGCTCGACATCCGGAAATTGTCCCGCGGTCCATCCGAGGAAGCTCGAGTTGATTAACCCATCAGCGGAGGTCAAGCTACCGGACTGAAAAACACCGTACACTTCCGAATCATCATAGGCAATAACCTGTAAATCTCCGCCGGCGGCGCTTCCACTTGTTTTGATCACATCATCATTAAAAAAGAAGAGGTCGGTGTCGAGATACTGGCTGAGCTGTATCGTTCCTAAGCTCCCCGTAACCGCTTCAAATAGGTACTTGGTCTCCGCCTGGGTCGCACCCGCAGCCAAGGTCGTGACCGAGGTCCAATCGATTTGGTTTCCGTTCGATCCCGTAAAGCGGCCTTTACTGGTCGCTTCGTTTGGCGCGGTTAGGGTTACTGGCATGGTCACGATGGAAAACACGAAGGAGTTGATGTTGATCCCGCCGCTACCGATATCGACGTAGGACGTCAAATTATACACATCCGCCGTGGTCAGTGCTCCACTGGAAATTCGTTCCGAAGTGCTTCGGGCGGGCGAGATGTTGCCACCATCAACCACAGTGATTTCGTAATGACCGAGGGTGCCGGAAGGGGTGCCATTGCTCAGGGTCACCTGCGCGTTTGCGGGTGTGAAACTAAAGGGGAGCACGATCATAAGCCCGATGCTTAAAAAGAAGGAGCCAAGCGGATTGCTTCCAAGTGTTTGCCGATGTTGAATCTTCATATTCTCTCTCTTATTTACTAACGTCCTATCTCTTATATATACGCTAATGATGGCGCGATGTATATTCGCCCGTTTCAATATGCCTCCCAAGTACGTTGTTTTAATAACTTTTTGTCTATCATAGGCAATTCCCTTGATCGCTTTGTTAAATGGCCGAAACGATTGCATGAATCAATCGCCTGGTAGCAACGCGCGCCGCGTAGCAGACTTTATGTTACCTTTTTATACCCATGTAGTGCATAGGAGGAATGACGTACGCTCGTCGGGAACCGACGGTTTAAATATAGGCGGGGGTTTCAACCCCCGTAAAATGGGTCGATATTTCACGTCGGGAACCGACGGTTTATCATGAAAGGGCTTTAGCCCGCCTCACGTATTCAAGGCCCAAAATCGTAGTTTTTTACGATGTATCACTTCTATCGCGACCCTTTTGGACGCTTCAAGCTACAAGGCGGATTACGGGCTAAAGCCCTCTTTTGATAAACCGTCAGTTCCTGACGACGATGGCTCGCACATTCTAACGGGGGTTGAAACCCCCGCCTAGGATAAGCCGTCGGTTCCCGACGAAACTCCAGGGGCAACACCTTCAATTTTTTAGGTAATCTGACCTGAAACTTCATGACAAGGTTTCAACTGCTTCAACCGCCAAGCGAAGCGCGGGAGGAGGCGGCACTGTGTAATGCATAGGAGGAATGACGTCGCTTGTCGGGAACCGACGATATAAATATAGGCGGGGGTTGCAACCGTCAGGCGAGGCGCGGGAGGAGGCGCACTGTGTAGTGCATAGGAGGAATGACGTCGCTTGTCGGGAACCGACGGATTAAATATAGGCGGAGGTTTCAACCGCCAGGCGAGGCGCGGGAAGAGCCCACTGTGTAGTGCATAGGAGGAATGACGTACGCTCGTCGGGAACCGACGGTTTAAATATAGGCGGGGGTTTCAACCGTCATGCGAAGCGCGGGAAGAGCCCACTGTGTAGCGCATAGGAGGAATGACGTACGCTCGTCGGGAACCGACGGTTTAAATATAGGCGGGGGTTTCAACCCCCGTAAAATGGGTCGATATTTCACGTCGGGAACCGACGGTTTATCATGAAAGGGCTTTAGCCCGCCTCACGTATTCAAGGCCCAAAATCGTAGTTTTTTACGATGTATCACTTCTATCGCGACCCTTTTGGACGCTTCAAGCTACAAGGCGGATTACGGGCTAAAGCCCTCTTTTGATAAACCGTCAGTTCCTGACGACGATGGCTCGCACATTCTAACGGGGGTTGAAACCCCCGCCTAGGATAAGCCGTCGGTTCCCGACGAAACTCCAGGGGCAACACCTTCAATTTTATACGTAATCTGACCTGAAATTTCATGACAAGGTTTCAACTGATTCAACCGCCAAGCGAAGCGCGGGAGGAACCTACTGTGTAATAATTAGCGTATCTTGGGCCTAAGGTAACTATTCGCCTGAAAGGCGAAAACAGCGTAGCGATGGGCACCGCCCATCGATTGGTTTCGGAGGCGGCGCCAAGTCTGAAAGACTTGCACAAATTGAGGCTTTTTGGCTTTGAATACTCGGGTGCCTACGCACCTTCGGAGCTTGATGGCTTTGGCCGAATCGCAACCCCAAGCAAGCCGTGGGGCTAAGTGCCTGCGTTCCTTCGGAGCTGTTCACACCGAAAAAACCAACGATTAAGGGTGCTACCCAAGCTGCGCGATATTTGTTTCACAGTCTCTGAACCCCTGAGCTATGTATCGTCATCCTCTCCGTGGGTTCT
>Ga0209186_1000305_pt1 | contig 40656 bp, 59 predicted proteins | sample SidtaG_FD_187426 | JGI IMG/M metagenome (GOLD analysis project Ga0209186, IMG submission 187426) | Marine algal microbial communities from Sidmouth, United Kingdom - Sidmouth_Male2 metaG (SPAdes) (version 2) | ecosystem: Host-associated > Algae > Red algae > Unclassified | place: Sidmouth...
GGGGGGGGGGGGAGGGGGCGAACGGCGGTCGCCACAAAGACTGCGGGCGACACCACCAAGCGGAGCGCGTCGGGGGGGGTCTGGTTCGTGTCGGAGCGTGGGGTTGGTTTCTCGTCCTAGTGGGCGTGGCCGCGGTTCTGGTATACTTGGGAGGCCACGTCGGGGCGAGGCGGATGCCTGGATGCTGGGTTGGGGGCGCTGGAAGGGAGCCTTGATCGACCAGTGGCGGCGGGTGGTTGGGTGGTGTTGACAACGGTAGATGTACTGAACCTTTTCGTCCTTTACGAGCGCCTCGCATCCGTGTGCTGCTCTTTTTTTCCGCGTTACCTGCGTGCAGGGGGGTCGATAAAAGGGGGAGCACGAGCTGCTGGGCGCGTTACCACACGCAAGGGGTCGGCGCGACGGCATCGCCACCACCGCGCTGACTCTTTTCTTTTCGGCTTCCAGGGCACTGATCCGTGTGTATCCTGCCGCCTTGTGCTTCGCGACCACCTCTCTATCAGCACATGGTCCCCCTTGTGTCTATTCTGGCGCAATCGGGCATCAAATGATGCCCGGTCGGGCATCAAATGATGCACCCTCGGACAGGGCCAGAGAACTACGATTCGACCCCCCCTGCTGCGGCATCTGAAGCACCCCCCGTTTGTATCCATAGCATAATGGCTGGGAGCTTCCCCAAGAGTGACGAGGCATCGCTGAATCCGCCGCTGTTGTCAAAACGAGCGTCAGGGGTCGGAAAGTACGAAAACAAAACGCTCCGAAAATGGGCAACATTTGATGCGATTCGCATCAAGTGATGCTGCGGTAGAATACACACTAGAGACTAATACCACCGCCAGACATCCGCCCAAGTGCATCCGCACAACCTGTTTGACCCGCTATCCAGGCCGGCCATCAAGCGCGCCAGCCGCTTGTGGGTATTGCCTGCTGAGGGTCAGTCGATACAAGAGCTCGTGCGCTTGGTGATTTCGGCGAGATGTCATCAATGCGTGACCTCGTAGTAGAAGAAAACGTCCCGTCTACTATTCTATCATCTCCTGTTTGAAGGCGCACTTCACATAGATCCAAAAAGGCCACCACCAACGGCACCTCCGAGCAGGATGACACTGCCACCACTAGCGGCCTTCGCCCGCATGTCCAAGAACACTTGGAATTCCGAAAGCAGGTCCGCCGACAAAGCGACAGCCGGGGCAGTAGCCTCCGTGGCCGCCACCGCATCCGTCGACCCCCGCCCTTCCGCCATGACCGCCACCGCCGCCCCGCCCCATGCGGCCGCCGACGCCCTCGCGTCTGACACCGCCCCACAGTCAGCCCCGCCCGCCACCGTCGTCAATGCCTCCCCTCTTGCCACCGCCAACAACCCCCCACCGCCTGCCCCTCCCGCTGGTACCCGTCCGTCTGCCCCCACCAATGCAGCCCCTCCACTTGCCGCCGCAGCTGACGCCTCCTAAGCTGCTCCCAAAACGGCCGTTTTTTCGCTCAGGCGTCGCCTGCGAGCCCCCTTCGGCGGCTGCCCAAAGGATGATACCATGTTGTTTGTCGTCGCTTCCACGTCGCGGCGCGGTCCATACGCTGCGTCTGCGAGGCCCGCGTTAGTGTCTCCAGGCCTGAGGTTGGCCAACCAGCCTTCGTGCGGTGGTCAAAGTCCGAGAGCGCGGAGACGACCTCCTGCAGCGTGGGCGCGCCTTTTCCGCGACCACCTGCTTCGTCTTCCGGTTCAGAGACTCGCAAGAGCTCGTCTCGTTGTGGCTTGCGCGCAGCTCAAACTTGTCGAGTACACCCGCGCGGCGCGGGAAGGCAGCCATGAGGACAGCCTCAATCTTCAGCAGCCAGCGGATGACGTTGGCTGTCGTGGTCGCTCCTTGGCGCTCTTACTCGCCCGCCTTGGTCGACAGCTCCTGCCGCACGTCGGCCATGTCACGCTCCATGTCCGGGTCTCGCAGGTACACCATCCTTGTGAAAATGGGTCCTGCTGGTTGTTTTCGCACGCCGTGAGCAAGAACCGTTTGAATTGTACGCCACACCCAATGGCACGGGCGCGGTTGTCTATTGACTGGCCGCCAAAACCGCGGGCCATCGCCTTCAAGAGGCCCAGAGGTTGTTTTGCCATTTCCAAGTCCATAGTTGTCGACACAAACGGGACCCGTCTAGGGCGCGCCATGCCGTCGGCGCCACCTGCCGCCCGCGGAGCTGCCATTCCGTTGGCAGCGGCCACGCTGAAGAAGCACTGGAACAGCTCTTCGTACATCTTCTTCCTCTTTCCAATCACCACTGCCCGGAAACGCGGGACAGTAAGGTTCAAGGAAGGAACAAAAGCACTGCGCATTGAGAGAAACGAAAGAAAATAAAACATATGAGCAACGAGGAGGATGCCACCGACCATTAAACCTTGCTCTTCTGACCATGAACTCTCGAATGACTCCCAAATACACATAGGATACATATGCGTTGACCAGCGCGATGGCACGGATTGCCGTGCGCGCCGCACAGCCCCGCAAGCCACCCGCCTGACAGAGTTTCTCTTCCAGAACGTACGCAATGATGACGGTGTCTGAATCAAAGGCGCTCTTGTATGCATTGCGAATAGCCTCCGCCGGTACCTCCCACTTGGCAGAACCGGTGGCGACAACGCCAACGGTGGAGTCGGCCTGGATGTACCGCAAGTTTCCGGACCAGACTGCCTGCTCCTCCGTCTGCAGCACCACCGCTGTGCGCTCGGGCTTTCGGTTGACGCCCTTCACGTACTCGTGTTGCGACGCGGCCCGGCGGGAGAGATCCGAGATGCCGATGATGTCCTTGCCGAAAGGGTGTGCCGTCGCACCGGCTTTCTGACGCAGCTTTCGTACAGAAAAACTGTGGGCTTGACCCCTCCCACTAGCGTCGCTGATTTCATTCTGTCTCAATCAATCAAGACACAGGAACTGCGCTGCGAAAGGTCATTAGTAAACCACCACACAACCACAGGGGAGTACGAAGGCTTCCTGTCCCCCCCAGAGAGGCGAGTGATCATGCAAATAGGAGAACGTACCTGCAGAGCTCGGATAGACCGCGATGGATTCTCGGCGACTACCCAGCGCACGACTGCACTGCTCGGCTTCCAAACGGGATACACGTGCTTGTGCGTGCCACGCATGACGATGACCGCCCTGATGGCCTCCTCTGCCGGGCACCGGGCCCCCCGTGGGGTGTAAAAGTCAACCCTGACAGGGCAGATGCCGTCCCCGGCGCGCACCAGGTCAGGAAACTCGCCGCAATGCCGCTTAGACTCATGCACGCGGGAGTTCTTGGCAGCGATGATGGTGCAGCGGCCTCCAGGGTCCAGCTCATCGACGCCCCCGTCGAGCCAGGTAGCCAAAAGCTCTAAATCGGCCCCTGCGGGCACCCACCAACTCATGTGGTCGCCCACATACGTTGGTGAGTCCCCAGTCTTCCAATCGGAGCAACCGACGAATGCCCGACGCGACGCTCTGGGCGGCTTCACAGTGGGGTGGCCGCCGCACTGGCAGCCTTCATCGTCCTCAAACGAGCACCCCTCCTCCATTGGTTTCTGTAACGACTTGTAAAAGGACTTTCACAAAGGCGTTCACGCCAATCGGTCACCAAACGAAGAGATATGAGGCAGGAAGTAGCTGGACATCTCGGAATCGGGTCGTTACCGGCCGCTCTTCTTGGAGACTCCCAATGAAGCAGAAAATGCGGCAATAACCCCACGCACACAGAAAGACCTGAAGTATTCGTACCAGGGTTGTCTTGAGCGCCTGCTGCTCTGAGATCTCGCTCTCCTCACAGAACTGCAATGCCGTCAGCCACGTGGGGTTATCGTAGTCAACCTCTCTGTGCTTCACACCGGCGACCTCAGAACGCATTCGGGAGCACACCAGAGCGGGGACGCAGCCATGCGCATTCATTTGGTACGGCCGCCAGCGACCTGCCATGCACATCGACGTGTTTGAGGACCCCTTGGGATCCCCCCATGTGTAGGGGCTGTCCCGAACGTGCATCGCCGCGCGGGAAAGCGGCATATAGACCACGTGCGCTGCCCCATCTTTGCTCGTACGAAGGTACGGCGTGAGCTCGTCACCATGGATGACCACCTCACTCACTGTTTTGCGCCGGGTGACCTTAAGAGAGGATAAACACAGGAACAATGCAGAAGAGGCAACAACACCCCAACAGAAAGGACTGATATGTCAGATTCGCGGACAATCTGGTGCACCAGGTCATATCGAGGACAAGAAATCCATCGCTGGTCACCGAGAAGCGCTTACAACCGCGCCTGTAAAAAAAGGGTAGAAGCATACACTGTACTGCCCCGAAATCCCGTCATTAAAAAGGAGTACGGGCTCAGGGTCGGTGAGCTCCGCGCTGGGCCCCGATGGCAACGCCGTCGTCGATGCCGGCGCGTCGGCGCTTGATGAGGCCGCCGGTGCGTCCAACGACGTTGGCGGCGCCGTCGCTGCCGCGGAGTGCGGATCCATGGCGCGCGTTGGCAACGCAGTGGGTCCGCTGCGTCGCTTGAGGGGTGTCACGGCGAGGCCAAACGCAAGAGGAGAACGGAGAAGAGAAAGGGGGCGCCAAAATCTACTGCACGCGCGGCCACGCGCGTCGCGCAGCAGCGACGCGGCACAGCATCATGTCATGGAGAGGCTGGGGGGGGGGGGGGGAGCCCCACGAAAGCGCGGGTGGTCGTTGCACTCATCCGAAAAAGCGCGCGCCTATCTCGGGGCACCCCCTGGCTTGTGCGTCGGCGCCAAAACTAGACACGCAAGCGACATTCTGTTGTGACCAGAGCCCCACTTCACCGCATCGTACATCAGGGTGTGTCGATACCCAGTTGTGCAATGCCGCTTCCAATTTTTCTTTGCAAGTCCCAGTGGGTTGCACAGTGGACCATATCCCCACGTTTGGGGCTTCACTGTAGCCCCTCCTCCAGCCCTAGTTCCCCTCGGGGCGGAGGCAGGAAACTCACCAGGACCTCCCAGATCTTACGATTATCCGAAGCTCAGAGCATCAGGACTTCTCGCAAGATTTTCAATTTTCCCGGACAGAATTCCGGTGGGAATGTTTCCCCGAAGGAGATCAGATCCCGATCCGGCTGACGCTCGGATTGCGGAAGCTTCCACAAGCTTCCCGGTCTCTCCAGAGGGCCCGGATTCGGAAAGACGCGTGTCTCCCTCGGCTGTGCCAGACCCCTCCAGGGGGGCCCGATCGGGTACTCATCACCCAGCGACCCTCTGAAGGGGTCATTTCGTGTGTGGCCCTTGGGCGCCCTGGACCCCGGAAGGGGGGTGGCGTGGGACACCCGACCAGGGGGAGTGTCCCACGCTACCCCCCTAGGGGGGTGCTACCTAAGTGGTCGCGCCGTCCTCGGCTCATGCCGGGGGCCGTGTCACCCCTGACAGGGGGTTTTCCCACAAATGGGCCGTTCTTGATGTCCAGCAGGAGCTGGCGGCGAGTCTAGAGCTGGCCATGGACGCCAGAATGACCGAGGCAGAGAACCAACCGGTGCAACCCGTTGTCTCATCCGTTAAGGAGCCGGAGACGCCAAACGTGAACTGGGCGGGCATTCCCAAGAACCTCCATGTTAATATGCAGGTCTTCCTTGACAAGCTCAAGGGATTGTAGTCGGGGAAGCTGTGTGAGCTCAGGGCCACTTCGCTCGATCGTCCCACGTTGTCGCCATATTCCAAGGGGCTACTGGTTTTCCAGGGGTGGTCTACAAAGAGCGCTACCCGGATTCTCAAGCGCACCGTGACTGTCTTGCCGTCGATCCGAGCTGGTCATTACAAATCAGTTCTCACCAAAAGGATTTCGGCAATGGTATTCCTCAAGTCCTCGGTCGCCGGCGCCCGTATTCATCAATGTCAAGACATTTGTGAAAGGCAGAAAATGTTCCCATGTCCACTATCAAGGTGAAACATGTTCAGATGCCAATGTCCTCCATTAAATAGGAAGTTTCCCGGTCCCCGACAACCATGACACGTCGCGGTGTTCCGACGCCGTCTTCCGCACCCCGGGCTCCACAAGGGCCGCAGCCTCGAAGACGGCTGCGTTTCCCGAAACACGCGGCCCACGACCCCGGCATCGACGGCAGGACGCGCGAACACCTCTGCCCCGCACGCATGGTGGCACTGTGGCGCTTCCGCGCCGCCGCCGCTGCTGCAGAGGCAGGAGAAGTTGCAGGCTCCCGGTCAGTGAGATTGATGGAGGGCGACAAGGAGCATTTTTGAATTGGGTCGCATAAAAGATGAATAAGAAGACACGTACTAGTGCAATGTTTCTTGTTCTACAGGCCCGCGTTCCATACTGGCATCAATGCGGGGGTAAACTGGATCTGAGGACGAGCGGGAAGGGCCGAACGCACGTCATCTGTCCGGAAGGCGATCCAGAAGGTGGACTACAAGGTCCCCGTTCGGTCCCACGTGGGCATTATGAGGAAAACCGGGCCAGATTAAGGGACTTATAGCCCCTGCTGAAGCAAGCTAGCAAGCTACGAGTGACTCGGACACAAGGAGTCCGGGTTTGTCGTCGTCGTTGTGACGACCGGACACGTGGCCCGCTTACTCGAGGAACCAGATACCGCCCAGTCGAAAGGAGACACGTGGATTCGTGACCTGGGCGGTCGGATCCGGTCAGGCCGAAACGGCCTCGGGCTCGCGCGAGGGACATACGTCCTACTACAGCATATTTCGAATCGGTCCGGTGGCGATCCACTTGTGATCACTCCGTCGCTCACCAACCACGATCACGGTCGCCAAACTTCTCCGGGACTAGAAAATCCCAGGACAGGCCCCCAGTTAAGGGCCTCATTTTGTGTAAACCCAACTTGGACCAGTGACGAGCATTACACCACGCGCCCGACACCGGGGTGCTACGAGGGTGTCACGTAGCTCCGTTCCTCTGCCTAAACGCACAGCGAGGTCCAAAGATTCGACCGTTCTCCGCTGAGAATGGCCCAATGGGCCCTGAGGGGAGGGTTTCTGAGGGTCCTGTGAGGGTGTCTGAGGCGGTGTTTTCTAAGGGTTGGAGGGGGACGGACGGGGTGTGGAGGAGATAACAGGGCGAGGCGTGAGTGTTGCCCAGAGGCCGTTGACGCGGGCAAGTAAACTTCCGGTCACACACCTAGTGTTTGCCGCTCGGGGCGTCTTCCCCCAATCGACGCCGTGCGTGTGTGCTTTTCGGGGTCTCCCTCCGCGGCGATTATTCCCCGATAGGACTACTCGACGACCCCGTCTGGCTCGCCTTTCCCCCTACTGGGTAGGATTGGATGGGAGAGTTGTCACACTTCGTGGAGCAGCAAGGGAGGAAGGCAACTCAACGTTTCTCGGGGCGATGGCGGTGCGCCAACCCGCGTCCGGGGGAGCCTAGTCAGTCCTCCTCCCATTTTTGCCTAGCGCTGCGGGCGGCGCCCCGCAACGCGAGGATTGGCTGAGTCTGGCCGGATCAATGGCCGATGGGGGCGGGCATGGAGACCCCCCTGGCGTCTAGGTGCCTGGTGTCGGGGAAGATGGGACTTCCACTCCCGGTGGCGAATCTTCGGTTGATGATAGCCAAACCCGTGCAGGCACCACGTATGCGGGTGCCCGTCGCCAGCGGAATCTGTTCCAGCCCTCTCCCCCGGACCTCGACTCGGATGCGACTCTCTCCCCGGCGGGTGCCCCCTCGGGTAGCACTCACCCCGGGGCGGCCCCGATGGGTGCTGGCACTCACGTCGAAGAGGGACCACTGCCTGCCGTAAGCACGAGGGGCGGTGGGTCTGTGCCACCACCGGCACGGGAACCTGCGGGTGGGAGCTCTAGTCGTGCTCCCCCAGGTTCACGGAGTGCCAAGATAGTTCCAGCGCGCGAGCACGGCGCCCGGACCCACGGTATCAGTCCCCCGGTCCTCGGGCCTGGTGAGAGATCCCCTCGCGGTGCGTTGGAGAGGGGGGCGATACCAGACGCGGCACGGGAGCCTGCGGGTGGGAGCTCTAGTCGTGCTCCCTCAGGCTCTGAGGGTGCCAGGGAAGGCCAGGGTCTCGAGTGGCGAGACCCCGTGGCCGAGGGTGTTCGGTCTGAGGTTACCCGTTCGCAAATAAAGTTACGATGTTGAGGGACTTTACGTCTAAACCTGCTTAACACGGAGGCCATGTGGACTTCAAAGCTGATGGGGCCAATAAATGGAGGGCCCACAGGCGGACACGCCGTTGGGGCGGGTCTTTCCCGGAGCTCGCCTAAGTAAGGCTGAGGTTCCTGCTTACAGGGATTAGGTAGACTAAGCAAATTCCTACCGATCACGAGACTCACTCGATGCGATCGCATAGTAGTTGGGATGATCCACTTGTGACTCTCGGAAATACCACTCTACGGTCTTCTGAGTTATGACCATATCCTTGATTTGTTCTTTTCGTTTTGAGGATTCCTATCTGATGTTCTCAGTGCATCTCACCCTCGCTTCGGGGATTTTGTTGGAATGTTTTGATTGGGTCTTGGGCACACCCCCGGAGGCGGGTGTGGCCCGCGTGTGACCCCTGTTTTTGGCCCACTTGCGAGGGTTCCCCTGAGGGTTGAGGGAAGGGGATCGGTGGGTATATCTGAGCGGGACAGCAGAGCAGTCCCGGACCCCCCCGAGGGAGGCAAGTAAACGTTGAGCCTCACAACGCTGTGTCGTGTTTGCCGCTTGTCTTTGCCGCCCACACCAGTTGTGTGTGTGTGACTTGGCGCTTGCTTCCGGGGTCTTTGACGAGACTACCGGGTGCCCGGTCGGGAAGGCCGCCCGAGTGGTGTCGGCCTGACTGTGGTACCACATTTGGTCCAGCAGCAGGGGAAGAAGCACACTCTGCTACCTTCGTGATGGCGACGCGAGGTGCTCGAGTTCACCTTCTGCCCCTAGCGATCTTTGTTGCTCCATTGCAACCCCGCAACGTTTGATTGTGCGCCTACTCGGTTACCGGATGTCAGGAGGGGAGGGGAGAAACCCCTCCGCACACTCTGATGTGGCTAGTGAGAGGGGAAGCACGGCTTCGCTCCCCCCTGGGCCCTCGCCTCCAGGAGGTGGACGTGTCGTCCCACGAAGCCATGGTGGCGGAGATGTGGACGGAGCCGGACGTGGCTCCTTTTTTCTTCCTCCGGCCACCTCCGTCGGACCGGGTGGAGTTCACCCTTCGGCTGGGGCGAGCACGGCTCGTAGTGACACCGTGAAGCCCCCTTATGATGCCACCACTGCCTTCAGCACGAGACTGCCGTACGTAGCTGGGAGGACGGATGGTACGTCCCGAGTTGCGGTCGGTGAGTCGGTGCCCCGCCTTGGAGACGAATCCGCGGGTGGGAGGTCTAGTCGTGCTCCCCGCGGCTCGTTTGGTGGATTATTCAGCGTGGATCCTGAATTTCAGGACGTCATCTCTGAAGCGGTTCAGTCCGAGATCGCCCGTTCACTACCGGTTACGCCCGGTTCTTTCCGGAGCCTTCTTGCGCGTCCTGACCCTCGACGACTTGGAGACACTCATTCCCGCCGACGACTGCACTACGCGTCGCAATCGTATGATGGCGAATATTCCGGCGGCGATTTTCCGCGCGGTGGCAGCCAACGGCGAACGCCACGGGTCACTCCCCGGCACATCCCAGTGCCTGCATCTGGTTCGGCTCGGCGAGTCCCAGTGCCGTGGCGTGATCGCTCAGTGGAGCGCCCAACAGGGCTAGTACGAGTTGTACCAGACAAGATCACGGACAACAATCCCCACTATCAGGATTTGTTAGATTACGTGACGTACGCGTTGGAGAATAAATCGGTCTCCTACACGCGGGAGCACGCCCATACCATGGGGCGGCTCAAGAAGGATGTCATGCACTCATGTGGGCACCGCACAGGATGGAACGATGACCCGCCGCATAAACTCTTCCAGTTCTTGCGCAAGTTTTCCAAGGCGTGCGACGATAATGACGTCTCGGAAGGAGAGGCCTTCTACATGTTACAAAATTTTACCTTGGAGCCACTTCGCTCCGAGATAATGGGCATCATGCCACCTCGACGTGGCGGCAACGCAGGAGAGGTCAGCTTTTACTTGGAGCTGGTCAACTGGATCATCCGTATGCATGCGGATGAGTCAACTGTAGCCGGCCTCGTGGAACAGTTCCACCAGGCGCGGCAAGAAGAGAAAGAAGATGAGATGTCATACAATGAACGTTACAGAGTATCGAACACCTGATGCGGGTTCCTCCACTCGAGAGGAGCCCTCAAGGGACGCTATGTCGAAGGTGTTCACCCGGTGGTTCGTGCTACCTTACGAGAACGTAATGAACCAGGGATGACCTCGGCGAAGTGGTGCCGCATCGCCCAAACTCGAGGCGATGAGTACCGCTGGATGCAAGCGGCACAACAGAAAGAGCGAGCCGAGGAGGCCGCTAAGCTCGCGGAGGCAGCTCGCCTCCGTCGACAAGCTCGTGCTCTCGTATCACCCCAGTTCCCGGTCCGTCCGAGAACAACTCGCTCGGAATCAGTCGAGCAAAGCGTAGCCACAACGCCCCCGCCTCAAGTAGGTGGGAGTGGAAAGGCTGCAAGCTTCCGGGGCTGGCAGTGTAACGAGACGGGCCACTGGGCGGAAGACTGTCCCACGTTGTACCCGCGTCTCCGTGTGCGACTGGCACAGAACAGTCGATGGGCCAAGGACAAGTCTCTTCCTGCCCGATTCCAGAAGAGTACGAGGCCGACTGGGCCTCCTATTGTCGCAATAGCCGGCGACAACGAGTCCTCAGGTGGGAGTGAGTCACCCCTTGAGAAGGGGGAACCGGATCTCCAGGCAGGCAAGCCCGCGGCATCCTCCTCGGAGTGGGATGAGGGAAACGCGTAGCCGCTGGGATGGATGAATCCCCGACGTCCCCAGTGGGTAATCAAGGGACGCGACGCAAGCGCAAAGTCAAGCTCCTGAGACGTCCGAAGGGGATAAGTCCTCGGGACATGCCAATCCCGAAGGGCGTGGATCGCATAAAAGTTGTGGCGATCCTGACAGGAAGCAACTATCAAGTTGCAACCAGACTATGGATGCAGGACGGGCGCCTCTTGGCAACCCGGGCCAAAATCGACACCGGTTCTGGCACGTCCTTTATTCGGGAAGACTTACTTCCGAAGTAGGTGGCGGTTTGTCCACTTGACAAGCCCACACCCTACATGTTTGATGTGAATGGGAATATCCTTCCCATCACGGCTCTTGTTACTCTACATGTGCGCATCGGTACATGTAGAGACGACGCAGTCTTTGGGCGTCGTTCAGGGCATGTCGGTGCCCTTAGTCTTGGGTACCCCACACTCGGATGCCCATGTCCCAATCATTTCGGGACCCCGGAACTTCATCCAACAGAAAGATGGGTGCCGTGTTCTCCTTCTCCGCCGGGGTAAGAGTGTTGCCCCGGTGGCGACGTCGACTGCGACGCCGTGCGACTGTTCCTATAACGGGACAGCACAGGAGCAAATGGCACATCAAACAATCATAGAGCCCCAGTCAAAAGGCTATGCGAAAGTGGAAACTGCCTTCCAAGGAAACGGCCTGTTCACTCAGAGGCAGCAGGTGTTTGAACGACATAGACTACTTGTCGCTCCGGGCACCATGACTTGCAAGACACGTGAGTCTTGGTGGCTAGAGATAATCCACACCGGTATGAACAACCTCCGTCTCCCCAAGGGTGCGTTTCTCGGCACAATCGAGGCGTACGAAGGCAACATAACCGTCGTAACGCCGGGGCAGTGGGGACAGCTTCTCCACGATGACGCCACGACAGTACCGGAGGCGTCGTCAAAACCAGTGGGGAACCGGGAGAATGATCCCCCTTTTTCGGAAGAGAACATCCCGGAATATCTCCGCGGACGTCTGAGGGCGCCAAACCCGTGCGGCTCCATCCATACCGCACGGGTCCCCGAACCCGACAACTCGTCAGCGAGCAAGTGGACAAGATGCGTAAGCTGGACGTGTTTGAACCCAGCACCAGCGAGTGGGCCAGTCCGGTTGTTCTTGTGCCGAAGCCGGATGGGTCCACACGCTTTTGCATCGACTATCGTCAACTCAACGGTAGAACGGTGCGTGATACGTTTCCGCTCCCAATGATGAATGACTATCTGGATTCCTTGGGAGACGCCAAGTATTTCTCGACGGTGAACTGCAACGCGGGATACTGGCAGATACCCGTCGCCGAGGAGGATAAGCACGTGACCTCCTTCACGACTCATGTGGGGACGTACCAGTGTACACGTCTCCCCTTTGGATTTTGCAATGCACCTGCCACTTTCCAGCGCGCTATTGACATGATACGGGCCGGAGAAAAATGTCAGTATGTCCTCGTCGACGTAGACGACATCATAGTTTACTCCGCTGACGCGGAGTCACACCTCTCCCACTTGGAGAAGGTGTTTATCTTGTTGGGTGAGAACGGTGTCACCCCCAAGGCAAAGAAAAGTCACCTCTTTAGTAATGAGGTGGAGTACCTCGGTCGCGTCATACGACTGGGGCGCATCAGTGTTAATGAGAATGGCCTGAAGGCTATCAGGAAGGCCATATACCCGAAGACACAAACGCAACTGCGCAGCTTCCTGGGTATGTGTAACGTATATCGACGTTTCACGGCTGACTTCGCCATGGTCGCGAAACTCTTGAGTAAGTTGGTGAGCTCCTCGCTACCCAAGAAACTCTGCCCTCCGACTAAGGAGGAGCAGGCAGCGTTCGACCGACTCCGCGAACAACGGTGTAACCCTCCCATCCTGGCACTACCAAGAAGGGATGCGAAGTATATCATAGACGTTGATGCCAGCTACGACCAACTCGGTTGTGCTCTGCTGCAGGAGCAACCCGTGGGGGAATACCATCCCGTAGGCTACTTCAGCCGGGGACTGGAACCCGCTGAGAAGAACTACACAGTGACCAAATAGAAGGTCTTGGCGTTGTGTGGGCAATGACGTCACTGCACCCCTACATCGAGGGTGCCTAGTTCTTAGTCCGGTGTGACCATAAGGCTCTGACGTGGATACTCACCACCACAGCATGTACTAACAACCGCCTGAATCGACGGCGGATACGGCTGGCAGAGTTCGACTATGACATTGAGTACAAGCGTGGTCGACAACATGCCATCGCGGATGCATTCTCCCGCATGCCGACGGAGGGGTTGGATACTACACCAATCCCCGAAGACATCCCAGTGGTCGGGGTGACTACGCGGTCGGGATCCGTGTTGGACCCCCGCCGACCAGAGAACAAGGGACAAGTACCCATCTCGATGTCCAAGTTGGCCAAAGAGCAACTGGCCGATAGTTTCTGCCAAGAGATCCGTAAGGATATGGACACCATGAGCCGAACTCGGTTCTATGAGAATGGCGACGGAATGCTCTGCCGTCATGGCCAACAAGAGGGAACACAACAAGGGGTTGTGCCCCGCTCCCTCGTTGCTGACGAACTTGCGAGGGAACACTCTTGCCCCTTACGCGGTCACCCGGGGGAGACCAAAATGTATGGGACCCTACGACGAAAGTACTACTGGCCTTCGCTCGCCGCCGATGTGTTCTTTTGGGTCGCGGCTTGCGCCACTTGCGCAAAGAACCGGTTGATGAATGTCCAAAGTTCCTCCGCTATGAGGTTGCTCCCGGCCACGGAACCCTTCGAGGCAGTAGCCATCGACCTCCTTGGTCCTCCCCCCCGAGCTCCAGAATGATATGAGTACCTCTTTTTCACGTGTGACCGCTTCTCGAAGTTGACTAGGGTGGTACTCCTTCGAGATCTGACGGCACTAGATGTTTTCAGTGCCTTTTTGAGGTCTGGATTGCCAGTTATGGCATCCCTGACTCGTCTTTGTCAGATAACGGACCGCAATTTGCATCTCTACTTTACCAAGGAGTCTTGCAAAAGCTTAGTAAAAGTACCACTTACGCCACGCCTTACCATCCACAGACAAATGGTCAAGTGGAGGGCTTCAACAAGACGCTCGTACAGCAACTCAGGCATGATGTAATGGAACATGTCGTAACCTGGGCCAGATATGTGAGCCCACTGGTCACCGCCTACAACTCCCAGGTGCATAGTAGCACAGGGGAAGCGTCCTTCTCCTTTGTGTGCCCCCGGAAACTCAGCCCGATGGCTATCGAGCGCCTTACCCAAGGCACGGGTGAAGAGACCCCTCCCTCGACACCCCGACAAGCGCGTGAGAATTTCCGCAAGCGCTGGGATGAGATGATGCCACTTGTCCAGAAGTCAATGTACAAGGCCCAGGCCCGCTACAAACGGCACTTTGACAAACGAGTCAATAGCCGGCGAGAAGCTCTCAGAGTCGGAGACTGGGCCTTCGTGCAGTCACACGAGAACCAGGGAGGCAAACTCATCTTCATGACGAAGGGGCCGTATCAGATACTCAAGACTGATTGCCGTCGTCTCACTGTCGAAAGAACCGATGGGATCCGTACCATAAACAGTAACCACACCACGCTGGCTCCGGAACCGCCGGAGGGGGATCCGGCGTGGGAACGCGCTCTTAAGGCATGGCGTGTACCTTCCCTCCCGTCTTCGAGTGCGAAGACGATGGAGGCTGTCTTCGACCAGCTTGTCGGGCAGGGGTATGATCACAACGGGCGCCTTATGCTGAAGATTCACTGGTTCGGGTATGGACCAAGGGAAGATATATGGGAGTATGTCGCGGGCCTTCCGACTGAGAAGGTCCGGCAGGGCTGCAAACGGCATCAACTATCTGTGAGGCAAAGACGTGGGGTCGACGAACTCTCGTCGACTCCACAGTGAAACGAGCCCCACTATAAGCATCAACGCCAAGCAGGGGTGGGACCCAAGAAAGACACAAGCTGGTCTGGATGTAGCTTCATGGTGTACTATGACTATCAACAAGCAAGAAACCCCACCCAATCATGAAGGACGAGAAACATGAGACCCCAAGGCCCTCCCTTACCTGGCCTTGATCCACCCCCCTCCCCTCATGACTGCATGTCGGGGCGGTTGTCATTGCTGTGGCCGCCCCCCTGATGCGAGTCGTTATCAGAGGGACCACCCCGAGGACGAGGGCTCTCGGGGCGGTAAAGCCGCCCGTTGGGGTAGTACGGCACCGGCGGGGCGTCCCTTCTACCCGCAGAGCGGCCGGCATAGTGGCTGTACTCCCCGGCCGGCCCATGGTTCTGCGGCGGAGGGGCCGACGCCCGCCTATAGTTGAGAACGTTGTGCCACTGCTGCCCGGACGCAGGGGCGACCCCACCACTACGGTCTTGGCCGCCCGCAGAGGGGGGGGTTGGCACCGAGTGCGGAGTAGACCCTTGCCCCGACCCATACGCCGGCAGCTGCGACAGAGTAGTTGACAGCTGGACCCGCAGTTGGTCCCCGAGAGCCCGCCCCGACAAGTTGTTAATGAGACGCTGGGCCAAAGCCAGCTGCCCCGCTTAGTGGACATAAACCGCCAAGAAAGATGCCCGACGACTGACCCTCGCCAAGACTTCGGCGAGGGCGATCGCAGCCACGACGGGCGGGGCATCTCAGATGTCCGCCCCGACCGGGGGGAACACAGTCAGCAACCCCCGGGTGCACTGCTCCGGCAAACGCCTGCCACGACAGAAGTCCGCACGCAAGTTAGCGGCGGGGAAGTGATCGTCAAGAGCCGCCGGCTCCAGCGGCGTGACCACCACAGCGGCCGCTGTATTCGGCGAGCCCCGGTGGACAACCTGGGGCGGCGGCAGAGTAGCCGCCGCCGGCGCGTCAAGGTCGACGTAGGTCGCCGCCCGTACTTGGAATGGCCCGGATCGGGAAGGGCCCGCTCGGATGCTTGGCCCGTGGCCGCGGAGGTTCCGCTTGGAAGGCGGTGGGTAAGTCACCCGTCGCTCCGTGTTCTTGGGGGGCGCATGGCGCTTCCCCGAAAACATCCAGCCACTTGCCGGCGGCGGCGACTGTGCGCCGATTCCGGGGCTGTAGGGGTAAGAGTCCAACGCCAGGCCTTCTGGGAGGAGCAACTTGCCCTTCAAGAGCCCACAAAAACAATGGACGAAGCCGCGCGTCGTTGCTTCTGTCCCCGCCTCTGTCGCAGTCCGACGGAGGAAGTGTTGGACCGACACCCAATCCACCGAGTTGTGGAGGATGATCATCTGCTCGAGGTGCTCGGCGTTGTCATCGTCCCGCCCATCCCCCAGGCGAGCGGGGGTGAGAGTGCTCATCCCCTCGACCAAGGCATTAGAGAGATGCCACAGGTAGACCTTTGACTTGAGGGACGCCACCCACACGGACGCCACCTCGACGACCCACTGCGTCACAAGGATGGCATAAAGTCGGTGCCCCGCCTCATTCGGCCGCATCCGCGACGAATAGTGCGCGAGGAAGCGGGGGAGCATCGCCGGGAAGCCCTTCAGGACCTCCACGTCGTTCCACCACTTGGACAGGACGACATAGTTGCCGCGACGGTGGTCCCGTGCGCGGGGGTGCTCGAGTTGAAGAACCGAGACGAAGTGGCGCTGGTCACGCCGCCAGACGTACTCGTGTCGGGCGGCTGGGTGGTTAACTTGCGGGTCGCCCGTCGCCAAGTAAGGCGGGGCCTGGCAACACCAACGCCAATGGACAACTGGCTGGTCCGCCGCCACCTCTTCTGCTCCTGTACTCTGGGAGCGGCACCGACGTACGCTTTCGACTTGACCCCAGTCCTCCAGCTCGAGTATGGCGGGAAGATCTACCAGCCACCCGGCAGGTAGAGCCACTTGATGGGGGAAGCGCGCGAGTCGGCTGTTCCACGCCGTCACCTGCTCCGAGTCGGGGAAGGTGCGGAAGATCGAACATTGGTGACCCCCCTCGCCCACAGCGGTTGCGTGGGTGGGAGGGACCCACCAGTCGACGTCCTCCGGTCTCTTAGACTCAACGACCATCGGCGTCACCGCTTGACTTGGCGGTGCCGACGCTGCGCCACCTTGACGAGCACCCGACTCGGGTGTCGCCACGGGAGGGGCCGCCGGAGGAGTGGGCCCGACTGCCCCACCCGCAACGGGGGGCAACGCCGACTGCGGAGTCATCGGCGGCGCCCCGGCCGCCGTCCCGTCAATCTCCATCTCGGGGAGCGGCTCCTGGACGAGTAGGTCGGGTGCAGGAGGAGTCGCCGCCGACATCACCCGTCTCTCCCGAGTAGGGGGAGGGACAAAGGGGAGGGGAAAGCGCACCCGAGTGAGGGGGAAGCGCACCCGAGTAAGGGGGCCAAGAGGAGTGGAGATAAGAAGAACGCGCGCGCGCGCACGCACACCGAGCGTGGTAGTCGATGTGCCGCAGCCCGACTGAGGCTGACGCCGCGAGGCGCCCGCTGAATAGGGTCGCTGGGCGGGTGCGTGAACGGTACGCACACCCACCCCCCTTTCTCACGTCCCAGGAGACGGCACAGGGAAAGAGTATCGCCTGCGCCACACACCAGCGGGGCCACCTCCGCGCAGCAGGCACACGGAAAGAGTGTTCCCTGCGCCTCCGACATCAAAAGGGCGGGCAACGACCCCGCCCTCTCAACCCCCTCAACGTCAGGGGGGGCATCACACTGCTGTCATATCCCGGCGCCACGCGACATGCGTGTGCCTGAGGCGACCCCATCAAATCAGAAGGGGTCGCGTCACGCCCACTGAGAGCGGACCACTCGTCCGTTCCCGGTCAGCCGGGACGGATGACCCTTGAGAAGGGGGAAACGTGGCAAAATGGCCACACGGAGGCCATCTGGACTTGACAGCTGATGGGGCCACAAAGTGGAGGGCCCACAGGCGGACACGCCGTTGGGGCGGGTCTTTCCCGGAGCTCGCCTAAGTAAGGCTGAGGCTCCTGCTTACAGGGATTAGCTAGACTAAGCAAATTCCTACCGATCACGAGACTCACTCGATGCGATCGGATAGTAGTTGGGATGATCCACTTGTGATTCTCGGAAATACCACTCTACGGTCTTCTGAGTTATGACCGTATCCTTGATTTGTTCTTTTCGTTTTGAGGATTCCTATCTGATGTTCTCAGTGCATCTCACCCTCGCTTCGGGGATTTTGTTGGAATGTTTTGATTGGGTCTTGGGCACACCCCCGGAGGCGGGTGTGGCCCGCGTGTGACCCCTGTTTTTGGCCCACTTGCGAGGGTTCCCCTGAGGGTTGAGGGAAGGTGACCGGTGGGTATATCTGAGCGGGACAGAGGAGCAGTCCCGGACCCCCCCGAGGGAGGCAAGTAAACGTTGAGCCTCACAACGCTGTGTCGTGTTTGCGACTTGTCTTTGCCGCCCACACCAGTTGTGTGTGTGTGACTTGGCGCTTGCTTCCGGGGTCTTTGACGAGACTACCGGGTGACCGGTCGGGAAGGCCGCCCGAGTGATGTCGGCCTGACTGTGGTACCACACTGAAGACGAGGCCTTCCAAATCCTTCAAGACTTCACTATGGAGTCGCCCAGGTCTGTGGTGATCACAGTTTTGCCGACTCACTGGCAGCGTAACCCCGTCGAGTTCACCTCCTACTTGGAGCTCAAAAGTTGGATGCTCCGACGGCACGTCGACGACGCCTCAGAGGCAACCCTCGTCGAGACCCTGCACGTCGCCGTCCAGCGGGACTACGAGGACGGGTTTTTCTTCGCCGAACGGCTGCATCGCCTCAACACCGAGAAAGGGTTAACTTACGGGGAGAGCGCGCTCAAGGGGCTCTTTGTGGAACGTGTCCACCGCGCCGCACGCGCCACTGTTCGGGAGCACAACACAGTCGTTTTCGAGCATTCCAGGGCCGTTCAGGACGCGTTGTCGCACGACAATCTGTGTCGCGCATGCCGTGACCGCCAGAATACATCAGTGCTCAGGACGTAGCATTCCCCACATTTCTTGTCGTAAGTCACGCTAGTATGAACATTGCTGGACTGCCAGAACCCAACAGCGTCCAGCACATACAAGCAGCATCTCGAGGGGTCAAACTTCAACTCTTGTGCCACGGTATGGTGGCTGGAAGTGCCTTGTAGCCTACGCACCTGACTGACTCTTTCCGAGGCCCAGTGCTGTCAAACACACCGCGGAAGTATTCATCATATCAGTCACAGGCGTGTCCACCCACAGTCACTGTCGCCCGCTCCGCCAACAACCCCTTTGCAGAACAGTCGGAATCGAATAGGAACGACGACGGGCGCACAGCGCCCCACGGGGCGGTGCTGCCCGCCGTCTGGGTCATCGAGACGCTGCCTCCCCGCGCTCCTCCCCTCTTGGACGGCGTCCTCGCCAGAATGGGCTCTGCCGCCTTTCCTGGTGCCACCAACATGCGCACGGCTGCCACCTTGTGGCCGCCGTCAGCGTAATTGGCGCCGTCGCCAGCGCTTGCTTCCTCGTCACAGGTGCCACTGCCGGGTAGGGGGCCGCCACCACGATGGGCGACGTCGTGAGGCCGGTGTCCGCCGCCCGGAGGGGTTCTAGCGCTGGCGCGATACCAACCCCAACGCCAATGCCTTTCGGCAACTGTACACTTCTGCCGTTTGTTCGAATCGTGGTTGTTTCATCATATTCTCTTGTGTTTGTCTGCCTGCAGGTCGTGCACTGGACGAAATGGTTTTCTGCATAGTATGAGAAATTTCTTCCTGGGTTGATCTTGGGGTTTTGAGCTGCCCTTCTCTCTCTGGTTGTCCTACGCTGACTTCACTGTTAAAATGCGCTTTTCTTCTCTTTTTCTGGCCTCCGTCTTTTCATACTCACGAAGGTACGGGCTGAAAGCAGCCTTGATGTGAGAAGAACGCGGAGAGGGCATGCCAGGGGGCGGCTCGCGATCCCTAGCAGCCCCGGAAAGCGCCCGCAGAAGCGCTTTAGGCAGCCGGAGAAGAGGCGGGGAGGGGACGCCGTGGTCAGCCCCAGAAGACACACCAGAGAGCGGATGGGTAGCGGGGTGAGGACACCCCTAGGAATTACCGAGCAGCGCCTTAAAAAGAACCATTTTCCCTGCAGCTCACTCGGGCACGGCAGCGCGCCGAAAAAAAGAGGTTTGCGGCCGGGAGAACGCTTATTGTAGTACTACGGGAGCCCGCCAACGGCGGTGGCGCGACTGGCGGAGCACCGGATGTGCGGCGGAAGCGGAGGGGGGTCGGCGGCGCCGACCAGGTTGGGCTCGGGCGGAATGGGGACGAAGGGCCCTCCTATAAGCACAGGCGCGAGCCCGCGAGGGGGCGCGCCTGGCCCCGACGCCCGCCGCGGGGTCCGAGTGGCCGCGGCCGGAGGGCGCGGCAGGCGCCAACCCACCGGGCGCCACGCGGCGGTTGCAGCGCGTTGCGCGCGGAACGGTCACTCCCCCTCGTCTGTAATGATCGCTTCGGGGGACTTTGTATGCATGGAGGGAATTATCTGCATTGGTTGGTGACGGCCCGGGTCAAGTCCCTATCGGGGAATTGGGCCCGGGCGACGGTATCCGCCCTTTTAGGACAAAGGGCGACGACGGTGGGAGCCACCGTCGTCGCCGGCAAGTAGACGGTGTCTTCATGTCTTGGCGTTTCGATCGGCCCGACTTCCTGGACCTCGAGTCCCATAGCGCGTGTCGCGCGAGCGGCCGAGACGGCCGTTACTCCCCTCCTTCTGATGAAACACCCCCGACCGTGGTTCTACACTTGGCGCTCCGGGTGAGACCCGCTGTGTGCACGCAGTGCGTGGTGCGGTTAGACACCTCTTTCGGTATCAAGGACGGGGGACCCACGTGGGTTTTATTGCGGTGCGGTGACCGAGGACAACCGATCGATACGGGGGCCCCGCTTCCATGGCTCGCGGATCTTCCTCATCTTCCCCGCTCGACGGGGGCGCTCCTCCGTTCGAGTTGCCCGGCACCAGCCGGGTGACGGACGCGCCACGGGCGGGAGACCTCGTGGCTCTGCGGGCGCTGGGTGCCGTGGCCCTCGTTGGGGGTGGAAGGGCGGTCTTGGTTGGCGGCGGCGGTACTGTGGCGGGTGAGGCGAACTCCCCGCCCGAGGATCCCGGCCGCACGCTGACAACCGGGGCTCGGCCTTCTCCCGGCGCGGGACGGACGTTCACGCTAGCGGAGTCCCAGCGTGGGGGCGCAGAGGCCCACCCCGCTCCCCTAGACGGGCAGCGCCCGGACGGGGCGCCGCCTTTTGGCCCGCCCCATGTGGCCGCAGTGGGCAGCTCGTCAGGGGCCCCGGCCGGTGGGATACCCACTGGCCCGGGTTCGAGCCGATCAGTGGATGCGCTGTCGCTGGAGGAGGAGAAGCGACAGCGCCGAGATTTACAGAGAGCATTCGGGGTTACCCCGGAGGAGGTGGCCCGGGCCCAGTGGCAGCGTTCAACCCGGGACCATTGGTCCCTGGACCCGCCGTCGGCGGCGGGCGGGTCGGGACCCAGCCTACACGGGGTCGGTGGCGGTGCCACCCACGGGCTGTCGCGGCCCGTGGCCGACACCGCACGCCTACACCGAGTGGCCCAGGTCTTCCGAGATGCGGCGGAGGAGGCCTCAATTGCGGCCTCGGGTGGCATTCCGGCGCCGGGGCGCAGTGCGGCCGTCGCGTCGGCGCTCGCGGCGGCCCAGGGGCCTTCGCTGCTGTCGGCGAGCCCGAGAGAAACCGCTGCCCCGGGCCACGGCTCGGATGCCCACGGGAGGTCGTCCCGGGATGCGGATGGCGCCGGGGTGGCGCCTGCCCTGGCAATCGCCGCCACCCGTCGCGGACTGTCTCCGCGATTGCGCTGGCGACAGGCGCCCGCAGCGCGTACGCCGAGGGTTGGGGCGCGGCGGGAGCGACGCCGTCGACGCTCCTCCCGACGTGACAGGTCACCCCCATCATCGGGGCCTTCCTCCTCAACGGAAAGCAAGCACAGCCCGCCGGGCTCGTGTTCCGACCCAAGTGGGACAGACTCGACCAAGAGCAGCAGCAGCTCCACCTCAACCGCCGACAGATGTAGCGACCACGGGGCTCCCCGCCTCGACGACGGACTCGCGCGGCCGAGAAGCGCCCGCAGCGGGCCCTGGTGAAGGAGGCGTTGCGTGCCTTCCGACGGGAGCAGCGGGAGGTGGACCCCCGCTATAAGGGGCTCCTGTCACCGGAACGGTACCGTCTCGCGCTGCGGGGGGGACGCATGCATCTCCACCGCGGCAACTCCATCCGGGGCATCCGGGCAGACGTCAGGGCCTTGATGCAGACCTCGCGGCAGTTCGCGAGCGCCACCTTGCTGGGGTTGGTGACGTTCCTCGGGAACGTCCAGACGGCGTGCGACGGCAGCGGCTTGAATGAGGGGACGGCAGTCACACTGCTGCAGTACTTCGTCACGGGCGAGGTGCTCGGGGTGCTCCAGCACGCTAAGGACACCCATGCCACGCGGCAGCTCACATACAAACGCGCGGTCCGCGCCTTACTCAGCGTGTACCTCGATGGCGACGATTTGGTGGACCCCCTGCAGTCGCTCATGCACGCGACCCAGGAGAACTGGGAGGGCGAGCGCGAGTCTGAGAACCGCATCCTCGATGCAAACCGTGCCCTGGGTTCGGTCCTGCAAGAGGCCGAGCTCAAGAGTATCCTACTCAAGGGTGTCGGACGAGAGGTCCGGGCGCCGGGCCGGAACTTCAACACCCAGGGTAGGACTTTTCCCTAGCTGCGTAAGTTCCTTGCAAAGACGAGCGCCGCCACTCGTGAGGCTTGGGGGGTCAAACGCAAGTCCAAGCCCAAGAGGAGCACCTCCCGGTCCGCCGGGGGCGAAGAGAGGGAGCCCCGACGTTCCCGGACGGCCGCCTCTGTGGCCCTCCCGGTGGGAGCCGCCTCGGCCGCCGCGGCCCTGGCCGTCACGGACTACGGAACGGAGGCGGAACGCACCGAGTGTGCCGCCGTACTCGCCGCGTCGGTGGCGTCCCCCGAACACGGTCTGGCCGGCGACGCCCCGGTACTTCCGGTCGACAGCCTGCCGCCAGCGTTGGGATGGCATCAACAACCCGCGTAGGGTGGACGCCCGGAGATGTACCCCATCCACACCGGGGTGGGCCGCGGCAGGGGCACTCTGGCACCGGGTCTCTCGGTCCCGCCGCGTGCTGGAACCGTGTTCCCGTACTCTGACCGGCCGCCGCGGTTCCCGCGCGGCGGGGCGCCCGCGCCTTGCGGTGGGGGGGGCGCCAGTCCGTCCGCACCGACACCGGCGCCGCGTCGGCGGGGGGCCTGCTCCTTTTGCGGCCACTTAGAGAACTGGTTGTGGGAGTGCCCCGCCCAGTCCCTCGAGGTCCGGGCGCACGGGCGCGCTTTGCGCGAAGCCGTGGCGGCGCACCGGAGTGGGCGCGGTCCCGCGCCGCCCCCGCCCCTTCCCCTGGGCGCGGGTCCGCTGGTCGCGCCTCCGCCGCCGGGCGCGGCCGCCTACGGGGGCACTCCGCCGGGCACCGTCTCGTTCTTCCACGCAGTGGAAACCGACGACCGGGCCTACCCGGGCGGTCCAGCTGACGACGACGGGAACTCCTCCGAGGAGTTGTCCGCCGAGAACGGTGACGGCGGGCACCCCGGCCACGCCCAGGGAGACGCGTAAGGGGCAGCCCGTTAAGTGCGCTGCCAACGGACGTTGTCCGCCTCAGGACACACTGGCACTTTAACATCACGGCGAGCCGCCTGCGCCAGGTCCGCAAGAGGCGGGCCGCAGCGGGTGTTCCGCCAGCGCCCGCCTTCTGCCCGCGGCTCTCGGCAAGGCCGGGGGGGGCCCACCGCGCATCGTCCGAGGGCCCGGACCGGGCCCCGGTCCGGGCGCTCTCCACTGACGGTCCGGGCCCCTCCCCGATGCCACCCGTTGCCGCGCCGGTCCTGGCCCTGGGCCACTCCGCCCCCCGGCCGTGGTGCGGTGGGTATGGTTTTCCGGCCGATCCCTCCGCCAACGGGGCGCCCGTGGGCGGCGGGCGCCGGCACCGCCTCGGTGGCCGCGCTCGCCGGGAGCGCACCCGCTCTCGCTGCCATGCGGCGGCAGTGGCGCCTTCCCCGCGTCCGCCGGGTGCCCCGACGGGGGAGGGGGAGGTGGTGCTGAACAGCCTGCACAACTACCGCATCGTGGCCTCGTTGGGCCTGGACAAGCTGTCCCTGGTCGCAGTCGGAGTCGTCGTGGACACCAGGGCGGGGCCCAACCTTGTCCGACAGAGTGCCCTTGCCCCTGACTGGCTCCGCCAGGTCGTCACTTCCAAGGAAGAGTAGCGGGTCCGCCTTAGGGACGCCAACAACGCGCGGCTACGTACCAGCGGTACCGTCACGCTGTGGCTCCAGACGGGCGCACGGATCGTCCCTGTGACCTTCCTCGTCGTCGACGTCTTGTCAGTGCCTGTCATCCTGGGCTTCACATTTATCGACGACAATGCGCCCGCCATCCTGCCCCAGGACCGGTCCATCCGTCGGACGGCCGGCTTCGTCACCGCAATCATGCGAGGGCCGCTGGCCAACGGCGACCGCTCGATGGGTGTCTCATGTGTGCTGCGCTCCACATGAAGCACACGGCTACCGCCGTCTGCGACCTCGGTCGTCTGGGTGCGGACCATGTGGGGGGGCCTGGGACAGGTGTTCGGCGCCTCGGGGCTGTTCACGACGCATGGTATAACCATTGCCAATGGTGTCCACGACAATGTGCCAGGACTGTCCTTCCCGGTTATCGTGACCAACTTCGGCACTTAGGAGGTCGTTCTCCGGCAGCGAGCAACTGCTGAACGTCGTGACCAAGAAGCACTCCTACCCAGTTCCCCGGATGGACGAGTGCATTGACAGCCTCGGCGAGGCGACCATCTTATCGACATTGGATTGCAATGCAGGCCACTGGAAGGTCGCCATCGCACCTGAGGACCGAGAAAAGGCGTCCTTCGTGTGTCACGAGGGCGCCTACCAGTACAAGGGGGGCCGTTCGGGCTTACCAACGCACCCGCGACGTTTCAGCGGGCCCTGGACATCATCCTCTCCAGGGTAAAGTGGCAGATCTGCCTCATCTACCTTGACGATGTTATCGTGTACTTCAAGGCGGAGGAGGAGCATATCGGCCTCGTCGAACATGTCCTGCGCCTCCTGCGCGAGGCGGGAGTTATAATCCGCCTACCCAAGTGCCGATTCTTCCGCACGACCGTGGAGTACCTCGGGCACGAGATCAAACCGGGCCGGCTTGGCGTGATGGACGCCCACACGCGCGCGCTGCGCGAAGCACACTTCCTCACGGCCCGCACGCAAGTACGGAGCTTCGTGGGGATGTGCAATGTCTTCGCCGGTTCCTACCGAACTTCGCCCGAATGGCAGCGCCATTGACGGACCGTATGGGGTCCACGGCCCCTGTCCTCGTGCCCCCCGCCACGCCGCTGCAGCAGCAGGCGTTCAGACGGCTTAAAGAGGCCCTGACGACCCCACGGGTCCTCGCTCTCCCGCGACAAGGGCGCAAGTACGTCCTCGACGTGGACGCTTGGGGAACGCAGGTGGGCCCCGCCCTGCTCCAGGAGCAGGACGACGGCAAGCTCTTACCCGTGGCGTACATCAGCCGACGGTTGGCCACGAACCAGCTCCCCTACGGGGACACGGAACAGGAGTGCCTGGGGGTCGTCTGGGCGTCGCTCAAACTCCGCCCCTACATCGAGGGTGACCGTTTCCTCTTGCGCACCGACCACGACTGCCTGCGGTGGATCCTCAACATAGAGTATTCGCGGAACCCCCGGTTGGCGCGCTGGCGCCTGCGCCTAAGCGATCTGGAGTTTGACGTCGCCTACAAACCGGATATGACGCTTTACTTGGCGGACAGCATCTCCCACCTGGAGTCCGGGGCCAGCGACGAAACGGCATTCATTGACGCCGTCCCGGTGTTTGCCACTCGGGCCAATACGGTCCGGGGGCTCGACGCCGCCAACTACGTTGGTGGTTCCACGGTCCGTGGCATCAGCCGGGACGAGGTGCTATCCGCCCAGGCCGTGGACGGCTCCTATCAGGAGGTCGTGAAGGCCTTGAACGCTGGGCGGCACGTCCCGTTCTTCGAGGACCCCGATGTGCTCCTCCGCCGCGGCGCGGCCCCGGACGGCGCTCACCAGGTGGTGGTCCCGGCCTTCTTGCAGGATCAGGTCCTCCACCTCGAGCACGACGCGACCCTCGCGGAAAACCCCTGGGAGTCCCGCATGTACGCGGCCATGCGGCGGTGTTACTGCTGGGTGGGCATGGCGGCGGACGTCTTCTCCTACGTTAAGAAGTGCGACAGCTGCGCGCGACAGCGGGTGCGCCCCCTGGCGCGGCGCTCGCCGCTCACCCTGTTCCCCGCCACCGTGCCCTTCCAGGACATTGCCGTGGACGTCTACGGGCCCCTCGCTCGGACCGCCGCCGGCCACCGGTTCATCCTGGTGATAACCGACCGGTTCACCAATCTGGTTCGTGCCCTCCCAATGGATGGGACCACGCCAGTGGACTGCGCCTCGGCGGTCCTGGACTACTGGGTCGCCGCCTATGGTCCGCCGGACCGGTTGCTGTGCGACGGGGGACCGCAGTTCACCAGTCACTTTTGGGGCCAGGTGTGCAACCTGCTCTCCATCGAACCGAAGGTAACGTCGCCGTCCGACCGGCAGAGGAACGGGCCGACGGAGCGGTTCAACCGCACCATGCACACCATCCTCAACCACTACGTGGCGAAACATCCCCGGTCTTGGGACCAACTCCTCGGGGCGCTGACTCTGGCTTATAACAGTCGCCCGCACCGGAGCACCGGGGTCGCCCCGCTGGAGCTGCTCAACCCCACGGGGGTGTCGAGTTGGGGGTTCAAGGACGTCTCCCGAACAGGAACGTACCCCCTCTCGGCGCAACGCGGCACAGCCGAAGAGAAACGGGCCCAGGCCGACCTGCTAACCCGCTTCGTGCAGCTCGTCCCGCAGGTACGGGCAACGCTCAAGGCGACGCAAGGGCGCTAAAAGCGCGACCACGACCGACGCCTTGCGCTGCGCGTGGAGACGCTCACCGTCGGGGGCGTCGCGTGGCTACGCGATCACGCAAAGGAGGAAGGTGCCGGCGGCAAGCTGACGCACGTGGCCCGCGGGCCCTATCGCGTGGTCTCCACGAATGGTCCGACGGTCCTCCTCGACGTGGACGGGGAGCACCGCCGGGAAAACGTGACTCAAGTCGTCCGTGCCTCGGGCGCGGCCGTCCCGGGTCCCGCCCAGAACCCCGCGTTGCGGACGGCCCGCTCCTTCCATGGGGCAGAGGCCGATGGCCAGCGGTACGCCGTGGACCGGATCGCGGACCACGCCACGCTACCCGACGGAACCCTGCGGGTCCAGGTTTACTGAACCGGGTACCCCCAGCGTACCTGGATGGACGCCGCGGACGCCCCGCACGAAATGCTCCGCGTCTATATGCGCCGCGCCGCGCGCCTGCGGTTCCCCATACGTCCGCCGACCCCCCGCCGACGCCCGTGCGTGCCCCGGGCCCCTCCGCTGGGGCCGCCGACGGCGTCGCTGCCCCGTCGCCCCCGACCGTCCGCGCTCGACCCGTTGGGTCGGCGCGGCGTCCGGGTGCGGACGGGGGGCGGGCGGGGTGTGGGGTTTTTCGGAGGGGCCCTCGGGGGCTGTCGGGCCACTGGGTCGCCCGGACCTGCTGTCGCGGGGCGGGTCGACGCCACGCGGCAGCGCCACTCCGACCCGCCCACACGCGGGGACACAAGGAGAAAGCCCGCGGCTTTACTACAAGGCAGCGACGGCCTATCGCCTTCCAAACGATTGCGGCACCTACGAGGCTAGGGTGATGCCCTTAGTCGCGGCCGCGGTACTCTCAAACGTGGACCAGGAGGCCCTCTCTACGGAGGACACGGCGCAAGGCGGCATGGAACCGCTTCGCCCGAGTCGGCGGGGTCTCTAGGCAGGGCGTCATGGCGCCGGCGAGCCCGATGCGGGCGTCCTCCACCAGAGCGGCGGTGAGCTGCGGGGGGCCCACCACGGCCCGGTTCACGGCCCCGTCGTGCCCGAAGAGGGCTCCGACTTTCCCGGACGTAAGCGAGTCCCGCCACGCCGTGGCTGTCATCGGAGCGGGAGGCTCCCACAACTAGGAGAGCCCCCAGTCGTAGGCGACATCTGGCAGCCCCGGAATCAGGGGTCGCAGCGGGACCTACTATCCCAAGCTTCAGCAGCGCTGCCGCGGGGCCGTCGTTGTCGGGACCGGCGTCCCAGCATGCGGAGCGCGGAACCCCGGTGCCCGTACCGGAGGCATCGGCGGGGTACTCCCCGCCGTCCCGGAGGGGCTCTGATCCCCAATGGCGGCCGTTGCGGACGTCGCATTGCAGCCCGGCGGCCGCCCCGGCACCGGCGGTGGGGTATCCCCCGCCGTCGTGCTGGGGCTCCGCGTCCCAGTGGCGGCCGGCGTGGGCGTCTCGGTGCGACCCGCCGGCCGCCCCGGCGCCGCCGGTGGGGTAGCCCCCGCCGTCATGCTGGGGCTCCGTGTCCCAGTGGCGGCCAGCGGGGGCGTCGCGGTGCGACCCGCCGGCCGCCCCGGCGACGCCGGTGGGGTAGCCCCCGCCGTCATGCTGGGGCTCCGCGTCCCAGTGGCGGCCAGCGGGGGCGTCACGCCCACGGCCCTGGCCGCCATCGGTGCGCCTCATTTGGTCGTCGCGGCCGGCAGCAGCCTGGCTGCAACCTTCGCCCTGACTGGCCGCCGGCCACTCGCGGTCGTACCACACGCCGGCACCGCGGCCCACTCCTCCGTCCATACGGTCCCCGGGGTCGTGGCTGGCGCCTCCGGCACCGCCGACGGCAGCGGCCGGCCACCCGTCACCAAATTAGGCACCGGCCATGCCGGGGTAGTCGTCATGCTGTTTCTCAGCCCAGCGACAGCCCGGCGCGGGGAAGGCGGCGGGCCCAACCGGGCCATCGGGCGCGGCGCCGACCGGACACCCCGGATTGGCGGACCCGGGCTGCGCAGGGCCGCCGCGCTCCATGTCGGCGTGCCGCCGCTTCCGAGCATGGTACGCTGCCGACGCCGCCGGCTCCTCCGTCCATGGCGGGACATCCCCCTCGTCGGACAAGGGGAAGCCGGCGAGCACCGCCCAGGCCTCCGCCGTCACAGGTAGTGACCAGGGGACGGCATCCGCGAGCCGCGGCTCCGCCAGCATGACTCCCAGCAAGGCTTGCGGCGCCCGCGGGACGCCAACGACGCGGACGTAGTGGCGCCGGCGGTCCGCGACGGTACCCACTTGGTGGGGCAGCCGGGTGCTGGGCGCCTGACGGGTGGGGTCGTGGTGGTAGGGCAGCCGTTCGTGGACGCCTGTCCAGGGCACCGCCCGCGCGATGGCTTCGTACTCCGCCAAAGCATCCGCGGCAGACCGATCGCCCGAAGCCAGGTCGTCGACCGGGAACTTCGCCGTCAGGGCGCAGTAGCACGGCGACGGCTCGACGACTCGTTGCGTCTCGCGGTACGCGCGGAGCAACACCGACACGATGGCCGCCGTCATCATGACGTAGGCCGTCCCCTGAGTGGGGTGACACGGGTACGCCTGGAGCAGGGACTGCTGTTTGTGAATGACGGGCGGATACTCGTACGTCAGCAGCCGGGGCGTCGCGCACCGCAACGCCATTGCCGGCGGCAAGGGAGCGCACGCCAGGGCCAACCCGATGCCGGACCGCACGGGCAAGAAATTTGCCCCGTGCCCCGCCCGGCGGGTGCTCACGAGCTCTCCGCGCGAACGGCGGGCTGCTTCCAGCGCCCAATCCGCCGGCGCGGTCGGCGGGCCTCCCGGGCTCGAGGTGAGCAAGGGGACCACACCGCCGACGTTGACGAGCGCCAAGGAGTGGCCGAATGGGACTGCGGGGCGGTGCCGCAGGCGGGAGTGCCGGTCCTCGAGGTACGCGTACTCTCCGCCGCCGGCGACAAACGGTAGCTCGGCCGCAGGGTGTGGGACCAGGAGCACCCGAATCGGGTTGCAACGCAACATACAACGCAACTACGGGGCGCTACCACCGACGGAGCTGATGAAGGACCCGAAATCGCGCTCGGCCGCCGGCCGGGCGTCGTAACCCGTCGCCGCGGCGAACTTCCGGAAGGTCCGCCACACGGCCTGCGCCCCGTTGACGTCCTGGGGATGTACGGACCGGAAGACGTCACTGACGAGCGGCCAGTCGTCCACCGCCACGGCACGCCCCAGCCGGGCGAGCCACGATCGGAAGGCGGGCGACGCCGGTCGCGATGAGAGGGCGGGGGCCGCCTGCCCCAACAACGGCGGCCAATCCGCCGACGCGACCACGGGAACCCCGCCTTGTGCTGGGGTGGCGCCCGAGCCCCTAGCGGCGGCCGGGGGCGCTGCGGCTCCAACCCCGCCACTCGTCGCCGCCGCCGCTACCGCTTGGGGAGGCGGCCTCCCCCACTCACGACTGTTGGGGTCGTACGGCAGCCGCAAGCCGGGCGGCAACGTCGGGCGCGCGGGGACGGGCGGCCGGGCCCTCGTCGGTCCCGGCGTCGCCGGTGTCGACGGCGAGCGCATAGCCCCCGACGCGGCGTCAGCCGCAGACGGGTTCGCCTGAGGTACGACGGGAAGAACCTCGGCGCGGTCGGTTCCCGGCCGCATCCGGGACGCGGCGGACGGGGCCCCGCCGGGCTTATCGGGGGGCGTCGCCGGGGACGGCTCCATCTCAGCCGAAGGGGATGTAGTACTACGGGAGACCGCCGACGGCGGTGGCGCGACCGGCGGAGCACCGGTGGTGCGGCGGAAGCGGAGGCGGGTCGGCGGCGCTGACCAGGTCGGGCTCGGGCAGAATGGGGACGAAGGGCCCGCCTATAAGCGCAGGCGCGAGCCCGCGAGGGGGCGCGCCTGGCCCCGACGCCCGCCGCGGGGTCCGAGTGGCCGCGGCCGGAGGGCGCGGCAGGCGACAACCCACCGGGCGCCACGCGGCGGTTGCAGCGCGTTGCGCGCGGAACGGTCACTCCCCCTCGTCTGTAATGATCGCTTCGGGGGACTTTGTATGCATGGAGGGAATTATCTGCATTGGTTGGTGACGGCCCGGGTCAAGTCCCTATCGGGGAATTGAGCCCGGGCGACGGTTTCCGCCCTTTTAGGACACAGGGCGACGACGGTGGGAGCCACTGTCGTCGCCGGCAAGTAGACGGTGTCTTCATGTCTTGGCGTTTCGATCGGCCCGACTTCCTGGACCTCGAGTCCCATAGCGCGTGTCGCGCGAGCGGCCGAGACGGTCGTTACTTCCCTCTCACTGAGGTAACCCCCCTGATCGTGGTACTACATTTATTTGTGCACTGAGTGACATCCGTTGACCAGAAAGGTCTGCTTTACATGTCTACGACGCAGTTCTTGTCTATTCTACGAGAGTGCAAAAGTGCGCCGAGCTCTTAATGGACTTCATCGTTCCTTCTTTCTAGTGCGCTTCTCTATAAATATTGCCACACCGACTGTGGCAATGGTCTAACTGACATTGTTTGCGAAGAAACAGACGAGGAGGAAACTGGAAGCATGTCTAGAAACCGGCTCAGGAAATAGAACTGGCCGCCCTTACGTGAGCTGACATTGAACTGTCAGCTGGAAGAACGCTTAGGCGGACCGAATATTTCTTTCCGAGGGCGGGCAGCATGCATTTTGATTTCGGACATCAAATAATAGAGCAGCTACGAAAGTGATGGTTAATGACAACACGCATTTTTTCCTGATGGGCGGCTCAGAGAGAGGTCGCTCATCGTCTAACGGCCGCGTCAGGTCTTCTGCATGAGGGGACGAACAGGTACCTTTCGAGTTCCCGACCATTCGACTGATTCTGGAGCTCAGGAGGTTAGCGCTCGAGCTCGTTCAGTGGCTGATTGACTTTCCTTCAAACTTTAGTTAAGGTTTCGAAGTCTGTCTCGTGGAAAGAGAGCTGCAACATCTCCTTCAACCTCTGCTACCTGCCGTCATGAGGGTGCTTCATGAACAAGGCTGAGCTTGCCGGCTACTGTTTTTCTCTCGTTAATTACGGTCATTCGCATACTTCCGAGCATCTTGTCCCGTCAATGAGCCTGGCGGCGACGACTGCCAGGAACGATAAGGCAGGAAAAAGAAAGGAAATGGCAGGGGGGCTCGAAACGCCCCACGGACTGTACACGCACTTGCGCAGAAACTGTTATGAGCTTATCTTCAGCATGTCCTTGCGCGTCTCCCTCTAGGTGCCCGCCTTGAAGATTGCTCTAGCTGAATGGCTAACAGGTATCATCTTGCCGATGTCCAAGAGGATTGTGCTACGGTGGAAGCCGACGCATGCTCCCCTGTCTGTCGTCCTACTTCTCTTTGTGCAAACGTTCCGTCCAGACGCCGACGCCAGCCAAGATGCGTTTTACTGCAGATCCTGGCAGCGAACCTCTGGTTCTGTTTTTTAAAAACCCGCAGCTTGGGTTGAGGACGTGTACGAAGTCAATTGGCGTTGGAATGGGTCGGTCGTACGGCGTTCAGCGATGAAGAGGTGGGCAGCACCGCGGTCAGCGAGCCCACATCACTCTTAAAGTCGGCGTTTGCCCTGCATAATCATCGGTTAGGCGTGTCTTCAATTCCAACACCACCGCCCTCGTACACTAGAAAGCTAGGCATGCATCGCGCGGCAATACGGAAAAAGAAGAAGGTGCCGTGCAATAGAGGCGTCCTCAAGGAGGACCTGACTGGTCGGGAACTGGAAGCGATCTACAACGTCAAGACAAAAGCTTTTGAAGAAAGCGACCTGCTGCTCCCTCCGGGACTGTCACACCCATGGGTCGATGAACTTTTTCTTGGCCTCCCACGGAGCCCCAAAAACCCGCGGCAGGACCGGCGGCATCTGATCGCTCAGCTTCTGCAAAACCCGCCACGGATAATTATCGCGTTCAAAAGATAGATGCTGTCAATGTCCTGTCAGTTGCTGTTCCAGGCGCGGTTTGAAGAGCACAGGCCACCCCAGAAACGCCTCTCCGTTCATGCAAAGTGTTTTTGCCGATGATAAAGGCACCACAGAAGGCGATGGGTCGGCCATCAAGAGCGCAGTGGAGGAGCGCTCGTTCGCGGAGCAAGCTCCTAACATTTTTAAGAAGACGGTTGCACTGAATGCAGTTCACAGGCGGCCCAAACGTCGGAGACTCCCACATCCCTGATACGCGCAGGGTCAGTCGGGAGGGTCTTTTCCTGACTGCACGTCAGAGGTTTCCGGCGCCGGCACTGCCAGCCATATTGCCAGTTCCGTACGAGGCAACAGGCGCGCAAGGCGCCCAGAACATGTGACACAAGCACGCACAGCAGGAGGTGCTCGGCCTGGTCAAGGCACTAGGGCGGGTTTCTGGAAAGCTGAGGCTCGGTCTGGACCTGAAAATAGCGATGGCAAGCTTGTGCCGGCTGGCGGTTGCGCAAGGGTGCTGATTGTGATTAGCGAACCGAGTTGAAGCCTCTGTATTCTTCTTCAGAGAAGTTTCCTGTCATTCGTCTTGACGGTTGATGGCGTCTGACTCTCACTGCGTCCCTCGCTGCAGAACCCCGCGAACACGCTAATCCGACTACTTCTGCGTCATGTGACCGGCTGGGAGGCGTCTGCGTCTGGGACCCGGGACAGATCCAAAACCTGCGCAGCTGTGGTGTGCACACCGATCCGTGACTGACACCGCGCATTCGCATGCCAGCAGCATTTGCTAACGAAAGAAGAGAACTACAATGACACGGAAATTTTATTTACCCAAGGAGACATCCTCCAGGCCAGTCACTCTAGCATCAGAGAAAGGCAAGTGGCGAGTTAAATGAATTTCCCCACGATCTGGTTGCCCGTAAGGATGGCGGTTGCTCCGCCATACGTTAAAAAGGTTTGTCGAGGTACCACGGGATCTGATAGTCCGCGTTACTGACATTTTCTTTTGAACTCGGCGAAGACGCCTTCGATGAGCAGCAGGTTCGGCCAGAAAAAGAGAAGGCGCCGGTGGAACATCCCATTAGTGTGCATGAACGCATCTCCGTCTTCATCGCGGATGCCACCATTGTCTTACAGCACAATGCACCAGTCTGGCTGCATGTCTCAACGGAGGCCCGGAACGCATGTTGACATCTGGTGGTTCCAGCACTGCAACAGCAGCTGCCAATCAACATCAGTTCGGGGATCGCCCGGCACCACCGTCTCGGACCAATGAACGCCATGCGACATAGAGACGGCCACCATCGTGCTTGTGCGTGGCACTCTCTGCTGGTCTCTATCCAACAGCTCACATCGTTCGTTGCGCAGCTTTTGACAAAGCCGCGGGAAGGCGTTGCCCCCTGCGGTGTGTGTCTCGTCCGTAGAAACAAGACGACGCATGGGAATCGCATAGACAGCCGACGCAATTTCGTTCTGGACCGCTTCAGACCTCTCGATGAGCAGGCGCCAAATTTTCGCGCGCGTGTAGATGTGGTGACGTAAGTAGCGGTACACCTTCTCGGCCCTTACGTAGCGGTGCTCGGATTCCGGCTTATTAGTGCACAGATTGACCAAACGGTTTACACGGTCGCGCAAGGACGCGGCGGGCTCAGCTTCAACTATCAACAGAGTGGAACGCGTCAGGTCCGTGTTGCGCAGAGCCGCTTCAGGCGAATAGGACTCCGTGTCCTCCCAGCACAAATAAGAAGAGAGGGACACCTTCCCAGCCTAGGAAGCCCTCCCGTACACCCCTCTTCTTCTTTCTTCAGATGACGCAGTCACCCAAGAAAACACCTGCAGGCTGGAAAAGGGGAGACCGTCGTGAGAGCACAAGAAAAATATTTACGGGAAAGCCAGAGCATGGGCGGCTCGCTGTCCCCTTACGCAATTCCATAAAGTGGGCCCGAATGGATCCGAATCCCACACAGCATCATCCTGATGAGAAGATGTGGGGATCCACACCAATGGACCCCCCTATTGAGAAGAAGATGATTTGAGAAATTGACACTCAAGTCCAAGCGACCCACAATCAACCAAGATTCCTTCCAACAAGTACTGAAGCATTGGTCCAAAGCGGGACGCGCTATGTCATCCGCGACGCCCGGTGCCCCGCAAACACCCAGGCCAGCGAGGGTTTGCAGACCGGTGCAGCATGTTGTGACATATATCCCTTCTCAGAGTAGACCGTCCCGGGTCAGGCCAGGCTGTTCCCCGATCTGTGCCTTGTCACGACCCCTCGGTGTCCCGTGGGTCGCGTTGCGTGGATTCAAGGCTCGGATCATCTCCGTCAGGTGCTCGGGCCTGACCGGCGCCCGGCGTGTGCGTTGTCCTTGGTGGCACACCAAGGACAACGCAGGGCCACACACGAAACGACGCCTCTTGAGGGGCGGGGGGTGAGGAGCCCCAGATCTGGCCCCCCAGGCGGGGTCTGAGACAGCCAAGGGAGACACACGTCTTCCCGAATCCGGGCCGTTTGAAGGTACTGGGAAGCTTGAGGAAGCTTCCAAAGTCCGAACGTAAGCCGGACCGAGATCTCATCTCGACGAGGGAGAACTTCCCACCGGATTTCTATCCGGGAAAATTGAAATTGTCGGGATAAGTCCCGAGGTACTGAATTCCGGTAAATCTTTAAATCTAGGAAGTCTTAGTGACTTTCCTCCGTCCGCCCGAGACGGGCGGGGGTCCTCTTCCAGTGCAAGGGTGGTCGAGGATGCTTTGGAGGGGCCACTAGAGGGCAGGGCCTGAGACCGTGCCCCATTGGGCACCGGTTCCCCCATCGTAGCGCACGGGGGGTCGGGAATGTGCACGTCCTGCGTCTTTTTTCTGAGGGTATATGAGTGCATGATTTGGGGTCACCGTGCGTAATCGAAACAATCAGTGTTGCGCCACCACGCCGCGGTGCCGCCGACGAGCCTCACCTCAACTGGCAGTGTCTGAAATCTCCCGATGCCGCCGCGAATTCCGTCTCCGTCGCTGCCACCGTCGCCGCTGCCGCCGTTTTCGACGATGCAGGAGCCATCGTCAGGACAGGGCCAGCCGTCAGCGCGGACGAGCTGGCGTCGGGCGCGGGCGTGAGCGTTGGCCCGCTGAGGACTTCCATTTCGGCAATCAGCCACGGGCGGGTCCTCTTCCACCGCCGCCGCTTCACGACTACAGCAGGCCCCAAGCGGGGCGGACATGTGCCGCCGCATCGACCGCCGTAAGGGGGAAACCCCCTGTCAGGGTGACACGATCCCCCATCATGAGCCGGGGACGGGTCGTGAACAGTCACGCAACACCTTCCTAGGGGGGTAGCGTGGGACAACCCCCTTGGGAAGTTGTCCAGGGAGCCCCAGGGCCACACATGAAACGACCCCTCTGGAGGGGCGTGAGGCGGGGAGCACCCGATCGGGCCCCCCGGGGGGGGGTCTGACACACACAAGGGAGACACATGTCTTCCCGAATCCGGGCCCTCTGTGGGGACCGGGAAGCTTGTGGAAGGTTCCGCAATCCGAGCCTAAGCCGGACCGAGATATGATCTCGACCAGGGATAAAATCCCACCGGAATTCTATCCGGGAAAATTGAATTTTTTTGGGATAAGTCCCGAGGTATTGGCTTTGGGTAAATCCTGAAATCGAGGAAGTCTTGGCGAATTTCCTGCTTCCGCCCGAGACGGGCGGGGGGTTCCCTTCCAGTGAAAGGGCTATCAGGGTTGCTGGGCAGGGGCAACTAGAGGCTCGGGCCTGAGACAGTGGCCCGTTGGGTACCGGTCCCCCCATGGTAGCGCCAGGGGGTCGGGATTGTGCACGTCCTGCGTCTTGTTTCTGAGGGTATATGAGAGTATGCTTTGGGGTCATCGTGCGTGTTCGAATAAATCATCGTTGCGTTTGCGTTGCTTCCGTCGTTTTTGTGCGCTTCGCGCCCAGTGAACCCGGCGATCGCGTTGTGACTCTTGCGTAGAGTTCCGCATCCTGTGCTGGGTTTTCTAACGGGGTTATACCCCGTTGGCTGTGAGGGCAGGATCCACTACATTTGGTGGATCAGCGGGGGACAGGGTCAAGCCCTTCCTGATCAGTCGGGCCGTCCCTGTTCGCTTCTCACGGTGGACGTGCTCTCTTTGTCTTACCCTTGGGTGTGACTGGTTGACTGTTTGACTGGATTCTCCCGCGGGGGAGTAGGGCTTTCATCGTTATGGATAGCATGAGGGGGTTGTTGTCCCGCGCGGAAGGCGCGGGCTCCTCTTCACGGGGCGTCCGTGACGGAGCTAGTGAGGTCTCAGGGCCGGAAGACCTTTTGGGGGACCCTCCTCATGTGGAGGGTCGCGTGCGCGAGTCCACAAGAGTGTGTGGCACCGATAGCGACGGAGGCGGGGGCGGTGACGGACTCCCGCTCCCCCCTTCTGTTGAGACCGCCACAAGGGGTCGCGAGAGGGTCTCCCCAAGAGTTCCGCGACCCCTGGGGGGTGGAGGACAAGAATACCCACCCCAAGAACAGGGGCAGTATGACGGTCAGGCTCGGCGGGCTAGGCCCGCCGGCTTACTCCATACACCCCCACAAGTCAGTTGGGTTGGGGTTCCGCAAGGGGCCCTGGAAGGCGAAGCCTTTTCGGCGGCCCTACAGGATTCACCGGATGCGTTCATTTGCCCGTCACATGAACGGCTGTCTCTCGTGGAGACAGCCCTTGGGGCCTCCCGACGGTCGAGACGCCGTCGTCGCCGATTGTTCTCCTCCTCCTCGGATGGGGAGTCCTCTGGCGGAGACGGGGGACGTCATGTCCCCCGACGTGCGGTAGCACGCACCCTAGGGCTCGAGCTAGAGGGAGCCCCTCATCGTGGACTCCCCGAGAAGATCATCCCTGTGGATGATCGTTATGCAGCGATTCTGCATTGTGCATCGTACGCCTTGGTGAATGCGGACGTTCGGTATGACCGGACGATGGCACACGGCCTCGGCCGTCTGCGCAAGGATGTCTCGGCCACCTTTGGTCGAGACGCAGAGTGGGATGGTACGCCAGCCTTTGGCGTCTTTGAGTTCTTGAACCGCTTTGTAAAGGCGGGGAATGACAATCATGTGTCACAGTGCAATGCCCTTTCCCCCCGAAGTTCACCAAGGGTGATCTAAAACGGGAGTCGCACACCATCATGCCGTCCCTCCAAGGAGGGCGGAGTGGAGAGGTCAGTTCCTATATGGAACTGGTCAACTGGCTCCTCCGCAAATATGAGGACGAGCAGTCGCTAAGCGACCAGGACGCTCTGTTCCACGGAGCCTCCCAGGAGGAGGGGGAAACCGAGAACGATCTCTACGTACGCCTTAGGGGGTTACGTCGCCTCTGTGGGTATGTACACACGGAGGGGCAGATGAAGATCCGCTATATGCAGGGGCTCGGTTGGGAGATTCGCGCAGATGTGCGCGAACACAACACCGGCAATATGCCGATGGACCTCCTGGTGCAATATGCCGAGAGGAAGTGTGACGTCTGTCGCAGGCGTCACGAGGAGCAACAGGCCGAAGAGGCCCGACCGGCCGAGGACCGTCGAGAGCGCCGAGCCGCCCGGCCGACACTACGCAAGTATGTCACCGCGGCGGTGACAGCCCCAACTGAGGAGGGGGAAGTCCCGGCAGGTCCTTCCCCAAGGGGTAAAGGGCGCTTTGAGCAGCCAAGAAACTACAACTGCCTCGCATGTAGCATGCGAGGACATTTCTTCCGTGAGTGTCCTCGCCTTGACGCGGCGACCAAGGCCCTGTTAAACAAGGCCTACGAGGAGCGTATGGCGGAACGTCCTCAAGAGGACCAGCGCCTTCCAAGAAGACGGTAGCAGCTGTGGGCACAAGCCTAGGGCCACCGTGGTCCTCATCGAATGACACTCCACCACCAGGGGTGGAGGCCGAAGAGTTGGTCCAGGTGGACAAGTACTCCTCGGAAAACGAGTGACGGGGGCGGTGCTCCCGCCTCCCCCGACAGTTCTAAGGGCAACAAGGAGGTACAAATCTTCCCGGAGAGTCGGGAAGAAGCGGCCGAAACGGCCACTTCGGGTATCCCAAGGGAAACCCCCTGAGGAAACGGCATGTGTATTCATTCCCTGTTCTAGCTATAAGCTAGCTGTCAGGTTATTCCTGACGGAACGTTTTGACCTTACCACTCGGGCCATCCTGGATACCGGGAGTGGCCCCACGCTGATAAGCCGGCAGTTACTGCCGGACGACACCACGCTGCAACCCCTAAGGGAGTAGGCCTCTATGTTCCACGATGTCAATGGGGGCTGGCTCCCCATTGTGGGTTCAGTCTGTCTTGGTGTGGCCCTTGGGGGCTAAACCTCCTTCATCTCCTCTGGAGTTGTTGACAATATGAGCGTCCCAGCTATACTGGGCGCATCCTTTATGGATATCGCAACAAAGAATATTGCGACTCAGGAGCAACATGTGGAGCTCCTCAATGGTACCAAGGTACCTTTCCGAAGGGTCGGTGCCCGCAAGCGGCACCCAATCGCGTCCGTCAGCGCGGTATGTGTGTGCCCCTAAGGGGGTTCGGCTAAGCGAAGGCCAGCAAGAAAGACCTGGGTAAAGCCCGGGACTATTGCACACATCCCCGGGAAGGGTACCTACACGGGGCATGGCTTCGTTACGGGGCGACCCCTGTTATACCACAACCATGGTATACATGTCGCTCAGGGACCCGCCATCATGGTGGCGGGCGAGCCGATAACCGTCCAAGTGATGCACTTGGGCGCTACGCACCTACGGCTGACGACCGATATGACCGTGGGGAATATCGACCCCTATGAGGGGCCGACCTATGAGGTGCCCCGGGACGAGCTCCCGGAGTGCGACGAGACCTCCAAGGAGGAGAAGGATTCCCCGCTCCCAGGAGTGGACGTGTCGTTGGTACCTGACGAATGGTCCGGGGCTCTTAGGGCCCTCTTGAAGAAGCATGCACCTCTCTGGGGGGGTAACTTGGGGTTTATACGCGGTGTAGAACACCGCATTCGTCTGAAGCCCGGGGCTGTCCCCGTGAGGCAACACCCCTACAAGGCCGGGCCTTTGGCCCGGGAAAGAGAGAAAGCTGAAAGAGGGCATGCGCTCGATGAGGGTTATAGAACCCTCCAGTGGGGAATGGGCCAGCTCAGTTGTTATGGTGCCGAAGCCTGATGGATCGGTACGCTTCTGTATTGACTACAGAAAGCTGAACGTGATGACCGTCAAGGATGCGTACCCCATTCCTAGGATGGATGAATGCATCGATTACCTAGGGAATGCCAGGTTGTTCTCCACCCTGGACTGCAACGCCGGATACTGGCAGATACCAGTAGCCGAGGAAGATAAACGCCTTACGGCGTTCACGTGCCATTCAGGCGCGTGGCAATGCGTGCGCCTCCCTTTTGGGTTGTGCAATGCCCCTGCCACCTTTCGAAGGGCTATGGATATGATCCTGGCAGGGGTCAAGTGGCAGATATGTTTAGTTTATCTGGATGACGTTATCATCTTCTCCCGTTCCCCAGAGGAACACTTACAACACCTTGATGAGGTGTTGACACGCTTAGGGAAAGGCAGGGGTCACCTTAAAGGCGGCCAAATGCCACTTCTCTGAAGAAGAAGTGTGTGGGGGAAACCCCCTGACAGGGGAGACACGACCCCCCGGCATGAGCCGGGGACGGGTCGTGAACAGTCACGCAACACCCCTCTAGGGGGGTAGCGTGGGACAACCCCCTTGGGGGGGTGTCCAGGGAGCCCCAGGGCCACACATGAAACGACCCCTCTAGAGGGGCGTGAGGCGTGGAGCACCCGATCGGGCCCCCCTGGGGGGGTCTGGCACACGCAAGGGAGGCACACGTCATCCCGAATCCGGGCCCTCTGGGGGGACCGGGAAGCTTGAGGAAGCTTCCGCAATCCGAGCGTAAGCCGGACC
>Ga0209186_1000311_pt1 | contig 40418 bp, 39 predicted proteins | sample SidtaG_FD_187426 | JGI IMG/M metagenome (GOLD analysis project Ga0209186, IMG submission 187426) | Marine algal microbial communities from Sidmouth, United Kingdom - Sidmouth_Male2 metaG (SPAdes) (version 2) | ecosystem: Host-associated > Algae > Red algae > Unclassified | place: Sidmouth...
GGCGGTCGGTTTCGTGGCGGTCGGTTTCGCGGCGGTCGGCTTTGCCTCTGCCTGTTTGGGCTGCCTGCTGGTCTCTGCAGATGTTGGTGCTTTTTTGGTTGAAGGCTTTGCGGTCTTCGCGGCTTTCGGCGGCTTCGTTTTCCCAGCGTTGGCTGCGGACGGCGTCGCTGGTTTTGATGGTGGTGTTGCGCTGCTGGCGCTCGCTTTTTTCTCGGTCGTTTTGGGTTCGTCGGGCGCGGTGCTTTTGCTGCGCGTGGCGCGCGTGGCCATCGCTGCTTTGGCGGCGGGGGTGTTCGAGGTTTTGCTGCGTTTGGGAACGCTGGGTTTGCTGCGGATCGCCGGCTCGCGGATTTGCCCGGTCATCTTGCACGAGGCTTCGAGGATGCCGCCGTCGAGCACTTGGATTGCGCCGGCTTCTATCATGCCTGTGAAGTAGCCGCTCGGGTGGATAATGAACTTACCAGTTGGCCGAACGGTGCCGGCGAGCGCGCCGTGCACTTCGATATTGTGAAAGCGGTCGAGTAGACCTTCCTCCACTTCGAACTCGGCGCCCTTTTCAATTACCAGGTCTCGCGCGGTGACGTTGTCGAGATTGAGCAGGGCATTCTTGTGGACGATCAGTTGGTGGGTCGCGTAGATTTCGCCGCCCTCGATCTTGCCCTTGAGGATAACTTTGTTGGCCAGCACTGTTCCACCGGTTACCACGCCCATGGAGTTGATGACCAGTGAACCCGCCGTGGTTATATCTTGCGACCAATTGGCGCGGTTGACGGTGATGTCTTTGACGTCCAGCCACTCCTTGCAGCCCGGACACATGGTGTTGGCCTGTGCGCCGACGATTTCGAACTCGTGGTCACAGTAATAGCAAACGATCGCCTTGCCCGAAGGCATGGCGGTTCGTCCGATCCGACTCCCAGGGGCTTGCCCCCGTTTTGTTCTGCCCTCCGCCGCCGCGCGCACTCTGGGGCCTTCGCCCCCGGGTGCGGCGTTGGCCTTTTGGGCGGCGCGAAAGGCGGTGAAGCCGTCAATCTCGCCGTCTTTGGGCATGCTGGATTAGACCTTGGCTGCGGGAGGCTTCGGTGTTTCCGGCGGTTTGCTCGTTGCTTTGGGCGGGGCGGCCGGAGCGCTCGAGCCTTTGGGTGACACCTGGACGTGGCCGGTGAATTCGACACCGTCTTCCATCGCGAGGCGTTGGGCTTTGATGTCGCCGTTGATCCGTGAGGTGGACTTGAGTTCAACCCGGTCGGTGGCGTTGACGTTGCCGTCAATATTGCCGCCGATCGATACCGATTTAACGGCGACGTTGCCTTTCATCTGTGCGGTCTTGCCTATCACGACATCGCCCTGGGCTTTGAGATCGCCCTCCACTGTGCCGTCGATGCGGATCGAGCCCGAGGTTTCAATGGTTCCTGTAATTTTGACATCTGCCGAGATTGTGGACCCGGCACCGTTTGCGTCACTCATGGTGATACTCCTGATTTTCTTGATAAGCTGTTAATAGTTGCGGAAACAGTCTTGGCACAGCGAGATCAAAAACTGCAAGCGGAGTTTCCCACAACCTTATTAACAAGTTATTAACAGGCCGCTACTTATGCTTGTTTTATCGTGGATTACCGCCTCTTTTTCGGCGTGTTAGTCGCTGAGCCGAACTCAAATTATGCGTATTCTTTTCATTGCCGAACAGCTAGACCGACCCGAATCGCGGGTCATCGCCGGCTTGACCGAGGCCGGATTGGACGTCGACTTGCTCCTCGATCCGGCCGATCCCCGTTTTCTTGGTTTTGCTGAAACCGAGGTTCGCGCCCAGCCGCTGGTGCTGCGTGGACGCTATGACCGCTCAGCAATTCGGGCCATCCGCGAACGCGCCAAGGCGGGCGTCGATGTGATTCACTGTCTGCGCAACAACCGGCCGTTGGCCAATGCGCGCGCCGCCTTGATCGGCTTGGGTAAAACGCATCCGGTGAATCTCGTCGCCTACCGCGGCACGATGGGCAATCTCAGCCGTTTCGATCCGGCTTCGCGCGCGACCTATCTCAGTCGGCGGGTCGACCGATTGGTTTGCGTGTCCGAAGGGGTGCGGCAGTATCTGCTCGGCATGGGCGTGCCGGACGACAAAGCGGTGACAATTCATAAAGGTCACATTCCCGCATGGTATTGTGACGAGCCGCCGCTGCCGCGCGCTGAGCTCGGTATTCCGGCGGATGCATTCGTCGTTGGCTTGGTCGCCAACATGCGTCCCCTGAAGGGAACGGATTTGCTGATCGAGGCCGTCGACCAATTGAAGACGGCGCGGCGCGTGGATCTGGTATTGGTCGGCGACGTTCGGGATGACAAATTGCGCCGGATCTTGGACGTGCGTTCACAACCGGAGACGGATGCCGGTGGCGTGTTCATCCACGAACTCGGCTTCCGTTCCGACGCGACCCGTATTGCCGGCATGCTCGATCTGATCGCGATGCCGTCGCGCCGCCGTGAAGGTTTGCCGCGTTCGGTGATTGAAGCGATGGCGCAAGGGGTGCCGGCGGTGGTGTCCGATGTTGGCGGCCTCCCCGAACTCGTTCGCGACGGCGTTGACGGCTTAGTCGTTCCCGCCAATGAAGTTGCCGGACTCGCGGCGGCGATTCAGCGACTGCACGATGACAACAGCTTTCGCGCGCAATGTGCGGCCAGCGCGGGTTCGCGGATTGCGACGGACTTTCACGTCAGCCGGACCATCGAGAAAACGCTGGCGATGTATCGCGGTTTATCATGACGATGTGGAGGGTTCGACCCGTGGACGCTGGCATTGCGCCCGGCTCCGGCTCTCGGTGTCGAACGACAGGAATTGAATCTCGGCCTGCCGCCGTACGATCTGCGCTGCTTTCGTCTCGTCTGGGAGTAAGCGGATCGACACTACGGCAAGGACGCGCGTCGCCGTGAGATCCATTCGGTGCCGACCAGTGTAAGGAAGGCGAGGAACACCGGCCAGCGATCCCATAAGCTGATGTCGCGGCGTTCGGGAATGATTTCACGCGCGTCGCCGAACAGCTCGGAGGCTTCGAGCGCGTCGTCGGGTCCGAACACGCGGCCGCCGCTCAAGTCGGCGAGTCGTTGCAGGGTCGCAGGATCGGCGGAGAGTTCGGACAGTTCGACCGACATCTGACCGCCGGCCACCGTGATGGTTGTCTCGATCGGCTCGCCGGTATCTCCCGTTCGGTCTTTGGTCGGCAGCGTCACGCGGTAACGACCGTTCTGTCCAAGGGCGGGCAGGATCGCCTCGAACATGCCGGCGGAGTTCTCGCGGAACGTCATCAGCTGTTTGCGGAACGCGGCCGGCTTGCCTTCGAGCGCGATACGCACCTCCAAGACCTCGTCCTCGGCCGGCAGGAGGGCCTCGTCGATGATCTTGGCGGTCACGGTTACCGACTCCTCCGGTGTGTAGACCAGTTTGTCGGTGCCGAGCCGAACCTTGTCGTTGCCCGCGCGTAACCGTTCGCCCGCGCCCCATTGCAATAACTGGCCCCAGAACTTGTGATGGTAGATGTCGCCCGCTTTGTGCCGCAAGCGCCACGTCTGGTCGGTGGTGACGACGACCACATTACCGCGTCCGGTGCGCCGCGTGACCACGAGCGGACGCACCAACTGGCGGGCGCGCCGCAGCTGCTTCATGTTGATGTCTTTGCCGTTGAGCGAGGGGTCCAGCAGTCGGCCATTCATTGGGTCGGAGCGTTCAGCGTAGGCGAGAATTTCGGCGTCGCCTGCGGCTTGCAGCCCGGGGTGGCGCCAGAAGAAGGGCGGTTGCTTGGCCCAGATCCGTTCGTTCTCGGTGGCGACTTCGGACTGTTGCATGATCGGATGGGCGCGTCCGACGGTGGTGAGCGTCAGGCGAAAACCGGGTTCGGGGGCGACGGCGGTGCGCAGGCCGTCGGTGATGCGCACGGGCAGAAGTTCACGGAACGCGGTCGCGTTGTAGGCGTGCGGCATGTGGTTTTGGCCGCAGGAGACGACCAGCATCGCGCCGCGCTTGGTGACCGCGTGGTGGATCGTGTCGATGGTGTCGCGGTCGAGCGCGTCCGGTGGGATGTCGCCGAGAATGATCACGTCGAACTTCAGCCAGTCCGCGCGCGACTTGGGCAGCGCCGTCGCTTCGGCATCGCCGTATTCGCGGTCGGCGGAGGCGTACACTTGGCGCGTCTTGGTCTCGCCGGTGATGTGGTCGGGGTCGAGCAGGACGTATTGAAAATGGATGGCGGCGTCGCGTCCGTAGAACAGGTTGCGCAGGTAGCGAAATTCCCAGCGCGGTTTTGCGTCGACCAGCAGGACATTGGTGCGGTCGTCGCTGACCGCGACTTCGAACAGGCGTTCGTTGTTGCTGGCAAACCGTTCGCCGTCGAGTTCGGCGATGCGCAGGGTGTATTCGACCACGCCCTCGGTGTCCGTTTTGTGGGCGAAGAGGATGTTCTGACGTTCGCGTTGGTCGGCCACCGGCAGGACACGTTGGTCGACCACGGTGCCTTCGAGCAGTAGTTCGATCTTCGCGGACTCGCCGCGCAAGCCAGAGAAACTGAGTTCGGCCTGCACCACCATTTCCTCGCCGAGAAAGACGGTCTCGGGTGATTCAAGGCGGGCAATGGACGCGTCGCGCAGACCGAGTTTGGTGCCGAGCAGCACGCTGTGGACGGGGATGCCGCGGCCCGCGAACTGGGCACCGGGGAGTTCGACCGCGTCGGCGCCGTTGTGCCGCCCGTCGCTGAGCAAGAGGACCCCGCCGAGTTCTTCGGGCGGGATGGTGCGCAGCACGTGACGCAGCGCGGCGGTGAGATCGGTGCCGCCTCGATCGGTGGGTTCGGAGGGACTCGTCGCGGTATCCTCTTCGGCGGCCTCGGTGTCTTCGAACCCGGTCGCGAGCTGCCCGGAACCAAGCGCGTCCACGTCGAGCCGACGCGGTGCCACCGCGATTGAGAAGGCCGCGACATTGTAGGTGTCCTCGAGTTGGCGGAGGAGGGGACGCTTGCCGTGGACCAGGACGCGCCGCGCGATTTCCGAACGGGTGCGGGCCGTGAGTGTATCGATCCGGTCGCGTCGCGTCCCGCTGGGCGTACGTTCGGCCAACCATGTGGCGTCGATTTGTTCCACTTCGGCGGGCAGCGTTTCTAGGCGTTCGTCGAGCCGTCGTAGCAGCGCGGTGGTGGTGGCGGGGTTCGGAGTGGCGAGTGCGTTGAGCGCTTGTCGGGCGGCGTCGCGATCGGGTTCAGAGAGTAATTGGTTCGTGGCGAGTTCGCGGATCCAGTGACGGGCGTCGACCGCGTTCGCACTCGTGAGCGCGGCGGCAATGCCGGCGCGCGCGTCTTCAAGTTGGCGCAGGCCGGCCGCCTGCGTTGGTCGACCGGCGATGCTGCGCGGGTCGAACAAGCCGGCAATGTCGAGTCGTTCGCTCTGGCTCCAGCCGTCGTCTTGCAAGTGCATGGACTCACTGTCGTCGAGCAGGACGACCACGGTTTTGTCGACGCGGCGTTCGCCGTGGATGGCCCAAAGAGGTTCGAGCAGAACGAGCAGCACGAGTCCGAGCGCGCCGAGCCGCAGGCAGAGCAGTCGGCGGGCGAGGGGTGGGGCCACGCTACCCGCCTCAAGGGCAAACAGCCAGACGATCAGTTCGGTAGCGGCCGCGCCAATGGCGGCCCAGAACAGCAGCGGCCAGTTTGTTCCGAACACCACTAGTTGCCCGAGGGCGCGGAACAGGAACCACAGGCAGGCGGTGCCGATCAGCAGTCGGACGATTCGGATCGAGAGCGACGGCAACGGCAGACGTTTGCGCAATAAGCGATCGCAAACCATCCAGAGGAGTCCGAGCAGAAGGCTCGCGATGAGCAGCCCCGCGACGGTCGGGGCTCGGGAGATCCAGTTTCCAAGTTCGGGGCCCAGCATGTATTTTTACTTCGTGTGTGGAGGCGCAGACAACAACGCCCGGCAAAGCAGATCGCGTTCATCGCCTTGTTGTCCGCCGCTATCCATCGAACCAGGTGATCGACGAACCTGTGTCGCAGACCAAGGCCAACGTTGGCGGCTCGGATACGACGGTTTCCGGACCTTCTATCGTGTTCGTTTTTTGGATCATCTAAACGTGTCGGTGATAACTGCGCCGTGGATTGAAGTTCAAGGACCTTTGTTGCGGAGGTGGCGGTTGAGGGGGAGGGTAGGCATAAAAAAGCGCGGCACCAAGACGGTACCGCGCAATTCTTGTCCTCGTTGCGAGCGCTTTAGTCGTGCAACACGAAGGTCACTTTCATGGTGACTCGGAAGGCTTCGACTTTGCCTTTCTTGTCGATGCTGACGGATTGGTCTTTGACCCAGGCGCTTTTCACGTTTTCGAGGGTTTTGGTGGCTCGTTCGATGCCGTCCTTGATGGCGTCTTCAAAGCTTTTGGGGGAGGAACAGATGATTTCAGTTACACGTGCTACAGACATGGATGTCTCCTATGATGGTGTGGGTTTATATATATGAGCCTCAAGACTACGCCTGATCCCCTTGTGCGCAAGTTGATAGAATCACTGGAGGCGAACTCGTGGTAATAAAAATTCGCAATAATGCCAGCGCTCGGATCAATGTCCGAACACCATCATAACCACTCGTTGCAACGCAACAAGTGGTCCTCTTGAGCTGGTTTATAGGTGCATCGCGGCGTTGAACCACCACTCGGTCTAGTCCGCAGCAGCGGAGGTGACCGAATTGCTTTGTACGGCGGGATCGAAATCCTTCGGATCGTATGGGATGCTTTTAGGCCCTTTGGAGACTTTCTCCTTCATGACCTTACCGGGTTTGAATTTCACCACATTGCGTGTGGGGATGGTAACAACGACTTCCGGCTTGTTTGGATTGCGGCCGATGCGTTGTTTGCGTTCGCGAACTTCGAAAACACCGAAGTTGCGTAGTTCCACATTTTCTCCTCTGGAGAGGCTGTCCATGATGTGGTCGAGGGTCTTTTGGATGACTTTGTAGACATCCTGTTGTATCAGACCTGTTTCGTCGGCGATTTTCATCACCATATCTCTCTTGGTCGTGCTCACGAGTTTCCCTTTCGAACGTACGTATATGTTAAATCTAGCAACATCCCATTATCCGACATTTGGGCCATTGATGTCAATGGATTTCCTCGTGGGATTTTCATCTAATGACGCATTCGTCGCAAGCGGCAAAAAGACGTATCCTGTTGATAACCTGCGCTCTTTGCCAAACACCCCTAACAAGAACTAATGACACAAGTTACCTTCTAAGCATTTTGGACTTACGTTATAATGAGGCCCTATTTGCTCCACGTTTTCGTCCTCATCAAACGGACGAAGCGACATAAAAGTGTTAAAAATCTAAAGTTTTTGGAGGGAATCAAAATAATACGGGTGGTCGACTTTCCGTGTTACAGGATCCATCCGAGTGCCGGACAGCTAAAGGTGGGCTGCTATCAGAGCTTTGCCGTGAAAAAGGGGGGAAGAGAAGTGGTGGAGGATAGGATTCGAACCCGTTGAGGCACTACTGGAACCGTCACTTTTTGTCACCGCCTGAAACACCGTGGGGAATCCAATGGCTTGTTCGCGACATGCGTTGATTCTACCGGAATGCCCTGCCGCATGCGCTGGGGCGAAGCTCCCTCCGGCCCATCGGGGGAAGCCCGGACCATCGGGTTCTCCCTGATGGCCGGTCAGGTAAAACCACCCGATGGGAACGCCAAGCAAATGCTTTACAATGGGGGACATGAGAAAAAATCGGTCTACCCATGAATTCACGAAGTCCGACTCTAGGGCCTCCGAGGAGAGCCGGTCATGAACAAGGAGTCCTACCTGAAACATCCGGACGTCCGACGCCGCATGCGGGAATTCCTCGGCGCACCAAGTGACCAGCATCAAGTCACAGCCCTGCGCATCTACAGATTCTGACTCGCCGAAAGGACAGCTTATGAACCCACAACGAACCACCTCCGACCTGCCCTCCAGCGCCACCTTGGGGCTGCCCGAACCGAATTTTCACCACGAGGTGGACGCCTGGTGGCGGGCGGCGAACTACCTCTCCGTCGGGCAGATCTATCTGCGCGACAATCCCCTCTGCGAACGACCGCTGACTTTGGCCGACATCAAACCGCGGCTGCTCGGCCACTGGGGAACCACCCCCGGACTCAACTTGGTCTACGCGCACTGCCAGCGCATCATCCGCGAGCGGAACTGCCCCATGGTGTTCGTGGCCGGCCCCGGACACGGCGGGCCCGCTGTGGCCGCGAACGCCTGGCTGGACGGTAGCTTCGCGGACGTGGACGCGCGCTTCAGCCGCGACCGCGAAGGAATGGCCAACCTGTTCCAGCAATTTTCCTTTCCGGGCGGCATTCCGAGTCACGCCGCGCCGGACATCCCAGGGTCCATGCATGAAGGCGGGGAACTCGGCTACGCGCTCTCCCATGCCTACGGGGCCGTGTTCGACAATCCGGATCTGGTCGCGGTGTGCGTGGTCGGTGACGGCGAGGCGGAGACCGGACCCACCGCCACCGCCTGGCACAGCACCAAGTTTCTCAACCCCCGCCGTGACGGCGCGGTACTTCCGGTCCTCCACCTCAATGGCTACAAGATTGCCAACCCGAGTCTGCTCGCCCGCATCACTGGCCGCGAACTGAGGGAATTGTTCCGCGGCTACGGCTACGAGCCGTGGATTGTCGAAACGGATGAGGCCGAAGACGCCCACCGTAAGATGATCGAGGCGATGGACGGATGCATGGATGAAATCCAGAGCATCCAATCCCAGGCCCGCAGTGGCGAGCGTTTCATCCGCCGGGCATGGCCGATGATTATCCTCCGCAGTCCGAAAGGCTGGACCGGTCCGGCGAAGGTGGACGGTGTCGCCGTCACCGGGACGGCGCGTTCCCATCAGGTTCCCCTGAAGGACTTCGACGGGAATCCCGACCATGTCGCACAACTTGAGACGTGGTTGCGTTCCTACCGTCCCGCCGAATTGTTCGGATCGGACGGTCGAATTCTGCCAGTCCTTGAAACCCAAATTCCGCCGGCGGACTTGCGGCTCGGCGTCCGGCCCGAAACCAATGGCGGGGAGATCACGGACCTCGACCTGCCAGTGCAGCAGACGCATGCGATCGAGGTCTCGGAACCCGGCCAGACCAACGCCGGAGCGACCGCCATTCTCGGCGGATACCTCCGCGAGGTCATCCGCAAGAATCCGCAGACCTTCCGTTTGTTCGGACCGGATGAGACCGCCTCGAATCGCCTGGGTTCGGTGTTCGAGGTGACCGCACGCACATGGATGGATGAGATCCTGCCCTCCGATGACAACCTGTCCAAGGACGGCCGGGTGATGGAGATCCTCAGCGAACACACCTGCGAAGGCTGGCTCGAGGGTTACCTCCTGACCGGGCGGCACGGCCTGCTGACCAGCTACGAGGCCTTCGTGCAGATTATCAGTTCGATGGTGGGACAGCACGCCAAATGGTTGACCGCCACCCGCGAGATTCCGTGGCGCAAACAGCTGCCGTCGTTGAACATCCTCCTGACCTCTCATGTCTGGCGTCAGGACCACAACGGGTTCAGCCATCAGGACCCCGGATTCGTCGACTTCCTCGTCAACAAGCGTTCCGAGGTGGTTCGGGCCTACTTCCCGCCCGACGCCAACTGCCTGCTTTCCGTCATGGCGCACTGCCTGCGCAGCCGCCATTACGTCAATGTGGTGGTCGCGGGCAAGCAGGCCGAACCGCAGTGGTTGGACCACGAGTCGGCCCAACGCCACTGCGCCGCCGGCATTGGTCGCTGGACATGGGCTGAGGCCCACCCCGACCGGGTTCCCGACCTCGTGCTCGCCTGCGCCGGGGATGTTCCGACGATGGAGGTCATCGCGGCCGCGAGCATCCTCCGCCACCACCTTCCGGACCTCGCCTTCCGGGTCGTCAACATCGTCGATCTCCTCCGCCTGCCCACCCCCGACCTCCATCCACACGGCTTGGATGCCGAGAGCTGGGCCGCCCTGTTCCCGGCGGATACACCGGTGGTGTTCGCCTACCATGGCTATCCCTGGCTGATCCACCGCCTCGCCTACCGGCGTCCCGACCACGCCGACTTCCATGTGCACGGATACCTTGAGGAGGGCAGCACCACCACCCCGCTCGACATGTTGGTGCGCAACAAGATCGACCGGTTTCACCTGGTGCTCAATGTACTGGCCCGCTGCCCCGGCGCTTCCCGCGACCCGGGAAAGGCGGCCGAGCTGCTGGCCCGGATGCAGGCCTGCTTGGATGTGCATGAAATCCACACCCGCCAACAAGGAACGGATTTGCCAGCAGTCCGCGACTGGCAGTGGCCACAGGACGCGTCTGATGAACTTTTTGGTTTGTAACTGTGGTTCCAGCAGCCTGAAGGTGGCGCTATTCGATCCGAATCTTGCCTGCCTCTTCCGAACATCGGTCGGTCGGCTCAGTCCGGAAAATCCAGACAAACCGACCAAACCGTGGCGGGAGGCGATGAAGAAAATTCTCCTCGAACTCGACGCGGCCGGCTTGCGCGTCGACGCCAGCGCCCACCGTTTTGTGCATGGGGGTCTTCGCTTCCCCGGTGCGGTTTTGGTGGAGCCGGAAACCCGCCGGGTGCTTGGGCAGATGGTGAACCTCGCGCCACTGCACCATCCCTTCGCCCTCACCGTGCTTGACGCGATCGAGGAAGCCTTTCCCGGCGCTCCCCACCATGCGGTGTTCGACTCAAATGCCTTCTTCGATCTGCCGATGCGCGCCCGGCAAATCGGGCTGCCAAAAGCGCTTTGCGAAGAGCACGGCCTGCGCCGCTACGGCTTTCACGGATTCAGCCACGAACCCGCCGCTAAGGAGGTTGCCCGGCGCCTTCCAACGGATAGCCAAGACGGTTTGGTCATCACCTGCCATCTCGGCAACGGCTGCTCCGCCGCGGCCTGGCGTGGAGGCGAACCCTTGGATTGCAGCATGGGATACTCCCCGTTGAGCGGGATGTTGATGGCCACTCGCTGCGGCGAGATCGACGCCAATCTCGTTCTCGATCTGGTGCAAAGCTTCGATGGCGATACCGAACGGGTTCGTCGACTCCTGCAATCTGAGGGCGGCCTGCTCGGACGCTGCGGAGAGAGCGACTTCCGCGACATCCAGGCCATGGCCAATGCCGGGAATGACAGCGCCCTCGAGGCCATTGAACTGTTCGTCTACCGGGTTCAAAAGAGCGTGACCGCCCTGCTCCCCGCCAGCTGTCAGCCGCTGGTTGCACTCGCCTTTACCGGCGGGATCGGGGAACACCAAGCGAGCGTTCGCGAACGCATTTGCCATGGTCTAGGAAGTCTCAACATCGTCCTGGATGACGTTGCGAACCAAAACCACGCCACTCTCATCTCAGCGGCGCGTTCGGAGATTCAAATCTTTGTCGTGCCGGCGGAAGAGGAGCGGACCATTGCCGAGACCCTGTTGGCGAACCGTCCATCATTGCCTCTGGCATCGGGCCGTCCCTGATAGCCGGGTAAGGAAGGAGGCCCGATAGGGGGAGGCATCGAACTGTGGAAGAATGTACTCATGAATCCAACACAGCTTCTTGTTCCCGTCGATCTCTCAACGAACAGCGAACGCCAGATCGAATACCTCTGTGAACGGCTGCAACCATCCCAGGCTCTCATCACCTTGGTTCATGTAGCCGAACCTTCTATTCCTGACGAGGACCACTACGATGACGTTGCGGCGGAATCTCCCGATTTCGCCAAGGAGCGCGAGTCCCTGCAACGGCTTGCCAATCAGATTCAACAACACCTTCCCGACGTCGTCGTGCAAGCCAAGCTGGACGTGGGCTACTCGGTGAAGGTCCTCCGGGAACTCGTCCTGCGGCAGGACTTCGACGCCATTGTGCTCGGCAGCCATCGACACGGACCGGTGTACGATTTCGTGTTTGGGTCTGTCGCAGCCGAAGTGTACCGGGCGGCGCGCTGTCCGGTGCACGTGGTCCCGTCCGCGTCGCTGTCCCATCGCGGGTCCATTATCATGGCTGCGATCGACATTTGGACGGAGGGTGCGGTGGCGTTCATCCGCGCCGCCGAGGCGCATCGGCAAAGCCTCGGGGCCGACACCTTGCAACTCGTGTATGCCCATGCGCCTGATCCATCCGAGGCGGAGGGAATACGGGACGACCTCCGGGAGAAGCTCGGTACACTCGTGGCGGAAGCCTTCACCGAAGGCGCACCTTCCGGCATCGAATGGCATGTCGATTTCGGCAAACCGTTTTTAGTACTCCGGAAGCACGCCGCCCGGGAGAAACCGCTGGCGGTTGTTCTCGGCGCGCATCACCACGGTCCGATGCACGACTTGGTGTTGGGTTCCGTTAGCCGCAAACTCGTCAAGGAAGCGGAGTGGCCAGTGGTTCTGGTCCCGGCTGACCATCCTACGCCGACACGATCGGCTCGGCGTGTGCCACCCTTCACCGCGCGGGAGCAGTTCGCCCTCATGCGGCACTTCCGGGGCATGAAACCCGCCCAATGCAAACGCCTGTTTCGCGCCGCCGCCCGTCGAAAGCTATCCAAAGGGGATGTCCTCATGAGGATGGGAGAACCTGCGGACTCTATTTACCTTGTCCTCTCCGGCTCCCTGAACTTGCAGATCCCAATCGGGCTGAAGGCGCGCGTCATGGGGCAAAAGGTCGACGCGGGGAGCCTCATTGGCCTTTCCTCCTTCCTGCCCGAACCCGTGAGCACCTTCACCGCCTTCGCCCGTGAAGACTGTGAACTGGTCGTCATCAAATCGTCTGCGCTGATTCGCGAGTGTGGAGACGATGCCGCCTTTGGAGTGGGTGTCCTGCAGTCCTCCTTGACCATTCTGTTCGAACGGATGGAGAGTCTCGTTGAAACGGCAAAGCGTCACCCCTCTACACGACGCGATGGCGCAAGCAACACAACAGCCACGGTCTGAGCGAACCCGCCTGATATAGTGACTCCATTGCGTGTGAAGCCAGAACATGCGCACGCCGGGTTGGGTGAGCCTCGTTCGGTCTGATCGCCGCGCTTGCCGCCCTTGGGGCATCGTTGCTCGGCGGGCTGACATGAACGGGATGCACGGTGCGGTATCAGGGATGCCCCGATCCGATGTCCGGCCCGAACCCTGATCCCCGAGCAACCCAACAGATGCGAAGATACTCGCGACCCTAAAAATAACCTCTCTTGGAGACCGATCATGGAAGACCTCCCCAGAACCGACGTTCCCGTCCCCGACAACGCCCTCGTGGCTTCGCGCTGCGAACGGATTGCCTGGCTGCTCGAAGCCCAGGACGCAAACCCCTACCGGTTGCGCGCCTGGCGCGAAGCCGCCGCGCAAATCCGAGACCTCCCCACCTCGGTTGTCGAGACCTGCCGACGTGGCGGGAAGGCTTCCTTAATCTCCATTCCCCACATCGGCCGCGGCATCGCCGGGGTGATCGAGGAATATGCCCGTACCGGTCGCTTCCACCTCCTCGATTCGCTCGAAGGCGGACGTGATACCGAGGCCCTGCTCTGCTGCGTGCCCGGCATTGGTCCCGCCCTCGCCAAACGCATCCAAGAGGAACTACTCATCGACAGCCTTGAGGAGCTCGAACTGGCGGCGCACGATGGACGGCTTGATGCCCTGCCCGGCTTTGGTCCGCGGCGCCTGCAAGCCATTCGGGCCGAACTGGACAGCATGTTGCGTCGCGCCACCCCCCGACGCAATCCCGCCACAGGCGAAGTGCCGACGGTCGACCTCCTGCTCGAGATCGACCGCGAGTATCTCCAAGCCGCTAAGGCCGGCAAGCTGCGGACGATCCTGCCGCGGCGCTTCAACCCCAAAGGATCCATCCGGATTCCCATCTGGCACGTCGACCGGGACGGATGGCACTTCACCGTCTTGTTCTCCAATTCCGCGAGAGCGCATCAAGCCGGGAAAACCCGCGACTGGGTACTGATCTTCTTCGAGGGACCGCAAGGCCACGGCCAGATTACCGCGATCAGCTTGCGGGGGCGCCGGGTTCTACGCGGCCTTCCCAAACCGCCGACGGGCGTAACACCGGAAGCTGCAAAGACCCAACCCGCTGACCCAGAACCTGTCGTATCCCGCAGCTAACCTCCAACCCAGGAACCCATCATGAAAACTGCCACAGCCCTCTTGCTCCTCGCCGCCACCTCGCTCGGTCTGGGCCTGCTCGCTGGCTGTAAGACCAGTCACGCAATGCCGCACTATCCAGTCACCACCAACGCCGTGCCCGACACCGAAGACACCCAGCCTGGCAAGGTTCTCTACCTGCAAAATTGCAGTGCATGCCACGGCGCGGGCGGCCATGGCGACGGTCCGAGCGCTATCGCATTCTGTCTCCCTCCGCCCGACCTCACGCGCATCGCCGAGCGAAACGGGGGGACCTTCCCCTACGGCGAAATCGTGGCGGTCATTGGTGGCGAACGCGCGATCGACGCCCACGGATTCCGGAAAATGCCGGTGTGGGGAGATGTGTTCCAACAGTCCGCAAAACGGGCCGGCGTCGCGGAGGCACAAGAAGTTGCCGACGGCAACCTGCTGGTCCTCGCCTCGTGGTTGGAAGAGATCCAAACCTACCCCATCGACGAGAACTGATCCACGCACCAGCAGGACGCCGATTCTAGACCGCTTATACTTTCCTCAAAACCCAACCACCTGAACAACATGAAGAACCTCATCTCAATATTCACCGCAACCCTTCTTGTCGCCGGCCTTCTTGTCGCCGGCTGTAGCACGGTTGGCGTTAAAACAACCATGGGCCCGCCCGAACAGGTGTTCAACCCAGCGGAATTTGAGGGAGATTGGCAGCTCTCAACGACAGAAGGCGACGACACACAGACCTATAACGTCAAACGCCTGCAAGATGGAACCCTGCGCTTCGCAACGCTCGAATGGGATATCATTCGAGGAGAACATGTCGTCGTCAACACCGATGCACAATTCATGCTCATTGCCGACGAGCCGTTTCTTCAACTGAAAAGTGAAGAACCTGATTCCCTCTATTATTTCTACCGGATTACCCAAGTCGGCGAGGGCGAGATTATCATTCACCCTCCGTCCATCGAACCGTTCGCCCAGGCGGTTGCTTCCGGTATACTTGAAGGGACGGTCGATTCCTCAAGGGAAGATGGAACACCCAACTCGGTGGAGTTGGCCCATGGACCTCAATTACGCGACTATCTGGATAACGCGCCCGCGAGCTCCCTGTTCCCCGCCGGCTCAACTTGGGAAATGCGCGCTCGCCGAACTAATCAAACCACGCCGACCTTTCAATAACTCGCAAGGAAGTATTCATGAAAAAGCAAACTGGTATTTGGATCGACGGCAAAGAAGCCATCATCGTCCAATTGAATAAAGAACCAATCGTCTCTGTCGTCGAATCCAATATCCATCACAGAAAGGTAGGGGGTGGATATGGCGGAGCGAATAAATCCCTGCCGGAAGACGCCCATCCTGACAATCGGTTATTGAGACGCAAGAAGCATCAAATGGCGCGGTTCTTCGAGGAACTGGTGGACCGGGTAAAGCAGACCGATCAGCTTCTCATCCTAGGCCCAGGAGAAATGAAAACCGCGCTGACCACTCGATTCCGCCAAATGAAATCGCCGGGGTTCGAGATTGTTGCCGTGCTGCCAACCGATCGGATGACCGAAGGTCAGCTTGTCGCGAAAGTGAAAGAGTATTTCGCCTGAGTCCTAGAGCGATTCGGTTCACCGACACTGGCCACCGGAGCCGGGCACTCGACGTGCCTGGCTCTTTTTTTGTGACGAAGCGACCCGGCAAGGCGCTCTATCAGGGCGTCCCCGATGCTCCGATACAACGCCCCTCCGATGGCCGCCCCAAGTCTCGGGCGGCATAATCAATGCATCAACCAAACGGAACCTTATCATGAAACACAACATCCTCATCCCCATCGACTTCTCCTCCGTCACCGACAAGCAACTCGCCTACGCCGCGACCTTGGTGCACGATCCCGCCAACACGGTGATCACCCTGTACCACGCGGTTGCCCTGCCCCCTCCAGTGTACATGGTGGACGCGCACCCGCTCCAGTACATCCAACCGGATTACAATGGCATCCGGGAACGTGTGGAGGCCCTCGGTGAACAGCTCCGTACTTCCCTGCGGGTTGCGGACGTCCAGTGCATCGTGGCAACCGGCGCGCCCCAGTCCAAGGTATCCCAACTGGTGCAGGGAGATGTTTACGAAGCGACCGTCATCGGATCGCACGGCCAAGGAGCCCTGTACGACCTGGTCTTCGGGTCGGTGACCGCCGCCGTCCTGAAACAGGCTAACAGCCCGGTCCATGTGTTGCCGGCCTCGACCACGGTCGCTCCCAAACCGAACGGCCCGGTAGCCGTCTGCGTGGATCTCGTCGACACCGCCGAGGCCAACCGCCATGTTCTTGAAGTGGCGGCGGCAGCGGCGCAACGGACCGGCTGCAAGGCCGTCGCCCTCTACGCTGAGCCCCGTCCGGGCACCTTCGTCATCACCGGCTACGCCGATCTCGATGTGAGGTCCGAGGAACGACTTCGGGTCCTCGACCGAGCGCTCGCGAAGCGCTGCCACGAGGTGACGGCGCTCACCGGAATCGCCTTCGAAACCGTGGTCCGTTTTGGCGCACCTGCCGCGGTCCTGCGCCATGAGATCGATGACCTCGAGCCCTCCCTCCTGGTTCTCGGCGCCCATCGCAACGGGGTCGTGCACGATCTAATTCTGGGATCGGTGAGTCGCAAGCTGCTGAAACACGCGGAGACACCCGTGATCGTGGCCAATGCCGAACGACCGAAGACACCCTCCCAGAATATGAGGAAATCCGCAGAACGCTTTCCCGAGTCAGCCACCCTTCCGACTCCCTACTGAACCCTTCCACGAGCTGCGTTCGGCCAAGCGGTACCTATGCACTATGCCTCTCTCTTTCTTGGCGGGCTGGGCTTGTTCCTCCTCGGGATGAGCCTGATGACTTCGGGCCTGAAAAAACTCGCCGGAAAACGTCTGCACGGTTGGCTTGGGCGGGTCACCCGAACTCCGACCAAAGGCGTCCTCACCGGAGCCGGCATGTCGGCGGTCATCCAATCCTCCAGCGCAACGATTCTGGCCGCCATGGGCTTTGTCGGAGCCGGACTGCTTACCTTTGCGCAAGGGCTTGGCATCGTCGTCGGCGCCAATATCGGCACCACGCTGACCGGCTGGATGGTAGCGGTGCTCGGCCTGAAGTTATCGTTCGGCACGGTGGCGCTTCCGCTGCTCAGCGTAGCCGCCTTCCTTTATTTATTCCGCACGTGGCGGGGCCTGAACGGCATCGGCAAGAGTCTGGCCGGCTTCTGTCTATTGTTCCTCGGACTTGATCTGTTGCAGGAAAGCCTCGGCGCGTTCGAAGGGCAGATCGACCTCGGCGCGGTGGTCGGGCACGGTATATCCGCCCGCCTTCTCGCCCTCGCCATCGGGGTCGTCTTTGCCCTCGTTACCCAGTCCTCAAGCGCCACCGTGGCCGCCGCTCTGTCTGCCCTCCACACCGGAGTCCTCGATCTCCCCGAGGCCATCGCCGTCATCATCGGTGCCGATGTCGGTACCACGGCCACCGCGGCACTGGCGACCATCGGGGCCCGCCGGGTGGTGCGCCGAACCGGCTTTGCGCATGTCATCTACAACGCGATCACCGGGGTCGGTGCCTTCTCCCTACTGCCCCTCTACCTCGCGTTCGCCGAAACGTACCTGCCGCGTTTGCAGATCGACATGCCCGAAGTGCTGGCCGTCGCCTATCACAGCCTGTTCAATATTCTGGGCGTACTGGCGGTGATCCCCATCTTGCCCCGCTTCGCCGCCTGGATCGAACGGATCGTTCCCGACGAACCCGATCCATGGACCGGCGCATTGGATATGCGTCTCACGGAAGACCCCCATGCCGCGCGTGACACACTACGCCGCAGCTTGTCCAAGATCTGCGCCAAGATCCAAGGCCAATTCAGTGCCAGCCTTCACGGGGAGTACCCGGTGGACTTTCCACGGGAGGAACTGGCGGCTGCGCTAAAAACCTGCCGCTCCTTCGCGCTCGCCTGCCCCCTGCAGAACGGCAGCGGCCACCAGGTGGAGGCGATCCACATTATCGATCATACAGAACGGCTGCTCGAACGCTTGCAGGACGTAGAAGCCCTTCCCTGGCATGGCCTTCCCTACCCGGTGATCGCGGATCGGTTGGACGGTCTGCGTTCCGCAACCCAACAGAGCGCGCAGAGTTTCGCCAACGGGGAGGCACCTCAGATGGAGAGACTCGAGCGTTTGGCGCAAGCGTTCGAGATTGAGGAGGCCATCGTCCGAAGACAGCTCGTGGAACTCGCGATCTCAGGCAGCCTCCCTCCGGAGGAATTGGATCTTCATATGGATCAGTACCGTTGGATCCGCCGTTGCGCGTGGCACCTTTGGCGGAGCGCCCACTACTGGAACGCCTGGGCAGGCGAACCAGAAGTAGGATAAAGAGTGGCGGCGAACTTAGGCTTTCTCAGCGTTTGCCAGAGCCTCATCGAAGGCGCGGAAGGCATCCCCCGCATACATCAGGCTTGGTCCGCCTCCCATGTAGACGGCGACTCCGAGCGCATCGGCTAGTTCGGACTTGGTCGCCCCCACCTTGGCCAGCGCCTGGGTATGGAAGCCGATGCAGCCACGACAGTGGCCGGCCACGCCGATAGCGAGGGCGATGAGCTCCCGCGTCTTGTAATCCAAACTCCCCTCGCTCCGCGTCGCGGCTTTACTCAGTTGCTGAAAGGCCTTGATGGTGTCGGGGATGTGTTCCTCCAGTTGCTGGACGGACTCGGAGATTTGCCGGGTGAGGGCTTGATAGGATTCGTTCATGGTTCATTCCTTCTGGTTGGAGTGTTCACGATTGTAGTCGGTCGCAAGCCTGCTCGGAATCGGAGCGGATGATGTCCCGGCCATCAGGGTGACCCCGATAGCGCGTGCCGTCCCTTACCTGATCCCTCCCGCCACGAGTTCCGGCTATTCTATCTCCATCAGAACAACCAACCAACAACACATCATGGACCAACACATTCTCCTTCACACCGCGAAATTCCTCGCCGACAGTTCGCGCGGCCTTCTCCACATCCCCTCTGGACGCGAAGCCCGAGCCCTGCTCGCTCAGGCGCAGATCCACGGGTCGCACGATCACCGGATGCGCTTCACCGAGCACGTTCTTCAGACTGACAGTATAGACAAGTCCGTGTCCGGCGCCCTCGTCGACGTGGAAACGCTGACGTACATCTCCACTGAAATAGCTGCTGATCGCCTGAAGCTGCGCCGCATGCTGCTGGGCGTAGATCTCACGGAGAGTGAAGCCCATCTCGGAGACATCCAAGGACGCCTGCGCAATTGGTTGAGCCTCGGGGCTCGCTTTGCCAACTGGACGGTACATCTGCCGGCTCGCGTGAACACCGACATAATTCTGGACCGCTGCGAGGAGGCCGCTTGTTTCGCGGCAGCCTGCGAGATTGAAGGCTTGGTACCGGTTCTTAGTTTGGGAATGGGGGCGGGAGCTGACGAGGGTGCTCTCGACGAGACCATCACCGAACTCTTCAGCGCCTGCGACAGCCAAGGCGTCTATTATCCCGGCCTTCTTCTCCGCGTCCCCATGCAGGCCGGGGACAAGGTTTTGACGCCCCCCCTTCATGCCTCCGTCCCCCAGGGCCTTGGCGGGATTTTCATCGATCAGAGAGACCGCTCAACCGAATCGTTTTACGTCAAGCTCTCTTGCATCAATCCCGAAACACTTCCGTGGCATGTCACCGCCTGTCTCTCGACCGGCTTTCTCAGCGAGTTGCTACAAGCATGGGATGGACCGGACACAAGATCGTCAGGATCCGCCCACGTGAAGCCAATGGAGTCCCTGCAAAAAATTCTCGCCTCCTGAAAAAGATCGGAACAGACCCATGCACCCTAAACTCTCCTCTACCTGCCAGACGCTTCTGCGGCCCGGACGCAGCCTTATCGATTTGTCCGCATCACCGAACCCGAATTCGGTACACGAATCCATCCTCTACGGACCGGACTGCGCCCATCACGTCAATGGGGTCCTGTTCAGCCTGGATGAGTTCCTCCATATCGCGGGCTGTGACGACCACGAAATGACCGTCGTCCGATTGCCCGGGCCGCTGGTGGGCGTGGGACTTTATGGCCAACTCCAGCCCGCAGCCCGCCTGATTGACCAATTGAAGGACGTCCGCCTTCTGGGGGCCCACTTTGTTTCCTGGTCACCGAACGAGGACACGAGCATCTACGACATGGCGACCTTCGCCAATGTGGCACAGTCCGTCGGTCTTCTCCCCCTCCTCCGCCGCATAACACCCCAACTCCCAGCCTTCCTCCGCCGCTTGCAAGAACTCGGCGTCGTACTCTCGCAGTTATTGGTCCGCATCGATGCCGCAACTCTGGTGCATCCAAACACAATGAAAACCGGACTCGGCGGGCTCGTGACCGACGTGCCCTGGGAAGTCGACGGTTCGGGTGCCATCCTGCTCCCCAACCTTTCCGGCGAACCTCAAGTCGACGAGTTACCAAACGTCTTCTGTCTTGTCCACCAAGTGCCCGCAGACTTCCACACCGACCCTTCACTCGTTGTCTCAACCTAACCGAAAGCATGCCATGAACACGTTTCTCGTCCCTATCGACTTCTCCAGAACAAGCTTCTGCCAACTCCGAACCGTCCGGTCCCTCTGCGGCGAAGACAGCCGAATAGACCTCGTCCATGTCCTTGACTCCGGAGACGCTCCAAGTCCCGAATCCAGAAGCCAAATGAACAACCATTTGCGGCATCTCGACGGCCTGCTCAAAGGTCAGAATGTCAAAACCTGCGGTCGCTTTCTGGATGGCGCCTATATCGCCGACGTTCTGGAGAAGGAGGCGGAGCGTCTTGATGCCACTGCCATCGTCATTGGGTCTCACGGGCATGGTGCTCTTTACGAGACGTTGTTCGGGTCGATCTCCCGCCGCCTGATCGCCACCTCTCAGCACCCTCTTATCGTGGTGCCGGCGAAGATCCCGCGAACCTCGACTATCGTGCCATGTGTATGTGTCGCGGTCGATTTCGGACCCAAAAGCCAAGACCTCGTAGCAATAGCGGCGCATATGGCGGCGGATTGTGGCGCGGAGCTGAAGCTCCTGCATGTCGTTGACCGCGCGCTACTTGGGGTGTCCGCCTCCTGCCCGGAGCCCGACCCCGAACTTGAAGACTATGTCCTAGCGGGAGCAAGGTCACGGTTGCAGGATCATGTAAAGGTTTTGGATCGCTCAGCCAGCTCCCTTCCAGTGGAGACCGAGGTGCGAACCGGGGCCGTGCCAGAGATGCTGATTGACGCCGCCAAATCTGCCGAGGGCATCCTCGTTCTGGGCTCCCACGGCCATGGCCGTGCCTATAACCTCCTGTTAGGTTCGATCGCCCAAGAGGTTGTCCGAAAGGCCTCAACGCCGGTGGTTGTGGTGCCGTTCCAGGAGAAAACGCCCGAAAAACGAGAAGACATTATCAACACCTCCGAGGCGAGTTAAAGTTTCGCCCTCTCGAACAATCACGCGGCCGAACCCACCAGTTCGGCCGCGAACGTTTTAAACAGATGGGAGATTCCCTGATACGGGTTTCAGGAAAGCAGCCGATACGACCAAGCCCAAAACCGTGCGAGAATAGTCCCATGAAAAATATCCTGCTACCCATCGACTTTTCCCTCGTCCTCACCAACCAACTACGCGCTGCGGCGCAAGTTTGCGAGGAGGGGGGAACCATCACCATTCTGCATGTCGCCGACCCGAGCCTCAGCGGAATTCTCCTGAGCAACCGGCTCTCGATCGAGAACATAGACAGCAACCTCCTCGCCGAACTTGTGTGGTGCCGCAAGATCTTGATGTCTGCGGAGCCGAAAGAGCTGAAGGTGGAGTTGCACGTTGAGAACGGACCGGTCGCCAAGGTCATCTCCAAAGTGGCCGCCGAACTGAAATGCGACGGCGTGGTCATCGGATCGCACGGCCACGGGGCCTTGCATCATCTTCTGCATGGCTCAAACACAGACCGGGTGATGCGCTCCCTCAATATCCCCTTCTGTGTTGTCCCCAGCCCTCATCAGGAATGCGGCGGCATGATGCGTAGCGCGGGAAACCCCGTCTTGGTGGCCGTGGAGACCAAGCCCGAAGCGATCGAACTGATCCGGATTGCCGTGCAGTATGCCCAGCGCATGCCTGGGCCGGAAGTCTACATTGTTCATGCCATTCCGCCGGCCTCCCCACTCGACCCCGCCGCCACGCTCGCCAAATTGCAAGACCTCATCGTGGAGGCTTGCAAAATCGAGGGCTTCTATTTCAAAAACTTGCACCCGCTGATCCAGGTGGGAACGGTGCCCGACGTCGTGCAGGAAAAGATCCGTCGGCTCCGCCCCGGCCTGCTGGTGATGGGGCGCCACCACCACGGTCTCCTGCATCGGCTCGTGCTAGGGTCGAACGCCGAGGCGATCGCCAAAGCTGCCCGGTGTCCTTCCTTGATCGTCCCGATCGAATCGCCGGTCGCGCCGTCCCTCCCCGCCACCATACTCCCCTAAGCGTTTCAGCTTCCAACCTTCCAACGACCCCAAACGAAAGAAATGCCATGTACCATATCCTCGCAGCATTAACTCACCACAGCTCCTCCATCTCCGTCTACCGGATGGCGAGGGACCTCGCGAAATCACTCGGTGCCAACCTGCATCTCGTGCATGTCCTCGAACCATCCGAGGACGAAGAGACCGAACTCGACTGGATCCACAACCTGGCATCCAGCGTCCGGATGGATGAGCACCGCGTCCATTCCAACGTCATCACCTCCAGCTCTGCCGCCGCCGGCATCCTCCATGAGGCCACAAGAATTCACGCCGATATGCTCGTCATCGGACGCGATATGGAGGGCAGTTCCTCGCGGGTGGAAGCCGTCGTCGCCGCGGCACATTGCACCGTGTTGGTGGTCCCCGCCGACACGCCGAAGAGCGCCGCCAAACCAGAAGCCATCACCATGGGAGCTTCGGCATGAAAACGATTTTTGTTCCTTTGGATTTCTCGGACGTGACCGCCCCACAGCTGGAGCTCATGCAAACCCACCTTCCCGATGGCCCGTGCCGGGTGATTCTCGCGCATGTCCATCACGCCGAAGCGCCGCTCGACAATGCAACCTCCATCGAAGTCGACCGCGAGTACGCCACCGTCGAACGCGGCCAACTGGCCGAGGCAGTACAGCGCACGCGCTCAAACCTGGCCACCCGAGAGGAGGTCGTAGTCGAAAGCATGTTCTGTAGCGGGCCAGTCTCGGCAACATTGCTGTCGATCATCGACGTAGAGAAGGTCGACCTTGTGGTCATGGGAACCCACGGCCATGGGCGCCTGTTCAGCCTGGTAATGGGATCCGTCGCCGAAGCGCTGCTGCGGAAATCTCAAGTGCCCGTCCTCTTTGTTCCTCCGATCAAGGATGCATGATGAGGGCGCCTCAGGTTGGAACGGAAACGCCACCGGTCGATGAGCGTCTCGAAGTCGTCATGCTGGCGGCCGCGGTCGCCTCCCGCGCCACGGATATCCATATCGATCCGGCCCAGAACGGGTTCACCATCCGCTTCCGGGTCGACGGAATCCTCGAGACCTGGATGCAGGTTACCCAGGACACCGGAAGGCGCTTGGTCAACCAAGTGAAGGCCGATGTTGGCATCGATCCGAGCGCCTTGTTCCACCCACGCGGGGAACGGAGAAAAAGCATCATCGGGGACGTTGAAATCGACCTGCGGGTCACGGTCGTGCCCTGCATCGGCGGCCCCAAGGTCGCGATCCGCCTGCTCGATTGTAGGCAAGTATTAAAGGATCTCTCCGGCTTGGGTCTGGCGCAGAAGGACTGGGATCGCCTGGATGGCTGGATCGACACCATGAACGGAATGGTGCTGGTCACCGGGCCGACCGCCAGTGGCAAAACCACGACGCTCTACTCCTTGCTCCATGAACTGTCCGAAGAGTCGCGTCATGTTGTGACAATCGAAGATCCGGTGGAGTACGCGATCGACGGCATCAACCAAATGCAAGTCGACGAACGACACGGCCTCGACTTCGCCGAAGGCGTGCGCGCGGCTTTGCGGATGGACCCCGATTGCGTCATGGTGGGGGAAATTCGGGAACCGGAGTCGGCCCTGCAAGCGGTGAGCGCCTCGCTCCAGGGACATGTGTTGCTCGCCACCCTGCACAGCCGGGACGCGGTCAGCGCGATCACCCGCCTGCGCAACTTCGGGGTAAAGAACTACCAGATCGCAACCGCAGGCGGCGTAGTGGTCAACCAGCGGCTGATCCGGGTTCTTTGTCCCAAATGCCGAGAACAAATTGCGCCATCCGCCGTGGTACGGGCCTTCTTCGAACGCTCGGGCATCCCGGAACCCAACCGCGTTTGGAAAGCGGTGGGTTGCGATGCTTGCCGGGGAACCGGATACCATGGACGAACTGGTTTGTTCGAACTCTGGCATCTGCGCGAAGAGGACTACGAGTTGATCCTCGCCGACGCCGACGAGGAGACCTTACGTTCACGCCGCTGGCGGACCGGTCAACACACCCTGCATCAAGACGCCTGCCGCAAAATCGCGAACGGTACCACGACCCATCGCGAAGTGCTCCGGGTCGGGATCGAGCTTCCCTGGACGACGACGACAGAGAGAACGCCATGATTCCCGTTTTCATCCTCCTGTTGATCCTGTTTTTCCTGCTGACGGTTCATCGCATGGCCAGCACTCTGTTCGAACTCACCGGTCTTTCCCGCGACGCCTCGCGCTTGCAGGCGCTCTCCGCACTCACCGGTACTGGCTTCACCACGAAGGAGTCGGAGCTTATCATCGATCATCCAGTTCGGCGTCGCGTGGCGATGTTGTTGATGCTGGTGGGAAATACCGGCATCGTGACTGCCATGGCATCGGTCGTCGCGGGCTTCCTCGAACTCCGCGACACCACCAACAGTGCGGCTGTCATTGGTGGGACTGCCTTGGCAGGTTCGGTGCTCCTACTGGTTCTCGCCTATTCCCGCTGGTTCAACCACAGCCTAGAGCGCGTGGTGGTGCGGATGTCCCAGCGCTGGCAGGTCGCCCATGTTCTCGACTATGCGGAGTTGCTGCAAGTCGGGCAAGGGTTCAGCGTGTGCACCCGTTCGGTGCAGGCATCCGATTGGATTGCCGGCAAAACCCTCGCCGACACGCGGCTGCGAGCAGAGGGGATCATTGTCCTCGGGGTCTTCCGGGAAGAAGGAGTGTTCGAAGGCACGCCAAACGGATCGACCGAGCTTCTGGCGGGAGACCGGGTGGTCGTCTATGGCCGGGAAAGCGACATTCAACGAGTGGCGAATCGGGTCGCGGGCTGGTGGGGTGACCACGACCACGAGGTGGCGGTCGAAGCCCACCGTATCGGGGATACCCCGACCACAGGCGAGTCTGAGGACCCGATCCCCGAACCCGCAGGGAGCGAGTATCTTTAGTCCATCGAACAATCACAAACGGATACTCAGATGAACCAACACGATCTTTACCACAAAACCAGATTCTTGGCCGCGTCCGGCCGCGGCATGCTCGCCATCCCTTCGGGGGCCGCAGCGCGGAAGCCGCTCGCCGCCGTCCACCTCCACGGGGCCTACCGGAACCGAATGAAGATGACCGACTATCTGGTTCAACTTCCCGAACTCGAGGAATCGATCGCCGCCGTGCTGGTGGGACCCGACGCGCTCCACCATCTTCAGGAACAAGACTGGAAGCCCCGCGCCCACTCCGTTCTCCTTGGCGTGGAGATCTCTCGTTCCGAGTGCCTCGAGGCTCCTGGCAAGTTTGAAACCTGGCGTGCTGATGGTGCCCACTTTGCCAACTGGACGCTCGAACTGCCAGCCGCAGTTTGGCCGGACATCCTCCGCAACGAAGCGGAAACGGCAGCCTACATCTTGAAGGCCTGCCAACGTGCCGGTCTGGTGCCGATGGTCACCGTCGACATCGAGGGCGAGGAGAAGGACCGGATTCTTAACCAGTTCCTGCCCCATCTCTTCAAGGCGTTCTCGTACCAGGGCGTCTACCTGCCGGGAATGCTACTCCGGTTGACCAGCCCCCGGCTTTGCATCGGCGAGAGCAGTGACCTACGTCGCGCCATCCCGGACCGCCTCGGCGGGATCGTATTGGATCAGGGATTCGCCTCGACCAAAGTCTTTCGCGAAGTACTGCGTTGCATCGGCGAAACGGCGCCACCCTTGCCATGGCCGGTGAGCTACAGCCACGGAGAGGGCTTCGTCCGCGAGGCACTCGCCGAATGGCAGCCTTCGGCGGACTCAGACGAAACCACCATGGAAGGGGTCGCGGCTCAATTGCGCGCCAGCCTTCAAGCGTATGTCGGCGTTCCCGAAAAAGAGCAACTCGCCGATGTGTAAGAAACCTCTTTTCAAAACCAATCCAGCTACTACACCCCGAACCACCATGAATCGAATTCTTGTTCCCCTCGACTTCTCCGACCCCACATTCCGTCAACTTCAAACAGTCCGAAGCCTGTGCAGCGCGGAGTCCGTGGTCGAACTCCTACACGTCCAGAATTCGGACGATATGGACCTGACGGCAGTCCGACGGATGCTCGAACTCCACCTGCGCAATCTCAAATCATTGGTGGGGGACGAAACGATCACGACCCGCAGCGTGCTGGCCGAAGGTCCGGTGGCCAAAACCATCCAGGCGGAAGCCGACCGGATGGATGCGGATCTGATTGTGGTCGGTTCACATCATCACGGGGCCATCTACGACTCGCTGGTGGGCTCAGTGGCGCGCCGCCTGATCGCTTCGTGCAAACGAACCTTGGTCGTCGTTCCCGAACGGTCCTCACGCATTGCGCCGACCCTCCCGGTGGTCGTTGTGGCTGTGGATTTTTCGCCTCGTTGCGACGAGGTGGTCCGCGAGGCGGCGGCCTTGGCGAGAAGCACAGCCACCCGCCTGAAACTATTGCACGTCGTTCCCATACCGGCCGAGATGCTGGGACTGGGACCGGTCAACCCGAAGGCCACCGTGGTGGAAGACCTGCGCACGGCCTGCATGCGGGCAGAAGCCCGCATGGATAAATTCGTCTCCGCATTGGCCTTGTCCATCCCGGTGGAGACGGAAGTCCGGCACGGGGCGGTGCCAGACGAATTGGTCGCCACGAGTGCGTCACCGGAGGACGGCCTTCTTGTCCTTGGCTCGCATGGGCATGGCAGAACCTACGAACTCCTACTCGGCTCCATCGCCCAAGCTGTGGTCCGCAAGGCCGAACAACCCGTCATGTTGGTCCCCGTTCATGAACGCATCCCCAAGTGGGAACGCACGGAAGCCTTGAGCGTCTAACAAAGCCGCCTTCTAAACGTCTCCGTGCTCCAACCACCGCGCGGCCGAACTCACCAGTTCGGCCGCATTTTTAAGTCCTAGCTTCTGCTTGATGTGGGCTCGGTGTGTCTCGATGGTTTTCACGCTCAAATGGAGTTGCTCCGCGACTTCACGGGTCGTCTTGCCGGCACCCAACAGGCGGAACACTTCAAGCTCACGGTCGCTCAAGGTGGCGACGCCTTCACGGGTATTGGAAATGCCGGCGGCCTTCTCCAAGAAGATTTCCTGCATCACGTCGCTGACATGAATCCGACCCGCGATCAGGCGGTCCAAGGCCTTGACCAGATCGTCGGAGAGTTCGCGTTTCATGATGTAGCCGTTGGCCCCGGCTTTGAGCACGCGTTCGGCGTAAAGTTTCTCCTCGTGCATGGACATGACCAAGATCGGGAAGTCATGGTCGAAGGCGCGAATGTCCTTGATCAGCTCAAGGCCGTCGCTGTCCTTTAGGGAGATGTCGATGATGGCGAGGTCCGGGGTTTCCTTTTGGATGGCGGCGAGCGCTTCGCGGGCGCTAGCGCCTTCCGCCATGATGCGGAAGCGGTCGTCCAGCGCCAACATGCCGCGGATGCCTTGGCGGACTACGGGATGGTCGTCCACCACCAGCAGGTTCAGCCCTTGTTCGAGTTTGTCAGGATCAATCATAGTTCATTCGTGGGTTGAAAGAGGCGGCAGACCACTTCCGTCTGCCCGGAGCTATTGAGTTCAAAGTCGGCTCCCAACAAACCCGCCCGATGCTTCATGGACGAGGTCCCAAGTCCCGATTGCGGCTGGTCGGGATCGAACCCGGTGCCATTGTCGATGATGCGCATCTCCAGCAAATCGGGGTCGCGAATAAATTGGACCTTCACTTCGGTTCCACCGCTGTGATGAAGCGCATTGGAAACAGCCTCCTGGGCGATCCGGAACAGTTGCAGTTTCACATCCGGCTCGAGGTGGAGGCGCTCGGTTGCGCAATCGACCTCGATCGTGAAGTCCGGATATTTGGATTGCTCACTAATGCACCAGTCGCGAAGCGATGGGATGAGGCCATCCCGATCCAATGCGACGGGAAAAAGACCACCCGCCAGTCGACGCGACTCGTCGAGCGCGGCTCGGGCGACCTCGGCGAGGTCACCTGCTTCCGACGCGAGTTCGGGCGTGTCAATGCCCGCCTCAAGTTTCTTCTCCAGGGTGCGTGCCATCATGGTCAGGCCAGCAAGCTGTTGCGCCAACACATCGTGGAGATCTTGGCCGATTCGTTTGCGTTCGGCCTCGTCGCGTGAGGCGAGTGCCTGCTGCATGTTTCGTTCTTCGGTAAGGTTGTGGACGATGCCGACAAACTGCACGGAGTTTCCCTGCCGCACTTCGCTCACGGTCAGCTGTATGGGAAAGGTGCTGCCGTCTTTACGCAGGCCGGTGACGGCGCGGCCCGATCCAATGATACGCGGGATGCCGCTGCGCAGGAAATTCTGCACGTAGTGGTCGTGGCTTTCCCGAAAGGGGCTGGGCATGAGCATTTTCACGTTCTTGCCGAGCACTTCGTGCACGCTATAGCCGAAGATGGACTCCGCGGCGGGGTTGTACAGGCGGATCAGGGCGTGGCGGTCAATGACGATGATGGCGTCCACGGCGGTGTTGATAATGGCCCGCAACTCGCTCTCGCGATTCTCCAAACTGAGCAACATTTCGCGGCGGTCGCTGACATCGCGGAGGATGCCAGCGAAGATCACCCGGTCCTCCAGTTCGACTTTGGTGACCGACAAGTCCACCGGCACCAAGGACCCGTCTTTGCGGCGGCCGACGACCTCTCGGCCGACGCCGATAATGCGCGTGTATCCGGTTCGCATATGGCGTTCAAGATACTGGTCGTGTTGTTCCCGGTCCGGCGGCGGCATCAGCATTTTCACGTTGGCTTCGAGCATTTCCTCGGTGGTATAGCCAAACAAATGGGAGGTGGCGGGGTTGGCATCGAGGATCGTGCCGCGTTCGTCGATGAAAATAATCGCGTCCGGTGAATCTCTGAAGACCCTCTCTACCACCTGATCGCGCGACCATTCGTTTGCCTGCATGCTCTTATCTTAAGCAGGTTGTCCTCCTCTTACAAGCATCGACCAAAGTCGCCGCATTGGTGTTGTTGCCGGTTGCATCTTCAAGCCGCAACCACTTCGTTCGAACAGGGTGCGCCGACCTCGAAGGCGTCGATCCCCTCGAAGGTGGTGGTGGCAATATTCTGCAACGCTTCTTCGGTGAAAAAGGCTTGGTGCCCGGTGATGAGCACGTTCGGAAAGGTCAATAGCCGAGCGAACACGTCATCTTGCAGGATGTCCTCGGAGTGGTCGTCGAAGAAGAGATGTTCCTCTTCCTCGTACACATCCAAGCCGAGCGCCCCGAGTCGGCCTTGCTTGAGCGACTGGATGGCGGCGCGGGTGTCAATCAGGCCGCCGCGACTGGTATTGATCAGGATGGCACCCTCCTGCATTTTGCTGAACGCGTGCTCGTCGATCATGTGCTTGGTCTCGGGGGTCAACGGACAGTGGAGGGTGATGAGGTTGGAGATGGATAGCAGCACATCCAGCGGCATCGCTTTTGTTCCTGGCGGGGCCTCGACATACGGATCGTGCACGAGCACGGAGCACCCCATACCCTGCAAGATCGAGACCACGCGTTGTCCGATATGGCCACAACCCACAACCCCCGCCACCCGTCCATGGAAGTCGACTCCCATCAGACCGTCGAGAGAGAAATTCCCCTCGCGCACCCGGTTGTAGGCGCGATGGATGTGCCGATTCAGGGAGAGGGCGAGACCGATGGTGTGTTCGGCCACGGCGTGCGGCGAGTAGGCGGGCACGCGGATCACCGTGAGCCCAGCCTTGGCGGCCGCCTCCAAGTCAACGTGGTTGGTGCCGGCGGAACGCAGGGCGAGCAACCGGGTTCCACCGGCAGCGAGCACGCGAACAGTTTTCGCATCGACTTGATCATTGACGAAAATGCACACGCAGGGTGCGCCTGCCGCCAATTTGGCGGTGTCCGAATTGAGGGCCGCTTCGAGATACTGGATTTCGTGCCGGCCTTTGTTGGCGGCGTCAAAGGAGGTCCGGTCGTGGGGGCGGGTGTGGAAGAAGCAGATTTTCATGAGGGTCCTTGGTCGTGAGATAAAGGCAGATTTGATTTGGGATTAGGTCGTAGCAAGAGTTTCGGCCGGACTGCTGACGGTACTCCACTCGTTGCTCGTCAGCGCGACGTTGTCACGCAGGGCGTTCAAGCGTTCCAGGATGAGCCCGCAGAAGGTTTGCATGACTTGAACTGCGAAGCTGGCGTCCGCCTCGCAATCGCGAAGCACGGCGCGCGCGTCGAAGGCCAGCAACTCGCAGTCCTCGCCGGCGAAGGCGTCAAGCGTCCAAAAGGGTTCGGGGCAAACCCAGGAGAACCCGACCAGACTTCCCGCGGTCGCCTCTTGGACCTTGAACTTGGATCGAATTCCGACCCGGCCCATCAGATCGACGGACCCCGAGAGTACGAAGTAGAAGGTGTCGGCGGGATCGCCGCGTTGGAGAATGGGTTGGTCCTTCTTGTAGCCCACCCATTTTGAATGGCTCAGCAGACGCTCCCGGTGGACCCGATCAAGCCCAGGGAAGTAGCGCATGAAGTCGACTTGCTGATCGCCCGACAAAGCTGGCTGGACACCGTTCGCGGTTTTCTCCGCCAAGGCACCGGGGACGATGATGATCGGGATGTCGGCCTTCTTCACCAGCTTGCGGCTGACCGAACCAAGAAAGATGTCATGCATCGGCCCATGGCGGTGGGCACCAAGGACCAAGGCTGCCGGCCTCTGCACCGCGAGACGTCTGCGAAGCACCGGCACCGGCGCGCCGAACTCGACTTGTTTCAAGAACTCAACCCCGGGCGATCCGTCTGCAAAAGTTTCTTCAAGCAGCTTGTCCATCCGCTCGTATAGGAAGGTACGGCGCTCTTCTTTGGAATACCGGATGATGGACCACTCTCGGTAGACCTCCGAAGAATCCGGTTTCTCGGCGTGGAGGAGGTGGAGGGCGGGAATGCCCATGGCTTTCGCGAGTCCCACCGCTTGGCGGATGACTTCACTGGCCTCCGGAGACCAAATGTCGATGCCGGTGATCAGCTCGCGCTCAGCTTGCGGCGCGGGCAGTGGGGTTGGGGGAACGATATGAACCGGGCAGCGGGCGTTTTGGATCACCGCAGCCGCCACCGAGCCGACGATGAGGTCGTGCAAGGGGCCGTGCCGATGCGTTCCGATGACGACGAGGCCGAAGTCCTCCTTCTGGACCAATTGGCTCAGGATCTCGGTCGCCAAGCCCTCGCGAACCGATGTCTGGACGACGACATCCGGGAGGGCTTGGCGAATGTGCCCAGCCAAGTCATTCAGCATCAGAATGAATGGTTGCTGCTTGGCCTCCTGTTCGACAGCGGTCTCTTCATCGTCGGGGTCATAGAGTATATCCTCGTTCGGGTTGTGGCCATGGAGCAGCGTGACGAGCGCCTTCTGAGGTTTCAGATGGGTAATGAGGTATTCGATTTGGCGATCGGTGTTGTCGGAAAAATCAACGGGGATGAGGATGTGGTTCATGGCAGTCCTTATTGTTTATGAATTATAGTGGAGTGTTGATGCCCATGCGGCGGAGACGGCAGACCCCGCAGCGCCAGGCACGGTAGCCGTCGTAGATGTTAAAGACTGCGAGCGGAACGAGCAGCCAGGCCCAGTGCAAGGCCAAGCTCGGTAGGCAAAGAAAGAGAAACAAGCCAACGAGAGCCACCGCGTTCAGCGCCCCCCAGCCAAGGCGTACCCGTCGGCCCAGCGGCCCGAGGTTTTCCTCTGGAGAACATTGTTCGGTGCGGTTCTTTTCGTTCGCTTGCATGGGACCATCATGCCCCAGAAAGAATCTCCATCCCATCGGACGCCAACCCGCCTGTTGTCATCGGGGAATGCCCGATATCAAGCCATCATCGCCATCATCGCAATGTCACGATCAAGGGTTCCCCGAGACCAAAGACAGAGCGTGGAATCGCAAAACGATGTCGCGCCACAGGTCTACTTCGGCTATCTTCGGAATCTAATCGAGCGATTGCCGAACAGGCGGTACGATTTGATTCGAGCCAAGAGAGGATGCGTCGCCAAGATTTACCGATCATGTGTGTTTATCTGTTTTGTATGGAAGCTTGTCACGACTGAGCTAAAGCTCAGTGCTTTTTTCGATCAACTTGACGGGCGAATGTCTGCAACCGTGGTAGACATCTATTTTAGTTCGTAGGTGCCTTTTTTCGACCACGGACGATCGGCGGGCTGGCGGGTTTTCGCAGCGCGTTCGGTGGCGTCGCCGAGGTCGCCTTGCTGTTTCATCCAGGCGTCGAGCGCTTTGGAAAGACGGGCTTGTTGTGGGTTTGTGCCAGCGCGATTGTTCAGGCACCAGGGATCTTCGGCGAGGTGGAAGAGCTCGTGTTCGGGGCGGGTTTGGTAGGCTTGAAAGCGTTCGGGGTTTTTGGTTTGCCAAGATTTGAAAAAGGGTTTCCGGACGGTGACCACATTCTGAAACGTTGCGTCGGCGTGGAGGTTGCGGATGTACAGCCAGGTGCCGTCAGTGGCGGCGCGGGTGGCGTAGGCGTCGGACCCGTTATAGATGCCGCGGGTGGTGTGGGTGGCGAACACGATGTCGTGGTGTCGATCGGCACGAGTTTTTGTTGTTCGTTCGCGGCGGAGTAGGGGAGCGAAACTTTTGCCGTCGAAGTCGTGCAGCGTGGTGTCGGCGGGGTCGCCGCCGGCGAGTTCGAGAAAGGTTGGCAGGACGTCGACATAACTGATCAGGGCATCGCTTTTCCCGGGCGCGACGATGCTGGGCCAGTGGAACAGGGCGGCGGCGCGGATGCCGGTGTCGTAGCAGGTCCACTTGCAGAACGGCAGTTCAGAGCCTTGTTCGGACAGCCAGACGACGGCGGTGTTGTTGCGTTGCTTTTGACTCTGAACGTCATCGAGTAGCGCCAGCGTGTCGCCGACTTGTCCGTCCATGTAGGTGATTTCGGCGTAATAGTGGCTGAGCATTTCGCGCAGTTCGGGGGTGTCGACAAGGTAAGGCGGGACGGTGAGTTTTTTGGGGTCGTAGGCGGAGGCGTCGCCGCGGTTCCAGGGAGTGTGGGGTTGGTTCGAGGTGACCACAAGGCACCAGGGTTTGTCGGACTCAACATCGAGAAATGTTCGCGCTCGGTCGAGCGGCAGGTCGGCACCGTCCGGGGTTTTGCCGCCGTCGCCGTGGCTGCCGCCGAGCATCTCGAAGTCGAAGATGCTGGCGGGGGCTTCGTGGCGTTTGCCGAGGATGGCGACGCGGTAGCCTTGCGCGCGTAGGATTTGCGGCATGGCTTTGATGTGGTCGAACACCCGCGAGTGGTTCGGATGGGCGCCGTTCCGAACTGGGTAGATGCCGGTGTACAGCGCCTGGCGGCAAGGGGAGCAGGTGGGCGTCGGTGTGTAACAGCGAGTGAACTGCAAACTCTCACCGGCCAGCTGGTCGAGGTGCGGGGTTTTGACCTCGGGGTGACCCGTGAACCCGAGGTCGGTGTAGGTCAGATCATCCGCCATAAACAGGAGGAGATTGGGTTGTTCGGCGGGAAACGCGACACTCCCGAGCAGAAAGAATAGCCACAAGAGAGGTTTCGGAGGAGTCATCACTCCTAATTATACACGGGGAAAAACACGAGTAACAGCAGGCCGACAAAGAAAATTGCGAAACCGAAGCTGCCGACAACGATTCCGATGATGGCCGTTTGTTGAAACTGGTGGCCGATGTCGTGCTGCTTGATCAGGCGCAGGGCATCGCGGCCGCGAACGATTGCGACGGGACTAAGGACGATCCCGCAGCAGAGAATGCCGACCATACCCCAAAGGAGAGAGGAGGTGGCTTCGCTTTTAATCTGCCTTAGGATCAGCTCGTTGACGGATCCCGTTTTTTTGATCCCAGCGTGAGACTCGGGCGTGCGGTAGGGATTTTCCTCCGGTTCCCTGTTCATTGATCTGCCTGCTTTTACTGCAAGCGGAGAACGCGGTAGAACTCGCGCTGCAAGCCGGCGGAGGGATTGACCAAGGTCGTGATCTCGTTCCCGGTGGCGACGGTGTAGGGGGTGACGTCGACCGTGTTAATCCAAGCCAAGGTGGAGCTCGATTGGAGTTTGTAATAATAGCCGGGGACGGTTGGGCAGCGTAGCGCGTAGAAATCGGGGTCCGTGTTTACGATGGAGAGTTCCATGTCGTCGAGGATGGTGCCGTTGTAAAATTTGAGTGCGCGGGTCACGTTTTGAATGCCGATCTTCGAACCCATGATGCGGCCGGGGCCGTCGTCGGGTGCGACGTGGATGCCGCCGTAGAGGCGCGACAGTCCGGCTTCGTCGGCGGCGTCGTAGTAGCTCGCCCACTGGAGGGTGACGTCTTGGCTCGGACCGAGTTCGAACTCGAGTTCGCCGGCGGGCACCGTGTGTTCTTTCAGGCCGCCCGGCCAGTAACGGCTGCCAGTGAGCGTGGTCAGAACCTCGGCGGCGGCGCGGCTGAAGGTGCTGTGTCCGGAGACGTAGCCGGCGAACGCGGGGGTGATAAAGGTGTCGCGCTGGTAGGGGAGCCAGTCTTCGCCAAGGATCCAAGCGGTGCCGCCGAACTGTGTATCCGGGTTGGCCGGTTCGCCGGCCCAGGCGTTGATGGCGATACGGTTGACGAACGCGGACAGTTGGCTGTGGCGTTGCCCGGGAAGCGAGGAACTGGCGGTAATAAGTTCGACTAGGCCCGGAACCAGCGGGATGCCTTCGGGATGGTACGCGGGCATGTTTGGATCGGAACTTTGACCCCAGCCGCACATGTAGCGGATGCTCGAGATCGGACGGACGTAGTCGTAGGCCTCTTTGGCGTCCCAGGCGGCGACGGCGGAATCGTGCAGGGCCGCGTTCAGTGCGAGGTAGACCTTTGTATCCCACTCGAGATCGTTGAGCACCGGCCCCGTTCCTCGCAGTTGTTTCACGAACGCGGGATCGTCGGCAACCTCGTTCGCCAGCGCGTTCCAGTGGCCCGGCGGGGTTTCCGAACGCGGACCGTCGGCCCAGAACTCGGCGGCGACGCGTCCGTAGTCGGCGTGGTTCACCACGTTCGCCGCGTAGGCCGCACCGGTAATGGGGTTGAGGCCGTAGCCGCTGCCGTTATTTTTTCCGAGCGGATTGTTGCCGCGCACGCCGGGCGATAAATTGATGGTCTGACCCGCGGTCGGGTCGAGCAGGCTACTGAAGCGAATGACGTCGACGTTGTTGTTCTTAAACGCGAGGTCGCCGGCTCCCCCGAGTTGCGGCGGCATGCCCGGGTCGTAGTATACCTCTTGCGCGCTTTGTTTGCGGATCGCGAAGGTGTCGACATCACCCCATTGCGAACTAATGAAGGTTTGGACTTGGCTGGCGACTTGACCGTTCTGGGTTTGCGCTACCGCGAAGGCCAGCGGCTGCCAGCGGTTCGGGGAAGTCATCGTGGTGCCGCGATTGGCTAGAATCAGAGGGGGGTTCACGGCGCTGTAACTCGGGTCGGTGTAGCTCCCAACTTGGTTCGAGCCGTCGTTCAAGGTAGCGGAGAGGATGTCGAAGGCGATGCGGTTGCCGACTTCGGCGGGGGTGGCGCCGGCGGCGGAGGTGATGGCTGGATCGTACCCGAGGTTTGTGAGCAGCGCATCAAATTGGTTGAGCGTGACGGTCGCGTTCACCGCGATCGCGTAGCGGCTGACCAAAACTCGGTAGGCCGCGAAGCTCATCGCTTCCGCCCGGGCGGCTTCGATATCGCCGTTCGGGGCGACCGCCGTCTCGTTGTGGAAAATCCCAACGGCGGTGCTGTCGTAGGCCGCCCACGCGTCATACATGGCGGCGGAAAAGTGAAACAGGTTGCGGGCGTGGACGGTGGGCGCGGGGAAATCGCGTCGGATCGCGTCGAGGCAGGCCTCATCCCATTGGCGGGCTACAGAAGGCTGGGCTGGGCTCAAGAGAGCGGAAAACCCTGCTAAAATCAGGACAATTGGAAGAAAACGGTAACACATGTAATAGTAGTCTTATGCCGGAAGGGCTCGCTTTTCAAATAGTGGAGGCAACTTTATCGCATGGCGAAGAAAAGACTTCGGATATTTACGCAGCCTATTCGCCGCTGACCAGTTCGGACATAGCGTCGCGGAGGGCTCGATAGCAAAGCGCGAACAGGATCGCCGCCGGCAGGACGATGATGCTGCACGCGGCCATGATCACCGCTTTGGGAAACGTCAGGCCGCTATTGAACATGGAACTCAGGGCGATCGGCAGGGTTCGTTTCAGGTCGGTGTCGATGAGCAGCAGCGGGATCAGGTGGTCGTGCCAGGCGAGCACGAAGTGGATCAGCCCGTAGGCGAGCAGGGCCGAACGGACGAGGGGCAGCGTTTCGCGAAATACGCGCAGTTCGGACGCCCCTTCGAGCCGGGCGGTCTCCAGCAGCGAGTCTGGAATGCGCCGGAACACCTGGATGAAATAGAGCATGCCGATGCCGCTTGCGCCGCCAACCAGAACGAGTCCGAGCAGGGAGTCGTGCAGATGGATTTGTTGCATCCACTCGAGTAGCGGATAGGCAATCGCCTGGCGGGGTACCAGCACCATGAGCAGTCCGAGCGCGAATACGGGTCCACGCCACCACCTATGGCTGCGTTCCCGGTAGCGCGCCAGCGCGAAGCCGACGGCGGCCGCAACCAGCGTGGCCAGCACCGCTTGACCGAAGGCGACCAGCAGCGAGTTGGTGAAGTGGGTCCAGAACGGCATGTACTGGCCGGAAAAAAGTTGCTCGTAATATTGCGGGGACCACGAGGTCGGAAGAATCTCCAAGGGTTTGAGGATTTGCGTGTTGTCTTTGAACGAGGCGAGGAACATCCACACGAACGGGAAGCTAAGCAGGAGCGAGGCGATCGGAAGCGTGATCGCGGCGGTGGTGCGAGGCAGGTTGCTCCAGCACAGAAGCAGCACCCATGGGATCACCAGAAGTTCCAGCCAGGGCCAAGCCATCGGCGGGCGCATGCCGGGAATGCTTGCGATCACCACCAGCGCGCCGCCAGCGGCGAGCAGCCAAAGGATGGGGCGGAGCCGGCGAACGAATCCGAGTAGCACCGTGCCGACGAGCATCACCAGTCCGGGGATCATCAACATGCTCGCTGCGATCGCCGCGCCGACGGAGCCGTTAAATGTGATCGAGTTCGCACGAGCCACATAGGTGACCAGCAGGAGCCCGGCGCCGGCTGTCCCGCCGGACACGCCGAGCAAGGTGTAGGCGCCAGCGAACTGGGACACGCCGTCGATCATCAAATAGGCGATGCAAAACAGCAGGACCGGCCGGAGCTGTGGCAGGGTGATTTGGCACAGGCGTTGCAGGCGGTCGGCCCCGTCGAGTCGGGCGGCTTCGTCAAGGTCGCGCGGTAAGGCGCCGAGTCCGCAGGCGAGGAAGAAGGTGATGAACCCGGTCCATCGCCAGACGCATTGAAAGATCATCCCGACCGGAATGTATTTTGGGTGGTGGAGCCAGTTCGGGTCGATGCCGAAAATCGCGTTGAACAATCCGCTTGCGTGGAAGGTTTCGTAAAACACAATGCCAAGAATGGAGGGCGGGGTGAGTCCGGGAAGCAACAGCAGGAAAAAGAGCAAGGGGCGCAGCCAGCGAGCACTTTGTTGGATCAACAAGGCGAGCACGAGTGAGAGCGGAACGACCGCGAGCAAGGAAAACAGCAGATAGCGCGCCGTGTTCCAGCCCGCCTGAGTAAACCGTTTATCGCCGAGAGTCTTCTTATAGTGTCCGTCACCGAAACTGCCCCCGAACCCGTGCAGCAGCGGCGCCAGCCAGAACACGGCGAGGAGCAGGACAAAGGGGGCAATCAAAAGCCATGCGCTGCGGGAGGATCTCACAGGGATGCACTTAGGTCGGTCGGACCGCGAACTCAAGACACGAGCATCCGGCTTTGACCGTCGCCTGCTTCCGGCTTAGCGTCCGTCGATGACCGCGACCCACGAGACCATTCTGAATTGGACGGTTCGCCTGTCCCTGTTGTTGATGTGGGCGGCTTGGATGTTTCGCTTGCGCGCGTCTGCGGGTCAACCGTCTGCAATTTCTCGTTCGGCGCGGATGTTGTGGAGCGCGGGCGCCGGGATGATGATCCTGCATATCTGCGCGGCCTTTGCGTATGTCCACGCGTGGAGTCATGCTGCGGCCGTCGAGGCGACCGCGGCGGAAACCCTGGCGGTGACCGGCAGTTCGTTCGGCGGCGGCGTTTGGTTCAATTACGTCTTCTTGGTGCTGTGGGTGGCGGACGCCATCTGGTGGTGGATCAACGAACGCGGCTACTTGGCGCGTTCGAGGTGGGTCGACGGGCTGGTCTACGGCTTTATGATCTTCATCGCGTTTCAGGCGACGGTGGTGTTCGAGTCGGGGGTGGTTCGGTGGGGTGGGGTGGCGGCTACACTCTTATTGCTCTTCGCAGGTTTCATGCGCCGGTGCGCCGGAGGGGGCGTAAATAAAAAGCCGGCGCAAGGCCGGCTTTTCAAAGAATAAGGATCGGAGCGTTTACGCACCGGTGAGGCTAGTGCCTTCGCCTTTGAGGTCGATGACGGCCTGTTTGATTCGGTCTTTCATGCCGGCGCGAGCTTTCTTGAGGTAGCTGCGCGGGTCGTAGACTTTCTTGTTGCCGACTTCGCCGTCGATTTTGAGCATGCCGAGATAGTTGGTCATGACGTGGTCGACGACCGGGCGGGTGAAGGCGTATTGCGTGTCGGTGTCGACATTCATTTTGATCACGCCGTAGTTTAGGGTCTCTTGGATCTCTTCCTGGGTCGAACCCGAACCGCCGTGGAACACGAGGTTGAGCGGGTTGGCGCCGGTGCTGTGTTTAGCATCCACGGCGGCCTGTCCGTTTTTGAGAATGTCCGGCGTAAGTTTCACGTTGCCGGGTTTGTACACGCCGTGGACGTTGCCGAAGGTGGCGGCGTAGAGGAAAGGACCGATGTCGTTGAGGGTCTCGTAGACGAGCACCATGTCTTCGGGCGAGGTGTAGAGTTTTTCCGCTTTCACATTGGAGTGATCGATGCCGTCTTCTTCGCCACCGACGATGCCGGATTCGACTTCGATGATCATGCCGAGTTCGACGAGGATCTTGGCATACTTGGCGCCGACTGCGAGGTTGTCTTCGAGCGAGAGGGAGGAGCCGTCGAACATATGCGAGTTGAACAGCGGGGCTTGTCCGGCGGCGACGCGCGATTTGGACACGGCGATCAGCGGGTCCATGAACGACTCGACTTTTTCTGGCACGCAGTGGTCGGTGTGCAGGACGACCAGTTGGTCGTAGCGGGCGGAGAGGTGGTGGGCTGCTTCGGCGAGGATTTGCGCGCCGAGGGGGCTGTCCCCGATGCCGCCGGTGGCGTGCGATCCGCCGCCGGTGGAGACTTGGATCATGCCGTCGGATTTGCATTCGTCGAACGCTTCGAGGGCGGCTTGGACACCTTCGAGGTTGGCAATATTGATCGCCGGGTAGGCGAAGCCGCCTTTTTTGGCGTTGGCGAGCATCTCGACGTACTGATCGGTGGTTGCGATTGGCATGTTGTAAAATTCCTGTTTGGTAAGTTCGCGCGCAACCTAGGCAGACAACAACGGATTGCAAACGCGGAATTTGATCAAATGAACGAACGAAAAAGCTGCTGGATCGGCGACCAGATGATCGCCTCGGACGTGCGTGAGCTGCGTTCTTTCTGGGCGCGTGGCGTGGGTTTTATGGGTAAAAAGCGGCCGATTGAGCCGCATGGTGCCGGCTACGGATACCTGTTTCGCAGGGCCGGATCGTTGCATACCTTGTTCATGCGCTTCGACTTGGACGTGTTGTATCTCGACCGCGAAGACCGAGTGGTGAAGGTGGTTCGCGGGCTGCGACCGTGGCGTCTGAGCTTGGGTGGGTCTGGAGCGCGGCACGCGGTGGAGGCGCCGGCGGGGGAGATGAAACTGGATTCGGTGC
>Ga0209186_1000315_pt1 | contig 40061 bp, 37 predicted proteins | sample SidtaG_FD_187426 | JGI IMG/M metagenome (GOLD analysis project Ga0209186, IMG submission 187426) | Marine algal microbial communities from Sidmouth, United Kingdom - Sidmouth_Male2 metaG (SPAdes) (version 2) | ecosystem: Host-associated > Algae > Red algae > Unclassified | place: Sidmouth...
ATCAACCTAGAAACAAGCGATTAAACCTATATTTACATGGCTACATTATAGGTGTAATTATGAGTGAAATTGATGGCTACGCCAAGTGGGGACTGGGCTCGGCGCGAATGGGGCTCTACAACTTCAGGCTAGCTAGCTAGGGATTCCTGAAAAAGTCCGATTTCGCAAATCGGGTAGACGAGTGTTTTGCGGCGCGCGGTTGGGGCGCGGTGTTCTCGCCGGGTTCAGCCCCCTGGGACATGATGGGAGCTGCCGAGCTTCGCGCGGGGCCGGGTTGACCAGCCCATAGGCGTTAACCTACTAAGTTCACCGTCTTGTGCTTTGCCACGATCTACCCCAAGCCATCGTCCTCATCCATCTTCTGGAGCCTCGCAAGATACCTATTTTTAGGAGCTGGTTTCTCGGGCGAAGCGGGGGCCGTGAGCATCGTCTGGGTACGAGAGGCGCTTTCGGCGATGAGTTCCTCGATGAGCTCTGCCTCGGGGAGGTTCTTCCAATACTTCTTCGGCATCTCCGCCTGCATGGCCTTCACCTTCAACCGTGCTGGATTAAAGATACTGCGGTAGTAGCCCCGCCATAGTTCATCGAGAGCATCTTCGGAGGGAGCCTCGGAACGATCGACACCTGCGGTGAATTGAAGCTTTTTTCCATCCCAGTGGACGCATTCGTCAGGGGTTAAGATCGACCAGTCCATGCCGGTGAACCGGCGCTGGAAAAACCCTGCGGTGAGGCGGACGATCCGGTGGTCGGGCTCGAACCATGCTACGAACTGCTCGCGCCCGGACTGTTCACAGTCGCCGACTTTTCGAAACCGAACGAAGGCATGCATTTTGTGGTTGTCTCGGCCGATGGCCTTTGCCATTGCTCGAAGCCGATGCACCAAGGGGTCGGTGCCAAGGCCAAGGAGGTGACGCTCCCCGTTTATGATTCTCCAGAGGAGGGTATAGAGAAGAGCCCACTGGGTGTCTGACCGGTGGTAGGCGACCGTCCGGGCGAGATCGACGAAGCCTTTCGGGACTTTCGCGCCCTGTGGGAGGGGGGTGCTCGGGCTGGCGATGAATTCGGCATCAAACAGCGATCCCTCATCAGAGGGCGACCAGAAGACCGCCTCGGGGGCTATTCCATCCGCAAGAAGCTGCCGTGCGGTCGTGCGCCAATGTTCGAAGCTGTTCGGGTAGAGAATGGTCTTCATCTTAGAATTCTCCCCCGATTATTTCTGCTTTCGGGATCGGGAGGGAAACGGTTTTCGGGGCGGGAGGTTCTGCGGTCTCGGGCACTGTTGCAGGCATCAGCTCCAACTCCAGTTGCTGGGGTTTCGGGGCGTGAATCGCCCGGATCCTCTCGGAGTCGATCTCCATCCGCGCGGGATGGTGATCAGCGGTGATGAGGAAGGGGAGCGCCTTCTTGAGGTTAACTCGAAGTCGGATGAGATCGCTGACTCTCAGTTGGGTCTGTCTTCGGATTCCCACAATTCGTTTGGCATTTCGGACTCCGAGTCCGGGAACTCGATAAAGTTCGGCGAGTGCAGCGCGGTTCACATCCACTGGAAAGAAGGCTCGGTTGCGAAGCGCCCAAGAGAGCTTGGGGTCGATGTCGAGATCGAGGTCTGGATTCCCATTCGGCGTGATTTCATCGACGCGGAACTTGTAGAAACGCATAAGCCAGTCTGCCTGGTAGAGCCGGTGTTCGCGCACTAAGGGAGGTGCTTGCAGAGGCAGGCGCGCGGATGCATCGGGGATGGGGCTGAAGGCGGAGTAGTAGACGCGACGCAGGCGGAAATTCCCATAGAGGTCCCGTGCGCGGTGGAGGAAATCGGAATCCCTTGATGGGTCTGCGCCGACAATCATTTGGGTGCTCTGTCCGGTCGCGAAGCGTACCTTTCGTTCTGCCTTGCCCTCATCGATCCGCTCCTTGATCTGGCCCATGGCGGCGCGTGTACGGGGGAGACTTTTTTCCGGGGCGAGGCGTTTCAGGTCTTCCTCCCGGGGGAGTTCGATGTTGATGCTGATCCGGTCTGCATGCCTTCCGGCTTCGGCGATGAGGGTGTCCGAGGCCTCGGGGATCGTCTTGAGATGGATGTAACCCCGGAAGTGGTGATCCTCGCGGAGTTTCCGAGCGACTTCGACGACCAGCTCCATCGTGTAATCGGCACTGCGGACAATTCCCGAACTGAGAAACAGTCCCTCGATGTAGTTCCGCTTGTAGAAATCAAGGGTCAGCTTGACCACCTCGTCGGGTGTAAAGCGGGCTCGCTGCACATTGCTAGACCGGCGGTTGATGCAGTAGTGGCAGTCGTAGAGGCAGACGTTGGTTAGGAGGACTTTGAGTAGAGAAATGCAGCGGCCGTCTGGGGCGTAAGAATGGCAGATGCCTACTCCGCCTGTTGATCCGACGCCCTTGCCTCCACGGGAGTCCTTGGTCTGCGCCCCTGAACTCGCACAGGAGGCATCATACTTTGCGGCGTCCGCGAGGATTTGAAGCTTTTCTAAAGTGTTTATCCGAACAATATGTTCAAAGTGCCTGTAGGCGCAAGTCAAAAGCTACTATAATCTAGCGGAGCAGCAGGTAGGAGATGGCGGTGATGACTGCTACGCCGATGAGGTTGAGCATGAGGCCTTCGGTGGCCATGCGTCGGACGGAGATTTCGCCGGTGCCGAAGACGACGGCGTTGGGCATGGTGGCGACTGGGAGCATGAAGGCGCAGCTGGCACTCATGGCGGCGGGGAGCATGAGCAGGATTGGGTCGATGTTGGTCGCGGTGGCGGCGGCTCCGAGAATCGGCATGAGGATGTTGGTCGTGGCGGTGTTGCTGGTCATCTCGGTCAGGAAGGTGACGACCAGGGCGACGCAGGCCAGCAGGCCGAGTAGGGGGAGGGAGCTCAAGTCGGTGAACACACTTGCGATGGAGGCACTGAGCCCCGATTCCTTGAACCCAGTTCCGAGGCAGAGCCCGGCACCGACGAGGATGAGAAGCCCCCACGGCACTTGATTTGCGGTCTTCCAGTCGAGGAGCCGGTCACCATTGCCGCGACCATTGGGCACTAGGAATAGGACAATGACAGCGATGAACGCGACCGAGGCGTCGTTGGCCCCAGCGAGACGGGGAGACAGGCTCTGCCAACCGCCGAAGGGTTCGGATCGGGTCATCCAGGCGAGAGCCGTCAGGGCGAAAACTCCGATGGTCAGGACTTCTTCGCGGCGCCAGTTTCCGGGGTCGGGGAGTTGGATTTTTTTGCTGCCTCCGAGGCTTCGGCCAAGCCATGCCCAGATGAAGAAGATCATGGTGATGGTGACAGGAATGCCGGCCTTCATCCACGATCCGAAGCCGATCTCGTCGTGGCCAAGGTCGCGGTAGGCAGCGATCATGACGGCATTGGGCGGTGTGCCGATGGGGGTGCCGATTCCGCCGACATTGGCCGCGTAGGCAATACCGAGGAGTAGGGGGACCCGGAGCTTGGGATTGGGACTGGCCTGAAGCACGGCGATGGCCATCGGGAGCATCATCAGCGTGGTGGCGGTGTTAGAGATCCACATGCTCAGGGTGGCGGTGGCGAGTATGAAGCCGAGAAGGACTTGCTTGCTACCACCTCCGCCAGAGAGGTTCACCATGCTCAGGGCGATCCGGCGGTGGGCTCCGCTCTTTTCCATAGCGCGGGAAAGCAGGAAGCCTCCGAGTAGTAGGAGCACCAGCTTGTGGCCGTAGGAGGCGGCGACTTGTGCCGAATCGAGAATGCCGAGGAGCGGAAGGAAGGCTAGTGGAATGAGCGAGGCGACCGGAATCGGAACGGCTTCGAAGATCCACCAGATGGCGGTCCAGACGGCGATGCTTAGAGTAATGGCGGCTTCTGGAGTCAAGTTGCCGGAGCCTTGGGCCAGCCAATAGGCGAGCAGACCGAGCATTGGGCCCGCGATTTGGGCCGCAGTCTTCACTCGGCTAGGGGCAGGGGGTAGTCCTGGCGGGCTTGGCCGGGAGTCAATTTCCACCGATCGGGACATGTGCCCCAGTATTGGCAGTTCGCCGAGAAGGTAAAGAGCGATTAGTAGGCGTAAGCTTATCTTGTCGATTCGGGAGCGATGTGCGAAAACTAAGGCTCGACTCCCACACCAATGTCCGACTCGGAGAAACATCCCTTTAAGAATCCGCTCATTCCCGAAAGACGGGATGAGCGAGAACAGGTTGCGTTGCCTGGACCCTCGACAATTTACCAAGGAAAAAAGCCTGAGTATTCTGGCTCCGCTAAGAGAGGTGGTGGCCGCAGAGGATCGAAACGCCGGTTGAAGAAGATTCTTCGGATCGCCGTAATCTGCTTGGTGTCCTTCGTAGCGATTCTCATGGTGGTCTTTCTGGTCCGCGCCAAGACGCAGCATGACGCGGCTCTTGATCTGATTGCCAAGAACGAGGACAAGCAAATGGGCATCGAGTCACCCGACTCTGATCCCGAAGAAGAAGACGATTCCGATGGCGCGAAAAAGGGCTCTGGAAACGCGAAAGGTGGGGGTGAAAAGGGAACAGTGGCCGCTGCCCGATCCCGATCAGGGAATCCGATGATGGTCACCAATTCGAGCACGATGCAGGCAGTGGGTGCTCGCGAGGCGGATCGTCGAAACACCATGAAGGATAGGGCCGCCCAAGAGACGCTGAATGTCAGCGATGCAGTCCTTGCTAGGCTCGGTGGTGGCGCGGTAAGCCCGAAGAGTCAGACAGAGCAGGGGCCGATTACCTCGGAGGACTCCCCACAGGTTGATCGCGAGGTTCCTCAGGCAACTCGGGAAAGGGACCTGAGCGCTCTTAACAAGGTCGCAGTCATTCGAAAAACAACTGAGGAGGAGCGAGAGGATGCCATGGCGCTGTTCGACGCCTACCAAGAGGTAAAGGACTGGAGGGAGTTACTACGGATTGTCCGTAATCCTCGGGTGTCCCGTCCGAAGATGGAAAACTTTTACGCGGACCCGGGCAATAAGAGTCCGGTTATTGACCCGGACCCCGAGATTTCGTTTGTGACAGTCGGACTGGGTGGCGATGATATTCTTCGATGCGAACTGTATACGGACGGGTATCAGCGCCGAGTGGCGTTTCTCACTCGTGGGGACAACGGCAGTTACGCGCTCGACTGGGAAAGCTTTGTTCATTACCTGCCGCTCCCCTGGGAAGTGCTTCTCACGGAGCGCCCGCCGGGGATGACCGTCGCGCGAGTTCAGGCAGAATTTGGTGACACCTACTATCCGCCATTCGAGGACAAGAAAAAGTGGGCTAGTATCTACCTCGGCCGCATTGTCGAAGGCGGGACTTTATTTGGTTACATGGAGAGAGACTCCGAAGAGTTTCGCGAATTAGTCTCGGTTATCCGTGGCTCTGGAGGAGTCGCATCGGTCGTCGTTGGCGTTCAGTATCCGAAGGATGCGACATCGCCGCGCCAAGTGAAAATAGCCCGGTTCATCTCCCGGTTTTGGCTGATTTATTAGTGGGTCTGCTAGCTTGATCTCGCGAGCTCTACCCGAAGAGCAACGTCGATACCGGTGCATGTTCTTCGATCAAAGAGCATCCGTTTCGCCTACTTCTACGAGACCGGCTTACGTATCTCGATCGATACCGATGATCGCCTGATGAGCGATGAGCGCCACGCTCATGACTAAGAACCTGAGTCTGCAGATCCGGAGGACGTTCGACTTGTCGCTCTACGCTTTGGAGAAGCTTACGGTAAATGCCATAAAGTGAAGAGTTCGTTCTTGCCGTTTCACGTTTCACGAACGTCTTGATCTGGTCTTCCGTAAAATCAAGCCGAGCTACCAGAAAGCAACTACAGGGACGGGTGTAGTTTGCTTGAATCAGCTTTCAGTTTCAGCGTTCATCCAGAGCCAGTCTGGAGAGGAGGAGGGTGGCCAACCTTCACTGCGATTTTCTCTTGCGTGAGCATTGTGAATAAGTCACCGAATTCTGGGGAAAACTGGCAAGCTCTTGGCTGCTGGCTTTCGGGAGTAGTGGCGGCGTCGATCTTCTGCAGGATTCGGACATTGATTTAAAATCGTCTCTCCCCTATATTTTAATAGTATGTAATTAGACGTAGGTGCTTACAAATAAGCTGGTTATGCATTGTTTTAATTGGGCTAAATCGAATTTGTCTATTCGGCTTTCACGCCGTTCTACGGGCGTTCCACGAATACGCTACCTACGATTATAGGGTGACGACCCGGTGGGTTTCACTGTGAATAACCTGTGGATAGTTGGCGGAGTTCTTCACATCGACTTCATCTGCGCTCGTAATACTAAGGCTTGATTCATAGACGCGGCGGGAAGCAGGCCCTAGACTCAGGGCATGACGAAATTTCGTCCCTGCATAGATCTCCACGAGGGAAGGGTGAAACAGGTGGTCGGCGGGAGTTTTTCCGAAGGCTCGGAAGCGGTGACAGAGAACTTTGTCAGCGACCTGCCATCCTCGCACTTTGCCGGTCTCTATCGACGAGACCAGCTCACTGGAGGACACGTGATCCAGCTGGGGCCTGGTAACGAGTCTGCCGCGCGGCAGGCGCTTCAAGCGTATCCGGGCGGGCTTCAAATAGGGGGGGGGATTCGTCCAGAGAACGCAGTTTCCTACCTCGATGCTGGCGCCAGCCATGTGATTGTTACCTCTTATGTATTCGGGCCCGATGGCGCCTTTCGGCTGGATCGGTTGGAGGAACTAGTCCGGGCCGTTGGCCGTGAGCGGCTGGTTCTCGACCTGAGCTGCCGGGCTAATCAGGGCGAGGGCTGGGTGGTTGCCATGGATCGCTGGCGGATCCGGACGGATCTCGATCTTGAGCCCAAAAGCCTAGAGAATCTCGCCGAATATTGCGCTGAATTTTTGGTCCACGCAGCCGACGTCGAGGGCAAGTGTGACGGAGTTGATGAGGCTCTCGTTCGTTGGCTCGGGAGTCACTCTCCGATTCCAGTGACCTACGCGGGAGGAGCCAGATGGATAGGGGATCTGGAGCTGGTCGATGAGCTCAGCGGAGGTCGAGTCGATCTCACGATCGGTAGCGCCTTGGATATCTTCGGTGGCAAGGGAGCGGCCTACGAGGAGTGCGTGGCCTACAATCGAAGGGCTTAGTTCTGGAGCGCGTGCCTAGCGCTAGGGCCCTAAGCGATGCTGGCACCACCAGCGATCTTACGGAGTTCAGCACCAAGTTGACTGTCTCCATGACCAAGGAGTGTAAGTCCGAGTTCGGCGAATCGTTGCGCTTCGTCGTCTTGACCTAGATGCTCTCGGATCTTAGCAATCGTGAGGCAAGCTCTCGATTGATTGGTATAGGCGGAGAGTCCAAGGCGGCATCGCTCGGTGGAGAGTGATTTCAATCGCCGATAGGTGACATCCTCAAGGATTGCCTCCAGTGTCGAAAAGTGCTGGAGAAATGGTTCTCCAGATCTTTTGTAGGTATTGATCAGGGACTTTGCTTTGGCCTCTGGGGAGCGCAATTTTCCTTGGTGTTCCCACCAGCAGTCACCAGTCATGTCCGGATGAAGATGATTCCGAAAGTCACAATCGTCTTCGCGAATTGACTCTGGAGACACGATCTCCCCAGAAATATTCGGTAAGAAATCCAAATGGACCCCCATGTTTAGCCCGGTCCGACCGCCTCGCTCATGGAGTTGAACGTTGAGGCAGTGAATGACATGGCCGATCTTTCGATAGAAATACCTCCGGTCGCCCTCGAAGCCCAATTGTCGAAGTTCTGGGGTGAAACGTTCCCGTAAAAATTCGTCGAATCGCTTTTTCGCAATGTCTGAATCCATGACCTAATCCCTCAGAAAGACTAGGCATCCGGCAGATGATCGGCAACCAAATAAGTCATATTTGGCAGAGTAATTGCGTAGTTGTAGATCTTTTTCAGGTAGTTCGACACTGATTGTCGCTTGCTGGTTGGTCTAAAAAGAGGCTATGTTCCTATGGTTTGATCACCCGAAGACCATCCCCCCGAATGCGTTTTGTTGAAGATGTTCAAGATCGACAGCGCGTCAGCGGTCCGAATCTTGATCGCCTCCTTGCTCGTGGTTGGCGGCACTTCGGGACGATGTTTTACCGCTACAACTACGCCATGATGCGGGGCGAGTTGCAGGAGATCATTCCGATGAGGTTAAATGTCGCTGACTTTAAGCCGCGGAAGAGTCAGCGGAGAATTCTCAAGAAGAACGATGACACCACGACATTTTTCCTCCCGGCGACGGTCACTCCAGAGAAGGAGCGGATGTTCCGGCTGCACGCTGAGCGGTTCGATGACAATCAGCCGGGAAGCCTCTATGACTTCGTCTCGCGAAGGCCTCAGTCGGTCCCGTGCACGTGCATGAATGTGGACATCTTTCGTGGGGAGCGATTGATCGCATCGAGCTTTTTGGACGTCGGGGAAACATCAGTGAGTAGTGTGTATGCCATCTTCGATCCGGACGAAGCTCGGCGGGGGCTTGGAACCTACACGGCGTTAGAGGAGATTCGGTTCGCCCAAGAGCGAGGTAAAGAGCATTACTACATAGGCTATGGGACCAACGGGCCCAGCATCTACGACTACAAAAAAAAGATCGGGGAGATGTGGGGCTACGATTGGAGAGGGACTTGGTGTCCTCTCAGTGCCGAAGGGGAGGAGTAACGTCTTAGAGGTCTGCTGGAACAGGATCACCCGTTCCTTCTTCGTTGCCAAGGTCCGAGTGTGGACGGAGTAAAACGTGGCGAAGATTGATCAGCTCTGGAGCCTTTCCTTTTGAACAAGAGATGGTGAACGAGATATTCTTCTGTGGAGCGTCAAGTTCGAAGACGGCCACGTGGGTAGCTCGGTAGCTGTCCCATTGTCCGGTCGGGTGCAGACGGGTCATAGCGATTCTTTTCTTCGTGTCGCCAAGCTGGACGTTCAGTTCACGGGCATTTTGGCCGCAGGGAACCATTCCGTATTCAAAGATCAGGTGCCAAATGCCAGAGGCGATCTCTGCCACTTGCCACTCAGCCGACCCTCCAATCCATTGGCTAATAGCATGCTCATTAGCGGAGAGTTGGAGCTTCCCAGAGAGGGAGGCATCTTTTGGTAGAAGAAGTATTCCCTGGCGCTGGTCGGAGTTTCCATTCGCCCCGGCTGTCGAGGAATTGCCGATTGGGAGTGCTCTAGCCAACCGGGGGGCCGAACTACCGACACCGTCAATGTCGGATGGAGTCGCTAATGGCGTGATTGCTGACTCAAGCCTAGTTTTTGCCAAAAGTAGCTCGGAAATGAGTTCGTCTCGTCTTTGGCCATTTCCTTGAAGTTCCTCCAACTTCCCATAATACTCTTGGAGTAGCGGGGCTTCGGCCTTGGTAAGCTTGGCCTCAAACTCGGCCTCTAAGACTTCTAGGTTTTCGGCTAAGCATTGAGTGAAGCTGACCATAGCTATCACCCCGAAAACCAACAATCCACAGCGGCCACCTAATTTACCTTTTCCACCCACCCAAGATCGTCATCGATCATGGATGAGAAGTCAAGTTAGAATTGCCACGCACCCTTGAGAGATCGCTGTGCTTGGCGTTGCCTCACTTCGAGGACTTGCTTCACAAACGGTCGGCCGGCATTGGGGAGCGTGGAGCGCTTGCCGCGGATTGCGCATAGCCCTTGTGACACCAGTAGTTGCTGAAGGGAGCCGAGAGCGGGGAGTTGAAGCATGACGTAAAGTCTGCCGTCGTCGTCGTATTCTCCGGCCTCTCGAACCAGAAAACTGGAGTCTTGAAGGGTTTCGGCACTAAACTGTCGTGCCCGTTCCCCGACTAGAGCCAGTTCTTGCGTGCTGATCTCGAAGTAGGAGGCCAGGTCGGGGGAGGTGGTCGTCTCGACTGGGGAGGGGCATTCCACAAGGTAGAGGCGCACCGGAATGTGCTCGCCTTTGTGCTCGATAGTTAGCCGGTCACCGGTCTCTGGTGATTCGGCTAAGCGGCATCCGCGGCGAATATTCGTCGTCATTTCTGCTGGGGCCAGGAGTGTCGGATTATTTAATTTGGGCTGTGCCGGGGTGGGATTTTCTGGATCAGGGGCCGCTGCAATCCGGGGTTCAAGCGGGTCCGCACGGTCCGAGCGCAACAAACTCATCTCTTCAATGATCCTCTTACCGCCTGCGGAATTTGCGCCGATCGAGCGGTAGACCTCTTCTAATTGCTCAACGTAGGCGTCTTCTGCTGGCGCTCTCAGGGCCTGCAGAGAAGTCCGGTGCCCATTCCGGACTAAGGATAATGTTTGAGGTTCTGCCACCGGAGCGCCGCGTTCTTCTGTTTGGCGAGCGGTGCGCACGAGGTAGAGGCGAATTAGGCGCATGACCCCAATCCCTCGTGACTCCTCGACTCGCAGTCGAACGGAGGCTGAGGTCCGGGTTAGGGGCATTGTTCCTAGGGCTACTGCGCGAATGTTGTCAGAAGATCCTGTTGGGACTAGGGCCATACTCAGCGGGCGTGTGGTCCCGGAAATGACAACGCTAGTTTCTCCGAAGCTGACAATATCTCGTCCTCCTAGCGCTGGTTCCGCAGACTCCTCGTCCTCGTCCTCGTCTTCTTCCTCAAGTTCAGGTGCGGGAGGCGACGCATAGACTGCGTGGACGGCAAAGTAGCCAGGCTGGATACCGCTGACCTCCCAAGTCGAGGTGCCGCCCTCGCTCCAGTCGGTAAGGCTTTCTGCGCCTCCTTGTTCTGCGGCTTCACGAGTCACGCCGCCGGATAGTCGCGCTGCGCTGGGTTCGAGGAGGATGGCTCCCTGTCCTTGCAAAGTCTTGCCGTCGATTCCTACTGTGGCCAGTTCGGCAAGAATCGATAGCCTTCGTACTTCCAGTTTGTTTAAGTTGGCGTAATCGCGATTCTTTAGAAGGCTAGTCTCCAGTAACCTGAGCCTTGCTAAGAATTCGAGAAGTAGGGGGACACGTTCTGCGGTCACTCGCTCTTCGAAGTCTTGGCGAAGAGGGGCGAGAAACTCATCGACTCCACTCGGTTCTTCGTCTTGGGCAAGGCAGTGTTGCTGGATTGGCGCCAAAACTACGCCAATCACGAGAACAATTGCTGAGCAGTGGAGGCACCTCATTCTGTGAAATACAAAGCTGGTACGAGTTCAATCGAGCGAAGTTGCATCAGGCTCTCATTCCGCACGGTCTGCGCAACCACGCGGAGAGTGCCGGATGTTGGGGCGATCCGAAGGGTTCCGATTGTGGCGCTCTTCACTGTGTGGATCGATCCGGTGGACTTGACGGTGGCTGGGAGGAAGAAGAAGCCTTCCTGCACTTGGATGCTCCCGCCTTCGTCTTCTCCGCAGCTGTAGTTCAGGACGACTTCGTAGCCGCCAGAGGCTAACCCGGTAGGTAGTTTCCATTCTGCCCATGTTTCCGCGCGTTCGAATCCAGTCACTGCTCCGGTGTCCTGATCGAGCCTAGTTCCTGGGGAAAGTTTGGCATCGGTGCTCAACAAAACGATGCGCCCATCCTTGCCGAGGGCTGGGTTTGTGGCCGCCGTGGCATCCTGTGGAGCGACTGCCAAAGCAGCTCTAAGCGCAGCGATCCTAAGCTCGGTTTGACGAATCTCCTTCGCCACGGCTGCCGCCGCTTTATAATCTTTCTTCTCGGCGAAACTTCGCTCTAGGGTTGGGAGGCGCTCGGCGTATGACACTTCTAGAGGCAGGGTCTGGTTCGCAATCGCAGCTAAAAATCCCTGGCGATAAGGAGTTAGTGGATCTTCTGCCCTCATTTCGGTCAGGCTCAGTAATGCCTGCAAGAGGAGAATGGTGGTAGCAACGAGTGCTGGACTTGCCTGTGGGCGGGTCATCAAAATTCTATTTACCTAAGATTTCGACTTCTTTTACGTATTAGTTGTGACGGTAAGACTAAGGCCATTTGTCCTCTGGGGGAAGCCCAGATCGACCAATAAGGACAAAGGTTCATTATTCACTAAAAATTTTCCAAGCTTGTATGAGTCACATTCACATTGACCTTTCTCTAAAAGGTAGATGTCCATCACTAGCTTGTGCAATCGCTGATCCTATGAAGAAAAAGCTCCTTCTCCTCTCTCTCAGTCTAGCGCTCGCGCTACCAAGCATGGTCATTGCCCAAGGCCAGAATGTTCGAGCTTGGAAGAGCGCAAATGGTTCAGAGGCCGTTATGCAGTTCATCCGGATGGATGGCGACCATTGCATCATGAAGACCAAAGACGGGGCCGAACGGAAGTTCGCCATCTCTTTACTGGCCGAGGAAGACCAGAAGATCGCTCGGAGCATGCGTCCTCTGAAGACAAATACGGGATCCGGTCGCACCTCGACGGATTCCGCTGTCATGATCGACAAGATCATTTACGACAACCTCGTCGTCACCAAGACCCGGCCCAATGAGCAGTCGGATGACCCGGAATTCGTTCGCCGCGTGTATCTGGACACGGTCGGTCGTATTCCGAACCTTCAGGAGACTCGGGATTTCCTTGCCGATACAGATCCGAACAAGCGGAACACCTTGATCGACTCACTCCTCGATACCGACGGATACAAGGCTAATCTGTTCAACTACTTCGCCGACATGCTCCGACTTCGGAAGACTCTGGGTGGAAATAACTATGTCCGCGGTGTCTCCTACATCCAATGGGTGAAGGACTGCATTCAAGAGAACCGCCCTTATAACCAAATGGTCTACGAGATGCTTACCGCTGAAGGTAAAGTTTGGGACAATCCAGCATCTGGTTACATGCTCCGTGACTCCGGCATGCCTCTTGACAGCATGGCCAACACGATCAGCATCTTCCTTGGAACTGAAATCGCATGTGCGCAGTGCCATGACCACCCGTTTTACGATGACACTTGGACTCAGGCGAAGTTCTACGAAATGGCTGGGTTCTTCGGATCTACGGTGACTCGACTAGGACTGAACGATTTTAAAAATGGCGACCCGCTCGAGCGGATCAATTCCGAGGTGGTGCAGCTGATCAAGTCCCAAGGCGGCGATCCGAAGGATGTCAAGGCTGGTCGGTCTCTCAATCAACTCGGCAACATGATCGGTGCCAACCGCTTCGTCGTGAAGGACATCGAGGAAAATCGCATCAGGTTGCCTCACGACTACAAGTACAGCGACCATAAGCCCGGTGATGTTCTCGATCCTAAGTTCATTCAGTGGCCCGATGAGGAGAAGTTTACTCCGAAAAAACAAGCTGGGATGAATGATCGCCAGCGCTTCGCGCACTGGCTCTCCCATAAGGAGAATCCGATGTTTGCCAAGGTCATTGCGAATCGCCTTTGGGGACGGGCTTTCGGTATCGCAGTCATCGAGCCTGTCGATAACCTGTTCTCCCCTGCCATGGACGCCAACCCGAAGCTCGCCGCTTTCCTCGCTGATGAAATGCGCCGGGTCGATTTCGACCTCAAAGAGTTTCAGCGCGCCATCTTTTACAGTAAGGCCTACCAAGCTAAGGCAACCACCGCCGAGCATGAGTTAGGCACCAACTACGCCTTCCAGGGGCCTCTGCTCCGTCGTATGAGCGCTGAGCAAATTTGGGATTCCTACATGACCTTGGTTTTGGGCAATCCTGACCAGTTCCGTGGTGACTCCGGTGAACTCTACGAGCGCACCATCTCGATGGACTTGGACAAGACCACCGGAGTGACCGCAATTTCGAAGCTCACTGCTTACCAGCAACTTGGCAACAAGCAGCGTGCCATGAACAAAGGTGGCAAGATGATGGCTGGTGGCGACGATGGTGAAGAATCCATGGGAATGGCCATGGGGATGAATTACCAGAGCCGCGGTGGAATGGAGCTACTACGCGCTTCTGAGTTGGAGCAACCAGCACGAGCGGATCACTTCTTGGCAGAGTTCGGCCAGTCTACACGGGACATCTTCGACTCGTCATCCAAGGAAGGATCTGTTCCGCAGATCCTCCGCATGATGAACGGCGGCGCAACCAAGATGCTCACCGAGAGCAGTTCCCTAATCTACAAGAACATGGACAAGGAAAAGACCGACGACGCCAAAGTCGAGGCGGTCTTCCTCAGTATTCTCAACCGTCCACCCAGCCTCCAAGACAAGGACATCGCCGCACGTGGACTCAAGGGCGGTGGCAGAGAAGCGTACCAGGACCTGATCTGGTCGCTTATCAACACCCGTGAGTTCATGTTTATTCAGTAAACCATTCTCCTGCCGCGAAAAAACTTAAGCAATCAACGAGAACACGATGAAAGCCTATCTCAATTCACTCGACCAGTCGTCGCGCCGCCAGTTCGTCGAGCGTTCGGCCAAGTCCCTCCTCGGAGTATCCCTTCTTCCCGCCCTCAGCGCAGTGCCTGAAGCCAAGGCTCAGTCTGGTGGAGGAAAGGCCAAGAATCTGATCTTCCTTTACATGAATGGCGGAATGAGCCACTTCGAGACCTTCGATCCGAAGACCGATTCGGACACCAAGGGACCGACTACTCCGCTCAAGACGAACGTTACAGGCATCTCGATCGCCAATCACTTGCCCAAGCTCGCAAAGCACATGGACAAAATGGCGATCATTCGCTCGATGAACTCCCAAACGGGTGTGCACGAGGATGGTCAGTATTTGATGCGAACTGGTTATCGCAAGCGGGCAACCATCGTCCACCCATGCCTCGGACCGTGGGCACAGGAACTCGATGGCCGCCGTAACAAGACCTTGCCTGATAGCGTCGTTGTGAATACTGGCTCCGCTCATCCCGGTGCAGGCTTTATGAGCGCGAAGTACAAGCCACTTCCGATCAAGGATCCGAACGCAGGCCTACAGAACTCACGTGCCGGTGTCTCCGACAGCAAGCTCGAGGAGCGACTCGCCTTGTCTAATGAGTTTGATTCGGCCTTCCGTGAGCGCTTTGACCATATTCAGGTTCGAGACTATTCCGACCTTTATGAGGAGACGATTACCCTCATGCGTAGTGATGACATAGAGGCCTTCGACATCGGTAAAGAGTCCGCCAAGACCAAGGCCATGTATGGTGGGAACCGCTTCGGCCAGGGCTGCCTTCTAGCTCGTCGCCTCGTTGAAAACGGCGTTCGCTACGTCGAAGTCGAAGCTGACGGCTGGGACATGCACAATTACATCAATGAAGAGATCGTTGATCGTGGTGCCATGCTCGACCATGCCGTCTCCGGATTGCTTCAGGATCTCGACGACAAGGGGCTTCTTGAGAACACCATGGTGGCTATCGGCACCGAGTTCGGCCGCACACCGCGGATCAACATGAACAAAGGCCGGGATCACCACCCGCGGGTCTTCTCGACCATGATCGCAGGTGGTGGCATCAACGGTGGCCAAGTCTACGGATCGTCCGACAAGAAAGGTTACGCAGTAGCCAGCGACCAAGTCAGTATCCAAGACTTCATTGCCACACTCGGCCATGGCCTTGGACTCGACACCGAGAAGACGATCTACTCCGCCAGCCGTCGTCCGTTCACGGTCGGTGATAAGGGTAAGCCGGTCACCAAGTTGTTCAGCTAGGCGATCTGCCAATTAAAGCAATCTCAACGGCCCGTCGAAGTTTTCTTCGTCGGGCCGTTTTTTGTTGTGGAGGGAAGAGCTGACCTATTGCTCTCTTGGCCACCGGACTACCTCTAGTTCATGATTCTGAGCGGAGATTGTTGATCGTTGGGAACCGTCTAGAGCTCTTTGGGAAATACCGGAATTCTGGGGGTGTCACGCCGAACGGGCGTTAAAGCCCCGATACATCCAAGCGCCGACTCCCTTGCCCACTACCAGCACTTGGTAGGGTGAGTAGAAGGAACAGCGGCAGGATAAAGTGCGGGGAACGCACCAGAAACTCTGGGGCCCAGCGAAGCAGACCACCGGCGGCGACAACGGTGTCGAAGTTTGCCCAGGGGCGGGCGAGTGCGGTCAGGAAGCCCCAGCAGGCTATGTAGATAAGGCCGAAACGGATTGCCTTTGGAACGAATAGAGCGACGGCTGCTAGAAGATCGAGCAATCCAGCGGCGGTCAGAAAATTACCGGCTCCGGCACTGGATGTTCCAGTAACAGATTGAACCATTTGGACAAAATTTTCCGGGCGACCTGCTGGCCAGCCGAGCGCGTAGAGGCCGTGGCCGAGCAACGTAGCTGCGAGGATGATTCGGACGGCAAGACTGAGGCCGTCCATACCAGCGAGAACCAACAGGGAAAGAATAGGAAGGGAGAGCCGAGCGATGTATTCGAGCAATTCGATCGGGATACAGGAGGAAGTCCAAATCTTGGACAGAAAGCCGATGATCGCCGCCATGGCACCCGCAGGAAGTCCGATACGGAGAAACGAGCCACCGCCAGCAACCGAGCCACCAAAGCCGAGGATAAGGCCGACCATCAACAAGCCACGAGCAACCGGAGCATTCGCCCAATCACCGAGGAATCCGGAGTAGGGAAGGGCATCGTTGAGATGCAGGCCAAGCAGACCGAGGAACATGGCGACGAGACCCCAGCGAAGGAGTTCCGGAAGCCGGTTGCCGCGGGATCTAGTGGACCCACCACCGGCCGGGCTGATCGTATTGGAAAGGCTGACCATAGTTGCCGATGCTTCCTTAGGCTGAGGGAAGAGCGGTGTCAAAGTCAAAGCGCGACGACATCAATCTCCTAAACTCGCAGAATACAATCGCCCCTGCGTATTGTAATAGTCTAGAGTCTGAACTTCGACTAAATCTTACCGCATCAATACGACTATGGAAGGGGAAGCAATCATCTGGTTTGTCATTGGACTCGCACTGGTCCTGTCGGAATTTATTCTACCAGGGATCATTCTAGTCTTTTTTGGCATCGCCGCCATCTTGGTTTCCCTACTCGTCTATATCGGACTAATCGAGACGCTGAACGGTCAACTAATCGTCTTTTTGATTTTGTCTCTGGCCCTACTCTTCGGCCTCAGGCACTTCTTCAAGGGATGGTTCGTGGGCAAAACCCGCCACGCAGTCGATGGAGAGGGTGAAATCGATCGCGACGAATTTATTGGCAAAGAAACCAAAGTCGTTGAAGCGATCGATGGCAAAGGCGGTTACGGCAAGATCGAGTTCAAAGGTGCCAACTGGAAAGCTGCTTGTGACAGCTCACTGAATGTCGGGGACCTTGTCGAAATCACTCGGCGTGACGGCTTGACCGTTCACGTTCGGCCGAAGAACTAATTTCACTAGAATCAAACCAGAATTTTACGGGAGCAGAACATGACACAATATCTACCTGACGGAACCATCCTCCTTGCTGCGGACTCTTTTGGCCGCTTCTTTTTGCTCGGCTTACTCATCTTTATCGTCATCGCCTTGGCGAAAACGGCGAAAGTCGTGCCACAGCGGCAAGCCTTCGTGGTCGAGAGGCTCGGAAAATATTCCAGAACTCTGGACGCTGGATTCCATTTCTTGATCCCATTCTTGGACAAGGTCGCCTACAAGCACTCGCTCAAAGAAGTCGCCTCCGATGTGCCGTCCCAGATGTGTATCACCAAGGACAACATCGCGATCGAGATCGATGGAATTCTCTACATGCAGGTTCTTGATCCCAAGCTCGCCAGCTATGGCATCGAGAACTACAAGTATGCCTCCACCCAGCTTGCCCAGACGACGCTTCGTTCGGAGATCGGTAAGCTCGACCTCGATCAAACGTTCGAGGAGCGGGAGAAAATCAACGCCAACATCATCACAGCTCTCGACAAGGCCTCCGAGCCTTGGGGATTGAAGATCACCAGATACGAGATCTCGAACATCAACCCACCGCAGTCGGTGAAGGATGCTCTGGAGAAGCAAATGCGCGCCGAGCGCGAGCGTCGAGCCGTAGTTGCGGAGTCCGAAGGTGAGAGAGAGCGTCAGATCAACGTCGCAGAAGGCTTCAAGCAGCAGGTCATCATGGAATCCGAGGCCGTGAAGATGAAGCAGGTTAATGAGGCTCAAGGACGGGCACAGGAGATCGAGTTGGTTGCCACGGCAACCGCCTCCGGTCTCCGTCAGATAGCCGAGGCTATCCAGGCCCCTGGTGGATCGGATGCCGTGAACCTGCGCATCGCCGAGCAGTATGTCGAGCAGTTCGGCAACGTCGCTAAGGAGAGTACTACGCTCCTTCTGCCAGCAAACCTCGCTGACATCGGAGGAGCGGTGGCCGGACTATCCAAGGTCCTCGACCAGGCGAAGGGGAAGACCTAGACCTCCTATCAACGTTTCAGCCCGTTCGCGACCGAGTCGCGGGCGGGCTTTTTTTTTTGCCTAGAGCCTAGAGCGACCTAGAAGAGGCCACAGAATCGCGGGGATCTGAAACATTTTTTGAAATTTCCCTTGGCGGATCAGCCAGAATTGGCTATATGAACAGTGTTCACAAAATGCCTGTTCAAGGCACCACAATACACGATCCGACACAAGACATGAATCATCGACAACAGCCATCCACCTCAGGACTCTCCCATCTCGGCCTATCCGCCATCGAGGTTCCCGCTCCTCGAGATCACTTCGCTAATCTTCACCGTCTTGGAGGGTCTTCCAAGGTAGCTTGGTATTTCCTTCATACCGCACTCCTCGTAGTATCTGCGGTCTTCTTCTTACAGGGGCAAGCAGTGCTCGGTGCCCTCGGAAGTTACTCTGGGCTACTTCTCACTGTCTTCGTCGGGCTCCAGCTCTATAGCATCTGGCGGCGAGATACATTGGTCTACCACCCCCTAATGAGTCCGGGCATCCGAGTGCGATGCGTGCGTCGCTCGAAAGCGGATCTCTTAGGGCACGCGGCCCTCGCATCTGTCTACGCTGGGCTGGCCCTAATTTCCTTCATCGCACTACCGCTAAAGACTGAGCAGAGTGCAGTGCAGGCGAGCAATACTGCCCTTCAAGTCGTCGGCCCAGAGTTCGCGTTCGACTTTGCTAGCGACATTCCCTTCCTCAGCCCGGACGAGGTCCTCCGTCGTGCGACTGATCTCACTCCCGTTGGAGTGCCTGTCGGTGAGTCCCATCAGCCAGCTACCGCTTCCAGCCAGCCAGAAGCTCCTGATTCCCAGCACGCCCCGGCGATGGAACGCACTCAAGAAAGTGCGCCGTATCACCAGCACATGCGCCCCGCAGATCTCCGTCAAGGTGAGTGGATTCGTTGGGAGGAAGTTCCCGCCGACGTAGCGGACTGGGACGCACAACAAACTCCTCCCCAGCTTGGCTTTCCAAGCCTAGCATAGTCGCTCAACTCTCCTCATGCAGCCGCTCTGGCGGTGGGCCGGACTGCGTCTCTGCTGAAGCGCGGTTCGGCCTTTTTTTGTCGGTTATGGGTTCGGGGCTTCGCCCCGTGCGTCTTCGGAATCCGAAGTAATGGTGTCTTAGCTTGGCACAGCTGCGGTCAGTCTGGCCAGATTCGCAGGGCGAAACGCTATAGTCCAAAGCCGATGAGTAAGCAGAGCAGCGCGGAACTAGCGCAACGGCCGCTCCAAGTTGGTCAACAGCCGGTCCGGTGTGGCCGACTATGTCGTCGGAATCGGACGGGACCGATTCAAGTCAGACGATGGTTGTGTTTTGAGTCCATTGGTCCGGGCTGGGGTCGGATTGGGTGCATGCGTTATTTTCCCGTGTTACCGCGAGAATGACCCCAACAAAGACCAAGAGAGCCGTCTTTCCCTCTGACACCACCATCCCTACCTGATACGCAAGGTAGGGACGGTCGCTCCGACACCGTCAGTTGCGCTGACCTCACCGCGAGCGCCCCCAAGATTGCTGAATGGGAGCCGACACGAACATAGCCGAAGGCCGTTTCTAGCTAAACCAAGAAACCAACGTCTCGGTGCTAGCTCATCGTCCGTCGTTTCTCGTCCCGACACAAAAAAAGGCCCGCGCATTGCGTGGGCCTTCTTGGTTCTCGTTACAATCCCGTGAGACAGTAATGTGGAGAAAGGATAGTGGAAGTTAAGACTCTTCAGTCTTGGCCTCTTCCTTGGCGTCGTCGGTAGCTTTTGTCGTTTCAGCGGCTACCTTCTTCGCGGCGGCCTTCTTAGCTACTTTCTTCTTCACGGCAGCCTTCTTTGGAGCCGGTGAGGATTTCTTGGGAGCGGGCTTTTTACCCATAGCTGCCAAAGTGCGCTCGCGCTTACGCTTGAGATAATCCTTACGCCGGCGGCGTTTAACCGTTGTTCTGTGTTGCTGACCCATCGGGTATAAAGTCTGAGTTCGATTCGAAACTGTGCTCGTCCAGGAGGTGGATAGAGCGGGACACCTACTAAGGGGACTGCTGTCATCTTATCAAGGCGAAACTTGCCTCATCCCCCAGGCTTCGAAATCTCCGAAATCGCTTGCCTGAGCCGGATTCGAAGCCACTATTAGCTGTGCTCGGGGTCTGTTCGAGCACGGTGTTCCGATCACCACCTCTTGCTTGGCTCCAGTATCTTGAGTCGGCTACTCTGCTAATTAGGGCAGGGATCTATGTTTCTACTGTGGGAACGTGTCTGGGGATGAGCGTCTGACTAGCTAGGTTCGGCTTTCAACCTCAGGGATCGGTTCATTTTTTGAGGCTGAGTCATCAGTTTTAGGTTCGTTTCATAAGAACCGCCCAACCAACCAATCAGGTAGCATACCGGATGGCAGGTCATAACAAGTGGTCCAAGGTTAAGCATATTAAAGGTCCGGCCGACGCGAAGCGTGGCAAGATCTTTAGCAAGCTGTCGATGGAGATCTCTTACGCCGCTCGACTCGGCGGGGGAGATGTCGAGCTGAATGCGCGCCTTCGCCAAGCGATCAACAACGCCAAGGCACAAAATATGCCCGGCGATACGATCGGTCGTGCCGTGAAGAAAGGCACCGGAGACCTCGAAGGTGCGAGCTATGAAGAGATCACCTATGAGGCTTACGCTCCAGGCGGGGTGGCGATGCTCGTAGAAATTTTGACCGACAACCGCAATCGCTCGGCGGCCGATGTTCGTAGTCTCTTGTCCAAGAACAACGGCTCGTTCGCGGAGACCGGAAGCGTCGCCTATCTATTCAACCGCAAGGGGGAAATTGCTATCGCCGCCGATGCCATCGAAGCTGAAGCTCTGTTCGAGCGTGCTCTTGAAGCTGGTGCTGAGGATATCCAATCGAGTGAAGTCGGACATTCTGTCACGACGGCTCCGGATCAACTCGATGCAGTGGCGACGGTATTGAAGGCCACTGGGCTTGAGGTCGAGGCGCAAAAGTTGGTTTTCCTACCTCAGACAACCATCGACCTTGGGGACGCCAAGACGGCCCGACAGGTCCTCCAAATTTACCATCTGCTAGACGACTACGACGATACACAAAACGTCTTTTCTAATTTCGAAATCAGTTCTGAGCTCCTCGCGGAGATCGAAGCCGAGATCTAAACCAATTTTCTTTTCCCAATCTGCTATGACTTCGGACGATTCTCCGACACCCAAAAAAAGGGCGACCTCTCCTAAGGCGCCTACTTCTGCGACTCCTTCACCTGATAAGGAGACTCTACGACCACGGGCAACCAAGGCGACGACCAAAAAGAAGTCGGCTAAGAAGGCTGCCAAGAAGGCTACTGCTAAGAGAGCTAGGGCTCCCAAAGCGGAAGGTTCTGCACCAGCTCCGGCAACTGCCTCAGCTTCAACTCCAGATCCAGTTCCGGCAGGCGACTCCGAGTCTAAGCCGACATCGACGCCGAGGACGAGGATCAGACGAACTCCGAAGCCTAAGGCGGCGGACGGCGAGGGTCAGAAACAGGCGAAGCCAGTGGTATCGGAACAATCCACAGCCCCTCCAGCTCAGCCGCAATCACAGCCTGTAGAGGGCGACTCCGGACAGCGTTCTGGACAACGTCCCCAGCGTAGGAGGAGGAGACAGTCTTCCGATTCGAACGGTGGAGAAGGTGGCGGCGGAGCCCAGGGCGAATCGACTACCAAGGACGGCGGAGGCCAGCAGAGAGGTGAAGGTAGCGGCGGCCGCGGAGGTCAGCAGCAGAACAAGAACCACCATCACGGCGGTGAGCAGCGCCAAGATGGGGAGCAACGTCCGAACAATCGTCGTCGTAGGAGGAAAAAGAGAGGATCGGGGCAGGGGCCTCGTTCCAGAGAGCCCGAAAATATGGGACCACCTCGGGACGGCTCAGGGCTGTTCGAAATTTCCCCCAAGGGATTTGGCTTTCTGCGCATTCCCGAGAACGGCTACAAGCAGAACCCAGGTGATGTGTTCGTTACTCCAGAACTGGTCCGCAACCATGCTCTCCGTGATGGGCACTGGATCGAGGGTAATGTGCAAGACGGTAATCGTGGGCCACAGCTCATGGATGTCTTAAAGATCAACAACAAGAATCCGAAGAAATACCGTCTTCTTCCCGCCTTCGAAGAGCTCAAGGCGATCAACCCGGACAAGCGCATCATTCTCGAGACCACTTCGGATCGCTTCACCACCCGAATCATCGACATGATCGCGCCGATCGGCATGGGACAGCGGGGCCTGATCGTCGCTCCCCCGAGAACCGGAAAGACCACACTTCTCCAACATATCGCTGAGGCGGTAGCGGAGAAATACGAGGACATGCACCTTATGCTCTTGCTAGTCGACGAACGTCCCGAGGAAGTCACGGAACTTTCCCGGAGTCTCCCGACAGCTCAGATCTTCTCGAGCTCGAACGACAACGATGTGAAGAACCACACCCGAGTAGCAGAGCTCTGCATCGAGCGGGCGAAGCGGCTGGTCGAGGCCGGTGAGGATGTCTTCATCCTACTTGATTCGATCACACGACTCGGTCGCGCCTTTAACAACTCCGGTCGTAGTGGCGGTAGAGGCAAGGGTGGTGGCCGTGGTCGCACAATGAGCGGTGGTATAGATTCCCGCGCCTTAGAGATTCCTCGTCGGATCTTCGCAGCTGCTCGAAATGCACGGGGTGGGGGATCGCTAACGATTCTCGGCACCGCGCTCATCGAGACTGGTAGCAAAGCGGACGACTTGATTTTCCAAGAGTTCAAGGGAACGGGAAACATGGAGCTGGTTCTCAACCGAGGGATCGCGCAGCAGTACATCTACCCGGCGGTAGATATCTTTAAGTCCGGCACCAGGCGGGAGGAGCTTCTGCTTCCTCCGCACCAATTGGCGAAGATTCACGTTATTCGCCGTGGCCTTGCCGGTCACAAGCCGGACGAAGCGATCCAGCGACTATTGAGCTTTTGCGAGCGCTTCCCGAACAACAACCAGATGCTAATTGAGATCCCCGGTGGCTCCTAGCCCAGATCTGCAAGATCGATGAGTAAAACCGATACCCAGTCCGAATCGGCGCTCGAGGTGGCTCGGCCTCACCGGCGTGGTCAGACGGTGACGCGGATCATCGCCCACCTGCTCGATGACGCGATTCGGGTTCCGGGAACCAAGTTTCGGTTTGGCCTGGATGCTATTCTTGGCCTGATTCCGGGCTATGGGGATGCCACCTCGACGGCGATGGGAAGCACGCTCTTGGTGCAAGCCGTGCGTACTGGAGTGCCTCGGACGGTGCTTCTGAAAATGGCTATTAACCAGCTCATCAATGGTGTCGTCGGCGCGATTCCTGGCGTGGGAGACGCCTTCTCCATGTTCTTCAAGAGCAACGCGCGCAACTACAAGCTGATGCGTCAGTGGGAGGGCACCTCGGACGGGTCTTGGGCCGATAAGCTCATCGTTGGCGTTCTGGTCACCGTTCTGATCCTCGTCACCATCACCGCCGTGCTCGCGGTCTGGCTATTGATCGCCTTCATCTTCCGTCCGATTTGGGAGAACCTTACGGCGCTGTGGAGCGTCGTTCCGTTAGGGTAGTGAGTTAGCGGAAAATCGTGTCGATCCCCATGGCGCTTTCCTTTGCGAAGTCGGGAACCCACTTGGGCCGACGGCGTTGGATCAGTCGGTAGACGAAGCCGAGAAGATGCAGGGTCACAAGGTGGTCGAGAATCCGGTAGGACCGATTTTTTCTCGTCGCCAGAGCCATCGACCAGCGCAGGTGCCAGCGTTTCAAGCGGAAGCGGTCGAAATTGGTCTGGATGCGGTAGCGCGGGCGTGTGCCGTTCGGGTAGCCTTCTTCATAGGCCACCTTGGCAGACTCGATTCGCTCAGCGACGTCTGGGGAGTAGGGGAGGAAGTAGTATTCGCGAGCGGCTGCCAAGAGTTCGCCCGTCGCGCGAAGGAATTTAATATCCTCGACCGGGAGACCGCATTTCTCGGCAAGGGGGACCATCTGGTCGATCTTCTCCAAGGCTGCGCGGCCTTCGCGTACTGCACGTTCGCCTTCAACCCCGGGAACGAAGTGGCGCAGGAGCTTTCGGACCGAGTGGTTAATAAAAATGCTGTCCCAGTAGACGGCCACCAGCGGCGGAATCCGCACGCGCCGGAAGAACAGCGTCTGCACGGCGAAGTGGCGGACGTAGATCAGCTCCTTCACCACTTCCTCAGATAGGCGCAGGAGTTCGAGAAGGCTGGCCCAGTCTTCGATTTCCCGTCGTTTTGCCACCTCTCGGACGGCTTGCTCAATCGAGGCGCTGTCTCGAAATAGAAGCACGGAAACTGCAGCGTTGATCTCGGTCCAGATTCCCTCAGGTTGCAGGTAGGCGAGTCGGCGAAACCACACCCAGCCACCGGTCTGGCTCCAAGTAGAAAGGCCTATAACGTTTTGAGCTTGATGGAGTTCGGTCGCAAACTGGTTGTAGTCGGAGCCGATGAAGGACGGGAATTCTCCGCATCCCTCATACTCACGCCGAGACTGGAGTTCGATAATTTTTTGCTGCGGTCCCTGGAAGAAAGCCCGGTTGAGGGCCAGGTGGCGGAAGAAGTCGGATTCCCCGTACTTCATCGAGAGCACGAAGGATTTGGAGTCGATGCCCTTGACCGTGCGGGCTAGGGTGCCGCGATGCCAGATCAAGTCACCAATGTGGTAGGCACCCACCGTCCAAGTGCGGAGGATTAGCTTCTTTTCGTGCTTTTCGAAGACCGGAAGAAGCCTGCGGAGAACGAGGTTCACCTCCTGCGGTTTGCGTAGAACGAGTTCGGAGGTGAAGCGTTGCTCGACATCGCGACCGTCGCTTTCTCCGATCCGAAAGATGATGCCCCCGACTTCGGGGAAGTCTCCGAGGAAACGATCGACCAAGTCGGCGAGGAAGTCCGCGATGGCTTCGGGTTCGGTCCCGATGGCCTCGCGTAGGGCCGGGGTGTAGGAAAGGATGTCGGCGGTAACGTAGGGGGTAAGCCCTGCGTCGGTGAGGATTCGCATCAGTGGGCGGAATTCTTCACGCAAAGCAAGAATCCGCTCCTGAACTATAGGCTCATAGATCTGAGAGGTCGCCAAGTGGGCCAGATCATCCAGCGTCGCAGCGTTGTAACCATCCGCCGCGACAGCTTTGGCCAGCGTGCGCATGTCCTCCCGAATCCGGCCGAACTGCTCGGCACGAATGACGGGATCTACGGTCTCGACGTGTTCGAATGGGATCTTCGACCAATTGATCGTCTTCTTCTGGTAGTCCCGGAAGAAGGGGCCAATGGCGTCGATGAGAAAGAGCTCCAAGGGGCAGGGGAGGTGGTTGAGTCGAGGGGACGACTCTCTCTGCTAGGACGAGGCGTTGCGCTCTTCTTCTTCGAGATAGGCGTAGCCGACCTCGGCGATGGCTAGCGGGAAGATCTTGTGCTCGGCCACATGGATTCGCTCAAGAAGAGACTCCGGAGTATCGCCCTCGATGATCGGCACCGCCTGCTGGGCAATGATCGCGCCGCCATCGACGGCCTCGGTGACCTGATGCACTGTGGCACCAGCCTCCCGATCTCCAGCTTCGAGTGCTTGCTTCCAGGCGCCGAGTCCTTTGTGACGAGGAAGCAAAGACGGATGGATGTTTAAAATCCGCTCTGGGAAGGCATCGAGGATGGGCTTCTTCACCACCCGCATGAACCCTGCGAGGACAACCAAGTCGACGTCTGCGACGAGCAGGCGGCCTCGGATTTCGTCTTGGGCGCTGTCGGCCAGGGTCTTGAAGTCATCGCCGGGATCGACGTAGACGAACGGAATATCGTTGTCTTCAGCGATGTGGAGAATACCGGAGTCTTCGACGTCGGAGATGACGATTTCGATCGTGGCGTGCAGCATCTCGGCGGCGATAGCATCGAGGATTGCCTGGAAATTGGTTCCCGTGCCTGAGCCCAGGACACCGATCCGCAAGGGGCGGTGTGGTTCTGGAGCGCTGCCGCTTCGGAGGCGACGGAGAGTCATCGAAGTCGATCGAGCCGGAGCAAGTGGCAGGATCTTCACATCAGCACCAGCTTCCTTGAGTGCGTCGGACTCTTCGGTATCAAGGCTTCCAGGCGTGTAGTCGCCGCCTTTAACGTAGACATGTGGCCGAATCGCCTTGATCAGATTAGTCGCCTTGGTCTCACGAAAGATGCAGACACCATCGACGCTTCGCAGGCCGCAGAGAATTTCGGCGCGGTCGCCTTCGGTATTGATGGGACGCGACTGACCTTTCAGCGCACGGACCGAGATGTCGCTGTTCAACCCGACCACCAGAGCGTCACCGAGTTCGGCGGCTTCTTCGAGGTAACGAACGTGGCCAACGTGAAGCAAGTCGAAACAACCGTTGGTAAAGACCAACTTTTTGCCGGTTTTGTCGAGTTTGTCGCGGAACTTCGCGAGTTCTTCCTCCCCGTAGAGGTGGGCTTTCTCCATTGTAAAAGTAACGGTGTTGCTCCGCCCTAGCGCAAGGGACTTTCTCACCGGTTTAGAGCCGGCTAGGGACGAGAGATAGTCCCACTTTGCTTGGGGAACCTCCCCGTCAAGGGAATGGAGAAGTGGGGAAGGGGGGGGGGCTGAGGGCGGGGTTGAAAGTTCTAGGCGACGACAGCGCTGAGAACGGGATCTTCACTTAGTCTGCGGGTCTTGCGCCACTTTTCCCGGTGATGGATGACCCAATGGGTTAGCGCGCGTTCAAAGCCGACATCGGTACCGGCCTTCTCACTGAGAAGCCATTTGTGGCGGAGGATTTCTTGCCGTTCAGCTAGGAACTCGCGGTAGAATAGGGGGTAGGTAGAGGTGGAAGACATCATAAAATAGAAAAGGTATCTTATAGCTTTAGATACTGCTCCAACTAAAATCGTCACAATATCCCCTCCGGTTTTCTCCTTTTCTTGCGGTAGCGGCCCAAACGCCTACAATTGGAAATGCAGGATCCCCGGTGTCAGGAATTGGCTCAGCAACTTGTTCGATTTTCTACCAAGCTCAAACGAGGTGAGCGGGTGCTCATTGAGGCATTCGATGTGCCCCCGGAAATGACAGTAGCCCTTGTTCGGGCGGCACGTGCGGTCGGTGCCATTCCGTTTGTGAATTTGCATGACGCTTTGGTCAGCCGTGAGTTGGCTCTGAAGGCAACCGAGACGCAATATGAGGCAGTCGCCTCCGTAGCGATGGAGCAGATGCAGCAGATGGACGCCTACATAGCGCTTCGCGGTAGCCACAATATCACCGAGCTTTCCGACGTTCCTGTATCCAAAATGCGTCTGGTTATGGACAAGATGCGGCCGGTCGTGAACCATCGAGTCAATGAGACCCGGTGGGTGGTGCTTCGCTGGCCGACACCTGCGATGGCCCAACAGGCGAACATGAGCACTGAGGCGTTCGAGGACTTTTACTTTCGAGTTTGCCTCCTCGACTACTCGAAGTTTATCGCTCCGATGCGCAATTTAAAGAAGCTGATGGACAAGACGAGTGAGGTTCGTATTACCGGAAAGGGGACCGACTTGAGCTTCAGTATCGAAGGGCTCCAAGCAATCGCCTGCGGAGGAGAGCACAATATTCCTGACGGGGAGGTCTTCACCGCACCGGTCAAGGATTCGGTCGAGGGAGTCATTACCTACAACGCTCCGTCGATTTACCAAGGCATCGCCTTCGACCAAGTTTGGTTCCGATTTGAGAAGGGCCGTATCGTTGAGGCGACTTCGAACGACACCAAGTCGCTGAACAAGATCCTCGATCAAGACGAAGGCGCTCGTTTCATCGGCGAGTTCGCCTTGGGCTTCAATCCGGAGATCCGTGAGCCGATGCGCGACATCCTCTTCGATGAGAAGATTGCCGGCTCGTTCCACTTCACTCCGGGACAGGCATATGAAGGTATCGCGGACAATGGAAACCGCTCTCAAGTTCATTGGGATCTGGTGAACATCCAGCGTCCTGACTACGGTGGTGGTGAGATCTTCTTCGATGGCAAGGTCATCCGCAAGAACGGCAAGTTCCTACCGAAGAACCTAGCCGGGCTGAACGGATAGCAGGCTGTGGTAAGGGGACTTCGTTAGGGCGCTTCTCGCTGGTGCTGGCTTTTTGCTCTGCCGCCGTCGCTAAAGGTAGAGGCGAATTACACTTCACTCGATGGAAGGCCCATGTCGCTGAGCGGCATGGGCCTTTCTTTTGTCTTAGTGACGCTCTACCTACTTACTTACTTCTTGGCCACGGCCTTGACCTGATCAAGGCGAGGGTGACCCGCGCGGAGGTCTTCTCCGGTCAATCCGACACGATCCATTTCGCGGATCGCAGCTTCGAGCCCGTAGACACAGGCGAGCACATCGCCGGTGTGACCGATCTCGGAGATCGTATGCATGTTTCGGGTCGGAAAGCCGACTGAGGTCGCTGCCGCATCGACCGAAGCCAACACGGCTGCCATCGCATCGGTGCCGGTGTCGCGTCCCGTCACCCCGCGCTGGATGGGAACGCCCGCCTTCTTCGCCGCGCTTTCAATCAGGGCATTGAGTTGAGCACTGGTGATCGAGCCTCCTGTGAGCGTAAAGCCCTTGCCCATTTCCAGAGGGCTGAAGCGCTTGTCACTGACACCAGGGGCGGCTTTGAAGTCATGGTTCACATCGATGCCAATGAGGATGTCAGGCTTCAGTTCACCGGCAATCACCCGGCTTCCGAACCTGCCAATTTCCTCGTGGCTGGCGATGGCGAACTGGACGCGAATGTTCTTCAGCTGCTTCTTGCTGAGCAGTCGGGCCAACTCCGCACAAACGAAGCAACCTAGACCATTGTCCAAGTAGGCACCGTAGAACGTGTCGGCGCTGAAGCCCCGCCTAATCGGTCGGTTGAGGATGATCGGATCCCCTGGCTTGATGCCTAGAGCTTCGATTTGGGCTTGTGCCTTGTCGCCGTGAATCTGGAGTTCGAGGTAGAGCATTTCGGGCGAGATTCCTTTGCTACCCGAGCGCATTTCGGGCGGGGCGAAGTGGATCGCTCCTAGGGCTTCGATCGTGCCGCCTTCAAGAATCCGAAAGTCGCCGGGCTTTTTCGGGTTCTGGGTGAAGACTTTCACCTCATGGCCGATGAGGGTGGTGGGAAGAAACGAGTCGCTATTGATCCAGATCTTACCATCATCACTGATACTTCGGACCTGCATGCGAATCTTATCCGCGTGGCCGACCACCATGACTGTGCACATGTCGGTGTCATCGTCGGGGTGGGTGTCGAGCACGATGCCGGCGTTACCCTTGAACTGGTGGATTCCCCAAGACGCGGGTTTGACCTTTTCGAAGTAAGGTTTGAGCACGCCGTAGCTCATGGCGGCTTCCAGCCCGATCGGGCTTGGGGCTACCAGAATGTCCCGCATGAACGAGAACTGGGCCTCCGGCATGGACTTTTCCCAAGGCTTCTTCGGCGCTGATTTCTTTGCCATCCGAGAGCGTAGCCGGGAAGGCCCGAGAGGCAATGCCGATCTGGTCGACGATGGTAACTAGCTCCCGCTAACAGGCCAAATTGGCCTGAAGAGATCCTTGGGAATTGGTTTCAGGCATTCATAGCAAACCGCCCGCATTGCTCCATGGTCGAAGGATCGATACGCAACGGCTCTAAGACTTCGTCTCGCATCGGAATGGCCGACAATTTGTTTCGTGGTTTCCTCGATTAGGTGATGAAAAAGGGCGTAATAAGCGGTCGAGATTGATCGCCTAAGACTTGCCTGCTTGGGCTTCTTCCTTTCTCAATTGGCAAGGTGATTAGCCTGATCGAGGAGCCCTTTGCTCAGTGAAGCCATTGCACTATGAGGCCATGGCTTGATCGGCTTCTCGTCGTGGCCATATCATTGGCATCCCACTTTCTTCAACTGAGGAGCGGACCACTTCCCGAATCCATTTGCCGACCTCAATCGATTCATCAACAAACTCATCATCGGTCGGTTTGTCATCCGGATACACGATTTCAACTTCCCAAGAATAGCGGACTCCTTCTCGTCGGTTACCTTCGGTCATCGAGAATATATCTGTGGACCAAATGTTCACACGAAGCGGTTGCGTAAAACCTTTCGATTTGAAATTTGTGGGCGCGAGTTTCTCTCTAAATATTTCAAGATCCTTCTGCACGATGAACAGTAGCCGAGTTCAGGCAATCAGTCAAAAGTGGGGAATACGATCTCAGTGATCAGCTATCCGCGTTGGTATTCGGGTAGCTCCCAAGCACCTTGAACATCGAGCAGTGGTCCTGGAGTTTCTCCAGGGCGGCGACGATTTCTTGGTCTTCGCAGTGGCCCATCAGATCGACGAAGAAGAAGTACTCCCAGTCCTTCCGCTTCGAGGGCCGGGACTCGATCTTGGCCATGTTGATGTTCAGCTCGTTGAGCGGGGTCAGTGCATCGTAGAGCGAACCTGGGCGGTCTCGGAGGGCGAAGACGAGCGAGGTTCTGTCGTCGCCGGTCGGCGGACAGGTCTTCTCGCCAATAACCAGAAAGCGGGTGGTGTTGGTGGCGCTGTCCTGAACCGATTCGTCAAGGATCGTCAAGCCGTGGAGCTGGGAAGCGAGGGTGCCTCCCATGGCTGCCGAACCATCCTCACCCGCAGCTATTTCAGCGGCTTTGGTCGTCGACGAAACCGGAATTAGATCCGCAGTGGGGAAGTTCTTCGACAGGTAGTTCCGGCATTGGCCGAAGACTTGTGGGTGCGAGTAGATCCGTTCGATTTTCTCAACCGGGCAATTGGCCATTAGGCTGTTCTCGATACGGAGGAAGATCTGCGCGCAGATCTTCAGCGGCGAATCGATGAATAAGTCGAGCGTGTGGCTGACCGCACCTTCAGTCGAGTTCTCGATCGGCACCACGCCGTAGCTTGCTAGGCGTCGGGCGACTTGGTCGAAGACGTCACCGAAGTTCGGTTGTGGATTGTAGGCAACGCTTTGACCGAACTTCTTGATCGAAGCCTGATGAGTCCACGTTCCTTCGGGCCCTAGATAGGCGATCTTCAGGTCGTCCTCGAGGGCGAGGGCCGCGGACATAATTTCGCGGTAGATGGCGCGAATCGACTTCTCTGGTAATCGACCTTGGCTCTTGGCAATGAGAGCCCGGAGAAGAGCTTCTTCCCGTTCGGGTGCATAGATCTGCAGATCGTCCTTTTTCTTGATCTCGCCTACCTCGTGGACCAGCTCAGCGCGGTCATTAAGAAGGCGTAAAAGTTGGTCATCGAGCAGGTCGATCTTTTCCCGGATATCGTCCAAGCTCATGCTTATTTTTGTTCCTCGTGGTGGTCTTCGGTTTCGTCGACCTCAGGGGCATTCTCAGCTTGGTGCTCCTCAGTTTGGTGCTCGTCGGCTTGAGTTTCCTCGCCGCTGTCGGATTCTTTCAGACTGTCGGGATCGCGAAGGTCGCGTTGGTTCCGGGCCGTCAACATACTCGGGTCTTCGACGCCGGAAATGGCGGGCATGGCGAGTTGAGTCTCGACTGGTTGGCCGTCTTTGCTCTCGGCCGATTCGGCTTCTGGAAGTGGAACTTGGCGGAGTTCGCTTGAGTTGGGAAGGTCGTCGATGCTGCGGATTCCGAAGTGATCGAGGAATAGGTCGGTGGTCTCGTATAGTAGGGGACGTCCTGGAAGATCGGCTCGTCCGGCGATCCGCACGAGGTTCTTGTCGAGAAGCTTCTGGAGCACTCCGTCCACCGCGACTCCACGCACGGCTTCCATATTGGCCTTCGTGATCGGCTGGCGGTAGGCGATGATCGCCAAGGTCTCGAGAGCTGGGGGGCTAAGCCGTGCAGGCTTGGCCGCCGGGAACAGGGCCTTCGACCACATGGCGTATTCTGGCAGAGCACAGATCCGCCAACCAGCGGGACGCTCGGTCAGGGAGAAGGCCCGGCCTTGTTCCATGTAGAGCAGGACGAGTTCTTTGATGCCGATATCGACTTCTTCCTTACTGACCTTGGCCAAGTCGTCTAAGGTTTCGTCGTCCGACTCCTTAACGGTCGTACGAATGGCCTCCGCGATGGCTTTGCTGGTCAGCGCGCCATTGGCAGAAAAGAGGAGGGCCTCGATGATCGAGTTCAGTTCCATCGTCCGTAGGTTGAGAAGGGCAGGGAAGATCGGAGGGACGGCGGAGATTTCAAGTCCGTTTGAAGCGAGTTATACGTTCTCGCTGCGCTGCAGGAAAATCTCGCCTAGGAGACCGTCTTGCTGGACGCGGAAGTGGTTGAGTTTGATCAGTTCAAGTAGAGCTAGGAAGGTCACGATGACCTCGGTGCGGGACGAAGCCAACTCGAACAAGCCGAAGAATGCGATTTTTTCGCCATGAGAAATTTCTGCAAGTAGGAAGTCGATCTTGTCCCCGACGGTGAAGTTCTCGTCGGCGATCTCGTAGATCGAGTGCTCTTCGTCGAAGCGCCCAAGGACTTTTTGGAAGGCACGGATAAGATCGAAGATCGAAACATCGGGAAGCGGCTCTGGTTGATCGGAGACCGCAGCGCCCAAGTCGGATACGTCTGGCTTGGAAAGGAACAGATTTTCGTTTTCGAGTTCCCGGATCTGCAGGAAGCCAGCGGCGTCCTTGAATTTCTTGTATTCGACCAGCTGACGGATGAGTTCCCACCTTGGGTCCTCTTCCTCGACATCCTCTTCAGGGGGCTGCTGGACTCTGGGGAGAAGCATGCGGCTCTTGATATACATCAGGTTCGCAGCCATAACGATAAACTCGCTGGCGAGCTCAATGTTGAGGATCTTAAATGCATCGACAAAGCTCAGATACTCCTTCGTGATCCGCTCGATGGATATATCGTAGATGTCCACTTCCTCCCTCTTGATGAGGTAAAGAAGGAGGTCTAACGGCCCTTCGAAGATCTCGAGCCTTACTTTGTATTCCTCGTCCAAAATTGGTCTGGAGGTAACTCCCGATCAGGATCTACCGCCACCGAAATCTTTCCGTTCGCGGCGATCGTTTGATAATAGTTGGTGAGGAGGTCGAAAGACAAGGATGTCTATAGGGCAGGGGGAAGTCCGTTGACTTGGTTGCCCTTCAAACTAGGGTGCCACCGCGCTCTGATCGGCATATCTGGTAGGTTGCCGGTTCGGGTTGCGGGTCGCGGTTCAAGAACTCATCAAAAGATGGCAAATAAGCCCCAAAACACCTACTCCCAGCAGATGAACGACTGGCAGGGAAAGCAGAAGCGGCCCTTGATCAAGCGCCTGTTCACGCCTGATCCTCAACTTCCAGCGAGTAAAAGGATGTTGGGTATGTTTTTCCGTATTTTCCTCGTCGCGATTCTGCCGTTCCTCGTCTTTTTCTTTCTCACGACGCGGTATGTAAAGAGCGAGGAATTCGCCACTCACGTCATGGACGGAGTCCGTGAGCACTATGGGGCTGAGAGGGTGGAGATTTCCCCATTTTTCTGGTGGAAACAATGGGGCTGGCTCGACACCCTCGTCATTCATCGCAAAGAGGGTGAGTCAGTCACAGAGATTTCCGGATCGACGCTGGAATTCACAATGCCTTGGCGAAAGCGCTTCGCTAAGGACTGGGAAATCGACAAGCTAGAGATGGCTGCACTTGAGATTCGACTTAAGGGCGGGCCCGAGCTGACGAAAGAAGAAGAGGAGAAAGAGGGGTTCTTCGGCGGATTTGGCATTGCTCCAGACATCCCGAATTGTCACATCGCCTATGCTACGACTGGGTTGTTTCGGGTCGTCTGGGGAGACACTCCCAAAAATTCCGGAGCAATCGAGGGCGGTTCGGCCACTTTGGTTCCTAAACCCGGGGGCGGTATCGAGGCCAAGGTAAAGGGCGGCATCTTCCGGCAGAACTGGTTGGGAGAAGTCAACGTAGTGGAGGCCAAGATGGTTTGGGAGGGGGATAGTGTCCGTTGCGAATCTGCTACTATCGAGTTTCCTAAAGGTGGTACGGCCACGATGACCTTCGATTTTACCATTTCCACCATGGAGGGGACTATCGAGCTTGTCGTTAACGGCGCCCCAGTCGCGAATTTTCTCGACCAGTTCTATGGGTCTCGCTTCTCCGGGAACGTATCGGGAGAGATGCGCTTCTTTGGTAATCTAGGGCCGGAAGGTATTGTTTCGTCGTCTGTAGACCTCGAGGTCGCCAAGGGAATGTGCCGAGGGCTCGGTTTGTTCGAGGATATGGGACGTGAATTGCTCAACCCCAATCTAGTTCGCCTTCCTCTCGACTCCGGAACTGTGAAGATGGATATCTCCGATGGGAACCTGAGCAATATCCTTGCGGATCTGAAGTTGGGCACGCTGGGCACGTTTTCCGCTGAGGCATCAGCAGAGAATCAGGATTTTCAGGGTACGGCTGTCGTCAGCATCGATGACTTCGTTTTCCGTCGCGCGCCTCAACTTAAAGGAGGCTTCTTCAAGTCGGCACCCGAGAAAATGTGGCAACGTTCGCTACCGATCGAAGGTACGCTGGACGGATGGTTCGAAGCTGACCAGAGTTCTCTCGCCGAGTTGTTGGGCACGAGCCCGGCTCCGGCACCATCACCATTGGCTGATCCGGACGAACAGTCTGCTCCTGTCCCTGAGTCGGTAATTCCCGATCCCGCAGAACCGGCTATCCCGGCAGTGAACTAGCTTTGGCTAGGCAACGCGTTTCTTGGCGTATTTTTCGCCGTCGTAGCCATCTACGTAGCTCAGGCTAGAATCAGCGACGCCGACGAGTTTGTCTGACCAACCGAGCCCAACCTCGAAAAACTCGGGGGCATTCGATTCGGTGATCGTCACCTCAAGGCATCCCTTAAGTAGGCTCCACAGGCCCTTCACATCGAGCATGATGCACTCGGAGCTGTCGCAGACGTGGCCGCGGAGGGCGTAAGCTCCGTCGGCCTCGAAGGTTTCGGTGACTGCGAGAGTGAAGCCTCCTTTCTCTACATCGCTCTTCCAAGAGCCAAGAATTGCTGTCGCGTCAAATGCCATGGAAATAAGGGTTTTCCAAGCCTATCACGGCTTGGCACCCGATGGGAAGCTCAGAATTCGATGGCACAACCGGCTGGGGCGATCTAGGGAAGGCACAACGGCTTTAGACGATGAGCGAATCCCCAGCGAAGACGACGAATTCCCGCAACTCGATGAGACTCTTCTGGGTCCTGAGTGTGCCTGCTTACATCGCCGATCAGGTGACGAAGCTGTGGATCGTCAAGAACCTCGAGCCTTACCAAGACCGCATCGAAGTGGCTCAGGGCATCTTCTGGATCGATCACGTCAAGAACACCGGCGTAGCCTTCGGCATGGCCAATGGCGGTAGGTACTCGAACCTGATTTTCGGCTTCATCGCCTTCGTCGCCTGCTCGCTGATCGCTTGGATGTGGAAGAAGGAGCAGTTCCCGACGGTTGCCGGACGGGTCTCGGCGGCACTACTGATTTCCGGTGCCCTAGGAAACCTGACCGACCGTTTTCTGCACAACTACGTCGTCGATTGGTTGACTGTGGATCTGAAGTTTATGATGTGGCCGTCTTTCAACCTAGCCGACGCCTTTATCTGTGTGGCCGCGGTCTTGCTCCTCGTTACCAGTTTCCTGCCCGAGCCGAAAGACGAGGAATCTGCCTCTTAGGGCATATCCCGGTTTGCCGTGGGCGCGGCATGATGCTACCAGCGGGAACGCATGTCTGCTTCTATTCCCAACGTCCTCGCCGAGCGCTACGCAACCGAGCCTCTCCGCAACATCTGGTCCGCTGAGGGCAAGGTCCGACTTGAGCGCGAGCTCTGGATCGCCGTCATGAAGGGCCAAGCTGAACTCGGCATCGATATCCCCGCAGAGGCCATCGCCGCCTACGAATCGGTCAAGGATCAGGTCGATCTCAATTCCATCGACGCTCGCGAGAGGATCACACGCCACGACGTAAAGGCTCGGATCGAAGAGTTCTGTGACCTCGCCGGGCACGAGCACATCCACAAAGGGATGACCAGTCGTGACCTGACCGAGAATGTCGAGCAACTACAGGTCTATCGCTCGCTTCAGGAAATTCGGAAAAAGTCACTGGCCTCGTTGCAACTTATCTCGCAGCGGGTCGAGCAGTGGAAGGCCGTGGTGATTACCGCGCGTACCCACAATGTCGCTGCCCAGACCACCACTTTCGGACGTCGACTCGCCATGTTCGGCGAGGAACTTCTGCTCGCCACGAAGCACCTCGACGAGCTGATCGCCGGCTATCCAGTTCGTGGCCTCAAGGGCGCTGTGGGCACTCAGCAGGACCAACTCCAGCTATTCGCAGGTGACGCCGAGAAGGTCGGCCTGCTCGACGCCAGCGTGCGCAAGTTCCTCGGTATTTCCGAGTCGCTTCTCTCGCCCGGGCAAGTCTACGGTCGCTCGCTCGACCACCGCGCAGTTTCCCTACTTGTCGAGCTGGGTTCCGCACCATCGAGCTTCGCCAAGACATTACGTATTATGGCCGGCCATGAGCTTGCTAGTGAAGGCTTTGCCAAAGGCCAGGTCGGTTCTTCGGCCATGCCTCACAAGATGAACAGCCGCAGCTGTGAGCGGATCAACGGATTCCACACCATTCTTAAAGGCCACCTGACCATGGCCGCTGGGCTCGCCGGCGACCAGTGGAACGAAGGCGACGTGTCCTGCTCAGTCGTGCGCCGAGTCGTGCTTCCCGATGCCTTCTTCGCCGCAGACGGACTCTTGGAGACCCTGCTCACCGTTCTTGACCAGATGGAGATCTTCGAAGGCGTCATCTCGCGTGAGAACAATCACTACTTCCCCTTCCTGCTGACCACCACCTTCCTGATGGAAGCCGTGCAGACTGGAGTCGGTCGCGAAGAAGCGCACGAGGCCATTAAGGAGCACGCCGTCGCCACCGTCCTCGACCTGCGTAATGGCAAGGTCACTGAGAACGACCTGCTAGATCGTTTGGCCAAGGACAGCCGTCTTGGCATCCCGCAGGAGCGTCTCGCCGAACTGCTCGAAGCCGGTCGCTTCAGCGCCGGAGCTGCAACCGCCCAGATCGCCGCTTTCTGCGAAGGAGCCAAAGCGATCTGCGACACCGACGCTGAAGCCTCTGCTTATCGGGCTGGCGCGATCTTGTAGGTCCAGTGGTTCGGAAGAACAGCGAGCTATCCTACGCTTTCTCTTCGGTAGATTGCCTCGATCAGAAGTAGCCGCCCATTCTCCCGAATCGCGACGGTGGCCATGTCGAATAACTGGTAGCCGTGTCGTTCGAGTTCAGCGATCGTTTCGGAGAATTTCGGAACGACTACAACGCCGGGATCCGGATCGATAATTGACTCTAAGAGGACATAGGAGGCCTTTGCCAAGGTCCGCTGTCCGCCCTGAAGAATGCCGATTTCGGCTCCTTCGGCGTCGATCTTGATCAAGTCTGGCTGGAACTCCTCCCGCAGGCACAGCTCATCGAGCGTGGCCACCGGCACCTCAATCTGATCGCCTTCTCGACACGGCCCCTGCCAGTGCAGATTCTCGGTGCGCTCGAGAGTTGTCGTGCTGCTCTCTCCCATGAAGCCAGGGGGGTAAGTCAGCAAGGCCGTTCCCGAGGCGGGTCCTAGAGCACTACTGGCGACCGAAGCCGAACCATCTTCCGTAGCCCAGTTCTCGAGAACCTCTTTGTGAACCGGAAGGGGCTCGACCAGTAGCAGGTCGGCATCGGGAAACACCTTTCTCGCCAGCCGGGCAAATGCGCCGACGTTCGCTCCAACATCCATCACCCGGCCAATCCGTTCGCCAGGAAGATTTTCCAAGGACTCTCCCATCCGACCGACCCCGAGGTTACGGAGGCTGCGATGTTTCACGTTGTAGCCGAGCCGGTGAAGGGAATTGAGGATCGAACGCTTGAGGAACCCGCGCATCTCTTTGCCTAGCCCATGGCTCGAGCGGATGCATGCGAATTACCATCTGATGCTGCTGACAACGGCAACGATGTCAGCAGGGTCATCGATTTGGAAGAACACCGTCCGATCGTAATTTCCTACAGTTGTTGGATTGGTATGTTGAGTAGAGAGATTCCAGCATGCTAAAGATTCCGCACTCTACGACACCTCCGAGAACTTAGCGGAGAAGAAATACGGCAAGCTCGCCCACAAGGAAGTCGAAAAGGCCTCGTCCCCACGACGAAAATTCCCAAGGTCGATCTCTAGGCCACCATCGAATGCCTTGGCGAAGACAACGACTCCAGCCGCTGCTTACACGAGCGTATCGTCCAAGACACCGTTGACTACGAGGACTTCATGGAAGCCGCAGGGTTGCTTGAGTCGGAGTAGGGGGGCGCTTCTTCAGGCCACGCACGAGCTTGCCAAAAAGCTAGGTAGGACGGATCTCCGAGCCATCCACAGGGAGCTCCCAGCGACCGCCTCTCAAGCCCTCAACCCCAACCACGCCGCTACCCGCTGACACTCGGCTAGCCAGTTATCTACTTCAGCTAATGGGCTCAGCCCCAGCACGCTCCGGAGCTTCTTCGTTGCTGACAACTCGAGAGAAGGAGGTCTTGGAACTGCTCGCTGAGGCTCGATTAGCTCTCGTTCGAAACCAGGACCAGTTAGGAAGAGAGCCAAAAAAGAGGCTGCGCGACTGGTAATCGCGGAGCCTCATGGGTTAGGTAAATCGGGAAGTGGGGAGCGGTAGCTTATTGAGCATTTTTGAATCCATTGAGCCGAATCTTGTTGAACCAAGGATTCGCGTCCTTGTAGTCATCGAATGTGTTGTAGAGACCAGCCCAGGCACCCGAGAGCACGTAGATCATCTCACCACGGCAACGGATGGAAGGCGAACTACCAGCGAACACCAGCAGCGCGAACTCGTTACGCCGGCGCACACCACCCTCCGCATAATCAATGAACATGTAATACGTCTGGGTCCGGTAGATGCAGTACTGACCGGGGCAACCGACTGCGGCCGCGAGAGCGGCAGAACTCGTATACGTAACGTTATTGTATTTGTAGCCCATCGTGATCCCTTCGGGATAAAGCCAACTGACCGTCACGGGAGTGGTCGCACCGTCTGAGGCGCAAATGAAGAGACCGGGGGCGTCAAGAACCTGTGGAGTTACCTGTGCCCCGCTGTTGGGAACGAATGAGAGCGTGCACAACGCCACGAGGGCGATTCGAATTATTGATTTTGTCATAAAGCCTATCTTTGATAAGCTCGCCCTCGTCGAGCAAGAGAAAACTTCTAGATAGTTCCTCCGTTCCTTGTTTGATGCTCAACGGTTGCTTGCATCGGAGGAGCAAGTCGCCAACTGGCACCCCAGCCGGCGTGGCAAGCTCGCTCCCTGCCACTTGGTTGGTTGATTCTTGGCGTTCGGTGAGGGAATGAGTGAATCGATGGCGACTACTGGGAAACTGGAATTGAAAGGATTTCGGCGCCGATGGGTGGTTGGACCGTTTCCGGAGTTTTTGAGTTTGGCGGCTGCGCTGTTTCCTAGGAAATAGTTCAGTCCAGCTACCGCAAGTTTCTCTACGGAGTAGGCGTCGAGTCAGGAGCTGGCGAAGGTGGGCGGGCGACCCGATGCGGGTTCGCTCACGATGAGGCGATCGCGGTGCTTGAATTCGGCGGACGACTCCCATGTGGCAGGCGCTTCAGTGCCGCGTTCGCTACTTCACCGCCGGGGCAATTCTCGGCGGAGAGCGGTTCGTCGAGCGTGTTTTCCAACGCAATCTGCTCGATGAGACTCGACGAGTTTAGCTAGTGCCTGAGCGGAAATTCGCAACCTACTGGAAATGAACGGATTACTCCGCCCAGTTCGCTCGAATGTTCCCCTCGTCCAGCTGGATTCTCGCAAAAGGTAGCGCTTGTTTACTGGGGACGCGATATTTTAGGTCCGCTTGCGGTTCCAAGATTCGCCGCGAACCTGTCCTTCATGCGCAAGCGATTCGATCCCCAGCTCTCCCTTGGTCAGACGCCGATCGGCGAAGTCCAGATCCCTACACGGAGCAGGGACGAGGTGCCCGCTGTTCTCG
>Ga0209186_1000319_pt1 | contig 39939 bp, 28 predicted proteins | sample SidtaG_FD_187426 | JGI IMG/M metagenome (GOLD analysis project Ga0209186, IMG submission 187426) | Marine algal microbial communities from Sidmouth, United Kingdom - Sidmouth_Male2 metaG (SPAdes) (version 2) | ecosystem: Host-associated > Algae > Red algae > Unclassified | place: Sidmouth...
AAAATTTCTTTTTTAAGTTTTTCAATAGTTGTATTCATACTTTTAAAGTCATTCAAATATTCTTTTTTTTGACTTTCAATATTTAAAATATCTTTTTCAAATAATTCTTTATTCTGGTCTTCTAATTCTCCATCTCCCATTTCATATATTTCACCACATTCCAATATAATATTTTGAAGTTGGTGATTATTTAAAAATTCTTTAGTCTCATTTATTTGATTATTCAATTCAGTCCTGTCAAAAATATTTTCACCTTGAAGTCTCTCTAAAAAATCGAGTAATTCTAGTTTTCCCTTTTCAAAACTTCCCTGAATTGCAATTGGGTGTTCATAATCCCAATTTATTGAATTAGAAACTTTAGAGTCTTGGCTTACCAAGATTTTATAAGATAGAGGTATAGAATATGAATATTCAGAAAGTCCAAAGATTTTTTCTCCATCCTTTCTTTCTCCTTTAGTCCTGTCAAAGTCTATCGAGTATAAGTAACTTCTATTTGCCATTTTGTATGTTTTTATTTGCTGCTAACGCATACTGCTTGTTAGCGATTGTGATTTTTATTATTTTATTTAGTCGTTTTTTATTTTCTCCTTATTATTATTTTTCCACTTTGCTCGTATAGTTTCCAGTAGTAGATGCCTGTGGGTAAATCGTTAGGTAGTATTTTTTTTGAGGAAAAAATTTCTTCTTTTTTGACGACTTGTCCTTTTTTGTTGTAAAGACTTAAGACTGGGGGATTTGCTCTGGAAGAAAAGTAGAATGCTATTTGATTTGATGCTGGATTAGGATGGACTGAAACTAAGGATGATGGATTTAACAATGATATACTTGTGACAGTAATATTCTATTTATCCAAAGAAAGGCTAATTTCCTTCATTTTAAGGCTTTTACATTGTCTTTATACCTTCTACAAGGGTAGTTCCATCCAACATAGACCTGATAGAAATGGTATGGCAAAATAGTTTCTGTGGTTTTTGTAGTTTGTGTTGTTTTTGTGGTTGTTTTTCTTCCAAATAGGTTGATTTTTTGCCATAAGAATGGATAGCAGGGACTGCCGTAGCGATGAAAGATAAACCGTTCTCTCCTTATTTTCATCTTATTGTATAAGCATTTACTTCTTGGTGATTTGCTTGCTCAAAAGTGGTTTGTATTTGTGCCTGACAGGTTTATTTTAGGGTGCGCTTGATATATCCGTCAAAATTTATACTTTTGGCTTGCTGCTTTTATAGGTCTAAATTCCTAAATGCACTTATAATAATCAGATAGCCATTTCTTATATAAAAATCGTAAACATGAAAGTTGTTTTTGTAAGTTTTGAAGCAAGCAATGGTAGTGGTACTTACGATGTTGTTGGTGTCACCAATGGCAATGCTATTGTAGGAAATGGTATGACTTCGCCGATTACCGTCACTTTAACAAATAATGCTTCTACGACTCCTTTTGATATAATTGTTGTTGATAATGGAAATCCAGCTTGTAACAGTTTTTCAACAACCATAAATCCCATTAATTGCGCTAACTTCCCCACTTGTCCAGGCGCATACATTAGCGAATTTGCTTATGATTGTGATGATAATATAGGGTCTTGATTTATTTTTAGATTTTCCATTTTTGTACAATAAGATGAAGTTGTTTGAACGCTACTACTCATCCTTTGAAATTAATTCTTTTTTCAATAAAATTCTGATAAGGGTAATTCCCGCAGCAATGATAATAAATAAGGCGGGGAATCCTCCTAACACCGATAAAATTCTTATGCCATCTAAACCCTTTGTTGACAACATAATGTAGGTTAATCCCCCAATGACCAATCCCCAAATTATTTTGGTTCCTGTTGATGCTTCACCGTCTGTCGTTCCTTTTTCTGAAATTTTGCTCATGGCAGATATATTGGAATCGGCTGCCGTAACATAAGACAAAAATATCAAAATCAAAGTAATTGGAATCGTAACACTACTACTTCCTATCTGATTGAGCAGTCCATACATGACCGACTCCTCCCCTTTCAAGCTCATCGTCTCAAATAATATATTGCCATTTAATTGATTGAGATAAAGGGTTGCGCCACTAAAAATAGACATCCATAAAATAGCAAACAAAGAAGGAAATATCAAATTAAAATTGATGTACTCCCGAATGGTATAGCCTTTCGATATTCGCCCCAGAAAAAGAGAAGCTACGGGTGCCCATGCAAACCAATTTGCCCAATAAAAAATACTCCAATCATTTCTCCATTCTTGGTTTATTCCAGAATTTATATCAATGCTTCTTTGTGGAAAGGTCGTAATATATTCTTGTATCCCTGTAAATGCTATTTGCGTAATTTCTAATGGATAACTAAAAATAAAGATAAAACAAGCAAGCAGTATAAATCCCATAATATTGATACTTGACAACCATTTAATTCCCTTTTGAAGTCCACTTATAGCAGAGATTATAAAACTTATGATAATGGCAAAACCAACGATTCCTATCAAAAAATTAGATTTTGGTATGTCAAATATTTGTTCAATCCCACCAATAATGGAGAGAATTCCAGCCCCTAAAGAAGCAGACATTCCCAAAACCAACGAATAGAGACACAAAACATCAACAACAGCATCCACTGTTTTTGAATCTTCATTATCCTTTAAACCGATTAAGGAGGAAACACTAAATTTTCTATGTAAATTATAGTAAGAAAGCGCAAAAACCAATCCTGCCAAACAATATATCGCATAAGGAGTAAATGACCAATGCATAAACATCGTTGACATGGAAAAACTCATTGATTCGGTAGATGATGGACTAATCGTAGAAATTGGCGGATTGGCATAGTGGTATAAAGGTTCGGCACATCCCCAGAATAATATTCCAGTGGCAATCGTCGTACAAATGCTGATAGCAAACCATCTGCCTTTGCTCAACAGTGGCTTGGCTTTTTTACCACCTATTTTTATTTTAGCAATTGGAGAAAAGTAAGTAATTGCAAGTAAAATTATAAAAAGAAAGCTACTCCACGAAAAGATAAAGCCAAAGTATTTCAAAATGCCTTCATTTGCCTTTGTAATAAACAAAGAGAATACTTCATTATTAATTTGACTAAATAATATGGTGCATATTATCAATATTAGTGGAGGAAAAAACACATACTTTCTTAAATGATCCATTTGTTTTTTTTTAAGTACAAGAACTTGAGCAAAAAATGTGGTTTCTTCCCCTAAATTTTGCCTTTTTCCCCAATAACTAAAAACATATCGACTCAAAAAAACACACTGAATTTATTTAAAAAAACTCATCATCTGCGCTATTCCCAACATATAAATGCAGAGAAATTATAATGATCTATCACTGAGAATATATGTATAATATTCCGTTTATCCAAAAATGAATGGTTTGCTTTGGTTGTAAGGCTTGCATTTGCCTTTGATAGTGGGAGAAATGTCATAAGTTTTCTTCACAAAAATGAGATTTTACTATCTTTTTTTAAGGAGCGAAGGTTTTGGAGCTTCGTCGTGGTGCATGCGCTCACTATTTTGAATAGTTTGAACGTTATATATAGCAATCCTATTTAAAAATGGAAAAAGTGTTTTTCACACAAAGACCACAGAGTTTCTCGCAAAGGCAGCAGAAAGATTGGTTTCTGTCGAGCTTTGCGCTTCTTTGCGTTGCGCTCTTTGCGTGAAATAAAATTCCTGAACCGAATTAGGATTGCTATAACTGTGAGGAATTGGAATTGTTTAAAGTATTTACAAATCGTCCATCTATGTCAAAAATGGGGAGCTTGTTTATGGATGATTTACTTTTGGTATTGAGTTTTTCGTTTGTGGAGTTTGGTAAGTTTCAACATTGATTAAAGGAAATTTGTTGAAAGTGGACATCAGTGGATCTACGATTTGGGTGGATGCGTATTCGTCAAAATCCAGAAAATTAGTTTGGTAGAGAGAAAGAAGAGGAAAGAGAGGCTAATATATATTTTTTAAAAACTCACCTCTTTCAATTATTTCGTTGCCCCATTTATAAACATCAAAATTAAGGTCGTTATCTATTTGGTATTTGTCTAAATTGTAAAATAGAAACCCTAAAACAAATATCCTAAAACTCTGCCAAGTACAAGCATTAACAGAAATCACTTGACCAGTAGCTTGGAAGTCAAATTTATGGTTTTTTTGATAGTATTCATCAATATCCCCATTCTTATTGTATAAATTTGGAGAGATGGTACAATTGCCTAAATCTCTATATAAATAACGACGGATTGAGTTGCCGCTACTATCCACATATACAAGCAAATTTTGTCCATGAATCTCCAGACCCACCCCAACTTCGTGAAGATATTCAACTATCGAATTATAGTCAGACAAAAAATCACTTACTAATTCCAAAGCATCCTCAAATCTCTGATTTACGCTCTTTTCTGTGAAATATAATGCTTTGTTAAAGTAATTGCCAAAAGGTATTGCATCTGTTTTACTAGCCTTCCTCCTGTGTGAAACACTGTAGTTAGTATGTTCATTGTAATAATAACATTTATCTACCTGAAAGAAATCAATTAAATCTTTTTTGGGAACGCCAACAATGCAATCAGATATATACATTGAAGTCAATGATTCCCTGATTGGATGTATTCTTACCATTCTACCGAAATAAATAGGTAATCCAAATTTAGCATGCAGTTGCTCATGTATTAATAGAGTTCTAAAGGATAAAGTAGGGAGGCAGGAAATCGGATTTTCTAAAGTGGAGTTTGATGCATCGGTATAGTATATATCATGCATGAAGTATTCGTCAGATGCTTCATCTTTGTTGTAAAAAGAATTGAAAACCTGGATATTATCTTTATTATCTTCAATATTATATTTCCAAACTCTTTGCTCAAATTTCAGCAATATTGCGTCTCCTTTTAAATCATCATCACGTGGAACATCTACATAGTTGTTATTAGCGAATATTTGAAAATAGTCGGTTTCTATATTTGGCTGATCAATTCTCTTGGTAAAGAAACTAAAATCATTTTTTAAGTTCATATATTGATTTCAATAGTTTTAAATCCAAAGTCTCAAGAACTGAATTAATTACATCTGGCTCTATTTTGGATGCCAAATACTTACAAAGAAACAAATCGTTCGTTTCCTGAGAATTAATCAATCGTATAAGTAAGTGAATGTCAAATTTCTCTACTATTTCACCATTGAAAATGACTTTATTTTGATTTATATCAATTAAAGTTGTACTTGTTAAAATCTTAATCAAATCACATAAAACAGCAAATTGCTTTTTAGATTCTTCGGAAGGCGAGCTAATAAATTCATTAATAACATAAGGGTTAATAGTCCAAAATTTTGGACTAAGAAGTTTTATTGTATTTATTAAATCTACAATCATCTCTATAATTTTATTTCAAAAAGCCTTCCTGTTATGAAAGGCTTTTTGAAATAATAAATTTCTCAATATTAGTTTTGAGATGGTGAGCCAGTAGCACACTCAACAAAAGCCTTATAAGTAGCTTCACTTACTTCATCATCACCAATGAAATATCTTTTTCTTCCACCTTGAACTAAAGCTAATTCTTCTTTAGAAAGTAAAGGTGCTTGTACTTTTTCTTTAGAAAGTAATGCTTTTTTAAATTCATCTAGTTTTAACATTTTAATTAGTTTTTAATTTTAACTCCTTATAGAGTTCAGAGAATATCTCCTAAAATAGATTATGAAACCTGATGTATCTATAGCTAATCACCTTTCACATCTAATCTTGAGACAAAGTTATATTACTCTACTGCAATTTTTTTGCAGTGAAAAAAAATAAATACTTCTTGTTATTAAGAACAGTGGCAATCTGCACAATTTTTCTTAAAGGCAAAAATCATAAGAAATTGATTTATAGATTGTTATATCTAATTATAAATAAACGTAAATATAAATCAACTCAATTAATTTTTATAAAATAAATTATCAATTGTTTAAATTCTGATATTGGAGGTACAAATCACAACTGCGTCCTCCTGTTATTTTTCTTTGAGATATGAATCCAAGAATTAGATCTACTTCATATTCATAACAATAACTATTTCTACTTGAACAAAAATAAATAGGGGCTTCCATTGATTTCATTAAACTTATTATGTCATAGACACAGCGTTCTGATACCATTAATTTTCTGCTCAAATTTGAGGGACTTCCTGTAGCTTTTCTCCTAATCAGTCCATCAACTCTTTCTATTACTTGCAATTTTTCAATAAATTTCATGATTATAATATTAGTAAAAAACAAAATATTTTATATATAATTTGCTGGTAAACAATATTTATCAAAGACCATCAGTGAATTCTTAAAGCATGTCTTTCCTTCAATTGAAGCCCAAAATGAAGGTTGGCTAATTGTGCATGCTACACACCACAGTCAATTTCAAAATATTGATTGACCAAACACTTTATTTTTGATACAAATAACCCCTCAAATAGTAAAAAATATTCCAATAAGGTTATTTTGATATCTACGTCTTATTCTCGCTGATAAATGTATATATAATTTTTTTGCAACCAAAAAAAACAAGACAATTTTATCTAATTTAAAATTAATCTAATTTAAAATTTTTATAATATCATAACACCTTCAATAATGATAACCAGTCCAAAATAGACCTGATAGAAATGGTATGGAAATGCGCTCGGCTCTTGTGTAGCTTTCCATAAGAATGGATAGCAGGGACTGCCGTAACGATGAAAGACGAACCGTTCTCTCCTATTTTTTTTCTTTAAGAAGTTGTTGGAGTTGTTTTGAATGGGCGGATTGTGTCTCTATGAAATAAATGCTTTTGGCAAAAAATCAACGTATAAGGTGCAACTAATTTTCAAAGTTGAGCGTTTTTTGAATTTAACAATTATCTGTTTACCAAAAAAATCCGTCCCTTTTTGAACTAAAAAAAATCTATCTGTGTTCTGTCGGTGTATATAAAATCACACAATGAACAAAATACAATACTATTGCGATATTGACGGTATAGAAAAAAACGCTGCGGAGCAAATCATCAACTATGCCGAAAAAGAACACATCAACAAAGTTTGCGTTTTTACAGACATACATTATTGCGATGAAAAAGCGATTCCTGTCGGTGTTGCTTTCTCGACGCAAAATCACTTTTATCCACTCATTACAGGCAAAGATGTCGGCTGTGGTGTGATGTTCCTAAAAATTGCCAAAAAAGACTGGCTAAAACCTTTCAATAAGGAAGAACATTATAAAGCCTTAAATTTAGCCCATCAAAAAATGACGGATGATGGATTGGGCGGTGGCAACCACTTTTTGTCTTTAGAGGAAGATGACGAAAATGTGTACGTTCTTTGTCATACAGGCACAAGAAATCGAGGCATCAGCCTATACCAACAATGCTATAAATTAACCCAAGAATATTCTTTAGAACACGGCAGTCAAGTACAGTTTTTGCCGACGGATTATGTCAATCGAAAATTCTATGACGACTATAATAATATTTTACGTTTTGGCTACAAACGACGTAAAAACTTCTGTATCAAAACGCTCATTTTTCTACAAAATGCCAACTATATAAAATGCGAAAAAACAAAAATTCACAGAGATTATTTAAATCAAGATTACACAAAAATTGACGACCAAGGCACGATATTCGGCACACGTTACCAAATAAAAGATTCGATTCACAACCACTTACGCTTCCAAGACAACGGAACAGTCATCCACCGCAAAGGAAGTACAGAATTGACTGTAAATGCAACTGTCGTCATTCCCCTATCAATGACACGAGGCAGCTTGTTGGTAGAGCTAACACCCTATGATACAACCGCCGAAAACGCCTTGTTTTCCTGTGCGCACGGAGCGGGCAGACAGTTCTCCCGATTCGATACCATGAAATATTGGAAAACCACCTTAAAAGAAAAAGAACGCAAAGCCTTCAAACAAAAATTCTCGGAAATGTTAAACCGTTCCAACAAATTTCCAAGCGGCTATATCCAAGAATTTGACTTTGCCTACAAAGCCCATTCAGAGATTTTTAAATACCAAACATACCTCAAAAAAATCACCAAAACTACCCCAATTGTAACAATAAAGTACACAGAAATTTGAAGAGAGAACCGAAAAAAAACTTATATGGTTTAAAAAGCCAGAACCAAAAAATTATATGGACTTAAACCAACTTATATGGTTCAAAAAACTACTTAGCATTCCTTAATTCATCCAAAAATTTACTCGCAAAAATAAAATCATTCAACCGCTTATTATCACTCGACAGAATCTCCTTATTACTCCCTTCCCACTCCTTTTCCCCCTCAAACAAATACGTCACCTGATCCCCAATCTCCATCACCGAATTCATATCGTGTGTATTAATAATCGTCGTAATATCATTTTCTTGCGTAATTTCCCGAATCAAATTATCAATTTGCAAAGAAGTACGAGGGTCGAGTCCAGAATTAGGCTCATCACAAAAAAGATACTTGGGTTTCAACACAATCGAACGAGCGATTCCTACCCTTTTCATCATTCCCCCACTAATTTCAGCAGGAAACTTATCATTTGCCTCACTCAATGATACCCGCTCCAAACAGTAATTGACCCGATTCATCTTTTCCTTTTTGGTTTTATTCGTAAACATATCCAACGGAAACTTCACATTCTCCTCCACCGTCATCGAATCAAACAAAGCACTCCCCTGAAATAGCATCCCAATCTGCTGCCGAATCGCCTTTTTCTCTTTGGTAGACAACGCACTAAAATTCGTATCATCATAAAATACCACCCCATCCGACAGCTCAAACAACCCAATCATACATTTAATAAAAACCGTCTTTCCTGACCCACTCTGCCCAATAATCAAATTCGTCTTCCCCGTATGAAAAGTGGTCGTAATCCCCTTCAAAATATGAGCATCACCAAAAGACTTATGTAAATTTTCAACTCGAATCATAATATTCTAAATTCTAATCTTTAATTTCTATTTTACTATTTCTAATAAGGAGCGAACTGTCAAGTACTCCGTCGCAACGGAAAGTCCTGCTATCCGTTCTTATGGCTTTCAGTTTGGTTATTGAACGGAGTCAAAATGACAACCACAAAAACTACAAAAACCACTTAAACCACAAAAACTAAAAAGCCATACCACTCCTATCAGGGCTATTTTGCATGGTCAGAACAAAAAACTTATATGGTAAAAAAAACAACTACTTAAACCACAAAAACCACATAAACTAAACAAGCAACATAGCCGCAATCAAATAATCTGCAATCAAAATCAAGATACTACTATTGACCACCGCACGAGTACTTGCCGCCCCAATCTCCAAAGCACCGCCCTTCACATAATACCCTTGAAAACATGACACTGACCCCAAAATAAAGGCAAAAACCACCCCTTTAATCAGCATCAACGTCACATTAAACGGCTCAAACCACATCCCCAATCCACGATAAAACACCTCCGTAGGCACACCACCCGTCGTCGTCGTCGCAATCAATCCCCCCACAATCCCCAAAAATGCTGATAAAATCACCAAAAAAGGAATGATAGAAACCGCCGCCAAAATCTTAGGCGCAACCAAATAAGAAATCGTATTGACGCCCATAATTTCGAGCGCATCAATCTGTTCTGTACTCCGCATACTCCCCAACTCCGACGCAATATTAGATCCCACTTTCCCCGACAAAATCAAACAAGAAAAAGTCGGCGCCAACTCAATCATCATCATATCTCGAACAATATAACCGATATAATAAAGTGGCACAAAAGAAGAAGATAACTGATAAGAAAATTGCACTGCCGTCACCGCTCCCAAAAAAACCGAAATAACGGCAATAATCACCACAGATCCAACTCCTATATTGTACATCTGTCGCATATATTCCTTCCAATACATGCCCCATTTCTCAGGACGAGCAATCATCCTGCCCAACATAATAAAATATCTCCCTATATCGTGTAATGCTCTCATATATTATAAAAATTGTGTAGTTGTCTTGTTGTTTTTGAAGCCATGCTAACGTTCCAACCATCCAAAATAGACTCGATAGTAGCGGTATGGTGGCAGCAGGGCGGTAGATGTAAGGCATCTTTAAGATGCCTTACATCTTGTGCGGAGGCCACCATAATAGCGGATAGCGAGACCCTGCGTCACGACGAAGCATCCCACCATTCTCTCCTAAAAAAAATCCTATTTTTGAGTAAAAATAAGGCAATCTTACTGCCTCACAAAAAATAAGGAAAAATGAAATGTAAAAAAATGATTTTATGCCCCTATCTTTGCAAGATTACCATGTCACTTGTCACATTAAACTCGCCCCCTCACTTACTTACTCTAAATACTTAGCATGACCCGACGGCAAGATACTACAAAAGAATTAAATTGGCTGAATAAATGGATTCCCAATGAAATCCGCTTACCAATCCTCGTAATCCTTGTCATTACAGGAATCGTGTTTTTTCCAGCACTAAGCAACAGTTTTACGAATTGGGACGATGGTTTGTACGTAACACAAAACCCCTACATACAAGGATTTTCTATCGAAAACCTCAAAACCATCTTTACAGAACCCATTGCCAACAACTATCATCCACTAACGATGATTTCCTTGACATTCAACTATATATTTGGCAAACTTAACCCCTCTGGCTATCATTCCACCAACTTATTTTTGCACTTAGCCAATACCTTTTTCGTCTTTTTATTCGCCTATCACCTCACAGACAAACGGCTTTGGGTAGGCATCATTACCGCCCTTTTCTTCGGAATCCATCCCATGCATGTCGAATCTGTCGCATGGGTTTCCGAACGCAAGGACGTTTTATATACCTTTTTCTTTGTATCGGGCTTACTATCGTATTTAGCTTATTTAAAAAACGAAAAAACGAAATATTTAGGCGTTACCCTAATATTATGCCTACTTTCTCTATTATCCAAACCAGCAGCCGTCGTTTTTCCCATTGTTTTACTATTAGTAGACTACTATAAAAACAGAGAATGGAGCGGAAAAGTATTCTTAGAAAAAATTCCTTTCTTCGCCTTATCCATCGTATTCGGCGTCATTACCCTCAACATACAATCAAGCACCGCCATCGGGGAATTTAGCCAATTTAGCTTTATACAACGCATCTCCTTCGCATGTTATGGCATCGTTGCCTACCTCACAAAATTAGTATTGCCCCTCAATTTATCGGCACTCTACCCCTACCCCGTCCAATCGGCTGCCGAAAGTTTACCCGCCATTTATATGGTAACGCCCATCTTTGTATTGGGCATCATTGGTGCAGCAATATGGGGCATCAGAAAACACAAATGGCTTACTTTTGGCTTACTTTTCTTCTTAGTCAATATCGCCCTTGTCCTACAATTCGTCACCGTCGGAAACGCCATCATAGCAGATCGTTATACCTACTTATCCTACGTCGGCATCTTTCTAATCATCGGAATCGGCGTCGATACCATCCTCCAAAAGCCCAATTTCAAAAAGTGGCGCATTCCAGCATTGGGCATCATCGGCGCATTGAGCATCATGTACAGCGCACTCTCGTTCCAACGTTGCGCCGTATGGAAAAACAGCATCACTCTATGGACAGATGCCATCAAAAAAGACAATCAAAATTTCTTGGCTTTTACCAAACGAGGCGAACACTATTACAACAATAAAGACGCAAAAAAAGCCCTTGACAACTTTGACAAAGCCATCGCCATACAGCCCAATTATGCGCTTCCCTACACCTACAAAGGATTCATATTCCTAAGTACCAAAAACTACGACAAAGCCCTCCCAAGCTACACAAAAGCCATCGAACTCTCCCCAAACAACGCTGATTTCTACAACCAAAGAGGACGCTGTTACTACGAAACCAACGAATGGGCAAAAGCCATTGAGGACTACAAACAAGCCATCACCCTCAATCCAAATGCCTACAAAGCCTACAACAACAGAGCCATCATCTACCACAGAAACCAAGAATACGAAAAAGCCTTAGCCGACTACGACGCAGCCCTAAAAATCAACCCAAATTACCCCTCCGCCACCCAAAACAGAGCCACCCTACTCAACGAAATGGGGAATTAGGAAATAATGAGAAAACTTATATGGTTCAAAACAAACATGAACCGAAAGACTTATATGGACTTATATGGTTCAAAACAAATATGAACCGAAAAACTTAAATGCACTAAAAAAAAAACTAATATCACTTATATGGTTCAGAAAATAGAAATAACCAACTGGTTCAAATCCCTACAAGACGAAATCTGCCAAAACCTCGAAACCAAAGACGGCAAAGGCAAATTTCACCAAGACCTGTGGGAACGACCCGACGGCGGAGGCGGAAGAACCCGTATCCTCAACGACGGCAACATCATCGAAAAAGGCGGTGTAAATTTCTCAGCCGTACACGGCGACCTCCCCAAAAACATCGCCAACGCCCTCAAACTTCCCCCCAACCAACAATTCTATGCCACAGGTGTATCCATCGTCCTTCACCCACACAGCCCGATGATCCCCATCATCCACATGAACATCCGTTACTTCGAGATTTCCAACGGCATCCACTGGTTCGGCGGCGGTATTGACGTAACGCCCCACTACGTCCACAAAGCAGACGCCACCTTCTTCCACCAACACCTCAAAAATACCTGCGACCAACACCACAAAGACTACTACCCCCACTTCAAAAAATGGGCAGACGACTACTTTTACATCAAACACCGCAAAGAAACAAGGGGCATCGGTGGCATCTTCTTCGACAGACTCTCCGCCAACGAAGAATTTACCAAAGAACAAAGATTTGCCTTCGTACAAAGCGTCGGAAAATCCTTCATCCCCATCTACTTCCACCTAGTAGACCAAAACAAAGAAAAAACCTACGGAGACCCCGAAAAAAACTGGCAAAAACTCCGCAGAGGACGCTATGTCGAATTCAATTTAGTCTACGACAAAGGCACAAAATTCGGCTTAGACACCGACGGACGCATCGAATCCATCCTCATGAGCCTTCCCCCCCAAGCCAATTGGCAATACGACGTACAGCCCACCCCACAATCCCCCGAACACCAAACCCAACAACTCCTAAAAAAAGAAATAGATTGGGTCAATAATATAAAATCTTAAATTTAAGGAGCGAAAGGTCAAATCCTTCGTCGTTGCGTCTGGGCCTGCTATCCGCTAATGGATGGCATCTCCAAGATGCCTTGCATTTTTTCACGTACAGAACCGTATTGAAAGGCATTTCCAAAATGCCTTTCATTTCCACAAATGAACCGAACAAGGCAGCCAACGCAAACCATCCAACCACTCCTATCAGGGCTATTTTTCATGGTCGCAACAAAAATCAAAGGAAATTAAGTTCAGAACCCTCCATTAAAAGGAATATCTACAAAAAAACCATCAAAAAAAATGCTAACACAACACAAAAAACGTTAAGCATGCATTAAAATCACACACAAATTCACCAGATATTGCTATTTTTATAGTACAAAACTAAAAATACTCACTAACAAGACTAGGATAAACAACCAAAATGGCAAAAAAATCAGGCAAACCCAACAGAGCCAAACCCTCACAAATATACGCCATCATCAGCATCACGATGGTCCTATTTGTATTAGGCATCTTAGGCGCACTCTTTATCAACGCAAGCAACCTCTCCAAACAATTGAGAGAGAACGTAGAAATCTCCCTATTTCTCAAAGACGACGCCTCCCAAGACCAAATCAAAAAATTACAAAGCAGCTTAGACAAAAAAAAATACATCCTTTACTCTGACTACGTATCCAAAGAAAAAGCAGCAGAAGAATTTGAAAAGGAATACGGAGAAGAATTCACCGAACTATTAGGCTTCAACCCCCTATCCAACACCATCAACGTACACCTCGAATCAAGTTACACCCACCAAGACAGCCTAAACAACTTAGAATACCAATTTCTACAAAACAAGGTCGTCAATGAAGTATACTACCACAAAAGCATCATCAACCTAATCAACGATAATATGCGAAAACTAAGCATCGTATTGTTAGCATTAGGCGCAATTTTCCTATTCATTGCCATTAGCTTGATTGACAATACCATAAAATTATCCATGTACTCCAATCGCTTCTTGATAAAAAGCATGCAATTGGTCGGAGCAACCCGAAAATTCATCACCCGACCCTTCGTCAATCGCAGTCTCATCAATGGCTTAGTCAGTGGACTTTTGGCATGTATTTTGCTTTTTGTATTGTTGTACCTATTAGAGAAAAATCTAAATATTGTACACATTCAAAGAGACATCATGCACTATGCCTACATCTGCTTTTCCATCGTCCTCATAGGCGTTTTACTATCCTACTGGAGCACCAAAGCAGCCGTCCTAAAATACCTAAAAATGAAATTAGACGAACTTTATTAGTTTATGTGGTTTAAGTAGTTTTTGTGGTTTGTGTAGTTTAAGTGTTATAGAACACACAGCACAAAAAAACCACAAAAACCATCAACTACATAAACCACCACCGTTCTCCAAAAAAAATTATATCTTTGACATCCAAAAAATTTATAAACCATGAATAGAAGAAAATATCACCACCATCCACTCTTTAATCGCTCCAACTTTATTATTATGTTAATTGGCGTGGGATTGATGGTTTTAGGCTACATCACGATGGTTGGTGGCGGATATACCGACAATATGACGCCCAATTACGATGCAAAATATGGCTTCCAACGAACCGTTTTAGCACCAATGCTCATTCTATTGGGACTGTTCGTCAACGGATATGCCATTATGAAAAGTCCATCAGAAGCACAAAAACAAGACATTGTTGAGAATGTTTTTAACAAAAAATCTCAGTCTGCTTTAGACGAAATTGTGCGTAAAAGAGCAACAAAAAATGCCACAACAAATACGACAACAGACCCACGCAAATAATCCCCTTTTAGAAAAGCAACTGTTCCCTTATGACAACTTTAGAAGCCATCCTGTTAGGCATTGTACAGGGTCTTACCGAATTTTTGCCCGTTAGCAGCAGCGGACACATCGAATTGGGTAAAGCCATTTTGGGAACAGACGCACAAAACGACCTTTTTTTTACCCTTCTTGTCCATACCGCCACCGTTCTAAGCATCATTATCGTCTTCCGAAAAGACATTTGGGAACTCTTTCGCAATATATTCAGTTTTCAATGGAACGAGGGCAATCAATACATTTTCAAATTAATTTTGTCAATGATTCCCATCGGAATATTGGGCGTACTATTCAAAGAACAATTAGAAATATTTTTTGAAGGCAACATTCTTTTAGTTGGGGCAATGCTGATTTGCACAGGCTTCATTTTACTCTTGTCCACCTTAGAACGAAAAGACAGTGGCAAAGTAGGATTTTTACAAGCAGTCATCATTGGATTAGCGCAAGCAGTCGCCGTATTACCAGGAATTTCCCGATCAGGATCGACCATCGCTACCGCCTTAGCATTGGGCGTCAGTCGAGAAAATGCCGCCCGTTTTTCCTTTTTAATGGTCTTAGTCCCCATCTTAGGCGCAACCCTTTTGGAACTCAGACATTGGAACGAAATCACCCAAAATTCATCAGAAACCATTCCCTTAATTGCTGGCTTTATTGCCGCATTCGTATCAGGTTTAGCCGCCTGTACGTGGATGCTCCAAATCGTAAAAAAGGGCAAAATCACCTATTTTTCCATCTACTGTTTCATTGTCGGTGCAATCGCTGTAGGCTTAGGATTGTGGGGCTAAAATAACAACTTAACAAATACAAAATGCAGACAACAGAAGAGCTTAATGAGCTTGTAAGCAAACTTAAATTCCAAGACGGAGAACTCTTATTAATAGACAAACCCTTCGATTGGACCTCCTTCGATGTCGTCAAATTAATTCGTGTAAACCTTAAAAGCTGCCTTAAACTAAAGTGCAAAGTAGGTCATGCAGGCACTTTAGACCCAAGAGCCACAGGCTTACTCATGGTTGCAACAGGCAGAAAAACCAAGCAAATCGAAACCTTTCAAGGCTTAGACAAAGGCTACAAAGGCACTTTAAAATTGGGCGCAACCACCCCATGTTATGATGCCGAAATGGAAGAAGACGCCACCTTCCCTACCGAACACATCACAGAAGAAATGCTCTATGCACAAACCGATAAATTCATTGGTTCTATCCACCAAACTGTACCAATTTATTCAGCCGTAAAAATAGATGGTAAAAAATCATACAAATTGGCAAGAGCAGGTCAAGAAGTCAGAGCCAAATCCCGCACCATCAACATCAATCGCTTCAAAATCGAAAAGATAGAAATGCCCTTCGTTCATTTTCGTGTAGATTGCAGTAAAGGCACTTACATCCGTTCCTTAGCCCATGATTTCGGCAAAAGCCTACAAAGTGGCGCATACCTCACCGCCCTACAACGCACCAATATCGGACCATACCACTTAGACGAAGCGTGGGAATTAGACCCCTTCATCAAAGCAATTCGCCTATTAAAAAAATAATTTTAAAAAAGTCCAATAGCGTTGAAACCATGCAAAATAGCCTCGATAGTAGCGTTATACCAAAAAAAGCGTTGGCTTGTAGGGGCAGACTCCATCTGCCCAAATAGCCTTTTGGTATAGTAGCGTATAGCGAGACCACACATCACGACGAAGCAATGAACCTTTCGCTCCAAATAAAAAAACATTAATTTTAAAAATAAGCAGGTGGACAAAATAAAACGTACATATCAATAAAAAGGAGCAAACTGCTTGGTGCTTCGTCGTCACGGAAAGTCCTGCTATCCGTTCTTATGGCTTTTAGGTCATTGAACGGAGTCGAAATAACAACCACAAAAACTACTTAAACCACAAAAACCACTTAAACTAAAAGCCATACCACTACTATCAGGGCTATTGTAAAAGGTCTTTACTGCTATCTACGGCATTTGTTAAAATAGAAACGAACACAAAACAATTGATTTCAATTATGAAACAGTTTTTACTATATTTTTCAATAGTAATTTTTTCAATTTTCATTGGTAGCCAAATTACGGAAGGAGTACTTCTTGTTCCATACTGGCAATCTTTGTCTTCAACTGATTTTTATGCTTATTATAATGAATTTGGTCCAGCTATTGGTCAATTTTATACTGTCCTAACTATTGTTGCAGCTCTAATTCCTATTTTCCTCTCCATTTATTTTAGGTTAAAAAATCCTAAGGCTTTTAAACTTGCTCTAATTTCCTCTTTTTTTGCAATTCTTTTTGTCTCTTCTTTTTACATTTATTTTAAAGATGCCAATGAATTGTTTTACCAAGCGACCCTCTCTGATATAGAACTAAAGAACGAATTGGTTACTTGGAGTTATTGGCATTGGGGGAGAATTGTCATCGAATTTGTTTCTCTTGTCTTTTTAATTCTCTCTTTATGTAAGATTCAAAATGGAAATATCAATTAAATGATGAATAAAAAATCAAAGAGATTATTTTCTATCAAGCTTTGTGCTTTCTTTAGGCTCTTTGTGTGAAATAAAATTCCTGAACTGGATTAGGAGCTGCTATATCTATAAAAATTTGTAAATTTGCTTTGTATTAAATGAATTCATCTATTTTTTTGAATTCAAATATTAGAACATCAAACAAATTAAATCATAAAAAATGCCCAAAGGAATATACAAAGTACCTTATCCTAAGAATGAACCAGTATATAGTTATGCGCCTGATTCTGAGGAAAGAATACTCTTGAAAAAAGCCCTCAAAGAAGCCAAAGCAAAGGAAAAAACAATTCCGATGTGTATTAATGGCAAAAAAGTAAAAACAGGAGATTTACACGAATTGCGTCCACCCCACGAAACAAGCCATCTCTTAGGACATTACCACAAAGGAGATGCAAAACATGTACAAAAAGCCATTGATGCAGCTTTGGCAGCTAAAGCAGATTGGGAAAATATGCCGTGGGAACACAGAGCTTCTATTTTCTTAAAAGCTGCGGAATTATTGAGTAGTCCGCACTATCGCTACAAAATGAATGCGGCGACGATGTTGGGACAATCTAAAAATGCTTATCAAGCGGAGATTGATGCAGCATGTGAATTTGCTGATTTCTTGCGCTTCAATGTGCATTTTATGACCGAAATCTATTCGATGCAGCCTGATCCTGGAGTGGGTATTTGGAATCGTTTGGAATATCGTCCTTTAGAGGGTTTTGTTTTTGCAGTAACACCTTTTAATTTTACGGCAATTGCTGGAAATTTACCTGCTGCGCCTGCTTTAATGGGTAATACTGTGGTTTGGAAGCCTTCTACTACGCAAATCTACTCGGCTCAAGTCATTATGGATTTATTCCAAGAAGCGGGTTTGCCTGATGGTGTCATCAATCTTGTTTTTACAGATGGACCTGTGGCGGGTGATGTCGTGTTCGATCACCCTGACTTTGCGGGTTTACACTTTACAGGTTCGACGGGAACGTTCAATTATATGTGGAAAATCATTGGAAACAATATTCCAAAATATAAAAGCTACCCTCGTATTGTGGGGGAAACGGGTGGTAAGGACTTTGTGATGGCGCATGCTTCTGCGGATGTGGATGCATTGGCGGTGGCTTTAGCAAGAGGTGCTTTTGAGTATCAAGGTCAAAAATGTTCGGCTGCTTCTCGTGCGTATATTCCTCAAAATCTTTGGAAAAGGGTACAAAAGAAATTATTGGCAGATTTGGAAACCTTTAAAATGGGGCCTGTTGATGATTTTAGCAATTATATTAATGCGGTCATTGATGAGAAGTCTTTTGATAATATCGCTAAATATATTGATCAAGCTAAAAAAAGCAAAAAGGCTAATATCATTGCAGGAGGAAATTATGATAAATCGGAGGGCTACTTTATTGAGCCTACGGTGATTCAAACGACTGACCCTAAATATACAACGATGTGTGAAGAGATTTTTGGTCCTGTTTTGTCAATTCATGTTTATCCTGAAAAGAAATTTGATCAGATGCTCAAAACGTTAGATGAAACGTCTGATTATGCTTTGACTGGATCTATTTTTGCACAGGATAGAAATGCGATTGTCCATGCAACAAAAGCATTGTCTCAATCGGCAGGTAATTTCTATATCAATGATAAACCATCGGGGGCTGTCGTCAATCAACAACCTTTTGGGGGCGCAAGGGGTTCTGGAACGAATGATAAGGCTGGCTCTCTCTTAAATTTATTGAGATGGGTGTCGCCTCGTACCATCAAGGAAAACTTTAATCCGCCTAAAGATTATCGTTATCCATTCTTACAAGAAAGTTAATCATTTTAAGTTGATAGCGGTTCTGTCTGTTCAACATAGACTCGATAGTAGCGGAATGGCTTCTTTTAGTTTATGTCGTTTAAGTGGTTTTTGTGGTTTAAGTAGTTACTTAACCTTAATAAATAAGTAGCTCCTTAGCCATATTAGCGGATAGCGAGACCATGCTTTACGACGAAGCAATCCACCGTTCTCTCCTTAAAATAGTTTATAAGGAAATTAGTGTATTTGATTAACCACAAATACACTAATTTCCCTATACTAATCCACCAAAACTGCGTCAAAACGCTTTTTTTACGTCTTTTATAGTACAAGAAAAATAGAATAGTCATGAAGACTAATTGTTTGAAATACATTTACTTATTGTTCTTTTTTATAGGAAGTCTTGTAGCTTACGGACAGGATTCAGAAAAATTGCTGGAACGTGCCAATCAGTTATTGGACGGTGGGCAATATACGGAAGCCATTGCCCATTATCGAGAGATTTTGATGGAGGATAATTTATTTGAAGCCAAAAAGGGATTAGCCAATTGTTATCGTTTGGTCAATAGCAATAAAAAGGCTGAATATTGGTACAAAATTTTGATTCATAAATCGCCTGGTAATCCTGAATTTCAGTTTCATTATGCACAGTTGCTACAAAAAAATGGCAATTGTGATGAGGCAAAAGTTTGGTTTACAAAGTATGCTTCAACGGATAAAAGAGGCTTAGATTTTGCGGCGGCTTGTGAGGACTTATCCATCTTTACAGAAGGTAAAGACGAATACATTTTATTGCAACTTCCTTTTAATTCTGAACTGTCTGAATTTGGTCCGACTTTTTATAAAGATGGTATTGTTTTTACGGGCGGTGGGCCTGTTTTAGAAAACAAATCGACTTTTAATAGTTATACTGATTTGTATTTTTCTAAACGCCTTTCTCAAGATGAATATGAACGCCCTTTTAAATTAAGAGGAAAAATTAACGATAACTTTCACGATGGCCCTGCAAGTTTTAGTCCATTGGGCGATGAAGTTTGGTTTACCCGTACCAGTGAAATTGTCATCAAGGAATCTGAAGAAACTCGACGAAATTTAACGATTTGGAAAGGTGTTTTGTTAGACGAGCATAAGTGGGGAAAAATTGAAGAATTTTCGTTTAACAACCCCAATTATTCTGTGGCACACCCAAGTATTTCAAAAGATGGTTCTAAGCTTTATTTTGTATCGGATATGCCCAACGGATATGGTGGAACAGATATTTATGTGAGTTATCGTCGAGATACTACTTGGAGCGAACCCGTCAATTTAGGTCCTTCTATCAATACCATTAGCAACGAAGTTTTCCCTTTTATTCATCCTGATGGAACGCTGTATTTTTGTTCGGATGGACATGCTGGATTGGGGGGAATTGATGTGTTTTATTCTGTAAATGAAAATAAAGAATGGAGCAAACCACAAAACTTTGGCGCACCTGTTAATTCGGCAGGAGACGACATCACTTTTGTAATAGATGAATATAAAAACATGGGCTATTTTGCCTCTAATCGTTATGGTGGTTTGGGTGGAGATGACCTTTATTATTTTGAATTAAAAATACCAAATCCTATACCTCAAACAAGTACAATAACAGACGCACCACCTACAACTGAAATCGTTTATACCAATCCTGCTGTGCCAAAAAAAATGGCGTTGATGCCTGGTAAAATTATTAATGACAACCTCGCTATTGAGGATATGGCATTTGAGTACAAAAAATCAGTATTGAGTCCACAGGCTTATGCAGATTTGCAAAAAGTCGTGGTATATCTAAACGAAAATCCTGATGGCAATCTCATTATCGAAGCACATACAGATGCTCGTGAAGGCAAAACAAGCAATCAATTATTAAGTGAAGAACGAGCACAAAATATTTTCAACTTTTTGATTGCTATGAAAATTCCTACCGAGCGATTGATGGCACAAGGATATGGCGAAGATCATTTGTTAAACGATTGTGATGACAACACAAAATGTTCGGAAGAAGAGCATTTGTTAAATGACCGCATTGTTTTTAAAATCAATTTAAATGCAATGCCACAAGACAAATTTGGCGATGAGCCAGAAGATTCGGAATTTGTTGACTTTACTTCTACAACTCAAGAAGTTCCATTGGAAATGCCTGTAAATAAGAAACAAAAAACAAAAGAGAAAAAGGAAAAAGAGCCGAAAGTGAAAAAGGAAAAAGAGCCAAAAGAAAAAAAGGTAAAAGAACCGAAAGTGAAAAAAGAAAAAGAACCATCGAATAAGAAAGAACGTACAAAGCCCGTTTCCAAAGATAAAGTTTCAAAGGAAAAGAAAGAAAAAAAACCTAAGGAAAAAAAGGTTAAAGAAGAACCAACAGAAGAACTTTTACCAATGCCAACTTTAGAAACAACAGAAGATACCAAAGGAATGACTTATAAAGTTCAAACAGGACCTTACAAAAGCATTCCAATGGATTTGCAACAACTTATCCAAGAACTAAAAGCATCGCCAACTATTGAGCTAAAAGGAGCTAAAGATATTATTTTATTCGGCCCTTTTGATAGTATTTATAAAAGCGAAGAACTCGCTGCTTTCCTCGAAAGTCATGGCTTCAAAACAAAGATTGTTCCTTACCTCAATGGCAAAATTGTTAAAATAAGTATCGACAAACTAAAAAAAGATGGCTTAAAATAGCCCTATAAAACAAACAAAATGACCACATTACCATTATTCCCTTTAAATATTGTAAGCTTTCCCGACGAAGATGTAAATTTACACATATTTGAACCCCGTTACAAACAACTCATCAATGAATGCTGGGAAGAAAACAAAACCTTCGGACTTTCTGCATTTATAGACAACAAAGTAATGCCCATTGGTACAGAAATGAAAGTTATTCAGATTGCAAGCACAAGTCCAACTGGAGAGATGGATATTAAAACCAAAGGCTTGCGAACTTTTAAAATTATAGATTTCTACAAAGAACTTCCCGATAAATTGTACGCAGGTGCAAAAGTCGATTTCCTAACATTGGAAAACAACGCAGATAGCCAATTACACCAACAAATCAAAGATTATTTAAAAGAGCTATTTACGCAATTGGGAGTTGCCAAAGAAATACGCTACAACAATACGTTAGATATGGCACATTACATCGGTTTAACGATTCAAGAAGAATACGATATATTGTCAAAAGATAATGAAAAAGACCAACAGCTTTTGATTTTGGCACATTTACAACGGCTCATTCCTGTCGTTACTCGTGCCAGAAAAATAAAAGAAAAACTAAAAATGAATGGTCATTTCAAAAATTTTGATAAACTTGATTTTTAGGAGACAACGGTAAAGTGCTTCGTCGCTACGGAAAGGCCCGCTATCCGCTACTATAGCAGCCCCACAAAATCTCTCAGCCCCTCTTTTGCTATAACGCTACTATCGGGTCTATCTTAAAAGGTCAGAACCGCTTTAAGAATTGGTCTATTTTAAAAAGACAAAATTGATACGCTATGTCCTAAAAAAAATTCGAATAGTTCAAAATAAAGAAACATTCTCTAACCTATAAAAAATAATATTATGGCAATCAAATTAGGAGATATTGCTCCAGATTTTACCGCACAAACCACACAAGGGGAAGTCAAATTTCACGAATGGTTAGGTGACGGTTGGGGATTATTATTCTCTCATCCTGCGGATTATACGCCTGTTTGCACAACAGAATTGGGCAGAACCGCACAACTTAAATCGGAATTTGACAAGCGAAGTGTCAAAGCCATCGCTATCAGTGTCGATAACTTAGAGTCCCACAATGGTTGGTTAAAAGACATCAACGAAACTCAAAATACAGAGGTCAATTTTCCAATAATCGCTGACCCAGAAAAGAAAGTAGCGAACTTGTACGATATGATGCATCCCAACGCATCAAGTACGATGACAGTACGTTCTGTATTTGTGATTGCTCCAGATAAAACAGTTAAATTAACCTTGACTTATCCTGCTGCAACTGGAAGAAACTTTATGGAAATTTTACGAGTGATTGATTCCTTACAACTTACAGCAAAACACAGTGTGGCAACACCAGCGGATTGGAAACAAGGCGATGATTGTATTGTATCTCCTTCTATTGCGACAGAAGATATTCCTGCAAAATTCCCTAAAGGACACAAAGTAATCAAACCTTACTTACGCACGACACCTCAACCAGACATTGAGTCATAAATGAAACAAAAAAAGCAACTTTCCAAATGGAGAGTTGCTTGTTAAAAAAGTTGTTGCTTTTCATTAGCCAAAATTACGTGTCTCTAAATAAGCTAAAGAAAATAAATAAATTGAGACATTATATATGGGGAACTTAAAACTTAAACTATTATTTTATTTAGGAACTGTAAAAAATACTGTTGTCCCTTCATTTAATGCTGATTCTATCCAAATACGTCCACGAAGGTTAAAGATGATTTTTTGACAGATGGATAAGCCGATTCCATTTCCTTTATATCGGTCTTTAGGATTAAAACACTTAAATAATTTAAACGCTTCATCACAAAAATCTGATGGCATGCCAATTCCATTATCTTTTACAGCAAAAACAAATTCTTTGTGATTCGACTCAACAGATACATTAATCACAGGTGTTTCTTTACTTTTAAATTTCAGGGAATTTCCAATAATGTTTTCTAACAATTTCTCCATTTCACTATCTATCCCCAATATTTCTGGCAAAGGTTCTGAATTAATAGTTACTTTATTTGCTTGAATTTCGGTAGCGAGATTCTCTTGCACAGATGCTAAAACTTCATTCATATCTGTTTTTTTCAAATGAGCATCTGGCATTTTCAAAACACAATATTGTAATAAATCTTTCAATAAGGCATCCATTTGTGTTACTCCATCTAAAACAAAATCCATATACTCCGTATCGTCTTCCTCTAATTTTTCGTATAAACTATGGCGCAATAGTTGTGTAAAACTTCCGATAGAACGCAAGGGTTGTTTTAAATCGTGAGCAGCCGTATAAGCCAATCGGGTAAATTCTTCATTGGCTTGTTGCAACTGTTGGTTTTGCAATTCAATGTATCGTTTCTTTTCTAACAAAGCCGATTGCAATTCGTTGCGTTTATTTAACAAATTGATTTCTCTTTCGTGCAGTAATTCCTTTGCTCGTTTGGTAATATCTGTCGCAATTTTTTCTTTTTCTTCTTTTTCTCTAAAAGCAGACCAACGAGTCTCTGCCATTTTTCGGCTATAATTCAATGCTTTTTTATAATCACCACTGTTCTCATAAATATTTACTAAAATCTCATAGGCAGCTTCTAAATTAGAATGATCTTTTGCTTTTTTAAAATCTTTAATGGCTTGTTCTAAATACTGTGTTGCATCCAAAACTTGGTCATCATTAAAGTGTTGTACAGCATAGATTTTTAGGATTTCACCAGAAAGTTCTGTATCTCCCATTTCATTAGCTTGTATCAGGGCTTCATCCATAAATGTTTTCCCTTTTTTGGCATTTCCTGATTTAAAATGAATGCATCCCATACGATATAATATTTTTGCTGCTGTACGCAGTAAGCCTTGTGTATGTGCTATATCAAAAGCTTTATTAAGGAATAACAATGCCTCCTCGTAATTTCTCTCATTTTGTAAACACTCTGCAAGCATAGCATAAACACTCGCTAATTGTTTGGGGTTGTTTTGAAATTCAAATAAGGACAATGTATCTTCTATTTCTTTTTTGGCTTTGCCATACTTATATAGATCGTAAAAAAGACTCGCTAAATTAATTTGACTCAATGAGGCTAACTTCAATTCTTTTAGAACATTTGTACACAACCATTGAACTTTGGCGTAATATTGAAGTGATTTTTTATAATCTGCTAAAAATTGGTACACCTTTGCAATACCCATATAAATAAAAGCTAAATCTACTTCATCTTTTGAAAGTGCTAATGCCTTTATTAAAATATCTGCAGCCTTTTTGTATGCTTTTTGAATTAAGTGTAAATGCCCAATAACGGTAAAGATTTTCATCTCTATGGCATCTTTTCCTTCACTCAATAAAGCCAAATTAAAATGTCGTTCTGCTTTTTTATAAAGTTTATTTTCCAACAAGTCAAGTCCCTTTCTCAACTCGTTAAATGCAGGCGTATTTTGTACAGCAACAGATATATTGGATAGAAAAGTATCAATATAAGGCTCTTGAAAAGGCTGAAATTTTTCATACTCAAATCCAAGTAATTTGTTGCTTGAATCTGTTTCTATTGTTATAGGGTTGATACTGCTATTTATGAGTAATAAAATCATTTATTGTTGTGTTGTGTATGTATTTGTATTGTTCATTATTTGATTTACCTCTCCCATGATAATATTCTATTTTTTAAAATATTATCCCTATCTTAAATTTAGAGTGCTTTATAAAGTGATACAAATGCACTAAAAATTTAGCCTTAAGTTTTTAGAGAAATAAAACAGATGGAGGTTTACTAAAGTCAAATTTAGTAAAGGGTTTTTAGTATTTGGAGTGGGGTTTTAGCTAAGTTAAGAAAGAACTTAAAAGTAATGAGATAGCTTGACAACTTTATTACTTATAACAGTCTATTATACGAGGATTTTTAATATTTGTTTAAGACTATTCATAAAAATTTAAATTAGACTCCAAAAGGATGTGACAATCTTGCCTGAAAATGTCGAGGAGACAACCATCAGAGTTTAAAGATAAAATCATTTATATCTTTTAACAATATGTTCTGTCCTTCCTAAAATAGACCTGATGGTAGTGGTATGGCTTTTGGTTTTTGTGGTTTAAGTAGGTTTTGTGGTTTTTGTAGTTCTACCCCCTACTTTGCTTGATGACCAGTAAAAAGCCATAAGAACGGACAGCAGGCCCATGTGTCACGACGAAGCTCTTGACCGTTCTCTCCTAATAAAATTTAAGACAAAACTTTTTTATTATGGCAAACTAATTTCAACATGACCATTCTTTGCTTTATTCAAATACCAACTATCATAATCTGTAAGCTGTACCAGTCCGTCTAAATTGGCATCTGTGGTATAGTAAGTATTCAATATCGCTGGATTGAATTTCCACATATCATAATCCGTTGTTTGGATAATACCATCGTGGTTAAAATCTCCTGCATGCATTGCAAACTTTCCATCAACCATGCTTTTGACTTGATTAAAACCATAAGTAAGTGCGGAATCTGTGGTAAAATCATACGTCATTAATGATGCTTTTGGCAAGTCGGTAGCCGTCATTATATCCAAATGATTTCTGTGGCGGATGACAAAGTAATAAGATTCTCCATCTATCAAATTATCAAACGAAACCAATGATTGACCATCGGCACTTACCACGCTCCCATCTTCTAACAAAATAGCAGCTTTGCGTTCTACAATCACTGTTCCTTTACCTTGACTTTGATTTAAATTAGGTGTTCCAACTCGAGCTTCTACCAATATCCAATCTACCATATTTGGTATCGTGCTAGTTATACTTTCTGTACCTGTATAGTTGTAAGGCGCAAAATTGTAAGACTGTGTCAATGGAATAAGATTCGCATCTCTTAGATAAGTATGCATATTTGCTGTTCCACTCATATAACTTCCTTCCAAAAATACTTTAAAGTCGAGTTCTATCGAAGTTTCGCATCCGTCAGGTATTCCATCATTGTCTGTATCTATTGTATCATCAAAACCTGCACAAACATCGACATCATCACAAACGCCATCGCCATCACTGTCCCCTGTTGGACTATTAGGACAAATATCACAAGCGTCAGGCGTACCATCATTATCGGTATCTATCGCATCATCAAAACCTAAACAAATATCAACATCATCACAAACTCCGTCATTATCTGCATCATTATTGGCATCATTGGGACATGCATCACAAGGATCACCAATACCATCATTGTCGGCATCAGTTTGCAGACTATTTGCCATATTCGGACAGTTATCGTTTATATCACAAAAACCGTCTCCATCGGAATCATTACAGGCGGAAGCACCATCTATAAAAACCATATATTCTTCTACTTCGCCTTGTACAAAATCACCGCAAACATTGACGGTAGTATCATTCCGCATACTAATACGCATCCGAACAGGACCAATACTCGCATTCAAAGGAACATTGATCATCTCATTAATAGCAGAACTTGTCGGAATGTCTTTATTTAAAACCATTTCACTGGCATCAAACTGTCCGTCTTGGTCAAAGTCCATCCACACTTGCCAGTATTCGTCTTGACTCAATCCCCAAAATCCTGGTGTCAAAGACAGTGGATACGATTGTCCCTGTATCAAATTTGTTGAAATATGAGTGAAATCTGCATAGCCATTGTCATTTCCTGAAGTACAGTTAATAGAGTTTAAATCAACCGTTTCTATCCATTCATTGCTACTATTGGTCGCTTGTAGATGACAATAACCAATATTGACAGTATAATCTTCTGCTTCTCCATATTGATAAGCTCCACAAGCAGCAGGTGTTGTATTGTATTGCATAATCACTCGCATACGGGTTACGCCCAATGGTGATCCTGTTGGAATGGTAAATACGCCATTGACAACTGTATTTGAGGCTACAGGTGTTTCAAAAACCAATTCACCTGGATCGGTAAAGTCGCCATTTTGGTTAAAATCTATACCAATACGCCAATGCTCACTATAAGGCGTCGCTGAAAATCCTGGATATAGCTTTATATAATAAAGTCCTTCTTGGTTTAAATCCGTAACAAGATTGGTAAAGTCTGCATAGCCTTCATTGTCTCCAGAGGTATGGTTGATGTCTCCAATGACAATTTGCTGAATCCATTCATCGGGCGTTGTTCCTTGTATGGTACAATAATTTAAAGGCGTTGTTGTGGTAAAGTTATAAGTAGCGGAATTGGCACTTGCGCCACATTCATTAAAGGCTTGTACTCGCCAATAATAAGTAGTATTACCTCCCAATAAAGAAGGCACATAAGAAAAAGTGGTAAGCCCTACGGCTATTTCTACGATATTGGCAAAAGAAGGATCTGTAGCTATCTCTAAAGTATAGTCTGCTGCTCCTGCAACCATCCCCCAACTCATAGAAGGTATTAGACTTTCATCTATACTTCCATTACCTGGTAGATAAAGTGTCGGAGTAGTTAAGGCAGATTCTTTCACTTGCAATTCTATCGCTGCTGCATTCGTTAACGTACCATCTGATCCAGTAATGTTTAAGGTGTACTTCCCAGCACTTACATTTGCAGTTCCTGCGATGGTCATAATCGTTGTTGCAGGTGGAATCACTGTAGAGGGCGAAAAAGAAACAGTCGTACCATTAGGCTCACCACTTGCTGTTAATGTTAAGGTATTATTGTACCCCAATGTTTGTCCTATTTCTACCAAATACTGTACGTTATTGGGTGGACAAACTCCTTGTTGATACGGTACAGGCTTGATATAAAAACCCGATGCCGTTGGAGGTACTATCGAAAAATTCTCGTTAGATATATCAAAAAAGACATTATCATTGCAACTTATTTTCACTCTTGCATCTGTCGTCAATTGATAAGGAATAACCGCTGCATGACTTCCATCATTTGGCACATTATGCGCTAAAACAATGGGATAAGTATAACCGCCATCTAAGGAAAGCAGTATATCGACGTTCTCACAACTTACAGGAGGCATATCTGTATTGGCAACATCCCATAAGATGGTTTGCGTACTATTGGCTTCCCAATTAACCGCAGTTGTAGGGCTTGTTACTAAAAATGGTCCGCTATTACCAGAAACAGTAATATCAGTTTCATCTATCCCAAAACGTCCACCCAAGCCCGTCACACCATTGTCTCTTACTGTCAAACGAAACTTCATATTTCGTCCAACTTCTGATAAAATTTCTCCTGGTGTCTGAGTATTGTTTACAATATCTGAAATTTGTGGAAAGGTTCTTGTCGAATCTGTTGTTGGCAAAAAGCTTCTAAATAAAGGTGCAGAAGCAACTGTTGGATCATCTGGTGGCCCACTAAATCCTAAGTCATACTGTTCCCAACAATAGGTGATGGCATCTCCATCTGGATCACTTCCTGAACCCACTAACGTAAAAGGTGTACTTTTTGGAATCACATATTTATCACCAGCCTCCACAATTGGCTCACCATTACCAATCGAAATTTTTGTGGCACAACCATCGCCTAAACTCGCTGTGGCATAGCCCAAAATACTTTGAATACTTGTTGAGTGAAAATAACCGTCTGTTCCTGTTCCAATATTATGAGGCGCACACAATCCTTGATACGCCATAATGGTCGTTCCACTACCTGGCTCATAAGCCGATCCTGCACTTCGTTGCGCTCCACAAACATTGCTTGAATTAGAATTAAAAGTGTGATTTGCGCCAAACTGATGTCCCATCTCATGACACACATACTCAATATCAAAAGGATCACCCACTGGATCAGGCAAGCCTGTCACCCCCTTCGCTTTAATATTAGGACGACAAGTCGCATAAACAACCGACAAACCACCAAGCCCTGTACCAAAGACATGACCAATATCATAATTAGCATCGCCAATCACAGCATCAATCGTAGTTTGGTTTTCTGTGACCATGCCCATCGTGTTGTAATTAGAATAAGGATCAGTTGTCGCATTCGTATAAATTACATCATCATTGTTACCAACTAAAATTAAACGTATCCCCAATTCTTTTTCATAAATACTATTTACCCTATTAATGGTCGTTACAATTGCCGCCAATGCGTCTGCTTTTGTGCCGCCGTGATAATCTGTATATTCTCCTGTGGTTGCAACTGCTAAACGATACGTTCTCAAAAAACCGTCTATACTTTTATAAGAAGTCTGTTCTTCATTTTGATTTTTCACCCACTTAGGCACATCTTCTACAATAGCCTGACAAGCTGATAAAGCCTCCACTTTTTCTTGTTTACCTTTAAAATCCCTGCTATAATAAACAATATAGTTTTCTACATTCCCTACACTATAAGGATCAATATAAACCGTACCTGTTGGATGGGTAATAATGGCATGAAACCCTTTAGGCGTCCAATCACATCGAAGCGTTGCCGTCGTATTATCCAATCCCTTACCAGAAAAAGTATGAATGTTAGAATACCGCCCCGACAATTCTTCCTCCATAATTGGAGAATTCATCAACGCAAACCGTTCTTGTTTACCGTTAGGCAAGGGCAATACGATTTCCATAGCAGAACCGCTTTTCTCTAAAGGAGCTTGAGACAGCAAATGTACAAAAGCTGCTTCTTGAACTTGCCATGTAGTATATACCTCAGGAACAATAATACGCTCTTGCTGTGATGAAATAGAGGATTCTTTTACCTTATCCCACAAGGAGTTTTGTGCTTGACATAGCACGCCCACTAAGGCAATTAGTAAAAGGACTAAATGCTTCATTAACTAGTGTTGATAGTTTGGTAATTAAAAATCCAGCAATAATTTAATTCAGTAACAGCTCAGGAGGGATGGGTTATATCAAATATTGTTACAATTCAACATTCTTATAACCATTAAAAAAACTTAGTGAGACTCCAAATATAAACAAAAAAAGCCAAGTTTCCCAATTTTGGAAAAAAAACCATTTTGGGAACACCTCATAAACTGTTATCCCGACTTTTATATGCACACATTGTCACATTTACAACATTCAAAACAAATTACATTAGTTGTTATAGTAATGTTTCTATAAGGAGAGAACGGTAGGCTGCTTCGTCGTCACGCATGCTCCCGCTGTGCCATCGGGTCTAGCTTAAAAGGACAGACCCTCTGTTTGTAGTTTTTGTTGTTTAAGTAGTTTGTGTGGTTTTTGTAGTTGTTACTCTACATCGTTTTTAGAAGTGGTACATATCAACTTAATCGCAAAGAGTTATAAAAAACCACCTTGCGAACCTTGCGGTTAGTTAAGATATATACCGTTTTCTCAAACCATATCATTTGAGTGCAAACAAGACTAAAACGACTAAGGAATAGGTACGAAATAAACTCGCAATTTAGTCGTCACAGATATGACATTTCTTTGAGAAATGTCATATCTAATCTAAGAACTTATTTCGTACACGTTCCTAAAACAACTAAAATGACTTAAACAACTAAAACAAACCAAACTAAAGAAAATATTACCTACCTTTGCAGGCTTAAAAATCAGTTTAACTGGCAATTGTGACTTTCATATAATTATCATTCCCAAATAGGAATTTAAATTTACCAAATTAAAAATATGGAAGTTTTATTGTCCAGTCCAAAAAAGAAGAGTATAAGTATGGCATATTCGATCAATCATCTTAGAGAATTAGAATCTGAAGGCATCTATGTTATTCGAGAAGTTGCTGCACAATTTGAAAACCCTGCCCTCTTATTTTCAGGAGGTAAGGATTCTATTGTAATGACACACCTTGCGAAAAAAGCATTTTTTCCAGGAAAAATTCCTTTCCCATTAGTACACATAGATACAGGACATAATTTTCACGAAACCATTGATTTTAGAGACAAATTAGTAGAAAAGTTAGGAGCAAAACTCATTGTTGGCTCTGTACAAGAAGCTATAGATCAAGGCAAAATTGTAGAAGAAACGGGATACAATGCCCTTAGAAACGGGCTACAAACCTCTGTTCTTCTTGAAACCATTGAATCTAATAAATTTGATGCTTGTTTAGGAGGCGCACGTCGAGATGAAGAAAAAGCAAGAGCCAAAGAAAGATTTTTCTCTCATAGAGATGAATTTGGGCAATGGGATCCTAAAAACCAAAGACCTGAATTGTGGAATCTATTCAATGGACACAAAAATGTAGGCGAAAACTTCCGAATCTTTCCTTTAAGTAATTGGACAGAACTTGACATCTGGCAGTACATTGCTATCGAAGAAATTGAAATTCCAAATCTTTACTTCTCCCATGAAAGAGAATGTATCATCAGAGACGGTGTTATTCTTGGAAATACCGAGTTTATGCAATTGCGCCCTGAAGAAAAAACAGAAATGATGACCGTTCGTTTCCGTACTTTAGGAGATGCAACTTGTACAGGCGCAGTAACTTCGGAGGCTTCTTCTATTGAAGATATTGTCAAAGAAATCGCTGCTACTCGAATGACCGAAAGAGGTGGTAGAGCAGATGACAGACGTTCTGAAACATCAATGGAAGATCGTAAGAAAAAAGGATATTTTTAGAGACAACTACTCGTTACGGGTCGCTTATTAGAAACCACTCGTTACTGGTATCCTTTTACTTACTTTGTCACACAATTACAAAAAATTAAAAAATGGATTTTAATCAAGAAGATTATTTAAATATGGAGCTGCTCCGTTTTACAACAGCGGGCAGTGTTGATGATGGAAAAAGCACACTGATTGGTCGATTACTATACGATAGTAAGTCTATCTTTGAAGATACCTATGAGGCTGTCAGAAAATCTAGTGAGCGTCGAGGAGATGAAACCATCAATTTAGCTTTAGTTACTGATGGGTTGAAAGCGGAAAGAGAGCAAGGTATTACGATTGATGTTGCCTATCGCTATTTTTCTACACCCAAAAGAAAATTTATTATTGCCGATACACCTGGACACATCCAGTACACTCGAAATATGGTAACAGGGGCTTCTACTGCCAATCTTGCCCTTATTATGATTGATGCCCGTAATGGTATTGTAGAGCAAACCAAACGCCATTCGTTGATTGCTACTTTATTGGGAATTCCACATATTGTGATTTGTATCAATAAAATGGATCTTGTAGATTATAAGGAAGAAGCTTACGAGAAAATTCGCAAAGATTATAAAGCTTTTGCTTCTAAATTGAATATCAAAGACATTCGCTTTATTCCAATGAGTGCTTTAGATGGCGATAACATTGTCAATCGTTCTACCAATATGGATTGGTACAATGGTCCTACCCTACTCTTTTTATTAGAGCACATCTATATTGCCAGCGATCACAACCACAGAGATGCCCGTTTTCCAGTACAAAATGTAATTCGTCCACACTCTAAAGATCATCACGATTATAGAGGATATGGTGGTAGAGTATCTGGTGGCGTATTTCGTGTAGGAGATAAAGTTGTTGCAATGCCTTCCGGCTTTTCATCTACCATCAAATCTATACAAATGGGAGAAGAGTCTTTACAGGAAGCTTTTGCCCCTATGTCTGTAGCGATTACACTTGAAGATCAGATAGATATTAGCAGAGGGGATATGTTGGTGAAACAAGATAATGTTCCCGACCAAGGACAAGATATTGAAGCATTGGTCTGTTGGATGAATGACAAACCACTGCAACCTAATGGTAAATATAGCCTATTGCATTCTACTCGTTCTGCCAGATGTATTGTTAAAGATGTTAAATACAAGATGAATATCAATACATTGAGTAGAAATACGGATGATAAGACAATCGGCTTAAACGATATTGGGCGCATTAGCTTACGTACAACAACGCCGCTTTTTTATGATTCTTATAGAAGAAATAGAAATACAGGAAGTCTTATTTTAATTGATGAAACCACTAATGTTACGGTGGGAGCTTGTATGATTTTGGGAGAATCCTAAGAAATTTAACATATTATATACGTTAGAAAGGTAAAATAACAACAAAATGTTATTTTACCTTTTTTTTTGACATTTTAATAACAGAATAAAAGGCAACCTATTTGTATTTTTATACGTGACTACTTTGAAAGATTATTTCTTAACCCTTTATTGAGGTACAAAATGGTGAATAATAGCCCCGATAGTAGTGGTATGGCTATTTGGTTCTTGTGGTTGGTGTCGTTTTTGTGGTTTATATCGTTGTTTCTTGGTATTTTGGGTGAATGTGAAGATAGCCATAAGAATGAATAGCGGGCCTTGAGTCACTACGAAGCAACAAACCATGCGCTCCAAAAAGAAAAAAATAATGAAAGAAGCTGTATATTCTTTTGACTAATCAAGAATAGTTGTATCTATACTATTAAATTTTGATTGATAATTCTTAAATTGCAAAGAATTTGCTAGCGACATTAAAAATAAGTTAAAATATCCCATAAAATTATAATTTATTCATAAAAAAATATTCAATATGAAAAAAAGTTTACTTTTCATTTTTTTAGTTGTCTTATCCATGAGTTTAAATGCTCAATCTTCTGTGACAGAGGCAAACCACATGAAGAGTGGTGTAGATGCTAAAAAAGCAGCTTTAGAATTAGAAGCTTATATTGACGCAAAAGACAGTGGACAGCAGTTTGTTGTACCTTTTTCGCCTCAATTTAGTGCTTCTGTTCTTTCAGAAAATACAGTTGCGATAGGTTCATCTGGTAATCTCTACACAATTTTGAGAGGAACATCGAATATGGTTGATGCTGATGAGTCTTTGAATACTGTCGTTTTCCTACACCGTAATAACCCGTTCCAATTTGGAGAATCTACTTCTCAATACAGATATGATATATCTACTGATGGTGGTAATACTTTTGAATCAGACCTTGGTCCTTTAAGTACAATTGCTACTGGTACTAATGTAACAAATGGACAAGCACGTTACCCACAGGTAGCTATTCAAGACAATGGAACTGTCGAAAACTCTTTCTTAACTTACTGGGGTGCAACCCACGATGGAACTAGCTCAAATGTTTGGGATGGTACTACATGGGGGGTTGCTGGATTAAACAACGATCCTGCTACTTTCACAACAGGTGCAACCGTATGGAACAATGGAGATGTCTTGATTCCAAATGCCTTAGTAAAAGGTTTGGATGGTGAGTTTTGGGCAAATGACATCGAAAACTTCGGTGCTAACGTTGATGGTGTTTTGATCTTATATAAAGGTGTAATGGATGCTAGTGATCCTACAGGGATTAGCTGGGAAATCTACCAAACCTTTGATCAGATGTATGAAACAACAACTGACGATGCTGGTGCTGAGTTTAGTGTTAATACAACGGTAACAATGGGCTTTAGTCCTGACGGAATGCAAGGATATATGATGGCTCTTGCAGATGGTATTTTACCAGGTTATGCACCTGCTGTTTATGCTCCTTACGTATGGACAACAAATGATGGTGGTGTAACTTGGGATGGTCCAAGCACTGTTGATATTCGTAACTTTGAAGGATTTGTTCAAGAATTTGGAACTTTAACATTTGCAGATGGTACTGTTGTTGAAACAGACCCTTGTTTCTCTTTCTACCAACCAGATATGGTTGTAGATGCTAATGGAGATGCACACATGACTTGTTTATTAAACTCTCAGTTTATAGATCAAGGAACAAATGAGCCTCAAGCCTACTCTATATATGGTGGCGGTGGTGTCAATGAGCTTGTTGATGTTGTTTATTCTGCTTCTAATGATACTTGGATGGTACATCGTTTTGGCGATGGCTTGGATGCGACAATCTTAGTTCCTTCTGATACAGTTGTTTGGGATGATGCTAGTGCAGCATTCGCAAATACAGCAAGAGTACAAGCATCAAGAAATGAAGATGGTTCTAAAGTATTCTTTACTTGGTTGGACTCTGAACCTCTTCAATCTGCAGGTGACTTCGTTGCTTGGAGAGATATGAAAGGTGTTGGTTTAGATGTTACTACTGGTCTGTCAAGTCCTGTTTACAATTTCACTGCAGAAAGTGGTGACTGTGCTGGAAAAGCATTTTACTCTACAGTAGCTCCTCACGTTTTAGTTGATGGAGATACTTATAAAATTCCTGCGGTCTTTACAGAAGCAGATGTTACAGCAGCAGGTTCTGACTTAGGAGAAACATTCTTCCACTACTTCCAGGGAGCAACTATTGGTGCAGCAGACTTTACAGTACCTACAACGATTTCTACTTATGCTGACAATCCTCCTTTAATTACAGAATTAACACAGTCAGGTGTTGGTATTACAAGAGATTTTACGGTAGAAGGTCTTGATCCTGAATTTACATATGCAGTTACTTGGGATTTTGGTGATGGTAGTCCGAGTGCTACAGGTACAACAGTTTCTCATGATTTTCCAAATGGAGATGCAGTATATAGTGTAGAAGCTTGTGCTGAAAACTATGATGGTATTAGTTGTGCTCTAGCTCCAGTAATTATTGGAACTGTTGAAGATAATGTTGCTCCTGAAATTGTTTTAACTGATGGAGAAACATTGACAGTAGAAGGTGGACTTGAAGAAACATATCAAGTACCTGGTTATTCTGCAACAGATCAAATTGGTGAATTTGGTACTTTTGATGTAACAGATGAGGTTATTGTATCAGGTAACTATGATCCAACTATGCTTGATGACTATACAATCACCTATACAGTAACAGATGCTGGTGACAACATAACAACTGTTACACAAACAGTTACTGTTGTAGATACAGAGGCACCAAGTTTTGAAGCTGCAGTTAGTACTGACAGAGAGCTTTGTGTAGGTGATGAGTTGCCTGATGTCAGTTTCTTATTTACAATAACAGATGCATTCATTCCTTTTGATACAGAAGATTTTACAGAGTTTGTAAACTTTGATGCTGAAGACATGAGCGAACCAGATGTGTACGAAATAGATTACACAGCGGTTGATCCTAATGGAAATGAAAGTAATCTAATTACAGTAACATACACTGTTTGTGCATGTGATGCTGAGGGAGAATGTGTCGATACAGGCATCGAAGACCTAAAATTATCAAATTCAATTGCTTTAGTACCTAACCCTACTTCTGGTATCGTTAATATGACTGTTGGCGATGTAAATGGTCAATTCACTGTTGAAGTTTATGACGTTCAAGGAAAAGAATTCTTGATGGCGACAAACTACAGCAATAGCAATGTAACTTTAAACTTAACAGACGCTCCAAGTGGTGTTTACTTTGTAAAAGTAGAAACGACTGACGCTGTTGCCGTTAAAAGAATCATTGTTGAGTAGATTCAATATGACTTAGCATACGCTAAAAAATACCTAAGCCCTCTTGTTTTTAACAAGGGGGCTTTTTTTATATCCATCCATGCAACCTTAAATCACGTTTTTTTCAAACCACTTCGCTCTCAAATGTGAGAAGCAAGAGTAGAGATTTTGTCACCATAAAAATCAAAAACTACAGCACCAAGAACCAAGCACTCACAAAAGATAACCAACCATCAAATCAGCCACTCGACCCGACGCACCTGCTCCACCCAAAACGTCCGCCAATTCCCGATACCCTTCCAACAAAGTCGCTCGATAATTTTCCTCCTCCAAAAGCAATGCCAATTCATTTTTCAAGGTTTCCTCATGCAAATCATCCTGAATCAACTCCTTCACCAATCCCCTATCCAAAATCAAATTCACCAACGAAATATACTTCACCTTCACCAAGCGTTTTCCCAACTGATACGACAGCGCATTTCCCTTATAACAAACCACCTGTGGCACCTTGTACAAAGCCGTTTCCAGTGTAGCCGTTCCCGATGTTACCAAAGCCGCCTTTGCATGGCGCAACAGCCCATACGTCTGGTTTTTGACCATCTTCACAGCCGAATCCCCAATAAATTCTTGATAGAACACTTCCTCCATCGCAGAAGCCCCAGCAATCACAAATTGATGCGTCGGAAAATGTGCAATCATCTCCAACATAATCGGTAGCATCCGCTTAATTTCCTGCTGTCGACTTCCAGGCAAAAGTGCCACAATCGGCTTATCCTCCAATCCGTTTTGCGTATAAAAGTCCGTCGTTTCTACCGCCTTATCCGCCTCCACCGCATCCAACAAAGGATGTCCCACAAAATCCACTTCTACGTCCCATTTTTGATAAAAATCCCTTTCAAAAGGCAGAATCACAAACATCCGATCCACCATTTTTTTAATTTTATGCACCCTTCCCGTATTCCACGCCCATATTTGTGGCGAGATATAATAAAACACTCGCAGCCCTTGTTTTTTCGCAAAATCCGCAATCCGCAGATTAAAACCAGGATAGTCTATCAAAATCAGCACATCAGGCGCATACGCCACCAAATCCTCCTTACATGCCCGAATAAATTGAAGAATCGTCCGCAAATTTTTCACGACCTCCACAAATCCCATAAAAGCTGTATTGCGATAATGCTCCACCAAAGGTGTTCCAGCCGCTTCCTGAATCAACTCACCGCCCCAACACCGAAACTCCGCCTCCTGATCCCGTTTCTTCAACGCCCGAATCAAATTCGCCCCGTGCAAATCCCCCGAAGCTTCCCCCGCAATGACATAATACTTCATAGTTAAATTCTAAGCTCAAATACCTAAATTCTAAATCTTTCTCTTTTTACTATTAAAAAAATAAGGAGAGAACGGTTTATCTTTCATCGCCACGGAAAGGCCCGCTATCCGCTACTATAGCAAAGGAATCTATAAAGGACAGAACCAAACGAGAACTGTACGGACAAGGCATGCCTTGTCCCAACCAACTTAAACCAGTAAGCTATAACGCTACTATCGGGTCTATTTTGGATGGACAGGACTTCTATTTACAAGGTAGCATTATGATTTTTTTTAGATACGGTTGGTATAAAACTAATTTTTGATAGTGTGAGAGACTGTGCAAAATAGCCCTGATAGTAATGGTATCGTTTTTTGAATGGCAAGTATAAGCATGGCAAAACGATAAGAATGGATAGCAGGACTAAACGTAACGACGAAGCTCCTGACCTTTCGCTCCTATAAAAACAAAAATTTCTTTCACAAAATTTATCCCAACAACTGATCTTTAAAATAAAAAATCACGCCAAAAACCAAAAGCATGGTAACGAGCATTGTTCCCTTTGAAGCGTTGTCCCGATGTTGTCGATGAAAAATCTGAATCGGCAAAACATTGGCTAAGACTGCCAACATACAAACAAATTTGAAGGATAGACCACTGGCAAAAATGCCTGTTTTTATCAAAAGACTATTCAAGCCTGTAATCAGAAAATAACCTAAAAAGGGAACAACAGCCCCCATCAATGCCCCATTCAATAACGTATCTTTATCGTCCCGACGATTTGAATTTTGATTATCCATGATTATTCCATTTTTGATTTAATAACTCCATTTCTTGATGGGCTGTAAAGTCCAATAAAACGGGAACAACGGAAACATAATGGTGTTCCAATGCATACAAATCGGTATCTTCTCCTATGTCGTTGTTTTCTAAATTGCCTGTAAGCCAATAGTAGCTCCGTCCATAAGGATCAGCTCGTTCATCAAATTCTTGTGTCCATTGTGCCACCGCTTGCCGACAAATCCGAATGCCTTTGACTTTATCAACTGGCACAAAAGGGACATTCACATTGAGCAAAGAGGAATTGCCAAAACCCTTGGTCATGGCTGTTTCAATAATTTCTTCGACGTATTTTGCACAAGTAGTTAAATCTCCCTGATGGTCATAATCTTGATTGGAAAAACCAATAGATGGTACGCCTGCCAATGCTGCTTCCATCGCTGCGCCCATTGTGCCAGAATACACGACATTCACGGAGGCATTGGAACCGTGATTGATTCCAGAAAAACAAAAGTCAGGCTTTTTCTCCAATACTTTGTCCATTCCCAACTTTACACAATCTGCGGGTGTTCCTGTACAAGCATAGGCTTCTTTGACTCCCTCAAACATACTATGTTTGGGTTTCAAACGCAATGGTTCGCCTATCGTAACGGAGTGTCCTTTAGCGGATTGTGCAGAGTCGGGTGCAACAACGACCACATCACCAAATTTCTGTGCAATCTCTATCAACAAGCGTATACCTGTGGAATAAATACTATCATCGTTCGTAATTAATATTGTGGGTCTCATTTTTGGGTTTTTGTAGTTT
>Ga0209186_1000323_pt1 | contig 39652 bp, 25 predicted proteins | sample SidtaG_FD_187426 | JGI IMG/M metagenome (GOLD analysis project Ga0209186, IMG submission 187426) | Marine algal microbial communities from Sidmouth, United Kingdom - Sidmouth_Male2 metaG (SPAdes) (version 2) | ecosystem: Host-associated > Algae > Red algae > Unclassified | place: Sidmouth...
ACCATCTCGACGCTTTCAAGACAGCGGCACGCTATCAGCTCATTCACGCCGTCCTGTTGATCGCCATCGCCCACCTGCCAGCCACGCGTCCGGTCAGAATCGCCTGCGGATTGTTCGCCGCCGGCATTCCCCTATTCGCCGGATCGCTCTATTTGCTCACGCTCACCAGTGCCTCCTGGGCCGGACCGATCACGCCGCTCGGCGGCCTCCTCCTGATGCTCGGCTGGGGCGCGCTGATCGTGCATTTCGCCACTAGCGCCGGACGGACCGATCCCGTATAATGAGGTTCCTATGAAATCGTCCGAACGCCACGTCACCGAATTCATCCGCACCGTCGGGCGCTACCGCGTTCTGCACCGCGCGCTCTGGCTCTGCGTCGGCTGGCTATTCCTGTGGGGCGCGGCGGTCCTCATTATGCGCTACGGCTTTCAGCTGCCGCAGAACCCGATGTGGTTCGGTCTGCTTGGCCTGCCGGTCTGCGCCGCCATCGCATGGTTCGTCGAGTGGCCGCGTCGACCCACGCCGGACTCCGCCCGCGCCTACATCGACCAGCGCAACGACTGTGGCGGCCTGTTCATGGCCGAACTCGACGCTTGGCGCCACCGCCTCCCCGAACGCATCACCACCCCCGAGCTGCGCTGGCACAAACGCGGCCCCCTTGCAGCCCTGGTCGTCGCGGCGCTGTTCGCCGGCGCCGCCATCCTGCTACCACAGTCCCTAGTCACCCCACTATTTGCGCAACAACAGTTGGAGATCGACGACCAAGTCGACGACCTGCTCGAACACATCGCCGAACTCGAAGAGCTCGACTCGCTCAGCCAAGCGGAAGCCGATGAACTGAAAGAACAGCTCGACCAGCTACGCGAAGACGCCGACGGCACCGACCCCGTCTCTACCTGGTCCGCGCTCGACCAACTCGAGGACCTGCTCGAAGAAGAGAGCGCCCAAGCCGCGACCAACATGACCGCCCAACTCAGCAAGGAAGGTGCCAGCGCCGAGAAAATCGAAGCGCTCGCCGAGGCGCTCGAAAACCTCCAAGAGCGCGAGCTCGATAATGAGTCCCTCAGCGAGGCCATGAAAGACCTGCAAGAACTGATGAAAGACAAGCAAGTCGAAGACATGATCTCCAAATTGACCGACGACGAGGACATGAAAGAAGCGCTCGAAAAACTCGCCGAAGGCCTCGATCAGGAAGACCTCAAAGATCTCGCCGAAAGCATCGGCAACAATCCCGAGATGATGGAACAGCTGAAAAAACTCGCCGAGGGTGTCGATCCCGAAGAGCTCAAAGAACTGGCCGAACAAATGAAGAAAAACGCCGAGGGCATGAAGGAACAGCTCAAGCAAATGGCGCAAAACGGCATGATCGATCCGCAAATGCTCGAAGAAGGATTACAAGAAGGCGCCGACGGACAAGACGGCCAAGGCAAGGGCGAAGGCGGCGAGAACGGTGATGGAGAAGGCGGCGGCAATGGCGGCTCGTTCGGCGACTTTCTCGACCAAGAACTCGCCGACCGCGATCCCGAAGCCACCGAGATGCGCGAGGGTGACGGCATGCAGCCCGGCGGAGGCAACGGCGGCATCCAACGCGGCCCTGGTCACGCGCCGCTCAATTTTCTCAACAACACCACCAAAGACGGTGCTGCGTTCAAACCGCAGGTACTGTCCCCCGCCGCCATCCGTTCGTTAAAGGAAAGCAAACTAATGGGCATCTCCCAAGCCGCCCCCGGCGTGACCGAAGGCACCGCCGGCGCGTCCGGCGGACTCGACGGCTCCGCCGCTGGAGCGGGTTCGGCGAACACCCACCGCATTTTCCCACAACACCGCAACGCCGTCGAAAATTACTTCGACCGGTAGAGCACGGAAAGTAGCGCACGTGAAGTAGCGCACTCTAATGGTAGCGCACTCTAAAGTAGCGAACATCCTATCTGCCGAACGCCTTCCACCAGCCGTCGACGCTCGCCTTATCGGCGGTGCCGTTGCTGAGCACAATGCGATAGCGCATGGTCGAGACCGCGCCGGGTTTAATGTCGAAGTCGTGTTCCTGCGCTGGCACCCAGTTGTAGAAGATCGCGCCATTGTGGGAGGACTCCGGCCAGATGCGTTGGCGCTGCGGGGCATCATGATTTTCGGGGTGGCACAAGAGGCTGATGCTGACTCGGCCCTGATCGGTCGGGCCGGAAAAGCTGCACCACTTGGCGCGCGTGGCGTGGCCGTCCTTGCGCGTCTTGCCCTCCGAGGTGAGCAGGCTGCTGTTGTCTTTGTCCCAGTGGTGCGGGGCGCGGTAGGCCAGCGGACCACCGTAGCGGTAGGCGGGCAGTTCGAGCGCGGCGTCGCTGACGTTTTTCTGCGCCGTCGTATGGTCGATCAAGAACACCTTGCCGTCCGGCCCCAAACGCACATCGATCGAAAAGCCTTCCTCAAGAATGACTTCATCGGGCAAGATGACATGTTCTTGAACGACCGTGAATCCCACGCTCTTTTTCTCATCGCGAATCTCCTCGGTGCGCGCGTAACGAACCGTGCCCTCACTCTTTTTCAGGTTCCAAAAATCGATGGCGCGGCCCTTGTGTTTGGTTTTTACCCAGGCGTGCCAGAGCCCCAGATGATGGGCGTGATCTTTCGGATGAATGCCGGTGACCACCCCGCCGTTCGGCGCGCGCAGCGGATGGATGAAGCCCGAACGCTTATATAAAGGACTGACCCCGGCGGGCGGTTCGACCATTGCCTTGTGATAGGTAAGCACCTCAGTTTCGCCGTTCGAGATGACAATGGTCTTGTCCGATTCGACAATCTTGAGCTGGGCGGCGGCGAGTCCGGGGAGAACGAAGGCAAGCAGGAGCGCAGCAATAAAGAGATGATTCATCACGACAACAGTAGGGGCTTGGTCCGCGCGGGCAAGATTTCCCGCACCGCGGATTCGGAGGTGTACGAGATCAAACCCGACGCGGTCTCGACCAAGCGCTACCGTATTGTGCGCAGCAACGGTACCGCCGACAAGACGAGCGTCGACGGGTGGTGGAAGGCGTTCGGCAAGTAGGATGTGCGCTTGGTAGCGCCGTCTTCTAGGCGGTGTCGGTACGCGGGGTTCTACCCCGCAGTCATGACGCACATTGAACTGCGGGCTAGAAGCCCGCGTACCGACACCCGCTGGAAGCGTGCGCTACCTTTAGAGTGCGCGAGTTTACGTAGCGCTACTTTACGTGCGGTATCGGTCGAAGTAATTTTCGACAGCGTTGCGGTGTTGCGGGAAATTCGGAGGTGTAGGGTTTGACCGACCGAGTTCGAACCATTTACATGCGCACCATGACCCGAACGCTGATCCCGCACCTGCTGTTCCTGCCTTTCTTTTTCGCGGTGGCATCCATTGCCCAACCGACCGCGGAAACCATCGGCGAACACACCGTGCACCGGCTCGAACTCGACAACGGCTTGCGCGTCCTCGCCCTGAACGGCAGCAACGACACCGCCGATGTCTACCTCGCCATCGGCACCGGCAAGCGCCACGAGTCGCGCCAGAACGCCGGCATCGCCCATTTGGTCGAACATGCGCTGTTCACCGGCACGCCAACCACCGGCCCACAGCAATTCGAGAAAACCGTCGTCGACTGGGGTGGCAAAGCCAACGCCTACGCGCGCGACGACTACACGCTCTACTACGATGTCGACATCCCCGCCGAACGCCTCCCCGAGCTGCTCGCCATGGAGGCCGACCGGATGCAAAACCTGTCGTTCGAGCCAGCGGCCTTCGCGTTCGAACAGGAGCGGCTGCGCAAAGAGGAGGCCGGCACCTTCACCTTTCAAATGGAACTCGGCGCGATCACCGACGCACTCGCCTACCCCAATCACTCCTACGGTTCGGGTTTGCTGACCAACCGGCACACCCGCGCACCCTGGCTGCCGCTCGACTCGGCCCGGCAATTTTACCAAAAACAATACCGCGCCGACAACATCGCCGTGGTCATCGTCTCGCCGAACCACAAACAAGCGCTTGCCGCTGCCAGCAAAGCCTTCGGCGCCCTACCCGCTGCGGCTGAACGCACAACCAACCCCGCCAAACTCAGGTTGCCGCGCCTGCGCGTGGCTTCGTCGCACACCCTCGAACGCCCGGTCACCGATGCGGTTCATCTCACCGTCCACCGCTTGCCGCCGCTGAACCCTGACACCACCCCCGAACTCGTACCGCAACTTGACCTGCTCGGACTCTTGCTCGAACGCTACGCCGCCTCGGCCGTAGATAAAAATGTCCCGCCCCTGCGCATCGCCATGAACACCCGTCTCGATGGCGGGATACTCGTCGTCAAATCCGCCGCCGCGCCCGACGACGCGACACTGCAAGCCTTAGCCAATCTGCCGATTTCCACCAACGAACTCGCTGCAACCAAAGCCTTAGTGCGTGACACCATCGCCGAACTGCCGTTGCACTCACGCCCCTACTTCAGCCTCGGCGCCGAGCTGGCCGCGTCCGAAGTGATGGGCCTCGGTGCCCTTCCCGGACGCTACGCCGAACTCATCGACGCGATCACCGCCGAACAGCTGCGCGCCCTCGCCGCCCGCGTTCTCGATCCGGCCACGCGCGTGCGCATCCACATCCGCCCCGACGGCACACGCGAGGCCGAAGCGCTGCCCAAAAAGCCTGCCGACCTTGCCGACTACGCCGACCGCGCCCAAGCCGAGGGCCGACTCGACGACGCGATCCGCGCCTACACCAAGCTGTTCGGCATGACCAAGTCGCACATGTACAAAGTGATTTACCTGACCACCCGCGGACAGCTGCACGTCGAGAACAAAGACTATCCCGCCGGCATCGCGGACTTCAAACAAGCGCTCGCCCTGTCCGACTATCCCGCCATCAAACCGCTGCTCGCCGACGCGGAGGACCGGCTGGCCAAGCAGATGGCGCGCGGTGAACGCGGCGAGGCCGCGAGTGATCCGTCATCCGTGATCACTAATCAGGAGTCCGAGGCCGTTGGGCCACAACGTGAACGGGATATGGCGGCGGAGAAAGAACTCGCCGATCAGCGCGCGGAATTGGAGCGCCTGATTCCGGAAATTTCAAAGCAGATCGAGGATTGGCGCGGACTGAAGTTCACGCAACCGGTGACCGTAACCTTCACCAACGTGACCGAGTCCGAGGACTTGGCCGGGTTCTATGACAGCGAAACGAAACAGCTAGTAGTCAAGGTGCACCGCGGACGGCCACGCTTCAGCCGCGGCGTGCTGCTTCACGAACTCGTGCACGCGCTCCAAGACCAACACTTCGATTTGCTCGGGCAGCACAAGGCGGCCGAGAAACACGGCGTCGATGCGCAACGGGCGCTGAGTTGTTTGATCGAAGGCGTCGCCATTCTCGCGGTGGCCGACCTGATGAAATACGACTTCGCCGCGCACAGCGATCTGGGCAAGGCGAAGGGCGAAATCGATGACGCCCGCTTCGACAAACTCTACACCTACGGCCAGGGTTATAGCTTTGTGAAACATCTAATGGGTCCGGAGAATGACTGGGACAAAATTGCCGCTGCGTGGAAGAATCCGCCGCGGCGAACCCTCGAGATTCTCGACCCCGACCGCTATCTCGAACCGCCGCGCGGCGACGGCTCCGTCGGCGCGTATGATCTCGTTCGCTTGCTCGCCGACAAAGAAGACACGCGCGGCAAGGCCTTGAACGCGGCCCGCCTGCTGGAGTTCGCCGAACACGACAAGACGGCAGAAGACAAGGTAGTGTTCACCTTTGAGGGACCGGACGAAGCGGCGGCGGTGCAGCGCTTGTTGCCGGACGCGGTCGTGTCGGGTTCGACGCTGGTAAAGTAGTCTTTTGGCGTATGGCAAACTCTTGCCATCGTATGGCAAACTCTTGCCATCGTATGGCGAACTCTTGCCATCGTATGGCGAACTCTTGCCACCTTGTGGCGAACTCTTGCCATCTTAAGGCAGACTCTTGCCATCTTAAGGCAGACTCTTGCCACACCGCTAGTACTCCGTTTATGTTATATTTCTGGATGGAATGTCCTACGGAACGGCCACCACGGGGGTAAAACCGGGTGGTGGCGTGCATTCGAGCCGCAGCAAAACTGGGTTGATCATCGCTCCACCGGGACAAGCCCATGTGGTGGCGTTCGTGGTGTTCGGCGGATGATGGCCGACCGTGGCGCCGACAAACTCCAGGGGCATTTCCACGTCATCTTGGCATTAATATATACAGTTTACTGCCCGCGTATTCGACAGCCTTGGAAGGCTGCCGTTACGATACGGCCAAGGATGGCCGTACTACTTACTTGGAACCGCACGCGGTTGTTTGAAACCATCGGATGTCGCCGGGATAACGTCGTACCGACTTCAAGGCGGTAGCGCAACGACAGTCCTTCCAGGCTGTCGATCTCTCTACTGAAAATTTCTATCGAATGACGTCCATTTCCCGGTTTTAACCAGCGCACAGCCCTGTGGTCCGCGTAGCGGCGCTACGATTCCGAACGATATTCCGCCGGTGGCTCGTACGGGTTCGAACTCGGCTCGGCTTGCTGCCAGCGACCGGTGGCTTGGGCTTCGCGTTCGGCCTTGGTGAGCGCGGGGATCAGGCCTTCGTCGAGGCAGTCGTAGCCAGTGGCGGCGGCTTGGATGGCGGCCATCATCACGCCTTTTTGTTTGCCGCCGATCTGGGCGGTTTCGAGGCGGACGTTGCAGATGGCGTTGAAGCCGCGCGCTTGGGCTTCCTCGGCGAGTTGCACCATGACTTCACGTCGGGCGCGTTCGAGAATGGTTTGAAAGCTGCGCATCTCGCCGCCGAAAATTTTGCGGATGCCGGCAAAGAAGGTTTTCAGGTAGTCCGAACTGATCACGCACTCGGCGGTGAGCAGCTCGGGTTCTTTGCCGTTCACGTCGACCAGCGGAAAGGATTTCAGCTGGGTCATCATCACGGCTTCGCGCAGGCGTTGCTCGCGTTCGTCGAGCGAGGCGTTGTGACGGCGCTCAGCGAGGCCCCCAAAGGTGAACCCGATCGCCAAGAGGATGACGGTGATGATTATCGCGGTCATATTGGTAAATCTAGGAGGCGGAACCGAGGATAACCGCAGTTCCGTACGCGTAAAGCTCGGACGCGCCGGCGGTGATCGCGCTGGTCGAGAAGCGGACGTTGACGATGGCGTTCGCGCCCAGCTCCTCCGCGGCAGCGACCATCCGGCTGACTGCTTCGCGGCGTGACTCGGTGAGCAACTCGGTGTAGCCCTTGAGCTCGCCGCCGACGATATTTTTGAAACTGGCGGCGATATCGCGTCCGGCGTGTTTGGCGCGGACGGTGTTGCCTTGCACGATGCCTTTTACTTCAACGATTTCGTATCCGGCGACAAATTCGGTATTCACTACTATCATGGTCTCGGCCTGCCATATTTTGCGGGGCTTGCAAAGCGTGCGGCGAAATTGTCCCAGCGCCTTTCAAACGCCCGGTTGGGAAGCACCGAACACCGCCAAACGGATACGGTCATTCTCCGTTCTTGAGCCCTAGCCTTGCACAGGGACGCATGGGCCATGACTTCGAGGGTCCGCCCCTTTTTTGCCCTCCTCGGTAACCTGTCGCTGTTCGCCGCGCCCCAACGAAACATGGTGTTCGTGCTCTCGGACAACCAACGTTATTACGAGATGGATTGCCTCGGTCACGAATTGCCAGCCCGAACCTGCAAAAACGCACTATGTAGCCGGAGAATGCCATACCCGATCTCTTCCCCAGACTCTGCCAAGGCTCGGTGAACCGGGGCGAGTTTTTCATCGCCGTGTTCGGCGATGGCCGCGTCGATCCGCCGCTCCTGCCCCTCGGTGTAGAATTGGCGCGGGGAGACGTTTAAGATGCCGAGGGCGATCGCGGCGGCGATGTGGCTGAGAATGGTGCTATCGGCCAAGTCGCGTTCGGCGGCGATCTCGGGGATGGATTTGCCGGCCTCAAAGCGGACGAGGGTGAGCCGAGCGCTGTCGTTGAGCGCAGGGTTTTTCATCTGGCGTGGCGGCTGCACCGAAGCCGTGAAAGTTTGGCGCTCATTGGTGCTGAGCCAGAGGGCAACGGCGGCCATGAAGTCGGCACCGAAATCGAGCAGCTTCTGTTGGCCGACTCCAGATACGCGGAGCATGTCGGCTTCGGTGACCGGATATTGTCGGGCCATGTAGCGCAGGCTGCGGTCGCCGAACACAACATAGGGCGGCACGCCGCGTTCGTCGGCGATCCGCTTGCGCACGCCGCGCAACATCTCAAACAGACCCTCGTCGCAGTCCACCGAACCAGCGCGCGCGACCGCAGCGGCGCTTTGTTGCTCGGTCGACCGGTTGAGTTCGACGGTCTCGCGGCAGGTAAGAAAGCGCAAACCCTTGTCGGTGATCGAGAGCGTCTTGTAGGTGTCCTTACTCGCGGCAGCATAGCCGAGCTTGGTCAGCTGTCGGCCGATCTCGACCCAGGCGGTGCGGGCCATGTCTTTGCCGATGCCGTAGGTGCTAATGGTGTTGTGCTGCCACTTGCGGACGGCCTTGGTGTTGCCCCCAGTGAGGACGGAGGCGACGTGGTTGAGGCCCATGTTGAAGCCACTTTTTTCGTGGATACGGAACAGGCAGGAGAGAAATTTTTGCGCCTCCTTGGTGGCGTCCCAGATGGTGCGTGGGGTTAGGCAAGTATCGCAGGCACCGCAATTTCCGTCGGTCCAAGTCTCACCAAAATAGCCGAGCAGATCGACCCGGCGACAGGTATCATTTTCAGCGTAGTCGACCATTTGATCCATTTGTTCGCGGGCGATGTCGGCGGCTTTTTCGTCGGTCATCTCGTCGAGAAAGTAGAGATTCCTTTGTAGGTCGCCACGCGAGTAGAGCAGCAGGCATTCGGCAGGCAGGCCGTCGCGGCCGGCGCGACCGGTTTCTTGGTAGTAGCTTTCGATGTTTTTGGGCAGGTCGGCGTGGATGACGTAGCGGACGTTGGGTTTGTCGATGCCCATCCCGAACGCGACCGTGGCGCAGATGACCTTGGTTTCATCGCGCAAAAAGGCGTCTTGGCGAGCGCTGCGTTCTTCGGCGGCGAGTCCGGCGTGGTAGGCGGCGGCGGCGATGCCCTCGTTTTGCAATGCTTCGGCGAGCGCCTCGGTACCTTTGCGCGACTGCACGTAGACAATCCCGGACTCGGCTTGGCGTTCGGCGATGAACGAGAACACCTGTTGCACCCGTTTGTTTTTGGGCAGCACGGTATAGTTTAAGTTGGGCCGGTTAAAACTAGCGACGAACACCGCAGGCGAACGCAGTCCGAGCTGGGTCACCAGGTCCTCGCGCACTCGGGCCGTGGCGGTAGCGGTGAGCGCCATGAACGGCACGCCGGGCAGCTCGGAGCGCAGCGTTCCGAGCTGCCGGTACTCGGGGCGAAAGTCGTGGCCCCATTCGCTGACGCAATGCGCCTCATCGACCGCGACCGCGTCCACTTCCCAGCGCTTGAGCTGGCTGATGAACATCTCGGACATGACGCGTTCGGGGGCGACGTAGAGCAGATCGTAGTCGCCGTTGGAAAGGCCGGCGGTGCGGCGCATCGCCTCGTCCCGGGACAGCGAGGAGTTAAGGAAGGTGGCGGCCACCCCGTTCGCCCGGAGCGCGTCGACCTGGTCTTTCATCAGCGCGATCAGCGGCGAGATGACGAGCGTGAGGCCTGCGGGTCTGCTTTGTTCGAGATTGCGGGTGCGCTTGCAGATGGCGGGAATCTGATAGCAGAGCGACTTGCCGGCACCGGTCGGCAGGATGGCGACCACGTCACGAGGGGCTCCTTCTGCGGCATCGCCAAGGGCCGCGTCAATAATCTCGCGCTGCAAAGGCCGGAACGTGTCGTAGCCGAATACCTCCTTGAGGACAACCTCAGGCTGGGCCTGACTGATCAAACCAGCCTGCGTTTCGGGTGCTGTCTTCGGGGCTGGGTTCGGGGTTGGGTTCGGTGTTGGGTTCGGCGCCGGATTTGGGTTGGTTGCGTCCAAGGATGAAATGGTGTTCATAAACACAGTATATTGACGAGACCACATCTTGGCAACACTGAATGACAAAAAACTGGTAATTCAATCAGTCTGCCAGTTATTTTTAGGCATCGGCCAAGCTTCCCAATGAACAACGCATCCGGCGAGGGGATCGATTTTGATTCGGAAGGATGCCGGTAGGGCGTTCGTGGTCAGGATGCATTCCGCCAGTTCTCGTTCAACATATGCCGACAAGTTCCTCCGTCGGACCGCCAACAAATCCTTCCACTCTTTGGGTTCGGCGTCGGTGCGATGACCTTCGAAATTTTTTCTTTGGCTAGATTTACGAGATTATGGGGCTTGATCGTCATCGAGCACTGCGCAGTTCCGACCGGACCAAGGTCGGGAGAGTCGGCCATGGTAGGCAGACCGGTCGACTATATACGGTTCTTTCAACCTCGGGTTGCGCTCGTGCCTCGCTCCACCCGAGGCTACGATGGGGCCACCCCGTTGGGGTTCGTCTTAGATAGTCCGTGAGAGATGATCCGATTCGAATTCGTTGAATGAAGCGACGACGGGCCCTTGAAGAGTCGTCCTCAGAGCACTCTTGGTCGAGCGAGACGTCGAACACCGCTATTTGACTTCAACATTTCCGGGAACCCATCATTGGGAGAAAAATACATGCACGGTGAATTTAACTCCGTCTCTGGGACTATTCTCGCCGCTGTTTGCGGTTAGTTACTTGCGACTGCTTACTTGCCGCGATTTTCGTGGCGCAGCACGAGTGCGTGTTCGCGGACGGCGATGATGCCGACGAGCGTGCAGCAGACGAGAACCAAGCACCAAATCGGCGCGTGCAAGACCGTCGCCACCACTGCGGCGGCGATTCCGCCGACCACGGCGATAATCGCCATCAAGATCCAGTGCTTATGTGTTAGTATCGGTTTCATATCCTTGTGTGCAATATACGTCGTCATTGGTTTTTTTCCATTACAAAGACGACGAAGTTTCGGAAACAGGATAGGTTTGGACAATCCGGCTAACCCGGATGGCTACGCGGTGTTGGCGGAAAATATCGGGAAAGGCGCCCGGCATACTGCAACGCAGCTCGGTGCCGGAGTCCATTTTGATGTGCACCATTTGGTCGTGTCCGAAGTAATCGGTTTGGGTCACGGTGCCGGCTCCATCCTTTTTTGGTCGAACGATTAGCGCTTCCGGGCGGAGAAAAACCTGCACCGGTCCGGAACGCTGCACCGCCGCGCGCAAGGTGCCGAGTTCGCAGGTGACCTCGAACCCCGATTGCGTTCCCGGCAGCACGTTGGCTTCGCCGACAAAACTGCCAACGCGGGTCGAGACCGGCTGGTCGTAGAGAATGCGCGGCGCGGCCAGTTGGGCCACGCGACCGTCGAACATCACCGCGACCTCATCGGCGAGGTGCAGGGCCTCGGCTTGGTCGTGGGTAACTAGAACGGTGGTGATGCCGGAGGCGCGCAGCTGCGCCGCCATTTGTTCGCGGACTCGGTGGCGGAGCTGGGTGTCGAGATTGGAAAAGGGTTCGTCGAGCAGCAACACGTCCGGACGACCCGCCATGGCGCGGGCGAGCGCGACCCGCTGCTGCTGGCCGCCGGACAACTCGTGCGGCAGGCGGGCGGCGCAGGCTTCGAGGTCGAGTTCGGCGAGCAAGCCGCCGGTGTCCTCGCCCTTGGCGCCGTAGGCGATGTTCTGCGCCACGGTGAGATGCGGGAACAGCGCGTAGTCCTGGAACACCAAGCCGATGCGCCGGTGTTCGGGTTTGACGAAGGTGGTGTCGTCGTTGAGCACGCGTTCGTTGATCGAGATCGAACCCGCGTCGGGCCGTTCGAGTCCGGCGAGCATGCGCAGGGTGGTGGTTTTGCCGCAGCCGCTGGGTCCGAGCAGCGCCGTCACCTTGCCCGGCTGGACCTCGAGCGAAACGCCATCGACGGCGACGGTGTCGCCGAAGGATTTGCGCAGTTCGTGGATGTGGAGGGCGGAGGGGATGGGAGTAGCCAGTCGTCAGTAGTTTGTAGTCAGTAGCTTGTAGGCAGTAGCTTGTAGTCAGTAGCTTGTAGTCAGGTTTCGGGATTGGCGTTCTTCGGCCTGATCATCTTGTCCGTTTGCCTATCGAACAAAAGGCTTCCTGCAAGACGCGAACGGAGGCGTCCTGGCAGATCCTACCTCTGTCTTGCACCATGGAGTGCGCGGATCTCAGCGGGGCAGACGATCCGCTCTCGGCACCTTTTTCATATGTCAGGGCTGCTGATCATCACCGGTCTTGGAGACTTTGCGAGCCATAAGTCGGACGCCTTTCGCTTGAAAGCGGTCGATGTCCGCCTGCGTGCAGGTATCGAGCCTGATTTCTTTGAACCGCCCATCGAGCAAGACATCGAGTTCCTCCTGCCCGAAGGTGTCCCCATAAAATCCGACCAGGTCGATGCTACAACTTTCTGGAATCCATGACGGATGCACACCGGAAAGGATGAAGTTGATGCGGGGAAATTTGCCGTTTAATGACTGCAATTCCTCTTTTGTCAGTTTCATCTGGAGCACGAGGTGCCGCGGGCCGACTTCCACATCTGAACCACGATTGAATATGTCCGGCAGGACTGGGCGAAGCTGTTCGTCGCCAACGATATTCAGCAGGTTGAAATTATGTTCGGCTGTCATCCACTGTGCCATCCATTCCGGTGCAAGTGGGGACGTTTCTGTGGAATACAGATCAAACTCCGGAAGGCTTTCAGACAACTTGCTGGCCAAGTACGGCGCGGGATCTTGGGCACCGGAAAATGACATATATTCAATCGAGGTTTGGTGGAAATGGTTCAATTCCTCGGCACTCAGATTGAGGTCGCATAAGACCGCCCAAATGTTCGTGTTGGCAGCGATCCGCGGCAGCAGAGAACGATCGGAGTCTTTGTAGATGTTCACGAGTCGCGGCACCTGATGAAACTTGTCCGGAATGTGTTCGGAGAATGGCGGCGGATCTCGATAGACGGCTTCCTCCGTGTCCACCTTGTAACCTGATTGCTCTAATTGGCGGACCAAGGCATAATCCCCCCAGTACGGCAGATAGACCTGAACCAGTATGGTCAACACCATCCCGAGAACGAGCAGTGCGGCAATGGTATTGAGCAGGAACTTTTTCATCGGCGAACGCGCGGATCCCACCTGAGCCGAGCGGTTTTTTCAAATGGATTTCGCGAGCGGGAAAGCTACAGTGCGAATCATCGCCATGGACATTCTCGCCCGCCTTCAAGAACTCCGCCAAACCGGCACGCCCTGCGCGCTGGTGACGGTGACGTACACCCAGGGGTCGATCCCGCGGCACGCCGGGGCGAAGATGATCGTCACGGAGGCAGACACGCACGACACGGTGGGCGGGGGTAAGTTCGAGGATCTGGTGATCGCGGACGCGCGCGCAGCCATCGCGACGGGCGGGGCGTCAACCAAGATCTACCCGCTGCACGAACACAGCGCGGATTCGTTCGGCGCGATTTGCGGCGGCGAGGTGACCGTGTTCATCGAGGCCTTTCTCCCGCCGGCCCACCTTTACTTGGTCGGCGGCGGGCATTGCGCGCAGGCGGTGGCGGCGCTGGCCGGAACACTGGGCTTTGCGATCACCGTGTTCGACGACCGCCCCGACTTCCGCGACGCCTTTGCCGACAGCGTGCGCTACGTTGGGGCGCCCCTGAACGCACAGGCGTTGCCGGACGCGTTCCGCGCGTCGGACGCGGTGGCGGTCATGTCGCGCAATCCGCAGATCGACACGGAGGCGGTGGCGGCGGTGGTCGGGCGTTCGGACTTGCGTTATCTCGGCATGATCGGGTCGAAGAAAAAGATCAAAACGGTGTTCGCCGAACTCGCCTCCCGCGGAGTGTCCGCGGAGGAGTTGGCGCGAGTCCGGGCACCCATTGGTTTGGACATCGGTGCCGACACCCCGGCGGAGATTGCGGTGGCGGTGATGGCGGAGATTTTGCAGACCCGCCGCGCCGAACGTGCTGAGTAGGATTGGCCGAGGGCCGTCTGGCAGCGGCGTCCAATCGGCTTGGTGGTAGATGCCGTCGAGTTCGAAGCGCGGCAGATCACGCGCGGCGGCGAGTCGGCGGGCCAGCGTGCTCTTGCCCGACCCACTGCAACCGACAATCCAGATCCGTTGGGCACTTGATCCGCCCGCTGGGGTCTTCTCTCCCCTACTCTTTTCCATCCGCCGCGTCCTTCGCCTTCACTTGGAACCCGGCGACCTTCATCGGGACGGCGTAAAGCGATTTGCGCGCGGTGATGAACAGGGTCTTGAAGTCGTCGCCACCAAAACAGGCGTTGGCCGGGTGTTCGGGCACCGGGATCACGCCGATCTTGGTGCCGTCGCCTTTGAACACATGCACGCCGCCGCGCGAAGTGGTGTAGATGTTGCCGCGTTCGTCGACGCACATACCGTCGCTGCGGATGGGAATCTCGAACGCGGGTTCGTCGGCGAGCGATTCGCCAAGCACATCAAACACGAGGATCTTGCCGAGGCTGCCGGTGTCGGCGATGTAGAGTTTCTTCTCGTCCGGCGAAAACACGATGCCGTTCGGCATGTCGAAGTGCTTGCACACCACACTGATTTGACCGCTGACGGGATTGAGCCGGTAGACGTGCTTGCCGGGCAACTCCGCCTTGCGCCCTTTGAGTCCGTAGCTGGGATCGGTAAACCACAGCGAGCCGTCCGACTTCACCGCGATGTCGTTCGGCGAGTTAAAGCGCGCTTTGCCGTAGAACTCGGCCAGCACCTTAATGCTGCCGTCTTTCTCAGTTCGGATGACGTTGCGCGCCTCATGCTGGCAGGACAGCAAGCGACCTTCGAGATCGAGTAGGTTGCCGTTGGCCTGGGCGCTTTTGCGGAACTCCTTTAAGCCGTCCGCCTCGCTCCATTGCATCAACATGCTGTTCGGAATATCACTGAACACGAGTATCTTTTGTTCGGGCAACCACACCGGTCCCTCGGTAAATTTCATCCCGGTGCCGAGTCGTTTGACGGCGGCGTCTGATGCGATGAGCGCCTCGGGCAACTGCTGGCCTTGGGCCGTGAAGGGAATCAGGAACAGAAAGATCAAAGCAGGAGGCAGGCGCAACATTTTCATGCGTTCGTTTTACCACGCGGGGGCGTTCGAGGCAACTTGCAGAACCCCTCAAAGGCGGCCCCCCATGTTAATTTCGACGCATCAAGGCAGCAACTCTTCCTGCCACGAAATGGGAATGATCTCGCGCCCTTCTTGGCGCATGGTGGCACGGATGACGTATTTCACTTTGGCGTTCTCGGTGTTGGCCGGGGTGACTTCGCCGGTCGACACGATGCGGATGAAGCGGTTGTCGTTGACGGTGAACAGAGAGGCGTAGGAACTGTCGAGTCCGGCGCGGGCGAGGAACTCGTTGACGCTGCGGTAGCCGTCGTCCTCGGTGCCGGGCGCCAAGTCCAAGCCATAACGGCCTTGAATGACATCGCCGATAATCTCCGGACTGTAGGCAAACTCAGGAATGGTTTGCAGCACCTGCACCGGGGCCGAATTAACGTTGATCTTGCCGTCGCCGAACGTGGTCAACCAGCGCGCGATGCCGCGGATCCGCTTGCCGTCCTCGAGGTCGCCTTCGTCGAACATCGACTTGCCGCCTTCGTAATAATCGTGGCTGCGCTCGCCGGGGGTCCAGCCGAGACTGAGAACGTATTCGGTGCCGAACACAATTTCCTGGGTGAAATTTTTAATTAGCAGCAACTCGTCGATGGTGTCGAGCGGCGCATTCTTCACCTCGTAGTCTTTGTCGTCGTAGAACTTGTCGTCGTTCTCCGCGCCGTTCAGTCGGTGCAGGTCGCCGGGGTCGGTCCAGTCGAAGAAACAGTCGACGATTTCCGCCTGCATTTCTTCGGGCACACCGGCGTTCTCGAGCAGCTGCTCCCACTCCTCCTCGCGCATCGTGTTGACGTTGCGGTAGGAGGGCTCCTGAATGATGTCGACGGTGAAGTCGCCCTCGAACAAGGTGCCACCAGCGGCCGGGTGTTTCTTAAGACCACGCAGGTCGAGGCCCTTGCGCAAGTTCTGCAATTGGATGCGCAATTCCTCGCCGTAGGTCTCCTCGTCACCCGGACTAATCGACTGTTTGTTGAGCAAAAACTTGGACCACTCGATGCCAGCCAGCGCCAGCGCGCGCGCCTGGATCCGATTGCGATAGTAAATCGTCATCTTCGCTTCGAGCCCCATGCTATAAGCCAGAGACATCACCAGCATGGACATCATCAGCATCGAGATGAGCACCGCGATGATCAGCGCCGCACCGCGCGAACCGGGGTCGGGCTGGCCGGGCGGACGGCGATTTCCGGGGGGCCGCATCATCGACCACCTCCAGGCGTGGAAATATTTCCACTGCCGCCACTGCTACTGCGTCCGCCGCCGGGCGCACCACCTTGACTCGGCACCGCCACGGCACCGCTGGTGCCAGCGCCGCCTTGCTGCTGTTGCTGTTGGGCGGCAATATCCTCTTGTTCTTGCTGGGCATTATCGGCGTCGCCCTGGGTCACGCGCGCTTGTTCGCGGGCGAAATAGCCAACGGGGAGTTCGATGATGCGCAGGAGTTCAAGGACCTCCGGCTTGTCGTCCGGATCTTTGGGCGGCACCTCGATGAACAGGGTAACCTCGACGAACTGCGGGATCGTGTTTTCGGTTTCCCATTCGTCTTCGAAAGCCTCTTCGGCGAAACTGTAGGGGCGGACATTCAAGCCCTTTACTCGTCGGCTAACCACCCACGGATCGTCGGGTTCCCAATCTTTGTTCTCCTCGGAGTCGTCGATCAGGTGCGGATAGGCGTAGGCGGCCAGCGCCTGCTCGTCTTCATGAATGGAAATTTGCAGGCGGTGTAAGCCATGCTTGAGCGGCGAACCCGGATGGATGAAAGCCGAACTCGAGGTCACAAAACTGATGCTGTCGGCCGCATACTTATCCTCCTCATCTTCGAGCCGGAAACCGAACTTCTCGGTAGCATTGCCGAGGAACGCCGAGGAACGCAGCGCTTCGCCGATTAACTCCATCACGAACTCACCCTGGTGCAACGCCTTTTGCTGGCGGGTGGCCGAACGCTGCGCCTTGCTCACCTGAGTAAAACTGGTGGCGACAATCGCCATGCACATCGCCATGATCGTGGTCGAGATGAGAATCTCGATCAAGGTGATGCCAGCCCGACTGTTCTGGCGCGGCACACTGCCATTCTGTAACTTAGTCATTGGCAGCTTTTTCATCGATCCATTTCTTTTTTATGGCGGTTGGCAGGTGGAGATACTCGACGACTTCTTCCTTCTTCTTCCGCTCGTCAGCTTCCCAGACCACACGCGTTTTCACCAAATAAAATCGGTCGGACTCCTCACCGACCAAGGTGAGTTCGCGCTCCCAGCGGTAGTCGCGGAACTCATCGAAGGTGCCGCGCTGCATTTCGTCGCCGTCGACCTCGTCGAGCTGCAACGGATCTTCTTTCTTCAGGCGTTCCATCAGACTGCGCGCCGTCTCAAACTCACGCGCCTGCTTGACCACCTTGAGGCAGCGCGCCGAGGCGGAGAGCAAGGAGACAAAACCGAAGCCGATAATAATGACCGCGATCATCACCTCGAGCAAGGTCAGACCGCGCTTGGCGGCGCGCGTCGCGGGCCGCTTATTCATTGATCTTCTCCAAGGTGATATCGCCGGTAATATCCTCGAACGAGATCTTCACCTTGCGCACAATACCTTCTTCGCTGCGTTGCGGATCTTCCAACGTGACCGTGTGGCCCTGACAGTATCCGGTGGGCCAATAGTCGACCCGGAACACCTCATCCATTTGTTCGAGAATGTCGGTGCCGCTTTCAAACTCGGTCACCTTCACGCCTTTGGGCAATTTTCGTTTGGTAATGGTGCTGGACGCTGTGGACGCGAGACGCGCTTCGCGCTCGGAGGCACTTTCGTCCTCATCGTATTTCAGCGTGTCCGCACCACTCACTTCGATGCCGAGAGCGATCTGGGTGGCTTCACCGCGCGCCCGCTGGTCGTTGAGCAAGAGCACCTCGACCTCGCCCGCCACGTTGTCGTAGCGCACCTGAGTGTGGGACTGCTTTAAGATCGCGGTGTTGCGCGCGTGCTGGTTGAGCACTTGAACCACGCGGGCGGCCTCGCGCAGCCGCGCGTTCTTGAGCGCCTGACGCTGGACCGTAATGACAAAGATCCCGGCGAGGCCGATGATCATCACCACCAGCAAAACCTCGAGCAGGGTATAGCCCGAGGATTGGCGGCGGGGTCGGAATGCGTGGAGCGTAGGCACGTCAAAGGTTGTGGGTTCGTTCGCGGGGAACTTACTGCATCGTGAGATTGCTGATCTTTTCGCCGCTCGTGCCACCGTCAGACCAGATTTCGCCGTTGGACTGGCTGTACTGTAGCGCTTTGCCCCAACCATCGGTTTTGATCGTGGTCATGATCCGCTCGGTCTTGAGCGTTTCGAGGGAGGCGGGGTACTTGTTGTTTTCGACTTCGTACATCGTGACGGCGGTATGCAGCTCGGCGATGGCAGCCTTGGTCTTCACGATCTTGGCCTTGTCGGTGTTGCCTTTGATGTTGAGACCGGTGATGCCGATGGTGATAAGAATGCCGAGGATGATCACGACCATCATCACTTCAAGGAGAGTGAAACCGGAACGACGCGAACGCGCGCCAGAGTTTGCGAGGGGTCGAGGAGACAGTTGCGAGTGGGGTTGCTTCTTCATGGTATAATTTTTAAGTGTCGATGTTAGGGCGCGCACCGCCGATCATAGAGCTTGTGTGGCTGGTGGTGTTGCGGTGGTGGTAATAGAGGGCGGGGCGCGAAATTTGTTCAAAGTTCGTTCGATCAAACGCCGTCCAAGCCGTTGCTGATCTGGAACACGGCTGCGAGCATAGCGACCGCGACAAAGCCGACGAGGATCGCCAGCAAGAGCAACAGGAGGGGTTCGAGAAGTTTGGAAAACGTGTTGATGCTGCGGTTGAGTTGGTGGTCGTAGCGGTTGGCAATGTGGTCCAGCGACTTGGGCACGTTGCCGCTGCGTTCGCCAACGGCGAGCATATCGGTGAGCATCGGCGGAAAGATGCCGCCTTCCTTCAAGGTCGCCGAGATCGATGCGCCGTCGGCCACGCGTTCGGTGGTACGGGACAGCTCCTTGGAGATCACCACGTTCGAACTGGCGTCACTGGTAATCTTCAACGCCTTAAGCACGCCGACGCCGTTTTCCATCAGACCGCCAAGGGTGCGCGAGAACTGCGCGAACGCATTGTTGGCCATGATACTTTTGACCACCGGCACCTTGAGCAAAAATTTGTGAAACGAATATTTCCCAGACTCGGTTTTGCTCCAGGAAATCAGCATGATGATCGCCAAAACGATCAAGGCCAAGGTGATCAGGCCCCAGATGCTGGTGACAAAATTACTGATGCCGATTAGCATGCGGGTCGGCCCCGGTAGCACCATATTCATCTCGTCGAAGATCTGGCCAAACTGCGGCACCACGTAAGCCATGAGAAACACGATCGCACCCGCCCCGAGGATCAACACGATGGCCGGATAGACCATGGCGCCGGTGACGTTCTCGCGCGCGGCTTGGACGCGTTCGTTGTGGGTGATGATGTGGTCGAACGCACGCGGTAGCTTTCCGCTCGCCTCGCCAGCCTTGACCATGTTGGTGTAGAACGCGCTGAAGGTTCGGGGGTGGCGGGTCAGGGCACCGGACAGGCTTTTGCCGTTGATGATGTCGTCGTGCATCGTGTCGAGAATGATCTTCTGCGCCGCCGACCCGCCTTCACGATTGCGCAAACTGTCGATCGCCTGACCGAGGGTCATACCAGAGGTGACGAGGTCTTTCATCTCGCGGGTGAACTCCAACATCTCGTTGAGTTTCATCTTCTGCCCGCGTCCACCCGACTCGGCCTTCTTCGCCGTCGTGCCGGAGGTGCCGCGTTTCGGCTTCTTGGCTTTCGACGATTTGGCGTTGGTTTTGCCGTTCTTGCCGTTCTTGCCGTCTTTCGCCCCGCCTTTGGCGGCGGCGCCTTCGCGAACGCTGATCGGGACATAGCCCATGCGTTCAACGGCTTGGGCAGCCGAACGTTTGTCGGACGCGTCGATGGTTCCGGTTGCTTTCTCTCCGGACTTGGTGCGGGCGGTATATGCGTATGATGCCATGGTTTTTGTTAGTTTTAGCCTCGGCGGGCAAAATGCAAGACACGAGCGTTCGGGAATTGCTCGGGAACAGACGCATCGGCGCCATGCTTTGGTACCCATTGGAGGGTTTCGCGTTCATAATATTACGACTTCCAGTCCATCTTCCATCGTCGAGAAACCGCAATTGTCTTGAAAGCAACGCATGGCTGACCCGTATATTGTCCAGTATGATTCAACGACTTACCGACTTCGACGCCATCGTCATCGGCGCGGGCCCGGCCGGCACCGCCACCGCCGCCATTCTCGCTGAAAGCGATAAATCCGTGCTGATTCTCGAGAAGGAGACTTTTCCGCGCTATCACATCGGCGAGTCGCTCATCCCGTTCAACTTTTTCCCACTCGAACGCCTCGGCATGATCGACAAGCTGCGCGCGTCCAGTTTCATCAAAAAGTACTCGGTGCAGTTCGTCGGCGACTGCGGCACCGTCTCGCGTCCGTTCTACTTTGATAAACACTGGGAACACCCGTGTTCGCAGACCTGGCAGGTCGAACGCGCCACCTTCGACCAAATGCTGCTCGACAACGCCCTCGAACGCGGCGCCGAGGTTCGGTTCGGTGTCACCGTCAAAGGCCTGATCGAAGAAGACGGAAAAGTGGTCGGAGTCGACACCGATCAAGGCGCGTTCCGCGCGCCGGTCACAATCGACGGCAGCGGTCGCAACTCGGTCGCGATCAAGCAGCTCGGCTGGCGGCGTTCCGACGACGTGCTGAAAAAGATCGCCATGTGGACCTACTTCAAAGGTGCCAAGCGCGACGAAGGCATCGACGAAGGCGCGACCACCGTCGCGTACGTAGACGGCAAGAACTGGTTCTGGTACATTCCAATGCGCTACGACCTGATCAGCGTCGGCTTGGTCGGGTCCAAAGATTGGATGTATAAAGACGGCGGCAAGCCGCAGGAGATTTTCGACGCGGCCATCCAAGGCAACCCGTGGATCGCCGATCACCTCGCCGGTGCCGAACAAGTAAAGAAGGTCGATGTCACCAGCGACTTTTCCTACCGTAGCGAGTTCTGCGCCAAGGACGGACTGGTGCTCACCGGCGACGCCTTTGCTTTTCTCGATCCCGTGTTCTCCTCCGGCGTGTTCCTAGCTTTATATAGTGGCGTGCTCGCCGGCGAAACCATCAACGCCCTGCAAGGCGATTACCGCGGCGAACATTTCCAGGCGTACGGCAAGAAGTTCTGCACCGCCATCGAGGCGATGCGCCAGTTGGTCTACGCCTTTTATAATGAAGATTTCAATTTCGGCCAGCTACTGAAAAAATATCCCGACTTACGCATGGACCTCACCGACTGCCTGATCGGCAATACCGAGAAAGATTACGACCCTTTGTTCAGCGCGGTGCGCGAGTTCGTGGACCTGCCCGAACCGATCGCCTACGGCGGCCCGCTCGGAAAGTGATAAAGTAGAGGCGTTCGGCTTATGGCAAACTCTTGCCATCGTGCGGCAAGGTTCTGCCATCGTATGGCAAGGTTCTGCCACACGATGGCAAGTGCTTGCCACCGTCATTGAACGAGCCGGTTTATGGAACGAAGCGCTTCACGAATCCGTGATCGGTCATGTCCCGATACTGGCCGTGGGTGATGTCGGTGTTGGCGGTGCTGACCGAGGCCTCCATGAAGTTGTCGTTGGTCGGCGAGTGACTGAGGCCGAGGAAATGGCCCACCTCGTGCGCCACCACGATCCCCATCAGGTTGCGGCCAGCGGTGGTCGAGAGGTTGATGCCGGCGAGTTGGATGACCAGCCCCGAGCGGCGCCCTCCTTTGGAGGTCGGACCATCGACCGGAGAGAAGCCGCCGATGTTGGCGGCGCAGGCCGGACCGGAGAAACTCTCCACAATCCAGATGTCGAGCAGATCGGTGGGAGAACTCCAGTCGTCGCGCAGATCGTCGGCCTCGTCACTTCCAGAGGTGCAGTCGCTCGCCTTGTTGTCGTCCATCTCGATGTCGCGGTAGCGGCTCCAATCGGCATGGCTCGACGGCAGCAGGAAGCGCTGCGTGTCGGAGATGTAGAGCGACTGCCGCTCGAAGATGGCCGAGGCCTCGTTCTCGACAATACTCTGGAAGGTGCTCCTTGTCGCGGTCGACATGTTGCCGACGAAGTTGAGGGCCAGATCGATTGAGGCCATGGCAGCCCACACGTTGCTGTCTGATACCGAGCCTTGGCTGGTCTCGATTTCAAAGTTGATGGTCACGTCACCGAAATCCTCGAACACGTCGTAGACATCGGAACTCGAGCCGTGGCTGGTGAAGAGGCCGAGCACCCGCGACGACTGGGCCGCCACGGAATGGGATCCCGCAACGTGCTACTCGGCGCTTTTCTCCAACGCCAACTCGAACATGATCGGCCAATCTTTCCCGGTGATGAAAAAGTTCCCGGACGCGGGATTGTGCGCGATGCCATTCAGCACTTCGCTGCGTTTGTGCAGACGGCGGGCGCGTTCGACCCACTTTTTGCAATCGATTTTGGCCACCACCGCCGCCTGCGCGGGATCGATCACGACAATGAAGTCGAAGCCGTAAATGTTGGCGTAAATCAGACCGTCGACGAACTCGAGTTCGTTGAGGTTCCGCTGGGGTCGACCGTTGTTGTGGATCGTGATCCGCTTGGTCACTTCGAACGTGGCCGTGTCGAGAAACTGCAGGTCCGCCGAGCCGTTGCTCATCACAAACTGCGAACCGTCGTGGGTCAGTCCCCAGCCTTCGCCCGCATAGTTGAAATGGTCGACTACTTCGAACGTCTCTTTGTCGTACACGAAGCAGTGTCCCGCCTTCCAAGTGAGTTGGTAGATGCGACCGTTCACAACCGTGAGGCCTTCGCCGAAGTACTCGCGGGCCAAGTTGACTTTGTTCAAGGACGCGCCGTCACGCAGTCGGACTTTGCGTAACTTCGACTCGCCGTACTGTCCGGTGCTTTCAAAAAAAACGCCGTCGCTGAACGCCAAGCCCTGCGTGTAATCGGTCCGCTCGTGCGGCGTCGATTTGACGAACTTGAACGACCAATTCTCAACCGGCACGGCGGTCACCGGCTTGGTCGTTTTGTTGCATCCGCTTGCCAATATGGTGAACAGCAGGATGCTGAGAGTGCGAAGGTGCCTCGTCATACCGGTCGGCCTGAGCGCTGCGACGTTACGCTTTGACGGGCTCGTTGTCGGTCATTACGTCACGCAGGACGTACTGCAAAATCCCGCCGTGGCGGAAGTAGTCGACTTCGATCGCACTGTCGATGCGGCACTTGAGATCGAACTCCTGGGTACTGCCATCTTTGCTCGTAACCTTGGCTTTCAAAATTTTGCCCGGCTTGAGATCGTCGGCAACGCCGCTGATGTCCCAGGTTTCGGTACCGTCGAGGCCGAGCGAATCAGCGTCCGCACCGCCGGTGAACTCCAGCGGCAGCACCGCCATCTGCACCAAGTTGCTGCGGTGGATGCGTTCGAAGGATTTTGCGATCACGGCTTTGCAGCCAAGCAGGAAGGTCCCTTTGGCGGCCCAGTCGCGGCTCGAACCGGCGCCGTAGTTTTCGCCGGCGATGACCACCAGCGGGGTGCCGGACATGCGATAGCGCGCGGCGGCGTCGAACACGGAAAGTTGGTCGCCGGTCGGGTGGTGGATGGTCCAACCACCGTCCATGTCGACCAGTTGGTTGCTGATGCGAATGTTGGCGAAGGTGCCGCGCATCATCACTTCGTGGTTGCCGCGGCGCGAACCAAAGCTGTTGAAGTCTTTCTTCGCCACGTTGTTACTAGTGAGGTAATCCATCGCGGGACCTTCGGGAATTTTGCCGGCCGGGGAAATGTGATCGGTGGTGATGAAGTCGCCGAGGCGCAGCAGGGCGCTGGCACCGGTGATGTCTTGCGGTTCGCCGACGTCGAGGGTCATGCCATCAAAAAAGCTGGGCTCGCGGATGTAGGTCGAGTCGTCTGCCCATTCGAACACCGGGGTGGTGATGTTCGGCAGGTTGTTCCAGGTCGGACTCAGACCGACCACGTCCTCGTACATCTTGTTGTAGATGTCGGGGTTATTGGCGGTGCCGAGCAGGGCGTTGATTTCCTCGTGGGTCGGCCAGATGTCTTTCAGGAACACATCGTTGCCTTCTTTGTCTTGGCCGAGCGGCTCGTCGTAGAGGTCGATGCCGACATTGCCGCGCAGCGCGTAGGCGACCACCAGCGGCGGCGAGGCGAGATAGTTGGCCTGCGTGAGCGGGTGAATGCGGCCTTCGAAATTTCGGTTGCCGGACACCACGGAGGACACCAGCAGTTGGTTGTCTTTGCCGGCGCGGTCGATGGCCGCCTCGATCTCGGGAAGCAGCGGCCCACTATTACCAATGCAGGTGGTGCAGCCGTAGGCGACCACGTGGAAGCCGAGTTCGTTGAGGTAGGGCATCAGGCCCGTGTCTTTCAAATACTGGGTGACCACGCGCGAACCGGGCGCGAGGCTGGTCTTTACGTAGGACGGCACTTTGAGTCCGAACTCGACCGCTTTCTTGGCGACGAGACCGGCACCGATCAGTAGCGAGGGGTTTGAGGTGTTGGTGCAGGAGGTGATCGACGCGATGACCACGTCGCCGGTTTTCATCACGCCGTGTTCGCCGGCGTCGGCGGTCTGGGCGAGTTTGCTTTCGTCTTCGCCAAAGCCTTTCGGGCCGACCGGCGCGAGTACTTGTTCGCGGAACGCGGTGTGCAACGTTTTGGCGCTGATTTTATCCTGCGGACGCTTGGGTCCGGACAGCGAGGGGACGAGGGTGCTGAGATCAATTTCGACGGTGTCGGTGAACTCGGGTTCGGGCGCGTCTTCGCCGCGCCACAGGCCTTGTTCGCGGCAGTAGGCTTCGACCAGTTCGCAGTGTTCGGCGTCGCGGCCGGTCATGCGCAGGTACTCAACCGTGTTCGCGTCGATCGGGAAGAAGCCCATGGTCGCGCCGTATTCGGGCGACATGTTGGCGATCGGCGCGCGGTCGGCGACGGTGAGGTGGGCCAGGGCGGGTCCGAAGTATTCGACGAACTGCCCGACACAGCCTTTTTCGCGCAGCACGCGGGTGGCTTCGAGTGCGACATCGGTGGGCATCGCGCCAGGGGCGAGTTTGCCGACGAGGCGGCAGCCGACGACCTTCGGTGTGAGAATCGGAATCGGTTGGCCGAGCATCGCGGCTTCCGCTTCGATGCCGCCAACGCCCCAACCGAGAACGCCCATCGAGTTGATCATGGTGGTGTGCGAGTCGGTGCCGACGAGGGTGTCGGGGAAGGCGATGGTTTTGCCGTCTTCTTCACGGGTGCCGACGCAGGACGCGAGGTATTCCATGTTGACCTGGTGGCAGATGCCGAGGCCGGGTGGCAGAATGCGCAACTTGCCGAACGCGCCCTGTCCCCAGCGGAGAAAGACGTAGCGTTCGTGGTTGCGTTCGAACTCGAGTTCGAGGTTGCGGTCGATCGAGTCCGCGCCGCGGTATTCGTCGATCTGCACCGAGTGATCGATCACCAAGTCGACCGGGATCTGCGGTTCGATTGCGGTCGGATCGTAGCCAGCTTTGTCCAGCGCCGAACGCAGCGCCGCGAGGTCGACCACGCAGGGCACGCCGGTGAAGTCTTGCAGGAGCACGCGCGAAGGCATGTACGGGAACTCGTCGCGTTCGGTGGCCTTTGGGTCCCAGCCGCAGTAGTCGGTGATGTGCTTGGCCTCGTAGGCGGCGTGCGGCTGCATGCGCACCAGCGACTCGAGTAGCACCTTTACCGAGTAGGGCAGGCGGTCGAGATTCACGAGGCCGGACTCCTCGAGGAATTTCAGTGAAAAGTAGGTGATCTCCTTGCCGGAGGAGAGTTTAAAGGTGCGTTCTGCTTTACTAAAATCTGTCATGTTATCTTCCAAAATTGGGACACCCTTGGACCCGGAATAGCTAGAATACAACCCATAATCTAGTGTTTGAACAGGGCGACGGTGATATGCCTTGCACGGAGACCTCAACCCCATCCGGGCGCACATCTGATGAAAACGACCGTTGAACTTCCAGACGAACTCCTCGCGCTCGCGAAATCAGTGGCCGCCCAGCGCAGCACGACGCTGCCATCGATGATTGAGCTCGCACTCCGACGAGAACTGCTCAGAAGTCCGCCATCGGGAGGTGATGCAATTTGGGAGCAGAACGACCACGGCTTCCCTGTTCTGAAACAAGAAGACAAAGACGGCCGCGACGGTCAAGGGACGATTACCAGCGAGTTGGTTTACGCCTTGCTGGATGAGTCGTGATGAACTTCTCCAGCGAACGTGCGCATGGCCAGGATGACCGCGACTAGCGGCGAGGATCCATTCCGGGCTCCCTATTCACTCGGGCTTCACTTACTGCGGCGCTGCGCCAAGAACTGGATCAGGGCCTGATCATAAGGGGTCTTCGTGTTCATCGGAACGTAGGATGCTTGAATCGCGCCGCAGCCTTTTTCGATTTTTCCGAGGAAGCTATTTACGCGTTTGAGGTACTCGCGGCGGATGGCGTTGGGTTCGACATTGATCGCGTGGTCAACGCCTTCGAGATCGCGGAAACGGTGGAATTTCTTGAACGGAAAGTGACGTTCCTCGTCGGCCATCACGTGAAAGATAATGACCTCGTGATTGCGGTGGGCGAAGTGCTGCAAGCCGTTGAGAATCTCGTCGGGATCGTCGAAGAGATCGCTGATGACGAGCACGAGACCGCGCGGGGAGATGCGTTCGGCGATGTCGTGGAAGGTGGCGGCGACGCCGGATTGCTTAGATGGTTTGGTGTCGGTGAGTTCCTCGACGATGGCGCGAATTTGTGACTTGCGCGTCTTGGGCGGCAGGTAGTTGCGCACCGCCGTGTCGAAGGTGACCAGTCCGGCGGAGTCTTGCTGCTTGATGAACAGGTAGGCGAGCGCGGCGGCGACCCGGCGGGCATAATCGAACTTGGACAAGCCCTCGGCGGCCGCCTCGCCGCGATAGCCCATCGAGCCGGAGGCGTCGACCAACAGGGTCGCGCGCAGGTTGGTTTCTTCGATGTATTGCTTGATGTAATAGCGGTCGGCTTTGCCGAGCACGCGCCAATCGAGGTCGCGGGGCGAGTCGCCGGGTGAGTAGGGCCGGTGTTCGGCGAACTCAACCGAGGCACCGCGGTTCGGACTGGCGTGGCGGCCGGAGATCGGACCCGCCATGCGGCCGCGCGCGAGAAAGCCGATGCGGGCAATGCGTTCGGTGGTTTCGGGCGGCAGGATTTCCATGCGGGGAGCGTGCAGCGGGCCAGGTGTTCCGTAAATCAAATAATGTAGCGCTCATTTTCGTGCCATACCCGTTTCTCGCAGAGTTGAATCTTCAACGTATTTCGCCAAACACAACCTCGTACTGGCCAAATGGCGTCAAAATATGCCTCCTTAAGGAAACGCACATTATGTGAAAATTTAACATGAATTATTCGAAAACGGGTGTAGTCACTAATCTCCTTCCATCGAACTTTCGTGAATATTCGATTTGCGAGGATGGAAGAACACAAAAAGTAACAATGAATCTACACATCCCCAACACCAAAGTGGCACGATGCCGCAGACTTTTCCGCTCCGTTCCACCCCGGTTGAACTATGCCCAATATTTGGCAGTTGCCGTTCTGGCGACCTGTCAACCGAGCGCCGAGGCGCAATACCAGAACGCCATGAATCGTGTGGAAACGCGGTACTTAGCGCTGGACGACTCCGTTGCGGGAACCGGCACCACCGCCCAGCTTGAATTGAAACAAGCCTCATTTGTGCGCGAAATCATGACCAGCGACGGGGCGGATACCTTGTGGGGATCTCCCATCCCCGTGGTTCGTCCAAACGGAAGCCTCCACCTCTATTATCCGGCCGATCGTGGCAACGGACTTCGTGCCTACCGCGTCGGCTATAATGAAACGCCAGTGGCTGCCTCCAGCGGCGTGCCGCTCAACGGCGATACGGGAAGCAAAAGCTGGGTGATCTATACGGATCCCTATCTGCCGGACGATCAGCGATTTCTTCAGAGTTCCAAGGGGCTCGGAACGCCCGGGGCGACCATTGAGCAAACAAAGTCCATCTATTTGTCCACCTCGCTAAACGGCATGACCTTCAACCATCCGAACGGGCCGCTGCTCATGAACCCGTTCCCGGCTCCGGCGTCGCCCCTGCATCCGAACCGCAAATATCATGTGAACGATGGATCGGGTTCGATAGCCCGTGACACCTCACGCGGGAGCGGATTCGATCATTTCCGTTTCTTCAATCGCCAGCACTTGGATATGTGGACCGATGATCCGTCCTACCATTGGCAGTCTTGGCGATACGAGACCGCTCGGCGTGCGATCCACGGTAAAGGAGCCGTGCATGAAAGCGATCTTCTTTCCGCTGCGGCCTGGGAAGCCGCCAATGACGAATGGTACACGGCTGCCGACCCGTTCGACTACAGCGACACCTCTGACCCCAGCATTTACACGCCCGGTGTGGTTCACTACTTCAACAACCATGTGGCTGCTCCAAACATGTTTCGCCACCTCGAACATCAGCAGTCGGGGTACAGAGACATCGTCAACGACAACGAGGTATTTATCAACCGTTCCCATTTTTCTGCCGGCGACGACGTGATAATTCAGGTTCCACCAACGGACCACGGGATGCTGATGGGACCGGTTCGGTGTCGGTTTTGGCTGAAGACGAGCAGCGGCAATGTAGATGATCTCGAATTCCGGATCACAGATCCATCCGGTAAGAGTTTTGAATTTCGCGATGTTTTCGACACGGAAGTCATCGGCCAATGGATGCAAGTCGTCCTGACACTGGCGGATGTGGATCCTGGCGACGGCAACTGGCGCTTCCAGTTCCGTGACCTCGATCTTAGCAACAACCTGTCCGGAAAGGACCACCGCATTGGTGCGATTCGGATGAACTATCCGTTGTTCACACAGGTGTCCTTCCCCATCATCACGGTGGAGAACGGAGACGGCATATATCCGACATGGGCGGTCAGCCCGGGCGGCAACCGCCACCTGCATTTCCATGACGCCGAGCACTCTTACATTCCATTGGCCGACATGCCGGAACAAGGCTTCGTTGATCCGAACGTACCGAAAACCACCGAAAATTGGCAGGGAATGATCTGGGGCTCCGGCCCTTCGGTATACAAACCGTCCGAACACAGCATCCACCTTTTTGCTGGATACACTCCGTTCAGGCACAAAGACCTTCGGACCCTCGGCCATCTCTACCCCGGCAACACCTTTGCGGAATACAAGATTCGCGAAGACGGCTTCGCGGCATACGTCAGCAATGCTGGGAACAGCACGGACGTGGTCTGGGAAACCACCGCCATCCAACTCCCCACGGTGATGGACAACCAATCTCTCGAATTGCGCCTCAACGCAAAAACCGGGACCGACGGGCTAATCCAGGTCGAAGTCTTTGACGCCGACACGGGCAACCCGTTTGCGCAGTATTCCTTGGACGACACCTTGGGGCTTGGATCCCAGAAGGACGTCTTTCTGGACGACGAGGATTTGTTTCTCTGGGATGGAATGGGGAACAATCTCAGCCTGTTACAAGGCCAGAACGTCGGATTCCGCTTTGTGATGCGCGGTGCCGTCGAGATGTTCAGCTTCCGTGTCGAACCAACCGAAAACCAACGGCCAAGACCGGTACGTTGGATCAAGTAACCGCCTAAGCAAGTAAGCCGCTTAAGCTGAAATAGACGCTTAAGTTCATCAAGCCGGCCCACCACAGTGGGTCGGCTTTTTTATCCACATTTTTCGATCGTTCTTGAAACTCGGAACGCTGGCTGTCCGCTTCATCGGCGCGGCGCGGTAGGGGTTCAGCATTCGAGTGGAACCACTCTCAACTGGCCTAGGATGAGGGACGGATCAGGATTTTGCCGTCGCGGGATTCGCCGGCGGCGTGGGTGAGCGCTTTGGCCCAGTCGGCGAGAGAATAGGTGGCGGCGACCCGGACGTTTAGTTCGGACTTGGCCAGAACTTGCATCAGCGCGTGGATTTGCGCGGGCGGGGTGGTCTGGTACCAGCGACTGATCCAGTAGCCGCGGGCGCGCAGATCTTTGAAGATCAACGACGCGTTGCCGAGCGTGAAGGGTTCGCGCGACATGGCACCGTAGGTGACAATGGTGGCGGAAGGGCTGAGACATTTGCCGAGCAGTTTGAGCATCTTGCCGCTGGTGGCGTTGAGTCCGAGCATGACGGGGGCGCCGCCGGTGATCTCTTTGACCGCGTCTTTGGAAAAACTCTCGGCGGTGAACACAGCATCGGCGCCGATCGCGGTGAGTTCGTCGACCAGTTCGTCGCGGCGAACGAGGTTGATGGTGCGCAGGCCTTGCGCTTTTGCGAGCTGGATGACGCAACGGCCGACCCCGGAGTTTGCCGCGTTCTGCGCGAGCCAGCCGCCTTCGGGCAAGGTCACGATGTCGTTGATCATGTTGTACGCGGTGGGCGGATTGACCGCGAGCATCGTGGCTTGTTCATCGCTCAGCGCGGGTTCGTTTATCGGAATCAAGCGCTTGGCTTTTTCGACAAATCCACCGGACCACCAGCCAAGTCGCATCGGCCCAATCACGCGGGTGCCGGGCGCGAACAGGGCGGAATCGACATCCGCGCCGACCGACTCGACCACGCCCACGCCTTCGGCGCCGGCGGTCGCGGGCAGCGGCGGAAGGATTCCGTAGGTGCCGGTGATGACATTGAAGTCGGCGGGGTTGACGACGGCGGCGAGCACGCGGACGCGGACTTCGCCGGGACCCGGTTCGGGGAGGTCGCGTTGGTGGAGTTTGAGGACCTCGGCGGGGTGGCCGAACGCGGTGAGTTGCAGTTCTTGAATCTTCATGTCCGCCCTCCCTAGGTCAGGGAGGGCGGATTGAAGAGTATAAACTCTGTCGCTTGGGCGGAATTACTTGATGATTTCAATCACGCGTTCGGCAGCGGCGCGGAAGTACAGCGCTCGTTTGCCTTCGGCTTGCAGGGACTCGCCTGCGAGTTGCAAAGGACGAACTGGATTGGTGACATCGAGAGCACGGGCGCCTTGATCGACATTGTCGACCAGATAGTTGGCGTCTTCGGACCCGGTCAGGAAGCGAGCGGCCTCGATCATGTGGGTGGTGCCGGGTTCGGGGGTCGCGTCGATGACCGGTATGGCGATGGTGTCTTGGAGTTCGCCTTCGAGTCGCGTGGTGATCTCCTCGAGGTGGTAGCGACCGCCGACGGCACCGCGGTCGAGGATGCTGTAGGCTCCCCCACCCTGTGCGAGGACAAGGATGTCCTGAACGGGCCGGCGTTCGCCTTCGGCGGTTTCAACGTAGACGAAGAAGCCGAGGGTGTCGTCTTCCCAGGCGGTGACCCAGTGCAACAGAACTCCGTCTGCGGTTTGTTCGGCGTCAAAGGACTCGAGGCCGATGGCGGTCGGTTCGGGGGCGAACCCAAAGTCGCGGAGGTCGTCGTATTCGCCGGGTCCGAGGGTGGTCGTGTAGACGAGCGGCGTGCTTTGCATCGTGAGGTTCGGCGGCACCGTGGTGACGTCCACTTCCACGGTGTAGTTGCCGACCGGCAGGTCATCGAAGATGTAGTAGCCGTTGGTTCCGGTGAGCGTGGTGCCAATCAGGGTGCCCAGATCGTCGTAAAGATTGACGGTAATTCCCTCAAGGCCGAGTTCGGAGAGGTCTTCATTGGCGGGGTCGCCATCGACGTTCAAGTCGATCCACACGGTGTCGCCGACCGAGGCACCCGGATAGATGCCGAGATCGAGGGTCAGGTCTTCACTTCCGGGCGGCAGGGCTCCGGTCGGTTCGGAGAAGCCGTCGCTGGCGACACTCGCATCGGAGTCGGCGGCGTCGTCGCCCTGATGGGCCGGGGATACGTAATAGCCTTCGGGCAGGGTCGAAAAGTCGAACTGCACTTGGTAATCGCCAGCGGGCAGGTTCTCGAAAATGTAGTTGCCGCTGGTGTCGGTGGTGGTTTCGCCGAGGACATTGGTCGAGCCGGTCTCATAGAGAAGAACTCGGACGCCTTCGACGCCGGACTCGCTGTCGTCCTGTATGCCGTCGGCATCGAGATCGTACCAGACGTAGTCGCCGACCCGGACCGGAAGCGGTTCGGGCTCCATGATGGTGACCTCCGCCGGGTCTTGGTCGTCTTCGTCACCGTCGCGGTTGTCGGTCGCGTTGTCGGCACCGAACATGTCATCTTCAAGATTGAAGTTCGGAGTCGAATCGACGTCCGGAAGGCCGTTGCCGAAGTCCGCGATTTCCGCCCAGTTTTGCAGGCTGTCGCCGGTCTGCAGATCGTCGCTGAGGACGACCGTGATGTCGACCTCAACCTCTCCGCCTGGCGGCAGGCTGTCGGGCAGGGTGATGGTCGCGGTGTTGTTCGGCCCGGCGGTCCAGGCGGGATCGGCCAGGGTCATGGACGGGGCCATGTAATCGATAATGGTGATCGGCGACACGGCGGCAGCGCCTTGGTTGTAGACGGTGATCGTGTAACTCACGGTGGCGCCGGGTTCGACGGTGGCGGTCTGTCCGGAGGCGAGTTCTTTGATCAGTGCCAGGTCGTAGACTGGCGGGTTGACCATGATGGTGGCCGGGTCGTGGTCGTCCTCGTCGCCGTTGCTGTTGTCGGTGACATTGTCTTCGCCGAACGGGTCGGTGTTGTCGCCGTCCGGGGTAGAGTCGGCATCGGGGATGTCCGAGTTGTCGTCGGAAATCTCGGCCCAGTTGATCACCGGACCAGAGAGACTGATGCCGGTGGCGAGGGTGATGTCGACCGTGGCTTCGCTGCCGGAATTGACCGGGCCGGGGACGATGATGGTGGCCGTGTTGTTCGGCCCAGCCGTCCAGTCGGCGTCGGCGAGGCTGAAGCCGGCGGGAATGTAGTCGGTGAGTTCGACGTTGGTCGCGGGGATGTCGCCTTGGTTGATGATGGTCAGCGTGTAGGTGACATTGTCGCCGGCGGTCACTGTTCCGGCCTGGCCGACGGCGAGCGTTTTGATCAGGGCAAGATCGAACGCGGGCGGTGGTTCGACGGTGACCGTCGCCGGGTCGTGGTCATCCTCGTCGCCGTTGCGGTTATCGGTGACATCGTCGTCGCCGAAGGGATCGGTATTGTCGCCGTCCGGGGTGGAGTCGACGTCGGGCGTGTCGGAATTGTCATCGGAGATCTCGGCCCAGTTGGTGACCGGTCCCGTGAGCGTCGTGGCGATTTCGAGCGTGATGTCGATAAAGGCTTGCGCGCCCGGAGCGATGGGTCCGGGCAGGATGGTGGTGGCCGTGTTGTTCGGTCCAGCCGTCCAGTTGGCATCGGCGAGGCTGAGGCCGGCGGGGATGTAGTCGGTGAGTTCGACGTTGCTGGCCGCCAGCGCGCCTTGATTGATCACCGTGACGCGGAAGGTGACGGTGCCGCCAGCGGTAACGGTGTCGGACTGGCCGGGAGCGAGGGTTTTGATCAAGGCCAGATCAAAGGCGGGCGCGGGTTCGATGGTGATCTCGGCGGGGTCGTGATCGTCTTCATCACCGTTACCATTGTCGGTGACATCGTCGCCGCCGAAGGGATCGGTATTGTCGCCGTCGGGGGTCGAATCGCTGTCCGGCGTGCTCGAGTTGTCGTTCGAGATTTCGGCCCAGTTGGTGACGGGTCCGGTCAGGTTCGGCGCGATCGCGAGGGTAATGTCGATGGCGGTCTGCCCCGTCGGGAACAGCGGTCCGAGCACGATGGCGGTCGCGGTGTTGTTCGGGCCAGCGGTCCAGTCGGGATCGGCAAGACTCAAGCCGGTGGGAATGTAGTCGGTGATCTCGATGTTGGTCCCGGGCAGGTCGCCCTGGTTTGTCAGGGTGATCCGGAAGGTCACGGTGCCGCCGGCGGTGGCGGTGGGGCTCTGTCCGGGGGCCAGCGTTTTGACCAAGGCCAGATCGAACGAAGCCGGAGGCTCCACGGTGAGTTCGGCGGGGTCGTTGTCGTCCTCGTCACCATTGCTGTTGTCGGTGACATCGTCGCTGCCGAAGGGGTCATTGCCCGTGTCGGTGTCCGGGGTGCTATCGACATCGTCGACCGGACCGTCGGGACCGTCTTGGCCGGTGATTTCGGACCAGTTGACCAAGGTGCCGGTGGCACCGGCGTCGATGGTGAACGTGATCGGCAACGTGGTGCTGCCACCGGGGGCGAGCGGATCGGCGATGGTCGCGGTGATCAGTCCGCCGACTAGGGACCAGTTGGCGTCGGGAACCAGCGTTAGGCCAGTCGGAGGTGCGTCAACGAGTCCGATGTTTGAGGCGGTCATGGTGCCTTGATTGGTGACCATGATCGTGAAGGTCACAGAGTCGCCGGGAGCAAACGGACCGGAGGAGCTGAGCACTTTGATCAAGGCCAAGTCCATGAACTCGCCAACCGGAACTTCGGCTGGGTCGTGGTCGTCTTCATCGCCGCCGCTGTTGTCGGTGACGTTGTCGCCGCCGTAGTTGTCGTCGTCCTCGTTGTTGTTCGGGGTGGAGTCGATGTCGTCGGCGGGGCCGTTGGGGCCGTCTTGGCCGGTGATCTCGGACCAGTTGGTGATCACACCGCTGACGTCGGCATCAATCGTGAACGTGATCGGAAGCGTGGTGCTGCCAGCGGGTGCGAGCGGTCCGGCGATGTTGGCCGTGATGAGACCGCTGACCAGCGACCAGTTGGCGTCCGGCACCAAGGTCAGGCCGGCAGGCGCATAGTCGGCCAAGCCGATGTCCGTGGCGGTCATCGTGCCCTGGTTGGTCACCATGATGGTGAAGGTTACGGGATCGCCAGGAATAAACGGACCAGCGGAGCTGAGCACTTTAGTCAGCGCCAGATCCATGAAGGGCTCTACAGTTACCGGAGCCGGATCGTGGTCGTCCTCGTCGCCGTTGCTGTTGTCGGTGACATTGTCGCCACCGTAGTTGTCGTCGCCGGCGTCGTTGTTCGGGGTGGAGTCGATGTCGTCGGCGGGGCCGTTCGGGCCGTCTTGTCCTGTGATCTCGGACCAGTTGACCAAGGTCCCGGTCACGCCGGCATCGATGGTGAAGGTGATTGGCAGCGTGGTGTTGCCGCCGGGTGCGAGTGGTCCGGCGATGGTCGCGGTGATCAGTCCGCCAGAGAGAGACCAGTTGGCGTCGGGCACTAGGGTCAAACCACTCGGGGGGTAGTCGACGAGACCGATATTCGAAGCGGTCATCGTGCCTTGGTTGGTGACCATGATCGTGAAGGTCACCGGGTCGCCGGGAATAAACGGACCAGCGGAGCTGAGCACTTTAGTCAGCGCCAGATCCATGAACTCGTCCACCGTCACGGGTGCCGGGTCGTGATCATCTTCATCGCCGTTGCTGTTGTCGGTGACGTTGTCGCCGCCGTAGTTGTCGTCGTCCTCGTTGTTGTTCGGGGTCGAGTCGATGTCGTCGGCGGGGCCGTTCGGACCGTCTTGACCAGTGATCTCGGACCAGTTGACCAAGGTGCCGGTCACGCCGGCATCGATGGTGAAGGTGATTGGCAAGGTGGTGCTGGCGCCCGGTGCGAGCGGACCGGCGATCGTGGCGAGGGCTTGTCCGCCCGACATGGACCAATTCGTGTCCGCGACCAAAGTCAGACCGGCGGGCGGATAGTCGGCAAGGCCGATATTCGAGGCGGTCATCGTGCCTTGGTTCGTGACCATGACAGTGAAGGTCACGGGATCGCCAGGAAGGAAGGGGCCGACCGAACTGAGTACTTTGATCAAGGCCAAGTCCATGAACTCGCCAACCGGAACTTCGGCTGGGTCGTGGTCGTCTTCATCGCCGCCGCTGTTGTCGGTGACGTTGTCGCCGCCGTAGTTGTCGTCGTCCTCGTTGTTGTTCGGGGTGGAGTCGATGTCGTCGGCGGGGCCGTTGGGGCCGTCTTGGCCGGTGATCTCGGACCAGTTGGTGATCACACCGCTGACGTCGGCATCAATCGTGAACGTGATCGGAAGCGTGGTGCTGCCAGCGGGTGCGAGCGGTCCGGCGATGTTGGCCGTGATGAGACCGCTAACCAGCGACCAGTTGGCGTCCGGCACCAAGGTCAGGCCGGCAGGCGCATAGTCGGCCAAGCCGATGTCCGTGGCGGTCATCGTGCCCTGGTTGGTCACCATGATGGTGAAGGTTACGGGATCGCCAGGAATAAACGGACCAGCGGAGCTGAGCACTTTAGTCAGCGCCAGATCCATGAAGGGCTCTACAGTTACCGGAGCCGGATCGTGGTCGTCCTCGTCGCCGTTGCTGTTGTCGGTGACATTGTCGCCACCGTAGTTGTCGTCGCCGGCGTCGTTGTTCGGGGTGGAGTCGATGTCGTCGGCGGGGCCGTTCGGGCCGTCTTGTCCTGTGATCTCGGACCAGTTGGTGATCACACCGGTGACACCAGCATCAATCGTGAACGTAATCGGAAGCGTGGTGCTACCAGCGGGTGCGAGCGGTCCGGCGATGTTGGCCGTGATGAGACCGCTAACCAGCGACCAGTTGGCGTCCGGCACCAAGGTCAGGCCACTCGGCGGGTAGTCGGCCAAGCCGATGTCCGTGGCGGTCATCGTGCCCTGGTTGGTCACCATCACCGTGAACGTCACCGGGTCGCCCGGAACAAACGGACCAGCCGAACTCAGCACTTTGGTCAGCGCTAGGTCCATGAACTCACCCACGGAAACTTCCGCCGGGTCATGGTCGTCTTCATCGCCGTCACTGTTATCGGTGACGTTGTCGCCGCCGTAGGGATCGTCGTTGGTGCCGTCCGGAGTCGAGTCGATGTCGTCCTCGGGGCCATCAGGTCCGTTTTGACCGGTGATCTCAGACCAGTTGGTCAGCACGCCGGTCACACCGGCATCAATCGTGAACATAATCGGCAGCGTGGTGCTGCCGCCGGGCGCAAGTGGACCGGCAATACTGGCGACAATCTGACCGCTGACCAGCGACCAGTTGGCGTCCGGCACCAAGGTCAGGCCACTCGGCGGATAGTCGGCCAAGCCGATGTCCGTGGCGGTCATCGTGCCTTGGTTGGTCACCATCACCGTGAAGGTCACAGGGTCGCCGGGAATAAACGGGCCAGCCGAACTCAGCACTTTAGTCAGCGCCAGATCCATGAACTCGTCCACCGTCACCGGTGCCGGGTCGTGATCATCTTCATCGCCGCCGCTGTTATCGGTGACATTGTCGCCGCCGTAGGGATCGTCGTTGGTGCCGTCCGGGGTCGAGTCGATGTCGTCCTCGGGGCCATCAGGTCCGTTCTGACCGGTGATCTCAGACCAGTTGGTCAGCACGCCGGTCACACCGGCATCAATCGTGAACATAATCGGCAGCGTGGTGCTGCCGCCGGGCGCAAGTGGACCGGCAATACTGGCGACAATCTGACCGCTGACCAGCGACCAGTTGGCGTCCGGTACCAAGGTCAAACCGCTCGGCGGGTAATCGGCCAAGCCGATGTCCGTGGCGGTCATCGTGCCTTGGTTGGTCACCATCACCGTGAACGTCACCGGGTCGCCCAGAACAAACGGCCCAGCCGAACTCAGCACTTTAGTCAGCGCTAGGTCCATGAACTCACCCACGGAAACTTCCGCCGGGTCATGGTCGTCTTCATCGCCGTCGCTGTTGTCAGTGACGTTGTCGCCGCCGTAGGGATCGTCGTTGGTGCCGTCCGGGGTCGAGTCGATGTCGTCCTCGGGGCCATCAGGTCCGTTTTGACCGGTGATCTCAGACCAGTTGGTCAGCACGCCGGTCACGCCCGCATCAATCGTGAAGGTGATCGGCAAACTGGTGCTGCCGCCAGGAGCCAGCGGCCCGGCTATACTCGCGCTAATCTGACCCGCGACCAACGACCAGTTGGCGTCCGGCACCAAGGTCAAACCGCTCGGCGGGTAATCGGCCAAGCCGATGTCCGTGGCGGTCATCGTGCCTTGGTTGGTCACCATCACCGTGAACGTCACCGGGTCGCCCGGAACAAACGGCCCAGTCGAACTCAGCACTTTAGTCAGCGCCAGGTCCATGAACTCACCCACGGAAACTTCCGCCGGGTCATGGTCGTCTTCATCGCCGTCACTGTTATCGGTGACATTGTCGCCGCCGTAGGGATCGTCGTTGGTGCCGTCCGGAGTCGAGTCGATGTCGTCCTCGGGGCCATCAGGTCCGTTTTGACCGGTGATCTCAGACCAGTTGGTCAGCACGCCGGTCACGCCGGCATCAATCGTGAAGGTGATCGGCAGACTGGTGCTGCCGCCAGGAGCCAGCGGCCCGGCGATACTCGCGCTAATCTGACCCGCGACCATCATCCAATTGGCGTCCGGCACCAGGGTCAAACCGCTCGGCGGGTAATCCACCAGACCGATAGCGGTGGCCGTCATCGTGCCCTGGTTGGTCACCATCACCGTGAACGTCACCGGATCGCCCGGAATAAACGGACCAGCCGAACTCAGCACTTTAGTCAGCGCTAAATCCATGAACTCACCCACGGAAACTTCCGCCGGGTCATGGTCATCTTCATCGCCGTCACTGTTATCGGTGACGTTGTCGCCGCCGTAGGGATCGTCGTTGGTGCCGTCCGGAGTCGAGTCGATGTCGTCCTCGGGGCCATCAGGTCCGTTTTGACCGGTGATCTCAGACCAGTTGGTCAGCACGCCGGTGACACCGGCATCAATCGTGAACATAATCGGCAGCGTGGTGCTGCCGCCGGGCGCAAGTGGACCGGCAATACTGGCGACAATCTGACCGCTGACCAGCGACCAGTTGGCGTCCGGTACCAGGGTCAAACCGCTCGGCGGGTAGTCGGCCAAGCCGATGTCCGTGGCGGTCATCGTGCCTTGGTTGGTCACCATCACCGTGAACGTCACGGGGTCGCCCGGAATAAACGGCCCAGCCGAACTCAGCACTTTGGTCAACGCTAAGTCCATGAACTCACCCACGGAAACTTCCGCCGGGTCATGATCGTCTTCATCGCCGTCACTGTTATCGGTGACATTGTCGCCGCCGTAGGGATCGTCGTTGGTGCCGTCCGGGGTCGAGTCGATGTCGTCCTCGGGGCCATCAGGTCCGTTTTGACCGGTGATCTCAGACCAGTTGGTCAGCACGCCGGTCACGCCGGCATCAATCGTGAAGGTGATCGGCAAACTGGTGCTGCCGCCAGGAGCCAGCGGCCCGGCGATACTCGCGCTAATCTGACCCGCGACCATCATCCAATTGGCGTCCGGCACCAGGGTCAAACCGCTCGGCGGGTAATCCACCAGACCGATAGCGGTGGCCGTCATCGTGCCTTGGTTGGTCACCATCACCGTGAACGTCACAGGGTCGCCCGGAACAAACGGACCAGCCGAACTCAGAACTTTAGTCAGCGCTAGGTCCATGAACTCACCCACGGAAACTTCCGCCGGGTCATGGTCGTCTTCATCGCCGTCACTGTTATCGGTGACATTGTCGCCGCCGTAGGGATCGTCGTTGGTGCCGTCCGGAGTCGAGTCGATGT
>Ga0209186_1000324_pt1 | contig 39630 bp, 34 predicted proteins | sample SidtaG_FD_187426 | JGI IMG/M metagenome (GOLD analysis project Ga0209186, IMG submission 187426) | Marine algal microbial communities from Sidmouth, United Kingdom - Sidmouth_Male2 metaG (SPAdes) (version 2) | ecosystem: Host-associated > Algae > Red algae > Unclassified | place: Sidmouth...
CTCCTCGAGGACGGTCTCCAACCACACGAGATCGGTATCATTGTCCGGGCTGAAGAGCTTCTGGAGCGTGCCAGCATGGCCGTTGCAAAGGCCGGTTGTGCATCCTTGATCCTCGACCAGCGGATTCATCGCAGTGCCGGCAAAATCGCTTGTAGCACCATGCACCTGGCAAAAGGAATGGAGTTTGCTGCTGTTGCTGTGATGGCCTGTGATGACGAAGTTCTACCGCTTCAAGAACGGATTGAGACCGTCGCAGACGAAGCCGAGCTCGAAGAAGTCTACGTCACCGAGCGACACCTCCTCTACGTCGCCTGCACGCGGGCAAGAGATCAGCTCCTTGTATCCGGAGTGGATCCCATTTCCGAGTTCTTGGAAGATATGGAAGGGGCAACCCCAGCCTAGATCGTGTAGTTCCGCCAGGGGATTGCTCTCAGGGAAACGTTGCTCATAAAACGGGCAATGTCTTTCCGTCCATAGTAGGTGGGCGTTCCACGTGAATCCTGGGCCATTAAAATAACTGGGATTCCGCCAAACGACGGTGTGAAGCAACGGATCGTTTCGCTCGCTTTCGTTGCATTTTGAACTACGTGACGCTTCACGATCACGATGGCGAATTTAACGCCTTGCTCTCGAATTACTGCACCTTGAAATTTCATTAGTGTTTCCGATCTCTGGGAGGGTTGGGGTCATTTCCATAGGAATCAGAATCCCGGATTTGACCGTTAGGGCGATGAATCACCACTTCGGATTTCTGCCGAATGGCAATGTCACGTGCTGCGGAAATAGCTTCCGCTTGCGTGGTATGAACAGAGGTTGCTCTGCTGTTTCCTGCTCCTCGAACAGCCCAATTGCCGTTGCGAGGAACCACATGTTGTTTTTTACCCATAGTAGGAGTCCTTTGTTATTTGAGTTAATGATTAGATCTATGCGTAGGAAATAAGTTTCCAGGTCACCGCCTTATCGGAGTAGGGGGGCATCCGGTTGCCTTCGGCAATGGGGGCGGTGGTTGAAGGGGTACCGACGACTTTCCAAACGCCACTTTCGGGGCAAAGTTCTCCAGTACGTGCGGTGGTTCCAATAGGTGATTTAGTTTTCATGATGTTATTCTCTCTTCTCTGTCGTTGTGCAGTTTTTCTCTGCTGGTTACTTAAGATCGGAATCAATTCTTGGTTTAGAACATCGCATCGTTATTTATGAAAAAATATTGGTGATGTTCCTCGAAGTGAACTCACTTCGATCACGTTATTAAGAACGAAGATTGATAAGAAACAAAGGAGGCTGAGATGCCTGATGTGATAAATGAAGAGGACCAAGATATTGAGGAACGAATTCAACTTATGGAGGGGGATGAACTAAACGTGGAGTTAGCGATAACTACACTTTATGATCGATACGGTGAGCGAATTCTAAAAAGGCTCCATAAGCATGCTTATTTGATAGATCGGGACAGGCAGCAATGCCTTATTGATGCAATTATTGCGTTACAGAAGAAGGCGTTATCGGATAATCCGCCAGATTGGGAAGCATTTCGATTCGGCGCTTGGTTGTTTAGAGTTGCAGATAACAAAGCGAAAGACCTTATCCGTAAAGGGAAAAGAGAGAACGAGAAGTGTGAACACTACGCAAAGATGTCGTGGGGAGATGCAGGATCAGAAGTTCATTCCTATTTTCAATGGTTAGAAAGACGAGGCCTAAAAGAACGCTTCGAAGAAGCTATAGAAGATTATAGGGAGCTCATAGAGTCTTTGCCGCCAAAGCAGAAAGATATTTGTCGAGCACTCCTAGCAATCTATCAGGAGGGATACGAGAATGGCTCCGATGTGGACCTTAGGGATGATGATGTTGCGAGGAGAATGATTGCTATGGGTGTTCCTCCTGAGAACATCGGCTCGATCAAGAAGGCAAAGCAAGTTATCAAAGCTAAATTTGCCGAACTATTACAAAACAAGGGCTGCGAATCAGGAGAGAATGATGAAAGATGATCTAATAGAGAAGCTGGCGGTTCACGCATTAGGCATGTTCCGTGATGATGCGGATGTCGAACTCAGCGAGGAGGCCAAACGTTTATTCGAGGAAACGGACCCACGTCAGATTCTTCGATCGGCTAGAACCGTTAGTAATGAAAACACGTCCGAAATAAATCCGCCCATCTCGAAATTACAGTTTCGAGCTGCTGCAGCTCGTCTGAATGACGATGGAACCTACTCGGAGGAAACACAAAAATCCATTGAACAAACGAGGAGAAAGAAAATTGAGGCCCTTGAAGAGCAGAACAACGATTGAGTCGCTGGCTAAAGAAGTACGTGAAAATCACGGCATCGGATTATCTGACCAACTAGACCCACTCTGGTTAGCCAAAGAGGAACGTATCGAAGTTCTTTTTCCTGAAGGCCACGGAAATGATTTTCATGGAAGAATCGAATATATTTCTGGAGAAACCCCTATACCCGAAGAGCATTTTTTCATGTATCTTCCAGAAGGAGTTCCGAGAACTCGACTTAATTTCTCGTGTGCTCATGAGCTGGGTCATTACTTCCTTCCTCATCACCAGGCAGAACTCCGCAAAGGCGGGAGTCATTTTTCGGAACCAAGTTTCCTTTCTGATAAGGAGATGGAACGAGAGGCCGATTTCTTTGCTGGGGCTTTGTTGATTCCTGAAGATACGATCAAGAGACGCCAAACTGAAGACGATTACCTAGAACTGAATCAGGTAATGAAAATGGCAGAAGATCTGAACGTGTCACCAGAATGTGCAGTTGTCAGATATATTCAATGCACGTGGGACAAGTGTATGCTGATCGTTTCCGAAAATGGAAAGGTTTGCTACTACCGTGCCTCGGAAGAAGCGGAGGAAGGCGGCTTTGGTGGTCTTGGTCGTAAAGAGATACCCCTTAAGGCAAAGGCCAGGAATCTTGAATCAAGTAGGCAGCTGGTACAGGGTTCGGCAAGTTCAGTAGATTGGTTCTCAGAAAGAAATAAAACCGCTGACCTTTATGAAGAAAGTTATCGGATCGGATACCGTAGCCGAACGATCACTTTGCTCTCATTTCGATAACTAATAAATCAGGCCCAAAAGTCAGGTGAATTAGCGAATTGATGGTATTGATAAAATATGTTATCAATACCTTTATATGCCCAGAAAAGATGACCTCATAAAAGTAGAGAATGCGGAACTGGTGAACAACCAGGAACGGTTGCTTACCAGGTCAGAGTTTCAAGGATTGGCAAACGTTCCGCCAGAGATTGAGTGGTTTGCCAACATCACGAATAAGAACACAAAGCGTGCTTATGAAAAAGACCTTCAAGGGTTCATGGATTTTTGTGGGATTCAAACCCCAGAAGAATTTCGAGTCGTGACGAGGTCTCACATCATTTCTTGGAGAAAAACTCTCGAAACAAATAATCTTGGATCTTCCACGATCCGGAGAAAGCTTTCCGCGATCAGCAGCCTGTTTGAATACCTTTGTGAGAAAAATGCGGTAACACACAATCCGGTTAAAGGTGTTAAACGGCCAAACTCTCAAGCCAACGAAGGACGAACGCCAGCGTTATCCGATGACCAGGCTCGAATTCTGCTCGAAGCACCTCGTAAAGATACCCTTAAAGGCGTACGTGATCGGGCAATTTTGGCGGTTCTATTGTATCACGGCCTACGACGAGAAGAATTGTGTCGCTTGAAAGTTGGCGACCTTCAATTACGACGTGGCGTCATGTATCTATCGATTCACGGTAAAGGTGATCGTACTCGATATGTTGTTGCCCATCCCAAAGCGATTGAGCTCATCGAGGAATACACCCATCACGAAAAAGTTAATCATTATGATGATCACAAAGGAGCTTTGTTTCGTCCTGTCAGAAGTAAGAAAAAGGATCTGACAAGGGCGATTACTCCGGATGCCATCTACAAAATCATTCGAGCTTACAGCAGGCAGTCAGGCGTCTATTTTGAGGGTATTCGCCCTCACTCAATGCGGGCGACAGCAGCTACCAATGCTTTGGATAATCAATCGGATATCGCTAAAGTACAAGAGTGGCTCGGGCATGCGAATATTGCGACGACAAGGATTTATGATAAGCGAAATACAAGGCCTGAAGATTCTCCAACGCTGAAAATATCCTACAAATAATTCAGGTCATCCACCAGATCGAAGATCTCGTATCAGATACGCTTGTTCCCCTGCAGTACGCATTACATTTTCCCCTTTTAGTTTAGCGATGCCTCGGAATTTAGCTTTATCATCCCATGGGCGTGATGGACTGTTGTGGATAGTATCCAGAGTACCTAGAATATCTTCGATAAAATCTGGAGAGGCATCTCTTGTCCGTGCCAAAGACCCGATAATTTGGCATCCGACATCTGCAACAGCAGGCACCTTTTCGCCCCGAATTCTTTCAATAACACTTTCTTTGATAGCGCTAAATTTTTCGGAGTCTTGTTCGCCTAGAAAGTAATTTAGGATTATATCCAAACTTCCGTATCTGACAGGAAGATGGCGGCTATTTAATTGTTCTAGGCAAAAGTAGAAGCAATCCTCTCTGCCACTCAAAGAGATGATCGTTCCTGCCAAGTCGTTGGCAACGGCATTCCCGTCTGGGGTATTTGGCTGTTGCTTTAGAAGTGCTTGGAGACGATCAAGAGCGACTGGGTTATTAGCAGCCGCAAGAACTTTCGCCGCGCTTTGCTTGACCTTCGGTTCAACAGAGGTTTTTTCAAGAAGCTTCAATAAACCTTCAATCTGTACTGCATTGATATTTGCCTCGGAATAACCTTCAAAATTCTTAAGAAGAGATGATCCTTTACTGCCTTCTTTAGGGTTATTTAAGCAGTAGTTGATTGATGCGGTAAGTCCCTGAACTGGGGCTTTTGTTGTTTGACAGCCTGTGAAAAAACAAAGCAGTCCGACAATCAATAGTTGAGATTTCATCTTTATAGCCCGTAGTGTTTTATGCATTATCGGCTCCACCATCTTGGCTTCGCCATGGTCGAAATACTTTTCCCGGAAGGAATCGAACTAGAACCTGCCTTATAGATAGTGAATTCTAGTCCATAAAAGCCACCGGTCCTAACCAATTCACCAAGGCCATTATCAATGGATATCTGTGCTAAGCTATTTTCCTCTCCAACCTCGGTAATTTTCAACACCCCTAGATTTTCATTTCTAAGCTTCCCGGTGCGACTAGCGGTCCATTGCTGATTTTTATGTAGGGCTGCACGCCCATGATTGAGAACCAAGTCGCCGGATTCTGTTTTAACAATTGAAAGTGGTCGAAGATGAAGAGCAATCGCCTGTGCCTGTCCCATTGCATTAGCACTAATGAGCTCTTCGCTAAAGGATGGGTATTGTAACTCTATCGGATCGCGTGTCCCTCCCCTTCTCTCCATATTCAATCGGTCCAGCTTAACTTCAAATGGTTTAAATGCGTGACTGGTTGTTGTGTCCTTATCGACAATCCGAATGGTTGTCCGAAGAGCTCCTTGGAATACCTTTTTGCGGCCACTGGATTCTTTGTCCACTCGGAGCCAATTAATTTCTCCTGGAACGATGTATTTCGCAGACAACCTCTGACCTAGCTCGATACCTTGGCTCGCAGTGAGGTTATTGATGTCATATTCCATTTCCTGAGCCACTCGCTCAATTTCTGACCGGTCAACAATACGAACATCTGGGAAGTTCTGGAGCTGAAGAGCGAGGGCGTGAGAAAATTGAGTGCCGATAGTTCTCTGTAGTTTGTAATTGCCGCTATCAGGAGGCGCTTGAAGAGGAAGAATAAGTATAGACTTAGTCTGCCCATGTGAATTACAAGCCATCGCTAAAAGGCTTGTTACAATAATAAATATGCTTGTGGTCCGTTTCATTTACTCCTCCAGTTCGTCCAATGATTAGTCGGATAGCCTTTGTTTATTCAAGATTAATTCGTGAGGGGAATGATGCTCAGGCGTCCCCTAATCTGGTGACCGGGCTTTACAGTGACTCGGTATCCACCATCAATACTACTCCAAGCTAGCTTTCCGATTTTTAGTCCTGTCCAAGGGGGTTGGCTTCCTGCGGGAGGTAATAATATTTCCCACGTGTTAGACACTCTTCTAGTTTCTGAATGTGGACGATAGATATTCCCTATTACCAATGAAGGATCTAGAATCGGTGGGGACAAAAATTCAGAAAAAATCTGAGATGCTTCTTCGAGCAAAGCAGAAGCATTTTTAGTCTTAAAAAGAGTCTGATTAGACCGTTCGGATTTCAAATCTTCTTCAACAGAAGCGGTCCAGACTAAGTTACTGACCTGTACACCTTCATCTCCTATAGTTCGTTCCCATACGTTAAAAACGACACTCAAGTGCCCAGAGTATATTTTAAACTTTGTTCCTGTTGATATAGAGCGCGTATTTTCAGCATAATCATTTAGCGAGACGAGTACTCTCAATTTATATTTAGCCTTTGAGGCTGTTACCGAATGAGTTCCACTCCCAGAGTAGGATCCATTTATTTCCCCAAAAAGGGATTCTCGCAATTTACGGCAAATATCTCCTGGGACGTGTTCATTACATTCAAGTTCGACATCGTTACTCAACACTGGCTCAAATACAAATGGAGCGGGCGAGTTCTGAGAGCGCTTTGGGAAAGAATCTGCGATGTTTGACTTTGGAACGCCGTTGCTAAAAATTAATGTATGTTCGATCGGGGTCGTTCGCTTCGCAGCAATCGGATCAGAGCTTACATCGGGGACCGTGACTTCAGGCAGCGATACTAAAGGGGGCTCTTCACCAATAGGCACACCCTCTGCTAAATGTCGGTACTGAGTCCAGAAGCCAACTATAAACGTGACAATCGTAACAAACATGATCGACTTGAACCAGCTGGTTAACCGTCCATTTTTTCGTGAAAATAACCGAGAGCATAGAAATAAAAGAATGCCAATAATGGGAATTGACTGTGCTGTTTTCAGTAAAGTGTCTCGATCATATCCGGAACTTTCTTCCATATAAAGACCATCTGAAATCGAACTCGAAGCCGCCTCATTCTGAGCCATCTGAATATCGATTTCGTGATCGCTGACTTTCTCTATTTTACCGCCCTCCGCTGAGAGAATTCCAGCTATCCTTTCAGAGAGACCTGGATCGCAGAGTAAATTCAGACTGCATTCACCTGTTGTACACGAAAGGTGAATTCCTCGAATGCCTGATAGCCTCTGGTTTAAAATGTCTTTAGCACGAACTGCATCTTTAAAGGAACCTCCTCTAATTCTAATTAGAAGGGGCGATCCCATATTTCGATCTAAAATATATTGAAGGGTTATTTGTCCCATCAAAATATCGATAAGATCCTCCTCCTTACTATCTCCTGATTCGATCAATGTTTTAATCGCACTGCCAAGAGCGGCTCGATCCGTGTGAGGATCAACCTCAATGCGAGATAGGTCACGTGTGGCGATACCCAACTGTCTGGATGACTCAGATGCCAATGCTTTTAAGGTTACTTGTAAATCATAAGATCTACTTTTCGTAGCATCGATCAATCCACCCAGAGGGTCCCCACGGCCTCCTCCTAAACTACATTCGATTCGAATACCATCATCGCCTCCCTCTGTTCGAAGATCTAAGGGATATACTGATAGGCGTTCCGCTACATAATTTTCAAACCAGTTCTTTTGATCATCCGCTCCTTGTCCTGCACCATCAACACTTACCTTGGTCTGTAAAAACACCTGGGGACGACCAAATTTTCGGGCAAACTCTGCTGACTTGAAAAACCCAAGAACATCGTCACCAATTTTTTGAACAGTAACCTCGGCTTCTACTCTCAGTCGGTTGTTGGTTACCGTAGTGCTAATTACATTGTATGAATCAACATACCCGTGGCTGTACGTACTCAACTCAGACTGCACAATAGTCTGACCATCGGCCTCCGTTCTTGATATGAGGATTATTTCATTAGCCAAGAGGGCCTGTTCAAAGACGTGTTCTATCGCCAATCGGAACGCATTGGGATTTGAGGCCTCCGCTTCACCGATAAAAATATTTGGACTTGTTTGAGCAAATAAAGACGCACCAAGAAGAATTGATGCAAAAAATATACCCACACGACTCATCATGGCATCCAAATTTTGAAAAGAATTCCGATGCACAGTGCAATTCCAGGAATAAGAATCCAAACTGGCCAAGATGAAGCTTGTTTATCCCTCTGCTGACTGCCCTCCGCTTCGTCTACGGCCTTCAAAAGCATCTCTGCGTTTCGATACCGTTTTGAGGTATCTTCTGAAAGACATCGACTAATTACTTTTTGCAACGAGGTTGATAGGTTGGAACATGCGCTCTTGACGGGTCCAAGATTTTGGATGTCCAAATAGCCTCTAGTGTTTCGAGAATTCAGTTCGGCAAAGTATGCCTCCATTAATTCCTTTGGCCTATCACTCAAAGTGAGGTATAAGATAACCCCTAAACTGTAGACATCAATGTGAAACGAATTCGTTGGATCTGGATCATACAATTCTGGTGCAGTAAATCCATCGATAGATCCCGGCATAGGAGTTACTTTTGCACGTCCGAAATCTAAAAGAAGTGGTTGCCCCCGTTCGTTTACCATAATCTGGTTCACCTTTAGGTCATTATGAATAACCCCTTTTTCATGAAGCCCTGCAACTGATGAGATCATATTCCGCATGACCGTTACCCTTTCGGGTAGCTTTCGTCCCTGAACTACCCACTTATCTAATGTACCACCATTAATCCATTTTGTTATTAAGTAGGGTATTTTGAATTGGGGCTGGTTTAAATCCCACATAATTTCACTATCATTCACATAGTGAACAATGTGAACATCGGTTGACGAAATGCATTTGAGAAATTGGATTTCTCTCCTAAACTCTAAGAGGCTCTCCGTATCGTTTTGATGTCCATCCGATACAGAAAAGTTCCCCCGATATAATGGAAATTTGATGGCGACAAAACCTCCCCCCCCCACCCGTTGATATTTAAAGGTAACGGACAGGTTTGTTTGGATACATTCGAATGGTTCCACTACCCTGTATCCAGGTATCTCTGGAGGATCTAAATTCATATTCTATCTACTCGCCCTGCATGACACGGCTGACAAACATGTAAAAGAACTCCGTTTCTTTTTTCACTCGCCCCACCTCCACAAGACAATCTTCAGCAGTTCCCTGAACCCGCTTAGATTTAGTTTTTTCTGGAATAAAAATGAACCTAACCAGCAGTTCATAGGTTTTCTGGAAGAGATCTGCCGCATCGCCTGAACCGTTGTAGGCGATCAACCAGTCCGCATGTTCTGCGACCAATTGCATATAATCCTCTGGTACTGACAAGTCTGACGAATCACTTTTCCCACCTGCCATTCGGGGAGTCATAACAATGGCTAGCATATCAACGTAGTCGGCAACCAGTCTCTTGACTTGTTCAGGATCCTGAGTCTGACTCAATGTTACGGGATCAATGTCTGAAGCCCCCGCACCATGGGCGTATTTTACCAAAAGATTATCCATCATAGCCATTTCTTGTGCCTCATCACTCGACTCACCAGCTACGGAAAGATCGTTGCGTCCCATAGACTTTTTCCGAGCTTTGATATTATCTTTCACGATCTGAATTAAAAGATTCCGAATCGTTTTACCCGGCTTAGGCTCTCTGAACTTTTTCCGGCCATTCACAATCCCAAGTTCTTGGACAACCGCATCCATTGCCGCGTCATAGGCATCATGAGTATTTAGCCCACCTGCTTTACCTAGCATAGTGAGTCCTTCCATTACTCCGGGTTGTTCGACATACTCTAGCCATCCAGGTTGTGACATGAGTTCCAAGCGCTCCCGTAGTATAATAGGAGTATCTGGCCAGCGGTCGTATCCTTTTGCATCTCGAACAAGGCCACGAGCTTTGTTTCCGTTTTTTTCATCTTTTTTTTTCATATATTTCACCAATGTAAATTGCATGCGAGCGATAAGCATCTGCTAATAAATACTGAAGCCAGTAAGGTGTGGATTTTCATTCTGTGCTTCTTGTTCAGCCTTTTGCGTAGCAATCATTTTCTTTTGTTCAGCTACCTCTGCGGCTATCTGGGCGGCTTCAGTGGCTTTAATCTTTGCTATAGCAGCATGTTGCTTTGTAAGTTCGAGATCGGCGCGCATCTGTTCATCTTCCAATGCTTTTTTCGCAGCAATCATTTGCTTCTGGGCGGCTATCTCCTTGGCCTTTTGGACAGTTGCCTCCTTGGCCTTTTCGGCAGCTTGATTGCCTATGATTAATTTTTGCCTTGCGATAGCACGGTATACACGCTCACCCGAATCCAATGGAACCGTTAAATGCAATGCAGAGATCACTTCGGATTTACTTCCGCATACATTGGAGTGTTGTTTCAGTAGGTTCCACTCTGCCTCTGTCAATGAGTCACTTTCAATAGTAATACCACCAATAGAGTGTGCAAAGCCGATAGTGCGCGCAGAACGGTTGAGGCTTATAGGGTTGAATATTTCCAACCGCTCGTAATTCGTTCTAACCGCGTTGACAACAAATGCATCAGGCCCAAGTCCGTCAATTAAATTCCAATAAGGAACCGTGTAATGGCGACCAATTACTTGGATAAGGGAAAGTTCAATCATTCTGCGAAGCGCTTCATGTAACCCATCAGTTTCCTCACGGAATCCATCGTAACCTCCCCCTTTTCCTTCAACGACCATACCAAATCCTCCGGCAATTTTCCTTTTCCGCAGGTAGAATGAAGTACTTGCATAGACTCCAGGTCTTTGAGCTACCTTACCTGATTTTGGGTCGTAGATCGAGGTGCTCATATCAATTGTAATAATTGAAGCCTCAGACTCCGTACCGATCTCCGCACCAGAATCATGAACTTTGCTGTCACCCATAAAGGTAATATCTGTTTCCAACGAGTGCCCTTTTTTATAAACTTTATCCAAGCCTGATACAGCCACAATAATATCAAGGTCAGATTTAACCAAGCGCCAGTCTGGCGAATTTATTAACTTTCTGGAGCTGGTTTTGTATGCCGTGTCAATATCTGTATTTGTGGGCGAGACCACCGAAAACCTACCGGTCTTACTAAGTGCAGTTCGTAACATTGCTGTGAAGTGGCGAGGCACCTTTCCATCATTTGCAGCTTGGGAGCTCGTATCAATATGAACTTCTTGAGTGCCAAATCCAAGGGCACCAACCATTCGGCCGAGATCTTTCAGGCGGTCTTCGTTACCGGTTGTTTTAAAATTTACCGGTAACATTGACTCTTGCTGGCGTTGGATTTCCTTAGTACCAACTTGAGTCGTTGAGCAGCCAGATCCAAGAAACATCCCCATCAAAAGGAATGCTGAGAAAAAGGGGGCAAAGGTGTTTATTTGAGTGGTTTTCATAAGTTTATCTGGGGTTACCCAATATAAGGAAACCAGAAATTAAAATGGAGGATCGTTTCACTATTCTTTTTGCCCCAAATACTCATCAACTGCATGAAGAAGATCAGCGTGTGTAACAACCTCATGATTGATCATGCTATCAATAGCTCTGTAAGGCTTAGCTTCCAGAAGCTTAATTTTGTCCTCCAAACGCTGGAATTGTACTGAAAGGCCTTCATTTCGGGGATGAAATCCTGCTGAGCCTCCTAGCTGCTCAATGAGAGCCCAGAATTGATGGTGCTCCAACCGTTGACCGAATTGAACAAGCTTTTTCTCATATTGCCGGATAATTTCCTCAGCCTTCTGAAGGTTCTGACTTACGCTGGTGATTTGCTCCTCAAGGATTTGAATGGTTTGTTCATTCGCGCTAATTTCACGCTCAATGTTTTCACACAATTGAAGACGGCCACGAAGGCTTTGCTCCAAATCAGCTCTTGAGTAGATGCGATTTCCGATAACCACACATTTATTCCCATTCATCTCGCACAAGTTTCGTTCAACATGTATTAAATCTCGCTGTTTTTGCAGTTCGTTTTTAGACATTATCTGCTTCTTTTCAGCCCGATCTAAATGGATTTGGGTTATCTGAATCTTTTCCTTTCGGTGTCCGAGAACATCTCTCTGCTCATCCAAAATTACTTCTAATCGCTTCAGTTCATAATCCGGTCCGGCTTGTTCGGATAACCAGGCGGTAAGTTTCTGTTGAGAAACAGAATAATTTATTCGGATTGAATCCCATCCGAAAAATCCGATTGCCAAAATCGTGATTAGGCAGGCTTGAGTAATAAAACGAAATTTAATTTTCATGATACCTCCAATATAAATTATATATTGATCCGATTAGAATTCAGAAACACCTGAAACTCTAACTGTCCCTTTAATTTTATTTGAGACTTTTACGGATTCATCTCCTATCAATAATCGGAGCGTGTCTAAATCGATCTCTACTTGTACTTCGACCTGCCTGCGTTCAAAATCGACATCTGGTTCATCAGTGCAAAAGGCGAAGCAAAGGCCTCGCTCTCGGTTCACACTTTGAAATCGGCCCGAAATAGCCTCATTCGAGACCCTTGTGTCCATAGTATATTCTGAGCCCTGCATTTCAATTGCCAGCTTTGCGTAGGCATCAAGCGTTGCACGTTTAACCGCCTTGATCACCTGTAACATTTCAGGATCTGTAGACGCATATCCATATCCAACTACTTTTTTATTCCCCCAATTTTTGTACGCTTGTGCCGCATTGGGAGACATCTTACTTTTATCAAAGAATAATTTTAGCGGAAACTCTGCTTTCGCTACCGCCCAGTTCAGTTCGGGATCGAAGCGCGTTTCGACAACTCGAACCCCTACGACTTTCGCATGGGTTTTTGTTGATATACGTTCCTTAATCAGACTCCCGATTTCAGCAGATTCAATTGAGTGCTGAAGCTCAATTGAAGAAACCGATTCGACAACACTGCAACGGGCATAATGTGCAGCACTGCGCTCTAGTTGAAGGGTCGATACGTTTTGGCTCCAGCAGGTGATTCCTGCAAAAAACAAGCAAATAATAGGCAATGTAGTTTTCATGATTCGTTCTCTTGGTTTGATACTGTCCAATAAGGAACTCAGGATTAGATTTAGATTTGAGTTTATCTATTTGATCCGAAAATTTCCCAAATCCACGATGATTTCCACATCTAAGCCCCGAGACTCCTTGTTTCTGAGGATCGTTGGGCTTGCCACCTCAATTTTTTTGCCGCGGGTGGGTATTAAACTACCAAGAGTGCTCTTGTCGTTTTCGACCAGTAACACGACACGGCGAACTGGGCTTTTACCTTCCTTTTTCGTGTCAATTTCTGGACTAGCTATTTGGATTGGCTGATCTGATACCGGTGGTGATTGAGCATTGTCGACTTCACGCTCGAATTCCTCCCTCGAAATATGTTTATAAATGGTACCAGAAATGTCTTTCTGCGCCATCTCCATACTCAGTCGAGCCCGGTTTCTTATTTGAAGCCGACGGTAAACCGAAACCCCTCCCTCTTGAGCATAAGCTTCGAAACAGTAAAGAGGAACCATCGATATAGCTAAAAACAGGAAAAAACGTTTGTAAACCGTTAGATTATTCATAGTTCTGTACTCCATTGGTTGGTAGTCATAAGAATACAGGAACTCAGAATCTATTTCTGAGGAGAAATTTGCACCATGCCGTGCTGGCTGTATAAAAAGCCCCCTAGCGGGCTTCAGCCACACTAGGGGGTTTTTAGAAAAAGGCCTTACAAAATCAATATTCACCGGGCCTTGAAATGCCCCACTTGAACATCGTTTCCGTTGCCATTGGCAAAGACAACCCCATTGATCTCTGTATCAATACGAGTCGTACCACCAATGTCAGCATTTTCGGCATCAATACCTCCAACACCGATATAGTTATCGTCACCATTCGCAGCAATGACTCCGTTAACGACAAGGTTGACCTCGACATCACCGCCAAAGTTCGAATCTGTAGCTCGGATACCACCAGCCTGAACAAAGTTGTTATTTCCATTGGCAAAGACAACTCCGTTAATCTCTGTCTCGATGGTCACACCAGCATCAAAGTTGACGTTCTCACCGTTAAGGCCACCGGCTTGCAGAATATTGTCATCACCATTGGCGAAGACAACTCCATTGAGTCGGGTTTCAATTTCCAGGTCACCAGCAATGGTCACCTGAGCAAAGGCACTGCTTCCAAATAGGCAAAACAGCGATACAATCAGCCCCGCTAGGGTTTGTTTGTTTTTTGTCATTTTCATTATCACTTTCGGTTCTATAAATTCCCCGGCCACCGTTTAACAGAAACAGTTCTAAAACTGGGGTTATCCAATACAGGAACTCTCAAACCCGTTTTAGAAAGAGAGATTCATTTTTTTTTACGGACAGAAAAATAGCCCCCAAAAGGCCTTAGCATTATTCATATGCGAAGGGGCATTTACAGGAGGAAGGGTTGTTTTGACTGCGGTTGAAAAGACATTTGTCCGTAACCAAAAAATCCCCCTGGCGGTTTCACCACCAGAGAGATTCGGGAGTACGAATTCGAATACTCGACATTCAACGGGCCTTTCCGTTTCTAATGGCACCTCCAAATTCGGTATTCATTGAACGAATTTCTCCTACGTGAACTTCAGCTTCAGTGTGTAGACCTTTGGAGAAATATCCTTTTGAGCCCATGGCGATTTCTCTTATGTACATGTTTTTAACATCGGGATAATCCAATCGAAATTGTGCTACCAATTTTTCTAAATCATCCCACGAACTAATAGGAAGCGTTGAGTGTATGGTGTAGTTTACACCAAGTTCGTTTGTTGTAGTAAACCTCATACCCTTTATGTGGACATCTACAACCGAGGGATAATCGTTTCTAAATAATTGCAGGATGTTTTCTAATTGCTTCCAGAGATTTCGATTTCCCTCAACTACTGTGATGGGCTCTCCAAAGTCGGAATCTTTTGCATCAATTCCTCCTACGTTCGCATAGGCTTTGTCACCATAGGCGACAACGGGGCCTTTCACTTCTGTCTCCATCTTGATGTCACCAGCGTAGGTAGTACCCGCGAATACATTGCTACTTCCAAGTAGCATCCAAAGTATCACCACAATCAGCCCTGCGAAGGTATTAGTTTTTTTAATGGGATTTTTCATTATCTAATCTTTATTTTCAAATCCCAGTCGCAATCCAGTATGGACAACTTCTAAACTGGGATATGACAATAGGGGGAATCACAAACCTTTTCTGAGAAAAGATTTCATTTTCCCTATGAGGAATAATAAAAATCGCGGTCACAAATCCAAAGGACACTATGCAATATTCAATACTTATTTCATCATCAGCTTTATTCTTTAGCCTGTTTCTTTTGGGTTGTTCTGACGACGATGGGGGCAATGAAACGTTGACAAGTGATTCTGATCGGCGCGTTGAGAGTTCGAATCTGGAGAGCGGTGGGAATGGATGTATTGATGATCGAACGTGGAACTTTTACTATGATTTGGCGGAGGCGGACACTACTCGCGATACGCTTGCTACAGGAAAGTTAAAGGGACACTTTAAAGCAACTTTCTCAAAAAACGGTGAAAACTTCACGGGGAATCTAGACACACCAAATAACCCTGATGCGGATCAATTAGAGAGGGGCGCATACCTTTCTGGTAAACTAGTAGGAAACCGGATGACGTTTAAATACGAGGGCGGGACGTTACCTGGAAGTTTTAGTGGTATTCTTGAAGGCGGAGATCAGGCGACTTCCGTTTTAACGGATCAGCCAGGGTCATGCAGAGTGAACGGAACGTACATGCTTGATGATGGACGGAGCGGTACTTTTAGAGGTAACTCGCTCACGATTCCTTCTCTTTCTCGTTGAATAACCAACGAACCTTCGAGCTACCTTGCAACCAGAGCATGCTGGCTGCGCTTGTTACAAAAAAGCCAGCCCAAAGGCTGGCCTGGCTTTAACTCAACAATTTGGAAGGCTTAAAAAGTATATTTTACGCCAGCGGAAATAACTGTGTCATCATAAATAAAGTCTCCAAGAAGTGCTTCAATCCCTCCAAAAAAACCGACCGCTTCATTCATACGATATGTGACTCCTCCTCCGAGAGCTGGGGCTAAATCATCATCAATATCAAAATCTACATAGTGCAAGCCAAGGTTGCCGTACCATGCTAAACCGTCTACGGATGATATTGGAGATCCGAAAACGGCTTCTCCGGAAATATCAAATAGATCTGCGTCACTATCAAGCAAAGTATTGAAACCTGCTTTGACAGCAGTATCAAATGGTAACCCTACATCAATTCCAACCAAGGCACCTACTCCTACAGCTAGTTCATCGTTATCAACGAGGGTCAAATCACCAATAATTGCAAGATTGTCAGATGTTTTTCCGACAACACGACCAGCAATTGAATCCACATCCCCGATCAGAAGGCCTGCTTCAACAGAAACTGGATCTAAAGAGGAAACATCAGCGGAATGGCTGGATGGTAAATCAAGTACTTGACCGTACGAGACCATTGCGAAGGTTAAAAATAAAGCGGTTGCAATTAATTTTTTCATGATACGACTCCTATTATTCCTCAATTTATTTGAGGATATTGCTTTAAGCATGCCCTTCTGAGGGGGCTAGTACAAATCATTTTTTAGGAAACATCAGGGGAAAACCTACCGAATTCTTCGCATCGTTTTCTCAACGTCGCCCTTGGTCGCTTTGGGATTCCGCTTTATGGAATCCGCAATCATTTTCGCGGCATCACGAGGTGTAAGACTTTTTTCGGCCAGCTTCCTTGCCTCGTTTCCGGGAGGGCTTTTTAGAATAGCTCCACCAAGATTTCCGGGGGAAGGAAACTCCTGAATCATATCGGGCTTCAGCTTGCTGTTTAGTTCACCATTAATATAAAGCCGGTTGCGAATATCAGATCGAACGTACCAATTTCCATCCTGCTCGTAGACCTCATACAAAAGCCCTGGAGAAAACGGTGTCTCGAAATATTCACCCGCGTTGGCGTATTTCCCAAGCATGCGGAAGATATCTGAGAATTCATTCTGGAAAACATTCTCGGCCTGATTTCGGGGTCTCTCAACATCCACCCATTTGCTCCAGCCACCGTCTTGGTCAGTAATCTTAAAGATTCGCCATGACTCGAATCGGAATCGGATTCGTCCGCGATAATTAATTCCGTTAAGCTTATCAGCCTTGGAAACAATATCTCGGAAAACTTCATGGTCAAGGCCAGCGATTTGAAACAATCCAATCTCCTTATGGTTTGTGAGCTGGGTGATGAATGTGTCGTTATCCAAGCCAAGCCAGAAATTAGCAAATGCCCTGAACATGGCGTCTCGGGCTTTCTCAGCGTAGGCAAGATTCTCTTTCTGTGATTCACTTGGCTGTAAAATTTTGATGTCTTGGCGAACTTTCCCGTACCCTTTGATGTCTGCTTCGTATCGCCACTTGCCGTATTTTTGGCTTTTGTAGTTAGGCGTAAATCCCCAGCGGATGTACCAGTCTGGATCACTCGGTTGAAAAGATATTTCTTTACTCGTATAAACCGTTTTGCCTTTCGCATCCTTAATCCGAAGCGTCGCTATGTAGTTCTTGTCTGGGGTGTAGTCGGATACAGCAAGTATAACGACTTGGTTTGCGAGGATCGAGTATTCCAAATGACGAGATGAGTCTGTCCAGTCCTCAGAGTATCCATCTTCTTCGGTTGCAATAAAGATCGCTGAAGAAGCACCTTCTTTGGTTTCTTCTCCTTCTTTTGGTCCTCCACATCCTCTAATGAAAAGAATCACTACAAAGCATCCTAAAATGATACCTGCTATTTTTTTGTGTTGAGGATTCATAACTTCCAGAGGTCATCTGGGTTCGGTTTCGTATCTGACACTGGCTTCGTACGCTCATCGCTTTTGGATGATGAAGCCTTCTCCTTGTTCGTTTCTTTTTTAACTTTATTTGGCTCTGGGTTCGAGCCTTTTTCATCTGCTGGCTCTTGTAAAATGATACGCTCCACAACTTGTGGTTGAGTAAATTGATCTCCGCTCTTTTTTTGTGATGGTTCTCTCAACAAAGATTCAGACACCGCTGTAAACCCGAGTCGCTTTAAATCCTTTTCCGTCCAATCTGTAAGGGAAGACCCGATCTTACGCTCATTATTTGAAACCTGTTTCGGGGGCTTCAATCGCTGGGTTAACGTCGCTGAATTCACTTCCATTTTATGAGGTGAACCCAACGCCAAGCAGTGCGCATACCCATGTATGCCAATACCCCGAACCTCATCAGGACGTGGTAAATTGGAAATTTCAGCGGCGGTCACCACCGGTTGGGTTTTTCGGTCATTACGAGAGGAGGTTCCATGAGACGAGGATGTTCCATCCTTGTTATGGGTTTGCTGACTGGAATGGGAAACCTCTTGGCGGCTTACATCTTGATTTTGAAAATATGTCTCACCAAATTTAGCCGTGGTAGGGTCTGAGGACTGTAAAAACACTTTGTTTCCACAAGTACCGATAATCTCCTCCGCCTCATGTTGTTCATAATGCTCCCGCAGCCCAGGAATATCCTGAGTACCGATCACTGCACAAAGCCCTTTCGATCTTCCCTCTACTAATAAGTCAGGAAGGCCATCGAGACGACCAGCTCTCTTCAGTTCATCGAGGAAAATCCATGTTGCCGAACCTTCCGAGACAAACGAATCTGAAGGATCCAAAATCAAATTCGTCACTCGCTTGAAAAGCACTCGATTAAGGGAGCGCATAATCGTTTCGTATTTGGGGCTGCTTCCCAATACGAGAATTCCGGAGCCACTTGCCCAATCGGTGATGCTTATTTTTGCGGCAGCCTGCTCCCAAGCCATAGCGACGAATGAAAGAGGGTTTAGGCTTCTTTCCATTGTCGATTCAATTGCGCCATCTCCCTTGCCAAGAAATCGTTCGACCAAATGTTTATTTGGCCCGTGTGCTTCTAATATTGTTTTGATCCGATGCCTTGTTCGGACAGCGAGTAATAGATCTCGCAACGTCCATTGACTTCCAGCGCTGGCGACTAAAGCCATGATGACACCGGCAAGCAGGGCTTGGGCCGCTTCTGGGAAGTATTTCTGCATTTCCTTGGGGTCAACAGGGATCAGGATCGAGGCAACTTCACGAGCCATTGCAGGGTCGGTGACATCTTTTGCAATATCCCAGGCCACGCCATCTGATACAAAGGGATTTAGGTTTTGATATTCCGTTTTTGCTATCCCCATCCCTGCCGCCAGATCTGCGAAGTCTCGTTTGGCATCATAAATCAGAGCACGGCTCCCCTGCCCTGCTGTGATGCCTGGAAGAACATCTTGCATCAAAAGCCTAAGAGAAAGAGTTTTCCCTGAACCCGGCGACCCAATAATCGCGAAGTTCTGGTGGGCATATCGCAACGGAAGATCAACTCCTGCCCAAAATATGTTCTTTTCTGATCCGGTGGAAAGTTTTCGAGCCATCGAGCTTGCCTCATTCTGAGACAGAAGACTACTGCCACGAACCACCTCTTCATGAGGGATGAAGGACCTGTCCGACTCACGACGAACAAACAGAAACGCGACAATGGCAACGATAATACCCACCACATGAGCTCCTGATGGGGCCACTCCATTCATCGGAAGCATGTGATTCAACAAACTACCAAATGTCGGAGTCTCTTGGATATGCCCGATTGCCGTCACTGCTAAATACCCAACGAGTCCACCTGCTAATGCAGGAAAGACGACAGAGATATTAGAGCGAAGAGCCTTTTCTCTAAGCAAAAAGCATCCGAAAAATCCTCCAGCAGCAACAGCAAAAATCAGCCATCCACCAATGGTCGCAAGACCTGGTGCAAGCGTTTTTGCTAACATTACCAAGAGAATACCCCAGAGAATCACTCCTAACAGCGTTCGAGGGAGTAGAGCCTTAATACCCTCCATATTGTCGCTCCGGTTCTAGGTGCTGGGTCGCAAACGTTTTCTTTCCCGATTGTTCCATCCGACGAAGCATCTGCTCCCACTCTTCGTCCGAATATGCGTTACTAAAGAAGTGAGTTGACTCTCTTGCTCGTGAAGCCTGAACATAGGTCAGTTCACGATCCTGCATTTTACTCCCCAGTAGTACATAGGCATTCTGAACTGACATTCCCTGAGCCTTGTGTGTGGTGACAGCATATCCGAGCTGGATATTGGAGTAGCGATCTAAAGAAATTGTGACAGAGGATGAACCATCCATTTCAACTTCGAGTTCCCTCCGTGCAGGGGAAGTAGATTTCACCGTTCCCATTTCACCGTTCATCACACCAAGCTGGTTATGATTCTTGGTAAACAGGATTCGGTCTCCATTATAAAAATTCCAGCCCGCTTCCGATACAAAGTCAGAGCCTAGCTCCCCTACCCTTCGCCGCTCTCTTTGTGCTAAGAGATTTAGTTCATTTGCATCGGATCGCCTCGCAGTGAGCATGAGATGCTCCTGAGGCTTCGAAATCCCACCGTGAGCAGACCATTTCTCTAAAAGGGATACTTGAGCGGCCTGAAACGATTCAGCCCGATGGAGGCGTTCTCGATCCTGAAACGGCTGCATTGCTTCTTTGCTGTTACCAAAAGCGAATTCTCGGACAGTCTGTTTTGCCCAAGCCTCCTCCTGACGAGAAATATCAGATAGATTAGCTGTAGGAACCACACCGCAAACTTCTTTGAAAGATCCTCCGGCTTCAATGGGCTGTAATTGCCTGGCATCGCCTGCGAGAATTAACCGACATCCAACCTTTTCCACTTCTTTCATGAGGCGATGAAAAGCGTTCGTAGAAACCATTGCGGCTTCGTCCACTACCAGCACCATATTCTTTTGAAGCGGGTGGCGCCCAAATCGCTTCTGATACTGTTCCTTCATCTTGGCGAGAATGTGTTTATTCCAGTTTGGAGGGCGTTTTCTGAACCAACGAATATTTTCCTTTCGCCACGCTTCGTACTGCGCTTTTGCGAGCTTCCGGTCGAATCCCTTATCGTGAAGGTCAATCTCACGGAAAAGTCGATCTAGTGTCTGGCTAGAAATTCCAGCCCCTTCCGTTAATCCGGCACTGGCTTTACCCGTGAAACAAACACCTTTTACCTGATAGCCTTTCGCTTCCCAGATTTCGCGGACATTTCCGAGTACAGTGGTTTTCCCCGTGCCGGCCAACCCCTGCAATCCCATCACACGAGAATACGAACTCGTAAGTAAATTGACCGCTTCCAGTTGTTCAGCGGTGAGATGCTGTTGTTGTTTAAGGATGCGTTCGCGGTTTTTTATTTTTCGAGGATCGTGGATTTGCTCAAATGATTGCTTTGCTATGCGAATAATTTCCCGTTCTCGGGCAATTTGTTTCCGAGTGGTGACGGCTCCATTTTGTAACCGGATCCCATCTTCGATGATCCATTTGTTTACAGACCTGATTAATGAAGATGTTCCGATGGCATGAACCTGTTGTTTTTCGGCCACACGTCGAATCAACTCATGCTTGGAAAAATGAGCCTGCTCAACCGCTAGGCTCTCCGCAGAGCGAGCGACTTCGGGGAGAACGTCAAGTGATGTCCAGCTAACTCGATCACGTAGCCGCTGAATTGAATGACTATCAAACCCATAGGACTCCGAGTGCTCTTTCCAGGCCTGAAAAAGATCTGCTTGAGGGCGATGTGCTTTATCAGTTCGAGTTGCAAGTGCGGCGACTTCTGCGGAACGTGCAGATTCATATCCGCCCTTTTCCAGAGCAGCCTCGATCTCTTGTCGACGACTAGACAAATCTCGCAGTAGGTTTTTTGGAATTCCTTTTACCTCGAACCATGTTTGCTTGGCTTCCAGTTCAAGGCCAAGGCGCTTTACAAGCTGGAAGGCTAATTCACTCCGATACATAGCCCCAAGCATCATCTTCTGTTCGAAAAATGGTTTCGAAAGAATTGTTCCCGTACTGCCATCATCACGAAGGCCTACATTCATTACCAGTAAATGAGTGTGGAGTTGGCAATCCTGATTCCGGTTTGTGATATGCTGGAAAGCTGCCATGAATGGTTTTGCCTGTTCTTGCACTACCCCACCCTTTCCGCGGCGAGTGAGGGTGAGTTCTTTTTCCAAATAGGCGGCAACAGATCGAATCGCCTGATCATGAGAGGCAACGACCTCTTGTCGAACATCAGGTTCACCCACTCCAAAAAGAACGCTCACAGATTTCGGAGCCGAGAAGGTCAGGTCCCACCCAGGCTGATGCTTCTTGTCCCCCGCATTTTGAATCCAAGGCGTTTTCCCATCCGGAGCGAATCCAGAAAAGACATGTGAGAAGGCTTCCGGAGCAACGAGTTCAGGAAATGAACATTTTCTTGCTGCTTCACCAATCCAATGCCCTTGGGGCTCACCGGTTTCCAAATAATAATCCTGAGATGCCATCTCAGTAAAATAGCGTTTGGCCCCTCCTCCCAATTTTGAAACGGATAACATACTTCAGCTTCCCATCCTTTCATCGACGAAGGCCTTCGCCTTCTCAGGCTCCATGTCAGCAATCATAACAAGAATCGCTTTAATGGTCATCGCAACATCAGAGCGCATGCCGATCATCTCGCCTTCAATTCGGTTGAGAGAAATTTCGAGACGGTCCTGATCCATTCCGTCAAGGTGTGATTCGAGGACACGTTCCACATAGGCGCTGAGATTAGTCCCTGCGGCTGAGGCCATCGCTTCCAACTTCGACTTAGTATCTGGAAGCACTTTGCTGGATATCGTGCTCTTCATTTAGTTTATTGGTAGACCGTTGTATACAAGCAGTTTACGAAAATTAGTTTACCGCCAGTATACCTCAAGTATACCCAAAATACCCCATGTTTACAAAGCAATTTGGCCGTTGGGTATACGACCACTAGGTGCATCGGGTGTGCATAAAAATTACAAGAGGATTGAGGATCAATCCTCCAAAGGGTGGTGGGTGGGAATAGATCAAAGGGCAGTGAGTTCGAAGGCGAAGCTGGAGGGCTCTCTGTCCAATGGGCGAGCGGAGCTGGTGGTATCGGATGATGATTGGAAGGCCCTTGGGGCATGGAAATCAGGAGGAGAGATCACGAGCGTAGATCGGGGGTATGTTTGGGTGGTGGGCGGGGAAGATAAAGTAGAAGGGTTATCCATAGGCTTGATCGTCGCGATCGAGAATGGGCCCTCGTCGCTCGTCGGAGATCGCCCGGCAAGACTGTGGGTAACCCTTCTTCTATTTCCCAGAAGACCTTTTGGACACATGGTCCAATGCTGCTTGGAGAGCTTTTTCCAAATTCTCTTTCCCATCCTTAAACGTCACGGTCACCGTGCACGTATCCAATTGAATCGTACGGGTCCGCTTCCCTTTCGGTTTGGGTTGATCAGCTTTATCTCCCCTCCCCTTTTTAGGTAAGATTTTTTCTATCTGCTCACGTATCTCTCGGTTTGATGCTCCCTGCTCAAGAGCCTTTACCAACTTCAATTGTTTCTTCGCATCTTCGATCCGAGAAATCCGAGACAACGCATCAACCGAGGATTGAGTTATTCCTCCATTGTCGAGTCTGGTTTGTGCAGGTGTTGACAAATTTAAAATTCGTAACCGATCACTGACCCAAGATTCATTCTTACCAATCATTTTGGCAAGCTGCCGTTGTTTCATTCCCGAAGAATCCAACAAGGCTCGGATCGCACGAGCCAACTCAAGCGGAGGAATGTCTTCCCTCTGAATATTGGAAACAATACTCCGCTTCCGGCGTTCATCGGTATCGATAGGATCTGAAATTACTACGGTGACCTTCTTCAAGCCAGCCATCTTCGCAGCGCGATACCGACGGTGTCCGGCTAAAATCATATAGCCTCCTGAATCAATAGGAGTCACAGTAATGGGCTCCACGATCCCGACTTCATGAATACTGTCGGAAAGATTTTTCAGTTCTCTTTCATCGAAAGTCTTTCGTTCGTTTTCCGGGTCCTCAATTAAAAGGCCAATATCAACGACGATACTTCCTGATGTTTCATTAGGTAAAGTTCCTATACCATCGGCACCTTGTTGGCGTAGAAGACTCAGCCTTGAGGGTCCCCCACCCTTTTTCCCTTTTCCAAGATTAGCCATGTACGATCTCCTTGATTCCACCAACGACCTTGAGCACCTCTTTGGTAAAATCTTTCATATCTTTTGCTCCATTGGAGTGAGGGCGATAATCAAAAATAGATCCTCCGTGCTCATCTACCTGGGCAAGCCAGCCACAGCTCCGCAGTTCAGTTTGAGCTATGGGAATCTGTTCATCGGATAATTTTTCGATCAACCGTTTTCGAAAACCAGGGCGGGAAATATTGTTCAGCACATGCATCATTCGAAAGCTTTCTGGGTCGCGTAAGCGCATGATTAAAGCGTACATGTTGGCGAAACTCTTTACCGCTTTGGTAGATTCGAACGGAACGATGAAGCAATCCGTTACCCAAATACAGTTCTCCATAATCGGGCTTATTTGGTTCGGAGAATCGATGATCAGAAAATCAAAGTGGTCGGAATCAATTTCAGAAATCGCGTTCGCATAGTATGTATGGAAATCCGGTTTACCAACAATGTTTCGTCCATATTCCTCCAGCGGAGAAGCACTCGAAAGGAATGAAACATTTTTGATTCCTGTTGCTTCTGGATTATGAATTACGGAATCAATTGGAGCTTTGCCAAGGAGTGCTTCAATGATTGTTCCCTTCCAGGCAAACCCATCCCCTACCCCAAGCCAATCGGTCAACTGGGCTTGAGGGTCCATATCAGAAAGAAGTACTCGATGGCCTTTCAGACCAAGGCTAGCGGCAAGAGAGATTGAGATCGTACTTTTCCCGCACCCCCCTTTTGCATTGATCACAGTAATGATTTTCATCGAACAACCTCCACTGGCTTAGGATTTGGGTTAAACGATTCCTTATTAAATTCTCGATCCCAAACCCAAAATGGAGGGAGAAGAACGGGTGAAGCATTCTGCCCTTCCGTAAAATGAGTAACAAGACGGCAAATGTAATCTGCTTTCGAATCATGAGTACGAAGAAAACGTTCACGCATTTCAGCATCCGAAATGTACGGGTTTTTCAGTAAGCGTTCTCTTCTGTCCTGATCTTCTTCCTTGAATCGTTGGAAGGCCTCTGGATGTTTTTCAGACAACCAAGATTCACGATCTGAGACCCAAGTATGATAATTCGGAAGATTGCGTTCCAGATGGGCTTCCTTCAGTTTTTCGATGCGATTTCGTTGGATGATTTCCAAACGTTTACGCATGTCCGAGATAAATCTATCCCCGAACCGGCTCAAAGAAAATTTCAACGAACGCCGAGCGGGGCTGTTCATTTGCTCGGTTCGATCAATCCAAGATGCAAACTCTCGGGCCATTTTTTCAACGTCCTTCGTGGGATCGAGTTTTTGCCAAGATTCGATGAAACGAGTGCAACTTCGGACGTCCGAAGTTGTTGCCGGTGCAACCGATCCATTCTCATTCCCACCGAGCTGGGCGTACCATGCTGAAACGAATATTTCGTCTAGGGTTGGTTTTGAATTAGGAATTTCCGGTGCGGGCCAGTTTTCTTCGATAGACCGACGAAGAAGCCCTGCGGGATTTCGAGTGGGATTTCGGATAGCTAACCACTTGCACTGATTCTCGATCAGCTCCGTAGGATATTCGATAGCGAATCGATTGGCGGTAGCTTGGTCGAAGCCATTTTGAGTTAAAATACCAACCAAAAAATCCTTGGCAGCAACAGCAGGTTTTTCGGGGGTCTCATCCTGTTGTTGTTGTTTAGGAATGTTATTTGATTTGTTATTTATATATAGGCCGTTCCCATTTTTGAACCGTTCCCGTTCCTTTTTTTGAACCGTTTCGGTTCCCATTTTTGAACCGTTCGACCCGTTCCCATTTTTGGACTGTCCCCGTTCCCATTTTTGAACCGTCTTGGTGGAAATCTCCGTTCCCATTTTTGAACCGTTCGATTTGGTGATGGGTTTTGAAAAGCTATCAGGATTGTACTCTGCACGATCATTCCAGTGAATGGTGTATTCGGCGGCCTCGCTATTTTTCCCTCCATTGCGGTCGAAAAAGCCTGCGCTAAGACGAATCAGATGGCCCTTTTCCATGGCCTCTTTGATCCCACGATCTATTGTGTTCGTAGAGGGTGTGTGTGCGTATTCTTTTATTTGCGATACGCTCATTTTGACTTGGCGTCGGCGAAATCCCTTCCGAGTTTGGTAGCCAATTGTAAAACGAAGGATAGATCCGACCACTTTGACCACGCAAAGTTTTTCATGGCGGATCGTGTAATCAAAGAAGGCATTCGGAATATAGGTCAGGTTTCCGTTTCCAGAGAAGAAACCCTGGAAGTCATTGATATCCTTAATGTACTCTTCTCGATCATCCCAGCGGAGCTCATAGCAGGCGCTACTGCTCTTGCTCCCTGCTTTGTTCGGCTGGCCTTTTTGGACTTCCACTATGAGGTTGCCATCAAGAGCCTCATCAAGGGCTTTCCGAATGGCTCCCCGTGAGATACCCGCTTTGTGGATTAAGTCCGAATAGGACACTTGAATTTGCTCATTCATGGGGTTGCCGTGAGCATCGCTCCAGCCTAGAGATTGTCGGATCAAGTAACCAACAAGGCGGATAACCCCTCGGCTATAGTTTGGAACTACAACGTCAAAGAACTGATTTGGGCAATAGATTGTATTGCTCGTTGGCGGTGGATAGCCGACGAACTCCTTCCCATTTTGGTTCATGCTGTTGTTGTTACCTCCTTTTTTCATCCTTCCTCTTTAAATCCATCTTTATCCGTTCGCTGTTTGGAGCTGCTGTTGATCCGGTGGAGTCCTCATGTCTTCTGGTAGTGGTGGCAATGTGCCGTCACTAAAATAGCAATGAAGCAAAAGATTGATGATCTCGCTTCGATTGCGACGCATGAAAACCGTCCCGTGCTTTTCGCTAAGCAGGTCGAGCTTCTCTACCGTTTCCGGATCCAAAGAAACGCCCGTGCGGAATTTCTTACCCCGCGTCATGATCTGTTACCGATTGGTCTTGTTAGTGTCGTCATGTGCACAGTGTATCCTGTTAATAACCTGTTGACAATACCTTTCTTGCGAAGAAAAAACACAATATGTAGTGTTGTTTATCCGGTCTTCCATTACTTCGGACGTCCGAAGTATCTGGTTCTGTTGCGGGCAAAATCGTTGTGTGTTAGCGTTGAGCAATGTTTTCCGCTTCGCGTTTTTCGCTGGAGCACTGCACGCATCCGGGAAATCCCGAAATCCCGACTTCACCAGTCGGTTAACAAGGGGGAAGGTTGATTACCTTCCTATTTTCCTGTGCGTAGAGCTGGATGCCATGAGAGTGGCTTGTCCAGCTCGAGAGGGGCTTATACGAGTAAACCTCCTCACGATTTTCCGTGTGTGAACCAATCCGTATATTCGACCTCATTCCTCAAGCGAGTGAAGGCGGGCGACCGAGAAATGCCCGTGTCCCCTACCCTTGTAGCTGAGGGTTTGTGTAACGGGTCGTGATGATCAAATGGGTGAAATGATAATCCCTCCACGGGGTTCGTGTCCCACATGATGTGGGATCGTTCAACGTGCGCGGTTGCAGGGAGTTTGTCTACGGTGACGTAGGCAACCGAGTCCATGATACGGCTCGGCGATCAGTCGAAAAAACTGACGATGAAAAGCTCAACTGTGAAAGGGGCGAAAGCCCTTAACCGTAAAGCGTTCGGGAGACGATGCCGAACTGCGTTAGAAAGGTTGTTGCTGATGGGTAGGACGAGCTTCTGTTTTCGTAGTCCAGAAATCATCCGTTGCCAATAGCAACGGATGCAAACGACGGAGCCGCAGGAATGCGGATCCGTACAGCAACGGCCAAGCGACGTGAACTGTTCGCTGAAGGTCATTACTAATCGGGGAAGGTCTGTCGAAGCCGATCTAATCAATCGGTGCCTAGCTTGTCGGCTAGGTGATTCAAATTCGGCAGATTGGGAGTGTGGTCCAAGTAGAATGTTCTCTCCCCAACTTCGGGCGTCCGAAGTTTTGAGAACGCGGATTCTTCTGCAAGGCAGTGGAAGGCCGTTTCGGGATCGCAGGTGGTGCTGCCGATCAATCCGAAAAACGAAAGGGCTGACGCACACGATGTGTGCAGAACCATGGTGTGTCGACCGCAACGCCTTAAAGGCTTTGCGGACATACCATGCCTCCGGAAGGAGGCAGAAAAACTGACAGTTTCTAAGTCGCTCGGGAGAGCGACGCCGAAACTGGAAGGGAATACTAGCCTTCGAGTGAAGGCGCAACGCCTATAATATAGGCAACGACAATAATAAGAAAACAGCGGCGGCATTGTATGCCGTTGAGCCAACCACAAACAATTTGGGGGTTGGCTCGGTTTGGAAATGCGTTACGGGGAACGTTTTTCTAAACCGAAGTGATAACATGAATCGTCGCTCGTTAGAGCCTCGATTCGCGTTTGTCACTTCTGGATCATTCGGCACAACCCTGGAAAGGAGATGTGTAGCCGAATATCCAGACGCAGGCCGGGAACGGAATGCGGGTTTTCTATGGAGGTGGCGATGAAATATTATCTGCCCACACGTTGGATCATCCAAATCGTGTGAAGGATTTTACTGAAGGAGCCCTCCGTAATTTAAACGGCTTTTGGAGTTTTGGCCTGAAACAAAACTCCACTTTTTTGGAGTACTCACCATGACGACATATCGCCATATTTCGGCATCGCCTATAGGATTGATTCAGCAAGTCGCAGTCCAGTACGTTACACATGGATATTGGTTTTATGTGCGCGGCGAAGTGCCCTTGGATAAATCACCCGAACAGGTTGACGTTAAATTGCTGGATCAATATGGCATTGCCATTTCTCGATGGGCGCGAGCTCGCCGTAAAAAGAGAGGCCTTGCGAATGTTCATTACATTCGCTTTGGCCGTGTGTTCGTCATGTTGGCCACGGGCGGCCAACATGATTTTTTCCAGCAAGAATCTCAATCTATCTGCGATGTTCGCCGCAAGCCTCTTCGTCTATTTGGGCATTCTATTGGATACAGATTGGGGCGTGATGGAAAGCGCCATGCAAGTGTACGTATCGAGGCCTCGGAATACAATCAACTCAAAGCCTGGTTGGAAGAAATCGCAACTCGAAGATCGGCTAAAAAAGTAGAGCAAATTTTTCGGTCCTTGGGATATGCGAGATACGCACCAGTACGATCTCAATTAGCTTGTCTATTACGTGCTGTGAACCGTCGCAGAAAAAAGGCTGGGTTTGAGTTATTGGATCCATCCTGTGTTCGAATTCGCCGTCGGGTTTTACGTCCGTTTGAAACTTCGGACGTCCGAAGTTTAGTGGATTAGCTTAAGGATTTAGTACGTGGTAGAATTGACCGGAACTTTAGGAGGAGTCCCATGGTCGGATTCGCTAATGACCCAAGCCGTAACCGAGAAGAGGTTGCGGCAAAATTTGATCTTGGGCAGGTCGTAATTACTCAAGGCGCAAAGGCTATCGTAGATCAAGAGGAGACGCTGACACTGTTGAATCGTCACATTGCCGGTGATTGGGGCGATCTTTGTGAAGAGGATCGAATAGAAAACGAGAGCGCGTTAACTGGAGGAAATAGACTGTTTTCGGTCTACCAAACAAAGAGCGCTGACAAGGTCTACATCATCACGGAGTGGGATCGGAGTGTGACAACGATTCTTCTTCCAGAAGAATATTAATCTCGTCGATAAATCTCATAAACGTTGAATCAAGAAAGGGACGTAAAGTTGGATAAACGGCAGAGGGTAGGGGATGTGAAAGGAAGTGTTCAATATCTCGAACGATTCCGTCGTTCCAAATTTCGGGGTAATCACGTGCAAGGCACCAAGAGCAAAAAGTGTGCTGGAAGTAAGCCGAGACCGCCAAAATTTCGGATGGAGTAGGGGGGCTGTTAATCGGGTTGGCATTTGGATCGAGAACCCGAATCGCTTTGTCTGATGTGATCAACTCTCGAAGAGTATGACCTGCCTGATAAAGACCAAGAATGCTATCTGTCTTCCGGTGTCTCCAGGATTCTTTTAGCGCAAGAGAACTGAAAATTAATCCAGCTAGTATGCCGATGGATTCGAGCGTACCGGTTACGGTGGAAAGAATCGAACATAGGGTAGGGGAGGGCATCATGCCCTGATTGTATCAGCTTCGATCAGATCTCGAAATGGGTGGATTTATTGCCATTGCCGCTTGCTCGAGAACGATCCGTGGAATCCGAACAATAGATTCGTTCGGGCCGCAACCACTACCGCGTGGTAGAGATTGTTTTTGATCCGTAATATCATCTCCGATTATAGCGATATCGCCGTCAGCCATTTCTAAAATATCAGGGCAATGAAGCCCTCCTACACAAGCGTTACGAACAAGGCTCCGGCTAAAAATATTAGAATTCACAATGTAGAATATAAGTCTCATTTGGTTAAGGTGCAAGCGTGAACTTACATTCCTTGAAAAAGTTCTTCTAAACTAACCGAGAGAGCGGTGGCGATGGCGTGGATGTTTTTAAGGGAAACATTCCGAATTCCTCGTTCGATCCCAGAAATATATGTTCGATCCAGATCGCAGATCTCAGCTAGTTTTCCTTGAGAATAGGAGGCATTTTTCCGGAGTGTTCTTATCCGATTCCCAAAATATCTAAGTAATTCGTCGCGTTCATTGACCATTCTTAGGTTATTTAATGATGTAGAATATAAATCACGAAAATAAGCCTCTTGATTGAATCAACCGTTCTATTTCGTACGCCTCTACACAATGTAATGTTGGAAAGTTTAGGTTGTCGTGTCATGGCTCTTAAGGATGAGTCAGGAATCATTTTTTAATCAGCCTATCTTGAACTCTCCGTATGAGTATCCGGGGAGGCACTGGCTATTGGACGATGATGGACAGCCTACAGGTGAGGTGATCGATAAGAGGCGACGTTCGGATTACATCTCCCCCGTTCCGAAGCCCAAGAAGCGGCGGAGCAAGGAAGTTGATCCCGATCAGGCGTCTATGGACTTCCAATCGCCTGCGGAACAGATCTCCACTGGAGATCAGGCTTATGATACCACATCGGTGATCAACCAAATCCGAAGCAGCGTGGACGCTTGGAGGCAGCTGCCTAGCCCTGCCGACTGGGGAGTGACACCAGAGACGGCTCGTTTGCTGTCTTGGTGGCGTGGGGACCACTTCGAGGGCATCCGGCCCTTTTTCTGCCAACGTGAAGCGGTGGAGACCGCGATATGGCTGGCAGAAGTTGCTCCCAAGATGGGCAAACAGACACGGGCGGTCCTCGATCACTTGGACAACGCGAACAAGGGATCGGGAACCGATCTCTACCGGATCGCTCTCAAGCTGGCCACCGGTGCCGGCAAAACCACGGTGATGGCGATGCTCATCGCCTGGCAGACGGTGAACGCGGTGCGACGTCCAAACAGCAAGCTTTTTACCCGAGCCTTTCTTCTTGTGGCGCCGGGCATCACCATTCGTGACCGCCTTCGCGTTCTACAACCGAACGACCCAGACAGCTATTACGCGACACGTGAAATCGTTCCCCAGGACATGTTGGCCGATCTCCAAAAGGCCAAGATCATCATCACGAACTATCATGCCTTCAAGCTACGGGAGAAGTTGTCGGTCTCGAAGGGGACCCGTGCTTTACTGAAGGGTAGGGGAGAGGGTATCGAAACCCTCGAGACCGAAGGGGAGATGGTCCAGCGGGTTTGCGGCGAGCTCATGGGAATGAGCCGTGTGGTGGTGCTCAACGACGAGGCGCACCACTGTTACCGAGAGAAGCCCGGAGAATCCGACGAAGAAAAACTCAAAGGCGACGATCGGAAAGAGGCTGATAAGAACAAGTATGCGGCTCGCCTCTGGATCTCGGGGATCGAGATGCTCAACCGGGTTCTCGGTGGCCGTTCACCTGGCGTCCTGCGAGTTTATGATCTCTCGGCCACACCGTTCTTCCTCAGTGGCTCCGGTTACGTTGAAGGAACCCTCTTTCATTGGACCGCCTCCGACTTCTCCCTCATGGACGCCATCGAATGCGGCATCGTGAAGCTTCCGCGTATCCCAGTGGCGGACAATATCGCTGGAGAGGATGTACCCGTCTTTCGCGACCTTTGGACGCATATCGGCAAAGAAATGCCGAAGACAGGCGGTCGTGGAAAAGAACTCGACCCTCTAAGCATTCCCACCAAGCTGAAAACCGCCTTGGATGCGCTCTATGGGCACTACGAGAAAACCTACGACCTTTGGGAAAAAGCCGGGCTGGATGTTCCACCCGTGTTCATCGTGGTGTGCAACAATACCACGACCTCAAAACTCGTTTTTGACTACATCACCGGATTTCGACGCAAAGGCGAAGACGGAGCCTTCGGTCCACATAATGACGGTCGGCTGGAGCTATTCCGCAATTTCGACGAGCATGGAAATGCGCTGCCCCGTCCTCGGACACTCCTTATCGATAGCCACCAGCTCGAATCCGGCGATGCCTTGGACAAGAAGTTCAAGGACATGGCCGCCCCTGAGATCGAGCGTTTTCGCTACGAGCTAAAACAGCGGGGTAAGCATGCCGAAGCGGAGCGCATCACCGACCAGGACCTTCTTCGCGAAGTCATGAACACCGTCGGCCGGAAGGACCGTCTCGGCGAATCGATCCGCTGTGTCGTCTCCGTCTCGATGCTCACCGAGGGTTGGGACTGTAACAACGTCACCCACATCCTCGGCGTTCGGGCGTTCGGGACTCAGCTCCTTTGCGAACAAGTCGTGGGGCGAGCGCTTCGTCGCCAATCCTACGAAATCAATGAAGAGAATCGCTTCAATGTTGAATACGCTGACATTCTTGGCATCCCCTTCAACTTCACTGCCAAGCCGGTAGTCGCACCACCGAACCCGCCTCGTGAAACGATCAACGTGAAGGCAGTTCGACCCGAACGGGATCACTTGGAAGTTAGCTTCCCCCGTGTCACCGGATACCGCGTCGAGCCACCGAACACCCGGCTCCAAGCAACCTTCAACGACGATTCCACTCTGAAGCTCACGCCGGACCTGGTTGGTCCCTCGATCACCGAGAATGCCGGCATCATCGGTGAAGGGGTGAACCTCACCGTGGAGCATCTAAAGGATGCGCGGAAATCGACCTTGATCTACGAGCTGACCAAGCACCTACTCTACGAAAAATACCGGGACCCCGGTGACGACCCGAAGATGTTCCTCTTCGGCCAGCTCAAGCGAATCGTCCGCTACTGGCTCGATCACCATCTGGATTGCCAGGGGGGAACCTATCCGGCTCAGGTGGGCTATCGGGCCATCGCAGACATGGCTTGCGAGCGGATCAAGGCCGCTATCACCGAAGCCCACCGTGAAGACAATCCCGTGAAGGCAGTGATCGACGCCTACAATCCGACGGGATCCACCCGCTTCGTAAACTTCAACACATCGAAGGAGACCCGCTGGAAAACGCATCCCGAGCGTTGCCACGTCAACTGGGTGATCTGCGACAGCGAGTGGGAGGCCGAATTCTGCCGTGTGGCCGAACAGCACCCAAAGGTAATTCGTTACGTGAAGAATCATAATCTAGGACTCGAGGTTCCCTACTTGATTCGCAGTCAACCCAAGATTTACCGCCCGGATTTCATCCTGCTCATTGACGACGGAAACGGTCCAGATGATCTGCTCCGCCTGATCGTTGAAATCAAAGGCTTCCGCGGCGAGAATGTGAAGGACAAGCACAACACCATGCAGGCCTACTGGATTCCCGGGGTAAACAACCTCGGTAAATATGGGCGTTGGGCGTTCGCCGAATTCAACGACATGTACGAAATCCAAGACCGCTTTGCCGAGCTGATTGAGGCTGCATGCGAACAGGAGGAACTAGCGAATGTCACTAACTAGCCTCCAATATTTCATTTTACTAACTAACTAACTAATTTCGCCCCTGAGAACATCTCCCATGGCTCGTAAGAAAAAGACTAAATACCCCCTGAAGACAGATGCCTATACGCACGGCGATTCGACGCGACCCAACATCCCGACCGCCGAAATGCAGTCCGTGATGGAGGGGGAAGGGGATTACAAAGTAGATGATCTCCGCTACTCCCGACGAAATCCCGACCTCGATCCGCAGCTCGTGTGGCGGGGGAAAGACGCTCAGAACGAGGAGGATCTTGTGGTACCTACACCGCCGCTGTTCATTCAGGAGAAGATCCACCCCAAAGCCCTGGTCGAGGATCTCCGCCGTGATTCGGAAGCCCGTAAGGGACCGGAGGCCGAAGAGACGCTGGACCTCTTCGAGCACTTCGATGTGGAGGCCGAGCCCGGCGCAGAAACCGAGTTCTATCAGCACGATGCAAACTGGTCGAACCGAATGATCCTTGGCGATGCGCTTCAGGTCATGGGCTCCCTTGCCGAACGCGAAGGGCTCCGGGGCAAAGTTCAGTGCATCTACATCGATCCACCTTATGGAATTCGGTTCAACTCAAACTTTCAATGGTCGACGACAAATCGGAATATCAGCCCAACTGATCGGGTAAATGAAATTACGAGAGAGCCAGAACAGGTTAAAGCATTCCGGGATACATGGCGTGATGGGATACACTCGTATTTGTCGTATATCAGGGATAGATTAATGGTCGCCAGAGACCTTTTGTCTGAAAGCGGTTCAATTTTCATTCAAATCGGTCAAGAAAATGTTCATAGGTTAAGATGCTGTTTGGATGAGGTTTTTGGACCATCGAATTGTGTAAGCCTAATTTCGGTTAGGAAAACGGCAACACCAAGCCAGCATATAGACGATAACCACTTTTATGTTATTTGGTATGCCAAAAATATCAACGATGTTAAATTTCGAAAGATTCATCGGGATAAGCCCCTGTTTGAATGGGTGACAGAGACAAAGGGTGGATCTTGGGGGAAAGCCACTGAGGGACTTTTCGCCCCATTAACGAGGGAGGAACGCAGGAATCCGAAATTGGTAGATTCCAATGCTGAAGTATATGCCCTTTCAAAAACGACTTCCGCAGGGGCCTCGAGCTCGCATCAAGAGTTTGTGTTTGAAGGAAAGTCGTTTTTCCCAAAGGCTAATACCCACTGGAAAACATCGCCTGCGAAGATGGAGCGACTCGATCGGGCCGGGAGACTAGAGTCGCGGGGAGGGCCTCCATGGTTCAGGAAGTTCCATAACGACTCTTCATTCAAAAGAATGACCAATGCGTGGTCGGATACGTCTGGAAAATCCACGGATCGAGTATACGTCGTCCAAACAGAGCCGGAAGTAGTAAAACGGTGCATTCTAATGTGTACCGATCCGGGAGATTTAGTGCTGGACCCAACTTGCGGATCTGGAACTACTGCCTTTGTGGCGGAGGAGTGGGGAAGGCGTTGGATCACTATTGATACGTCTCGCGTAGCTCTTGCGCTTGCTCGAGCACGTATAATGGCAACCGAGTACAAATACTATCTATTAGCAGATAGTAAAGAGGGGCAACATAAAGAGGCGGAGCTGTCCCGGAACCTCCCCTCCGAAAACCCTACAAGCAATAGTATTAAGCAGGGTTTCGTGTACGAGCGAGTGCCGCACATTACCCTGAAATCTATTGCTAACAACACCGAGATCGATATTGTCTGGGAACAGTTTCAGGAAAAGATGAAACCCCTGCGAGAAGCCTTGAACAAGTTTCTCGGTCAATCGTGGGAAGACTGGGAAATCCCACGAGAGGCTGACACCGAATGGAGTGAAGAAGCCGCCGAAGCACACAGAGGATGGTGGGAGCTGCGCATCGACCGGCAGCGAGAAATAGATGCCTCCATCGCGGCAAAAGCCGACTACGAGTATCTCTACGACAAGCCTTACGTCGACAAGAAGAAGATCCGCGTTGCGGGTCCGTTCACAGTGGAAAGCTTGAGTCCTCATCGGACCTTAACGGTGGACGAGAATGACGAGCTCATCGACCGTGATCCGGAAGCCGATGTAGAACCCGTCCGTAGCGATGACGAGGCCGGGTTCGCCGAATTGATCCTGGAGAATCTCAAGGTAGCCGGTGTCCAGCAATCGGCTAAGGAGGACCGCATTCGGTTCACCAGCCTAACCGGATGGCCCGGAACCTATATTTGTGCCGAAGCTCGGTATGTGGAAGGGGAGAGCGAAGACACGGATCCGCCGGAGCGAAAGGCTGGCATCTTCATTGGTCCCGAGTTCGGAACCGTCAGCCGAATGAACCTAGTTGAAGCCGCCCGCGAGGCTGCGGATGCGGGCTTCGATGTGCTGATCGCCTGTGCGTTTAACTACGATGCCCATGCGGATGACTTTCAGAAGCTTGGCAAGATCCAGATTCTCAAGGCAACCATGAACGCCGACCTCCACATGGCCGACGAGCTGAAGAACACCGGGGCGGGCAACCTCTTCGTCATCTTCGGGGAGCCGGACATCGAGATCCGTGAGGTGGATGGGGGGCAGGTCGAGGTCGAGATCAAGGGCGTGGACATTTTCCATCCCCAGAGTGGCGAGGTCCGGAGCAGTGGTCCGGATGGCATCGCCTGTTGGTTCATTGACACCGACTACAACAAAGAGAGCTTTTTCGTCCGCCACGCTTATTTTACGGGCCAGAATGACCCTTACAAGGCGCTCAAGACTTCTCTGAAGGCTGAAATCGACGAGGAGGCCTGGGAAAGCCTTAACAGCACCACCAGCCGACCTTTCGCGAAGCCAGAGGGCGGATTCATCGCGATCAAGGTAATCAACCACCTAGGTGACGAGGTGATGAAAGTGTATGAGATATAGGTTACAATTCGCCTTCGCTTGATGTTGACAGATCTTGTTGTATAATTTGTACAACATGGCCAAAACAAATGATAGGAAGACAATGAAAGCATGGGAAGAGTACCAACGATTTGGAGATTTACTCAAAGATATCAGAAAAGAAGGGCGGATCACATTGCGTGATTTTTGCCAAGCTGCCGGTGCAGATCCGGGAAACATCAGCAAGATGGAACGTGGCCTTACGGCACCGCCAAAGAGCCAGACGGTTATCGAACGCTATGCGAAAGCACTGGGTGTCGAAGAGGGCAGTGAACCTTGGAACCTGTTCCTTGATCTTGCGGCCACAGGGCACGGCCAGATTCCGCCTGACCTCATGGAGGACGAACAACTGGTCAAGATGCTCCCGGTATTCTTCCGGACACTTCGAGGAACAAAACCGACTGAAGAGGAGCTTCGAGCCCTCGCCGACAAGATTCGGAAAGGGTAATTTTGGGCTCTGAAAATTTCAAGGCTCCTTATATTTCGAAAGAAGATATCTGGTCGAATGCCGACGCGTTTCGTGAAGAATATTCTGATGGTGTGCCACCGATAGATATCCATGCGATCATTGAGTTCGATCTTGAATTGGCTATCCGTCCGGTTGCTGGATTGAAAGAGGGGAGCGACATCGATGCACTTCTGCTTGGTGAGCGAGATGGGATTGTTGTCGATGAGCGCGAGTACATGGATGACCGATACCAAAATCGGATTCGCTTCAGCCTGGCGCATGAAGTTGGGCACTTTGTGCTGCATGAATCGGTTTTTGCCGATGTAAATTACGATAGTGTAGACGAATGGGTGAAGTTTGTTGGGAACCTCCCGGAAAGAGAGTGGCGGTTTCTTGAGGGCCAAGCACACGAGTTTGCTGGTAGACTTTTGGTGCCGCGTCCGAATCTGGAAGCGGAGTTGGAAAAAGCGTTTAATGTGCTGAAGACAAACGGGCTGAGCCCATCTCAGCCAGGTGTTCAAGGTTACGTAGCCGAAAGCATGACCTCGGTTTTTGGTACATCTGGTGAGGTTCTAAAGCGCCGCTTCAGTAAAGAAGGCTTGTGGCCAGAGGGGTAGGTTAGCCTTGGAATTCCGCATCGCAGATACCTTCACATCCAGCATGGCAAAGTTGGAGGGCAACGAACAAAAGCTCGTAAAGCAGGTCGCATTCGATCTGCAGCTGAATCCGGCTCATCCGAGCCTAAAATTTCATCGGATCAACAAGTCAAAGGACCGGGATTTCTGGTCGGCGAGGGTGGAATCCGACATTCGCATGGTGATCCACAAGCGTGGCAAGGCCATGCTCCTTTGTTACGTTGGCCACCACGACGACGCATATACTTGGGCGGAGCGACGTAGGATCGAGACACACCCGAAAACGGGAGCGGCCCAGATCGTTGAGGTGCGGGAACGTGTCACCGAGATCGAGGTGCCCGTTTACATCGAGAAGCAGGTTGCGGCTCCAGATCGTCATCCCCTTGAGGCAGTACCGGAGGATGTGCTGTTGCAATACGGTGTTCCTCAAGACTGGATTTCTGACATCAAGGCGGCGACCGAAGAGTCGTTGCTGGTGATCGTAGAACACTTGCCGGCCGAAGCCATGGAGGCTGTTCTTTCACTGGCGGTTGGCCAGACCCCTGAACGGCCTGAGCCGGTGGAGGAGGGGAGTGATCCCTTCGATCACCCCGATGCCCAGCGCCGCTTCCGTGTGTTTGATGATCAGGAAGCCCTTGAACGAGCCCTGGATGCTCCCTGGGAAACGTGGGCGGTGTTCCTTCACCCAGCGCAGCAATCCCTTGTCGAACGTACATTCAATGGTCCAGCACGGGTTGCGGGATCGGCGGGGACAGGGAAGACTGTGGTGGCCCTGCACCGAGCTGTGTTTCTCGCTCGGCAGAATCCTAAGGCAACATTGTTACTAACCACTTTTACAGATGCCTTGGCCAGTGCGCTCCGGTCCAACCTGGCAGTCTTGGCTGGAGGAGAGTCCGGTGTTTTTCGTCGGATCCGCGTGGCCGCTCTTTTTGAGGTAGCACAAGAGTTCCATGAAAAGGAACACGGACCGTGCGGTTCATCATGGGACATTGCCGAAATATCCGACATTCGGTCAGCGATGGCCAGTGCTTTAGAGGAGTTCGGCGGAGACTTCAGCCTCACGTTTCTACTTCGCGAATGGAGCGAGGTCATCGACGCTTGGCAGGTCGATTCTTTAGACGCCTATCGCGACATTTCCAGAACGGGCCGAAAGGCCAGGCTCGGTCAAAAACAGCGGGAACAGGCGTGGCTGATCTTTGAGCATGTCCAGGCCTCTCTGAAGGAGAATGGCAAGATCACCGAATCTGGTGTCTATGCCGCATGTGGAGCGGCATTCGCAACCTCCGGGGCAGCTCCCTTTGAGTTCCTAATTGTGGACGAAGCCCAAGACCTGTCTGTCGCAGGCCTGCGCTTCCTTGCCGTTATCGGAGCAGGCGATTCCGGTCGTCTCTTTTTCAGCGGAGACCAAGGTCAGAGAATTTTCCAGTCTCCGTTCTCATGGAAATCTCTCGGGGTAGACATCCGCGGCCGGTCCAGAACACTTCGGATTAATTACCGGACCTCGCACCAGATTCGAAGCCAGGCGGATCGCCTGCTTCCAGATGCTGTCGCAGATATGGATGGTAACGAGGAACAGAGGGACGGAACAATCTCGGTGTTCAACGGGCCACCGCCGCGCATCGAGCTATTCGATAGCCCGAGTAAGGAAATCGACGGGGTAGGGGACTGGATCGGTTCCCTCCTCGAGGACGGTCTCCAACCACACGAGATCGGTATCATTGTCCGGGCTGAAGAGCTTCTGGAGCGTGCCAGCATGGCCGTTGCAAAGGCCGGTTGTGCATCCTTGATCCTCGACCAGCGGATTC
>Ga0209186_1000327_pt1 | contig 39291 bp, 27 predicted proteins | sample SidtaG_FD_187426 | JGI IMG/M metagenome (GOLD analysis project Ga0209186, IMG submission 187426) | Marine algal microbial communities from Sidmouth, United Kingdom - Sidmouth_Male2 metaG (SPAdes) (version 2) | ecosystem: Host-associated > Algae > Red algae > Unclassified | place: Sidmouth...
GTACTTCCGCCTGTACCATTGGGAAATCAACAAAATACACCTTGTTTTCCGTCGTTTCAAGATAAGGGTAATTCTTTTCTGTAGGATAAGCCATTAGTTTCTCAGGGACTTTGTGGTGCTTGTTCAAAATCGATTTTACAGTAGATGGCGATTCTTGGCCATAGTAAAAAACGGTATGCTCAAATCCAGTAATGGCCTTGATTTTCGTCACCAAGTCGCTCGGTTTGATTTTCCTCAAATCTGATTCAGAAATGATATCAGTAAACCCAGAGTTTTTGCCGAATCTCGCATAATTGGCTAACCCTGACCGTAGGATGGTTCGCTTGTCTTTCTTTGCGTCTTGGCGCTTCTTGATAATATCGGCGACCACACCTTCCAGTGCTTTTTCGTCTCCTTTAACATTGGTAAGAATATGTTCAAACAATTCAACCCCAGGCTCTAGTGATTCCTCTAGACCACTAAGCATTACATAAACACGATCGGCTGAACTGAATACATCAAAACTAACGCCGAGTTTGAAAAATTCTTGTTGTAGTTGCGCTGCAGTGTACTTGTCTGTTCCTAGGAAAGGAAGATAAGTGATCGCTAGCGGCAACATCTTATCATGGTTTTTGCCCATTTCCAATATATAAAATAGTTCAAATGTCTTGTTGTATGGGTTTTTGATGTAGTCTAACTCGACACCACTATCTAATTTATACTTTTTGATTTGATCGGAATAGTCAACAAATGCTGGTTCTATTGGGTCTGAGGTAATTTTGTTGAAGGCAGTGATGAATCCAGATTCCTTACCACGATTAAGAGATACGGGTGTGATTTCTGGCTTTTCTACTTTCATAGCAGAATCATCGGTTCCAGTACGCTTGTAAATCAGTACTCGGTTGTCATTGAATTTCTCCTTGGCAAAGTTGACGATATCCGCTTTTGTAATCTTGTCCATACGGTCAAACTTAGTGGCATACTCTTTCCAGTCGAGTCCTCTTACAAATGCCTCATTCATTTCGGATACGCGGCCTCTGTTGGACTCATACTGCTTGAGCTGAGACAGTTTAATGTCTTTTTTACAGGCTTCTAACAACCAATCTTCAAATTTTCCTTCTTTCACCAATTCGAGTTGTTCTAGTAGCAAATCACGGACTTCATCAAGGCTTTGGCCATCGCGGGCGTTGCCCTCAATACCGAAAATACTATAGTCTGCCCAACTCCAGCCGTAGGCGGTACCTTTCAATATTTTTTGTTTTTGAATCAAGTTCAAATCAATCAAACCTGCTTGTCCGTTAGATAGAATTTTGGACAATAATGCTACCTTCAATGCATCAGGAGACTGAGCACCACCAGCTTTCCAGGCATTGTCAACAAATTCTTCTTCCTGACCAAAGATTTCAATTTCAACGGGAGCTTTAAGGTCTGGTTGTTCCTCAAAGGTCCAAGCTTCTTTTTCTCCTTTTTTGAAATCACCAAAGTGTTCTTTAATTAAGTCTACAGCATCATCCGGGTTAAAGTCACCACTTAAAATGATGGCCATATTGTTAGGGATGTAGTGTTTTTTGAAATACTTCTGAATCTCAACATGTGATGGGTTTTTCAAGTGTTCCCCTTTACCAATTGTAGACTGTGTGCCATAGGTGTGCGTAGGAAACAAGGTTTTGAATAACGCTTGATTCACCTTACGTCCGTCTCTATCCTGACTAATGTTAAACTCCTCATACACAGCCTCCAGTTCCGTATGAAACAGTCGTAAGACCAACATTTTGAAACGTTCCGATTCTAGTGACAACCATTTGCCCAGTTCATTGGAAGGGATGTCATTCACATAAACAGTTTCCTCTACTGAGGTATAGGCGTTGGTGCCTTTAGCTCCAAGAGAGGTGACCATTTTGTCATATTCATTGGCAGCCACTAGTTTTGCAGCTTCACCAGATACTTTATCAATTTCAGCGTAGATCGCTTTTCGCTTGGCTGGATCTTTCACGCTACGGTGTTTTTCGTAAAGGTCAGAAATCTGTTGTAGCATTACTTTTTCCTTTTCCCAGTCTAGAGAACCAATGCTGTCTGTTCCTTTAAACATCATATGCTCCAGGTAATGCGCTAATCCAGTGCAGTGAGCAGGATCATGCTTGGATCCGGCAGCTACAGAGATGTAGGTCTGTATCCTTGGCGCATCCTTGTAAACGCTCATGTATATCTTCAGGCCGTTGTCTAGTGTATAGAGCTTGGCATTCAGTGGATCATTAGCCACTGTTTCGTACTGGTACTTGCTTAAAGTGGGCGCATCTTTACAAGAGAAGTAAGCAATTGAAAGGGTAGAAAGGATTAGGAGATAAACAAAATTTCGTTTCATTTCGATCTAATTAAATGGTTTAAGTTTTACCTGGATTTCACTTTTAAGTACAAAAGTACGATATAACGTTCGAATATTAGTAATAATTTATGTGTCATTAACCATTATTCAATCCAGTTTAAGGTCTTAGCCTTAATTTTAACGTAACTTTAAGTTAAATTTATTTAGAATGTATAACCTAATAGAAATAAAAGCCTGGTGTTCTGACCACGATAGTGTCAGAACAATATTGAAGTCCAATAACGCTGACTTTAAAGGTATAGATCATCAAACAGATACTTATTTTTTGGTTCCGAATGGTCGTTTAAAACTAAGAAAAGGAAACATTGAGAACCACCTTATTCATTACCATCGCCCTGATATTGACGGCCCCAAGAATTCGTTAGTCACCTTGTATAAGAGTGATCCTGAATCCTCGCTGAAAGCGCTTTTGACAAAGGCACTTGGTATTAAGACTGTAGTGACAAAACAACGAGAGATCTATTTCATTGATAACGTAAAGTTCCACATCGATATCGTCAAATCCCTTGGTACTTTTATCGAAATCGAAGCCATCGGTAAAACAAACGATGATACCGAAAAACTCAGAGAACAATGCACCCACTACATGCAACTCCTAAAAGTACAAGATAGAGATCTGGTAACTAACTCCTACAGCGACATGTTAATGTGATAGTTTTGAGTGAGGGCGGGCGAGGTGGCGGAGGTGTTGTTTGAACGTAGAGAGTGCCGGAGCAACCGACCCGTAGGGGCGACCCCAAATAAAAAACAAACTTCCACAAACAAATAAAAGACATCAACCGTTTTTTCAGTGCTGATGCCTTTTCTATTTCTTAAATTTTTTCGATTGGTTCTATTTCCAAAGGCTAATAGCCAATTTCAAGTTGTCCTACTCCACAATCAATCGCTTAGTCAACACTTGATCATCCACTCTAATACCCAGTAGGTAAACCCCCGCTGCCACGCCCGACAAGTCAAGCGTTTCTGAGATTTCAAGCACATCAGACCGCTCCAAACGCAATACAGATTGGCCGAGTGTGTTGGTCAGTTCCAACTGCAAATCAACTGATTCATTGAATGACAGTTCAAGCGTAGCCTGTTCATCTGCTGGATTCGGATAAAGACTTATCGCTTCGAGACCAGTGATGGTTGTAGTATTGGAAGTGCCGCCACCAACCATTGCACAAGCTACCTCTGAGCACCCATTCGTATCAGTTGCGGTAACACAATGAATTCCTGCAGTTAATCCTGTAGCGGTTGCTCCAATTTCTCCGTTATCCCATTGGTAAGTATAACCAGGAGTACCACCACCTGTGTTGGTTGTTCCAGTACCATCTGCTGCACTGGGTGATGAAACTGGGGTTGTCGTGATCGTTAAGGTAATTGCTGGCGGTTCAGTAATGATAGCACTACTGGTCGTTGTACATCCTAGCGCATCGACAACAGTTACGGTATAATTACCTGCGCATCCCGGATTTATAGGGTTGTAAATATAAGTATAAGGTGGTGTTCCTCCTGCAGCGACCGTAGTGATTTGCCCATCACAAGCTCCATTACAAGTAACATTCATGACACTATTTTGTGCTGTCAAGGGCAATGGTTCATTGATGATTACAGTAGCAGTTCCCTTACAGCCATTGGAATCAGTGATCGTCACTACATGGTTTCCACGACATAAGTTTAGCGCCAATGGAGCGGTAGAACCATCATCCCATAAATAAGTATATGGAAATGCGCCACCACTGGTTTGTGCAACAGCAGAGCCATCACAACCACCTGCACAGCTAACAGGGGAAACTTCAATTGCGATTACTGAGATGGGAGGACAACCTGCAGCTTCTGGCAATACAAATGACTTTGAAGCGGAAGCGTTGTCTCCTAGTGTAGTATTATCATTATTGACTGCAGTCGCAGTATAATAAAAAGTGATATCTCCTTTTCCAGGAAAGGGCGCTGTCCAATCAGCAGTAAAGAGTGGAAGAAAGGAAGGACCAGTATGTTCCCAATATGTCCTTCCAAATGCTACTCCTAAACCCGTGCCAAGTCCTGGGTTTTGGAAGGTGCCAGCAGCTGAATTATTAGGATCCAGTGCGGTCATTTGAAATCCGAATCTTGATGCTAACCCACTAGTATCAGATACTTGGAATGTAAGGTTATAAGTGGTGCCTGGGTCATAAGTAGTTGCTGGTAAACCAGATGGTCCTAGTACAGTTAAAAAAGCATCAACTGTTCCAAATGGGCCTGTGTTATGACAGGTGATACAGGTAATCCCTGATTCTAGTGGAGCACCAGTATTTCCATCCATTTGAGTTGTAGCACGGCCACCCGCACTACTGATTAAGGCATAACCAATAAGACTAGTAAAAATTACAAATAGTAGTTTGTAGTTCATTATGTAGTTTGTTATGTAAATATAACGATTTCTAATTTTACTTTGCTGCTTTTTATGTTGTTTAGTGTAAAATCTATCATGCTTCGTCCTTGTAAGCGCTCTAGGCGATTAAATGTAATAGCTTCATAGCAAATTCCGCATTATCGTTTTCTAGTTCAAGTCCTGCCCACACATGCACTCTAGTATTAAAGTCATCTTTCTCAGAAAAGTTTTGAATGAAGTTGTGGACTTCAGGCTCTTGTCTCAACGCGGTCATTTCGTCTGATGTAGGTAAAGCATATAATCCTGCCAATCGTCCGATATCATTCCCAGTCAACACTTCACTCTGTTTTATATGGTCTGGAAGTTGGTCATATCCCAGCGATATCTTAGTCACTGGTTGCACTACGGTGAAAATCGCATCCCCGCTTGCTCTTGTGTAGTAGGAACGGCCCATTCTACCCACCAGATCAATCTTATGTGGGTCGATCCTGTTATTCTCATCAATCACCTCTTCACTCACATGCATTTTCACCACATCACAAATGATCAAATGACCGGCACCACCGTGTTTTCCAAGCGTTATAATCTCTTTCACCTTACATTCCATTTGCACTGGGGACTCTTTTACTCTAGGCGGTTTCACTATGTCTGAAGGCACGGGTGTCAGTCCTGTCTTACTAAATTCGCTTACTGCGCTATCAAAATTAACTGCGGCCACTGCCATCTGTCTTACAATAGCATAATTCACCACATTAATCACCACTTCCTTATTGATCTCAATATTATGGAGGGTGTCCTTGGTCGTGTTATCGCTCACCCGTCTGTTGGAGGAAAACACTAGGATTGGCGGGTTGGAACTAAAAGCATTAAAAAAACTGTAAGGCGCCAAATTGACCAAACCATCCTCATTGATCGTACTGGCAAAGGCAATTGGGCGTGGCGCTACTGCTCCTAGCAAAAATTGGTGAAAGTCATGTGTTGGGATCGTACCTGGTTCTATTGTTCTCATAGTATCTCTTATAAATGAATCACAAAGTTCCAAACATACATAAAAATCAATAATCGGTCTAGCTAAAATCAAGATTTCGTATAGTATAATTATTTGGGGCTATCCCTTCATTCGTTCCTCATTACGGGGCGGGCTGCTGCTTGGCTCGTTATTCACTCGGCCCTACGGTCTTCGCCTATCGGCTCACCATTCCGCATCCCTTAGCCACTCCTTGTTTCTATTGTACTGAGATTTTAGAACACTGTGCTTAAGTCTATAAGTTGTTGAGAGTTTAAAGGAACTGGTAACATGGAACTACAATTAGATCCCACAGGGAAGTGAGTAGCATCAGGCGAAGCCGTCCATGGTTGTTAACACAGACTACCTAAGTGTTCATAAGGTGCGTTAGTACTGCCTCTATTGTACAAACCCTAAAGGCTGTTTCCTGATAAGGTGCGTAGCATTGTCCCTATTTGTAACACAGACAACCAAGTGCTCAAAAGGTGCGTTAGCATCGGCTCTATTTGTAAACTTCATCACCAACAAGAGTTCGGAGTGCCAATTTCCATTCAATTCAAACCACAAATCGGTTCCAAATACTAGTTTCAATAACTTCAACAGACTAAAAACTCGAAAATTCATGAATTTTTCAAAAAAAATATGACACTAGAATACCGATAATCACAACCATATTTTTTAGCGTGTAATCAGCATTACTCCTTTCAAAAGACTTATGTACTAGTATAGTTTCGATCAGAAAATTCTGAAAACAATTCAAACGAAACACATTGATTATCAATTATTTAGTATTTTACTTTTAAAGTTATTGGATTTTAATTACATGTTATTGGAACTAAATACGAATTCTTTTCGTTTAAATGTTTCATTCCAAAACCAGATATACATATTATCCCTTTGGTTTGAGGAAAATGCATTGCGATTGAAATTTCATTGGAAAAAAAAGAAAAAATGTTTCTTTTGGAAGAAAAAAGTCGTAAATTTGCGAGCACTTTGAAGAAAGTAACAAAATATAGTTGAAATTGTTAGCCAGTTTTCATTAGAAGATTAATCGTTTTTAGAATAAAAATGCCGATGTAGCTCAGTTGGCCAGAGCAGCTGATTTGTAATCAGCGGGTCGGGGGTTCGAATCCCTCCATCGGCTCCATTTTTATTTAAGATCATAATAATACCGGGGGTGCGCCGGAGTTGGAGAGCCGGGCCAGACTGTAAATCTGGTGACTTCGTCTGAATAGGTTCGAATCCTATCACCCCCACTATTTGAAAATTATGATAAGCGGAAGTAGCTCAGTTGGTAGAGCATCAGCCTTCCAAGCTGAGGGTCGCGGGTTCGAGTCTCGTCTTCCGCTCAAAAAACAGTTAATTCTTTCTCTGAATCGCCTACATTATTTTATGCCAATGTAGCTCAGGGGTAGAGCACTTCCATGGTAAGGAAGGGGTCGGGGGTTCAATTCCCTTCATTGGCTCAACTTTTTTATACTAATTCAATAATTATTCGACAAAAATTCATCAAAAAATTAATTAAAAATCGATGGCAAAGGAAACTTTTAACAGAGATAAACCTCACGTGAACATTGGAACAATCGGACACGTTGACCACGGTAAGACTACTTTGACGGCAGCTATCACTAACGTCTTAGCTGGTAAAGGTCTTGCCGAGAAAAAAGATTATACGTCTATTGATGCCGCTCCTGAAGAAAAGGAAAGAGGTATCACAATTAACACGGCTCACGTTGAGTACGAAACTGAAAATCGTCATTACGCTCACGTTGACTGTCCAGGTCACGCGGATTATGTAAAGAACATGGTTACAGGTGCGGCTCAGATGGATGGTGCTATTCTTGTAGTTGCTGCTACTGATGGACCAATGCCTCAAACACGAGAGCACATTCTTCTTGCACGTCAGGTAGGTGTACCTCAAATCGTTGTTTACATGAACAAAGTAGATTTGGTAGACGATGAAGAAATGTTAGAATTAGTTGAACTAGAAGTTAGAGAACTTCTTAGTAGCTACGAATTTGATGGTGACAACATTAGCGTAATCCCTGGTTCTGCTCTTAAAGCATTAGAAGGTGATGCAGGCGGTGTTGAATCTATTGAAAACCTAATGGCAGCTGTTGATGCTGACATTCCGCTTCCTCCTAGAGTTCTTGATAAGCCATTCCTTATGCCTATTGAGGATGTATTCTCAATCACAGGTCGTGGAACTGTAGCAACAGGTCGTATCGAAAGAGGTGTTATTAACTCTGGAGATGCAGTTGAAATCATCGGATTTGTTGACGAGCCTTTAACTTCTGTAATCACAGGGGTAGAGATGTTCAGAAAAATCTTGGATAGAGGAGAAGCTGGTGACAACGCTGGGCTACTTCTTAGAGGTATTGAAAAATCTGCAATCCGTAGAGGTATGGTAATTTGTAAGCCAGCTTCTGTTACTCCGCACACTAAATTTAAATGCGAAGTATACGTTCTTGGAAAAGATGAAGGTGGACGTCACAAACCATTCTTTGATGGTTACCGTCCTCAATTCTACTTCAGAACAACTGATGTAACTGGTGATATCAAACTACCTGCAGGCGTTGAAATGGTAATGCCTGGAGATAATATCGCTCTTGAGGTACACTTAATCACTAAAATCGCAATGGAGAAAGGTCTTCGTTTCGCAATTAGAGAAGGTGGTCGTACTGTAGGTGCAGGTCAAGTGACCGAAATTATTGAGTAGAATTAGAAATTCTAATAAGAATTTAAACATAATAATGTAGCCTGCTCCTCTTTAGTGGCAGGCTGCTTTATCATGTACGGGCATAGCTCAACTGGTAGAGCGACGGTCTCCAAAACCGTAGGCTGGGGGTTCAAGTCCTCCTGCCCGTGCAAATACAAAAGGATTCATTCATGGAAGGAATTAAATCGTACGTAAAAGAAAGTTACAACGAGTTAGTGAATAAAGTAACATGGCCCACTTGGCCGGAATTGCAAAACACTACTATCGTTGTCTTGATTGGCTCAATTATCATTACATTGATCACATACTTTATGGATCAGGTAGCCATGTTAATACTTAAAAATCTGATTTATACTACTTAAAATGGCAACACTAACAGATACTAAATGGTATTGCCTAAGGGTAATCAGCGGAAAGGAACGTAAAATCAAGGAGTATATTGATAAAGAAGTTCAACGATCTGAATGGGATCACGTAATTTCTCAAACTTTGGTTCCTACCGAAAAAGTATATAAGATCAGAAATGGTAAGAAAGTAATCATGGAAAGAAATATCCTTCCTGGTTATATCCTGATCGAAGCAAGAGAAGGCAGACTTTCAGGTGAAATGATTTCCACAATCGCAAACGTTACTAATGTGATTCATTTCCTTGGGAAAAATAATCCACTTCCAATGACTAATGTTGAAGCCAACAGAATTCTTGGTAAAGTAGACGAATCACAAGAAGTAGGAGAATCACTCAGCGAACCGTTTATCGTAAATGAATCAGTAAAAATCGTGGATGGTCCGTTCAACGAATTCATCGGAACCATACAGGAAGTGAACGAGGAGAAGAAGAAGTTGAAGGTGATCGTAAAAATCTTTGGTCGTGGTACCGAAGTAGAATTGAATTTCATGCAAGTAGAAAAACAGGCTTAAAATGGCAAAAGAAATCGGTGGTTTTATTAAACTACAAGTAAAAGGCGGACAAGCTAACCCTGCTCCGCCAGTTGGACCTGCATTGGGTGCCAAGGGGGTTAATATCATGGAGTTTTGTAAGCGATTTAATGCTGAAACACAGGATAAACAAGGGAAAGTTTTACCAGTAGTAATTACTGTTTTTAAAGACAAATCTTTCTCCTTTATAATCAAAACACCTCCTGCAGCTGTTCAGTTATTAGAAGCAGCAAAATTGAAGAAAGGTTCTGGTGTTCCTAACCGTGACAAAGTCGGTACGGTAAAATGGGATGATTGCCTTAAAATTGCGGAAGACAAAATGTCTGACCTTAATGCATTTTCTGTAGAAGCCGGGGCAAGAATGATTGCAGGTACTGCCAGAAGCATGGGCCTCAATGTTAGCGGTGTTCCAGGAGCTGAAAATTAGAATAAAGAAAAATTGTTGACAGATACCTCGGTCAACTTATTATTTAATTATAAAATAGATTGTTATGGCTAAAGTTTCAAAACGAAGAGCTGCTTCCGACAAGAAGATGGAAGAAGGCAAGCTATACACATTAGAGGAAGCAGCAAAGCTTGTTAAAGAAGTGAATACTGCGAAATTCGACGCATCAGTCGATTTACATGTACGTTTGGGTATCGATCCTCGTAAAGCCGATCAGGCATTGCGTGGTACCGTTACGCTTCCCCATGGTACTGGTAAATCAAAAAGTGTACTTGTATTCTGTACACCAGACAAAGTTCAGGAAGCTCTCGACGCAGGAGCTGACTACGCTGGTCTGGACGAATACATTCAAAAAGTACAAGGCGGATGGACGGATATCGACGTAATTGTTGCTATGCCTAATGTGATGGCTCAAGTCGGTAGACTTGGACGGGTCCTTGGACCTCGTGGGTTGATGCCAAACCCCAAAACCGGTACGGTTACCGTTGATGTAGCATCTGCAGTTACAGATGTGAAAGGTGGTAAAATTGCTTACCGTGTAGACAAGTTTGGTATCATTCATAATTCTTGTGGACGTGTTTCTTTTGATAGTAAAAAGATCGAAGAAAATTTACGAGAAGTTATGAATACTATTGTGAGAATTAAACCAGCATCCGCAAAAGGGGTTTATATAAAATCAGTTACTGTGGCATCTACTATGAGCCCGGGAATTAAAATTGATCTTAAAGATTTTAAATAATCTTGAGATTTAAACATCAATTAATATGACCAGAGCAGAAAAATCAGCCGCAATTGTAGAATTACAGGAAGTTTTCACGAACTCTAAAAATTTCTATATCACAGACTACGCTTCTTTAACTGTTGAACAAATCAACAACCTTAGAAGAATCTGTTTTGATAAGGGCGTGAAATTAAGTGTTCTTAAAAATACTCTCGTTAAGAAAGCACTGGAAAAAGTAAGCGATACTGAGTATACAGAATTGTATGGTGCCTTAAAAGGACCAACTGCAATTATGTTTTCGGATACCGCTAACCTTCCAGGAAAGATTATCGAGGAATTTAGAAAGAAACACGATAAGCCTGTACTGAAAGCGGCATATATTAATTCCGACATCTATCTTGGTGATGACAAAGTGAAAGAGTTAAGTTCTCTAAAATCAAAAGAAGAACTTATTGGCGATATCGTTGCTCTCTTACAATCTCCAATGAAAAATGTTATTGGATCGCTTAAATCAAGTAGCAATACAATTGCAGGCTTGGTGAAAGCACTTCAGGAAAGAGGAGAGTAGTTGGCTCAACCAACCCATGAAATGGCTTCCAAGCTTATATCATATAAACGAATCTAATTTTAAAATCTAAATTAAATTATCAATAAAATGGCAGAATTAAAAGAACTCGCAGAATCATTGGTTAATCTAACCGTTAAAGATGTTAACGAGTTGGCCAATATCCTTAAAGAAGATTATGGTATCGAACCAGCAGCAGCAGCAGTAGCAATGGCACCAGCAGGCGGCGGAGGCGATGGCGAAGAAGCTGCAGCTAAAACTGAGTTTGACATTATTCTTAAATCAGCAGGTGGAACTAAACTACAAGTTGTTAAAGAAATTAAGAACTTGTTAGGTGTAGGATTGAAAGACGCTAAAGCACTTGTTGATGCAGCTCCAGGCCCAGTGAAAACTGCGGTACCTAAAGATGAAGCTGAATCAGTGAAAGCAGCCCTAGAAGCTCTAGGTGCTGAGGTTGAACTTAAGTAATTTCTTTCATCTTCAGGGATAGAAAATCCTTGATTAATTCTACAATGCACTTGTTAGAAAAATTAGGATACATCAATATCTTTTTATAGGAATATGGGCTTAGCCAAAGATAAATTTGGCTAAGCCTATTCCCGTATATAATCACTATAATTTTACTTATGGCCATTACGAAAGAGGAACCGATAAAAAAAAGGATTAACTTCGGTAAAATTAAACACGTTTCTAATTATCCTGATTTCCTTGAAATACAAATAAAATCGTTTACTGAATTCTTTCAGTTAGACACTACCCCTGAAAACAGAGGTAATGAAGGCCTTTTTAAAGTATTTCAAGAAAATTTTCCGATAACAGACGCCAGAAATATATTCGTACTTGAATTTCTGGACTATTTCGTTGACCCACCTAGATACAGTATAGAAGAGTGTATGGAACGTGGTTTAACATACAGTGTTCCCTTAAAAGCCAAATTAAGGCTCTCCTGTAATGATGAGGAACACGTTGATTTCAAAACAATTGTAAACGATGTATTTCTTGGAAATATTCCTTACATGACCCCTAAAGGCACATTTGTTGTTAACGGATCAGAACGGATTATTGTTACACAATTACATCGATCACCTGGTGTATTTTTTGGTCAAAGTTTGCACCCAAATGGAACCAAAATCTATTCCGCTAGAGTCATCCCGTTTAAAGGAGCATGGATGGAGTTCGCTACAGATATTAATACTGTCATGTATGCCTACATCGATCGTAAAAAGAAATTCCCTGTTACTACACTTCTAAGAGCTATTGGATTTGATTCTGATAAGGAAATCCTTAACCTTTTCAACCTTGCCGACGAAGTTAAAGTAAATCCTAAAAGCCTGAAAGCGGCTATAGGTAGAAAACTTGCAGCCAGAATTCTTAAAAGCTGGACGGAAGACTTCGTAGATGAAGATACGGGTGAAGTAGTAACCATCGAAAGGAATGAGGTGATTCTCGAAAGAGACACAATTCTTGATGAAGTTAATATTGATCGAATTCTGGAAACAGAAGTAGAGACAATTATCCTTCAGAAGGAAGACGTCGAAGATGATTATACTATTATATACAATACCCTGCAGAAAGATACCTCTAACTCAGAGCTGGAAGCAGTACAACATATTTATCGTCAACTGAGAGGAACAGATCCGCCGGATGAGGAAACAGCTCGTGGTATTATCGAGAAATTGTTCTTTTCCGATAAGAGATATAACCTCGGAGACGTTGGTAGATATAAGATTAACAGAAAACTGGAATTAGATATCGATCGCGAAATCAGAGTACTGACTAAAGATGACATCATTGCCATCGTTCGCTACCTCGTTCGTCTAATGAACCAGAAAACTGTGATTGATGATATTGATCACTTGAGTAATCGTCGTGTAAGAACAGTAGGAGAACAATTGTACTCTCAATTCGGTGTTGGTTTGGCTCGTATGGCTAGAACTATTCGAGAACGGATGAACGTAAGAGACAATGAGGTATTTACACCAGTTGATCTGATTAATGCCAGAACATTGTCCTCTGTTATTAACTCCTTCTTTGGTACCAGCCAGTTATCTCAATTCCTAGATCAAACTAATCCACTTTCTGAGATTACGCACAAACGACGTATCTCAGCACTGGGACCTGGTGGCCTTTCTAGAGAGCGTGCAGGTTTCGAAGTAAGAGATGTTCACTATTCTCACTACGGACGACTTTGTACAATTGAAACACCGGAGGGACCGAATATTGGGTTGATCTCTACGTTGTGTGTACACGCGAAAGTAAATAAAATGGGATTCCTGGAAACACCATACCGTCCAGTAGTAAATGGTAAAGTGGATTACACTAAGGAACCTAAGTATCTATCTGCCGAAGAGGAAGATTACAAAACAGTAGCACAATCTAATCAGTACATTGAGAAAGATGGAACGTTCATGTTGGAACGAGTTAAGTGTAGAAATCATGGTGATTTCCCAGTATTGAATCCTTCAGATGGTGAAATTGATTACATGGATGTTGCACCTAATCAAATTGTAGGAGTTTCTGCATCTATGATTCCGTTTTTATCACATGATGACGCCAACCGTGCCCTGATGGGCTCAAACATGCAGCGTCAGGCAGTACCACTTATTAAGCCTAATTCACCTATCGTTGGAACTGGACTTGAAGGTAAAGTGGCTACAGATTCGCGAATGCTCCTAAATGCCGAAGGCGAAGGACTAGTCGAATATGTAGATGCTGATAAAATTGTAATCCGTTACGATCGTACAGATGAAGATCAGTTAGTAAGCTTTGAGGATAGTCTTAAAACATACAACCTGACTAAGTTTAAACGAACGAATCAAGGTACCTGTATTAACCTGAAGCCTATTGTAAGAAAAGGTGACAGAGTTTCTAATGGTGTTATTCTTTGTGAAGGATATGCAACTCAAGGAGGAGAATTGGCTTTAGGTCAAAACCTTATGGTAGCATTTATGCCTTGGAAAGGATATAACTTTGAGGATGCCATTGTGCTATCTGAACGTGTAGTACGGGAAGACATTTTTACATCTATTCACATTGTTGAATTCGAACTAGACGTAAGAGATACAAAACTTGGTGAAGAAGAATTAACCAATGATATCCCTAACGTAAGTGAAGAAGCTACAAAGGATTTAGATGAGCATGGTGTTATTAGAGTTGGAGCTTGGGTGAAAGAGAATGATATCCTTATCGGAAAAATTACACCAAAAGGAGAATCAGATCCTACACCAGAAGAAAAATTGCTTCGTGCAATCTTCGGTGATAAAGCAGGTGATGTAAAAGATGCCTCCTTGAAAGCGCCACCATCCACCAAAGGAATTATTATCGATAAAAAACTTTTCGCAAGAGCGAAAAAGGATAAGAATAAGAAAGCTGCTGAAAAAGAGAAACTAGCCAAGCTAGATGATATGCATAAAGGCAAGCTTAATGAATTGAAAAATATCCTTGTCGATAAAATGCTTGTTTTGGTGAAAGGAAAAACCTCTGCTGGTGTAAAAAGTATTTACAATGAAGTATTGCTTTCAGTAGGCGTGAAATTCACACAAAAGAACCTTTCTAATATTGACTACATCGCTGTTGATTACTCCAATTGGACGAAAGACGAAGCTACAAATGAGTTGATTAAACGTTTACTTCACAACTTTAGAGTTAAAGTCAACGAAGAAATTAGTAAGTACAAAAGAGAGAAATTTAACATCAGTATTGGTGATGAATTACCCGCAGGTGTACTTAAATTGGCTAAAGTGTATCTCGCTAAAAAACGTAAGCTTAAAGTGGGAGATAAATTAGCAGGTCGTCACGGTAACAAAGGAATCGTATCTAGAATCGTAAGAACCGAAGATATGCCGTTCCTTGAAGACGGAACTGCAGTTGATATCGTGCTGAATCCTCTTGGTGTACCTTCTCGTATGAACCTCGGACAAATCTTCGAAACTGTACTTGGATGGGCTGGATTGAAGCTTGGGCTTAAATTCGCTACTCCAATTTTCGATGGTGCGAAATCACACGAAATTGAAGATTACATCAAGCAAGCAGATCTTCCTCATTATGGACAAACTTACCTTTATGACGGAGGAACTGGAGATCGATTCCACCAGAAAGCAACTGTCGGTGTGATCTATATGCTGAAATTGTCTCACATGGTTGATGACAAGATGCACGCAAGATCTATCGGACCATACTCATTGATTACTCAGCAACCACTTGGTGGTAAAGCTCAGTTTGGTGGTCAGCGTTTTGGTGAGATGGAAGTTTGGGCACTCGAAGCATTCGGTGCATCAAATATCCTACGAGAGCTGTTGACTATCAAATCTGATGATATTATCGGAAGAGCTAAAGCTTATGAAGCAATCGTTAAAGGAGATAATCTACCGGAACCAGGTATCCCGGAATCCTTCAACGTATTGGTACACGAGCTTAGAGGTCTTGCATTAGACATCAAATTTGATTAAGGAATCAGTTATGATTTCTATTTAGAAAAATTACTTTACTTCAACTTATAATTTTAAGTATGCCTTTTAAGAAAAAGAACAAAGTAAGAAAGAGTTTCGATAGCATCACTATTAGTCTATCGTCCCCGGATGACATTTTAGAACGCTCCTATGGAGAGGTCCTAAAACCGGAAACCATTAACTACAGATCATATAAGCCGGAAAGAGACGGTTTGTTCTGTGAACGGATTTTTGGACCTGTTAAAGACTATGAGTGCTATTGTGGTAAATATAAGAGAATTCGATACAAGGGAATTGTATGCGATCGTTGTGGTGTAGAAGTGACTGAGAAGAAGGTGAGACGGGAGCGTATGGGACATATCAAGTTGGTAGTTCCTGTGGTACACATCTGGTACTTCAAATCACTTCCGAATAAAATCGGATACTTGTTAGGATTATCTTCCAAGAAATTGGAAACCATTATCTACTACGAAAGATATGTAGTCATCCAGCCAGGACTCAAAGAGCCAGAAGGTGTCATGAAAATGGATCTTTTGACGGAAGAAGAATACCTCGAACATGTCGAGTCACTTCCTAAAGAGAACCAAATGTTGGGTGACGACGATCCAAATAAATTCATTGCTAAGATGGGAGCAGACGCAGTTCGCGACTTGCTTGGACGTCTTGACTTAGATGAATTGTCGTACGCGCTTAGACATCAAGCAGCAAATGAGACATCACAACAGCGTAAATCAGAAGCGCTTAAGAGACTGAGAGTTGTTGAGTTGTTCAGAGATGCTAGAACTAGAGTCGAAAACAGACCTGAGTGGACCGTCATACAGTATCTACCAGTCGTTCCTCCAGAATTGAGACCCCTCGTTCCTTTGGACGGTGGTCGGTTTGCAAGTTCTGATTTGAACGATCTTTACCGTAGGGTAATTATTAGAAACAACAGACTGAAAAGACTACTAGAAATCAAAGCACCAGAAGTTATCCTCAGAAATGAGAAACGAATGCTTCAGGAAGCTGTTGACTCTTTATTCGATAACTCAAGGAAATCTAATGCAGTAAAAGCAGAAGGTGGACGTGCGTTAAAGTCGCTTAGTGATATTTTGAAAGGTAAGCAAGGACGTTTCCGTCAAAACTTACTTGGAAAACGTGTGGATTATTCTGGTCGTTCTGTGATCGTTGTAGGTCCTACATTGAAATTACATGAGTGTGGTATTCCTAAAGGGATGGCAGCCGAGTTGTTTAAACCGTTTGTCATCAGAAAACTGATTGAGCGAGGCATCGTGAAAACAGTAAAATCTGCCAAGAAATTGGTTGACAAAAAGGATCCAGTGATTTGGGATATTCTTGAAAATGTGTTGAAAGGTCATCCGGTAATGTTAAACCGGGCACCTACGCTGCACAGATTGTCAATTCAGGCTTTCCAGCCAAAATTGATTGAAGGAAAAGCAATTCAACTACACCCACTTGTATGTAGTGCATTTAATGCAGATTTTGACGGTGATCAAATGGCCGTTCACGTACCATTGAGTAATGCAGCGATCTTGGAAGCCCAAGTGTTGATGCTATCTGCTCACAATATGTTGAACCCTCAGGACGGATCACCGATTACACTTCCTTCTCAGGATATGGTTTTAGGACTGTATTACATTACTAAAGGACGGGAATCAGTTAAAGAGAATAAAGTTCGTGGCGAAGGACGAAAGTTCTACTCCGCAGAGGAAGTAATCATTGCTTATAATGAAGGATCTGTTGATCTACATGCTTGGATTGAAGTTCGAATTATGGATTTTGATGAAGAGGGCAATAGCGTTAGGAAACTACAGAAAACAACTGTAGGACGAGTATTGTTCAACCAATATGTTCCTGATAATGTTCCTTTCGTAAATGAATTGTTGACTAAAGGAAACCTTAGAAAGGTAATTGGTAGAATACTTAAACTTACTGATTTTAAAACAACAGCTGCTTTATTGGATAATATTAAGGAAATGGGATTCCTTTGGTCATTTAAAGGTGGATTGTCTTTCAATCTTCCTGACCTGATTACTCCAACAGTGAAAGCTGATACATTGAAGTCTGCACAAGAGGAAGTAGACGAAGTTTGGGATAACTATAACATGGGTTTAATAACGAATAATGAGCGTTATAACCAAATTATCGATAAATGGACTTATGCGGATAGTACAATTACTTCTAACTTAATGAAGGAATTGGCCGATCATAAGCAAGGATTTAACTCAGTTTACATGATGCTTCACTCTGGAGCACGTGGATCGCAACAACAGATTAAGCAGTTGTGCGGATTGAGGGGGCTGATGGCAAAACCAAGAAAATCTGGTGATACTGGAGGCGCGATTATTGAAAACCCGATTCTATCTAATTTCCTTGATGGGCTATCCGTTCTGGAGTACTTTATATCAACTCACGGTGCACGTAAAGGTTTGGCCGATACTGCCCTTAAAACTGCAGATGCGGGGTATTTGACTCGTCGATTAGTCGATGTCTCTCAGGATGTAGTGATCAGAGAATACGATTGCTCTACACTTAGAGGAATTAGTATCTCCGCTCTGAAAGAAAACGAAAGAATCATTCAACCTCTAGGAGAGCGAATTGAAGGCCGTGCAAGTTTACATGATGTATACGATCCGATAACGGATGAGTTGCTAGTAAAAGGAGCGGAAATTATCACGCAAAAGCAAGCGGCTATTGTCGATGAGTCTGCAGTAGAAGAAGTAGAAATTCGATCTGTATTAACCTGTGAAGCAAGACATGGTGTCTGTGCATTATGCTATGGTAAGAACCTTGCCTCTGGTCGTAATGCTGAATTAGGTGATGCTGTTGGAATTATTGCAGCCCAGTCTATTGGTGAGCCAGGAACACAGTTGACACTTCGTACTTTCCACGTGGGTGGTACGGCTTCTCACCAAAAAGCAGAAAACGAATTAGTTGCTAAGTTTGATGGGGTGATTGAGTTCGACGGAATGCGTACTATTTCACATGAGCATCCTGAAAAAGGAACTCAGGACATTATTTTGGCAAGAACTGCTGAGATTAGATTGGTTGACCCTGCAACTGGAAAACAATTTACTTCAAATCACGCAAATTATGGCGCCACACTTGTTGTCAAAGACAAGGCAAAAGTCAAAAAAGGTGATGTGATTTGTACCTGGGATCCATACAACGCGGTTATTGTCTCTGAGTTTGGAGGTATCGCAAGATACTTGTCAATCGAAGAAGGTATTAACTGTCGGGAAGAGGTGGATGATCAGTCTGGTAAGCGAGAAGTCGTGATTATCGAATCAAAGGATAAGAAGAAAATTCCTATGATTGAAATCGTGGATCCTAAATCAGATGAAGTACTGAAAACATATAGTTTGCCTGTAGGATCTCACATCTCTATCTCTGACGGAAGTACTGTTGCTCAAGGTGCACAAATTTGTAAGATCCCTAGAATCTTAGGTAAGATTCAGGATATTACTGGTGGTCTTCCTCGTGTAACTGAATTGTTCGAGGCAAGAAACCCATCTAACCCAGCGGTTATCTCTGAGATTGATGGTGTTGTTAGCTTCGGAAAGATCAAACGTGGTAACAGAGAATGTATTGTTACTGCAAAAGATTCTCAACGTCGTAAATACCTAATCGGATTATCTAAGCACATTCTTGTACAAGAGGGTGACTTTGTTAGAGCTGGGTTTAACCTGTCTGATGGAGCGACCTCGCCAAGAGATATTTTGAATATCAAAGGGCCATTTGCAGTACAGAACTACTTAGTAAATGGCGTACAGGAAGTTTATCGAACTCAAGGTGTAAGAATTAACGATAAACACATTGAGGTAATCGTTAGACAGATGATGAGACGTCTTCAAATTGAGGATTCTGGTGATACTATCTTCTTAGAAAAAGAACCAGTTGAGAAATTTACTTTCCTAGAGCAAAATGACTGGATCTATGACAAAAAAGTCATTACGGATGCAGGAGATTCGACTAAATTAAAAGAAGGTCAAATCGTTACACTACGTCAGCTTAGAGAAGAAAATTCACTACTTAGAAGAAGCGATAAAAAGTTAATTAAACACAGGGATGCCATTCCTGCAACTTCAAGTCCTTTACTTCAAGGTATTACAAGAGCATCATTAGCTACAAATAGTTGGATTTCAGCGGCTTCCTTCCAGGAAACCACTAAAGTATTGAGTCGGGCATCTATCGGTGCAAGACAAGATGACTTAGAAGGCCTGAAAGAAAACGTTATTGTAGGAAAGCGTGTTCCTGCCGGTACTGGAATCAGAAGATATACTAACATTATCGTAACTCATAATGATGATTATAAGATGGAAGATGAGCAAAGCGAAGAAGTCGCTGCTGATCCCGTTAAAGGATAATTAAGTATTAAAATTTTACAAAAAGCAGATAGTCAACTTGATTATCTGCTTTTTTTTGGTACTTATCTTGCAATACCTTTAAATAAACAATACTATGCTTAGCATAAATCTTCAATATTCGACTATTACTAAGTTACTTTGGCTTGGCCTGATGCTCCTTTTATTAGCTTCATGTAAGGATGATGTAGAAGAACCAGATCCGATTTTTAGGTATAAGGATAAAATTTTCCAAGAAGTTGAGCTCACAGCAAATGTGGTTTATGGAGAAAACACTAAAACCGATGGAAGCCCCGTCCTGCTTGAGATGGACGTCTATCAGCCCAAAGATGATGAGATGGTAGTGCGCCCTCTTGTAATTGTCGTGCATGGAGGTTACTTTACCTCAGGTAACAAATCTGACCTAGCGCCTCTAGCAGAAGATTTGACGAAATACGGGTATGTCTCCGCCACAATCAACTACAGACAGTGGGAAGGTGGAATTCCTGTTGACTCAACAGACCTGGGATTTGTAACCGTTCAAGCAATTGGTGACCTGAAAGCAGCAATCAGATACTTTAAACAAAGTGCCGTAACCAGCAATGACTTTGGAATAGATAACAGCCAAATCATCCTGCTTGGATACTCTTCCGGCGCAGTGATTTCAATGATGGCTGGATATCTGGACGACTCAGAACTGACCCTGCTGGCAAGCCATCTCCAAAGTAGCTTTAATCTCAATGGTGGCCTAGAAGGTAATAGTGGAAATCCAGGACTATCGTCCGAAGTAAAAGCGGTAGTCTCGATTGCTGGAGCAGTGTTCAATAAAAATATTATCAATCCTGCTGAACCACGTCTCTTGAGTATTCATGGAGACGCTGATGAAGTAATGCCGTATTGCAGTGGACCATTCTTCGATCAACTCGGGAATGCCGGATTTAAACTGGACGGTCCTTGCGTATATCATCAAAGAGCAACTGATTGGGGGATAACAAATGAGTTAATGACTATCGACAATGGTGACCATAGTAGTCCCTTTAATAGTATCAATGATGAAGAAGTAATACACAAGATCCTTAACTTTTTGTACGATAAGGTTGTTAATAAGTAATGCCAATGAATTTTCAAAAACATAACTTTATTGAACAGATAAAATCGGTATTGGATCAACCCTTACCAGGAAGAGCGGCACAACTCAAAATGTCCACCAGTCTGCCTCAATATCAAAAGCAAATTGAGACGCCCGCTAATGTTCGGGTAGCAGCGGTATTGGCACATTTTCATTATGATCAGGAATGGAAGTTAACGTTGATGGAACGAACAAAACGGGGGCCACATAGTGGACAAATTAGCTTTCCAGGTGGAAGAGTGGAGGAACAAGACTCTGACTTGATTGGTACTGCACTCCGGGAAGCGCACGAAGAAGTTGGAATTCTCCCAAAACATGTTGAGATATTAGGAAAATTGTCCTCTCTGTATATTCCCGTTTCAAATTCTCTAGTACATCCATTTGTTGGATACTCTAAGCAATCACCTGATTATAAACTGGAACCGGAAGAGGTGGAATCCTTGATTGTAGCCTCTTTTACAGATTTTTTCAATCCAGATAAACTCAAATCGAAAAACTTGACGGTAGGCAATGGATTCCAGCTAAAGGATGTGCCTTATTTTGACATCAATGACCATGTCGTTTGGGGAGCCACTGCAATGATGATGAGTGAGTTACTAGTTGCCATACAACAACATCAGAAGATCAATTCATGAGTAGTATTTACTTACATATTCCGTTCTGCAAGCAAGCCTGTCATTATTGCAATTTTCACTTTTCTACTTCACTCAAACGAAAGGATGAGTTAGTCGACGCGATATTCAAAGAGTTGGAAATGCAAAGCGATTACTTGCAAGGAGATGACGTACGAAGTATTTATTTTGGCGGAGGTACACCTTCATTGCTAGAACCAGAAATTATAGCTCGACTCTGCGAGGTGATTGACAAGCGATACCAACTACTTCCTGACGCAGAAATTACAATAGAAACGAATCCAGATGACTTGACACCAGAATATCTAAAGGGATTGAGCCAAACACCTATCAATCGATTGAGTATCGGTATCCAGTCCTTCGATGATAAGGATCTGAAGTATATGAATCGCGCCCACAATGCTGAGGAAGCACTTGATTGTCTCAAACACGCACTAACCTTCGGTTTCGACAATTACAGTATTGACTTGATTTACGGTACACCAACCATGACTGACAAACAGTGGCAAGCCAATCTAAATACTGTTTTTGAGCTCAATGTCCCACACATTTCCTGCTATGCACTTACCGTCGAACCCAAGACTGCTTTAGCCCATTTTATCAAAAACAAACAAGTCGTTCCAGTAGAAGATGAGCATTGCGCCCGTCAATTCGAAATCCTGGTAGCGGAAATGGATAAGGCAGGATATGAGCATTATGAGATTTCTAATTTCTGTAAAAACGAAGCTTACTCTAAGCACAATTCCGCCTATTGGAATGGAGACAGTTATCTCGGTGTCGGTCCTGCTGCGCACTCGTTCAATGGGGAATCTCGTCAATGGAATATCGCTAACAACGCTCGCTACATGCAAGCCATAAAAGAAGAGAAGTTACCTTTCGAGATAGAACACCTTTCCGAAGCAGATCGCTACAACGAATACGTCATGACTTCCCTTCGTACCAAATGGGGTGTCGATCTCGGTCGTCTTATTCAGTTTGGCTATCGAATCAATGATCGCTTCATGGACGAAGCCCAAATCTTCTTCGACAGGGGACAAATGGTCCAGAATGGTAATAAAGTCACACTCACCAAAGCCGGTATGTTGCTCTCAGATGGCATCATCAGTGCGTTGTTTATGGATTAAGTAGTACACAATTGTCTTTTTCTTTTGGGCGCGATCTCCTGCTATCCGCTCGTACTCTGCTTGTTAAAAGACTGTAAAACATAGTCCCTTCTAGTCTTCCTAATCGTCAGCCGTCGCCGCTCCTTGTTTCACTAGCATTTATCTTCACCTCGTCCCGCTTCTATCAGGCGCGCGGCTCTGAAAAGGATTAAGCAGAAGCGACAATACATGAATTGACTAACTTAGTGGCACTCCTGTATTCCGTTGCGCAGCAGGTAGGCCTAAGACTAAGGGTTTTCCTATAAGTAAAGCCCTTCGTAACTGCCTACTCTTTATCCACACAATAAATATGCTTTTCATTAAACATTAATCACTCATCAATCATGAACAACCCCAGCATAGCGATACGTAATGGTGAGCCGATAGGCGATCCCGAAAATTTTCGGGAGAAACGATAGTGGCAGGCCTAGTGAATAACGAGCTATGAAGTAGCGCGACCTTCAATTACTGGCGATAGCCAGTAACTAAAGGGATGCCACAAAATAAAAACCAGTAAAATAACAATATGTGATCAAGTATTATCTGGAATTGTTTAATTTTACAATCTAAATAGTCATTATGGAACATATCATTTTTTCAATTGAAAATAATGTTGGAAAGATCACACTCAACAGACCAAAAGTATTCAATAGCTTTACAATGCCAATGGCAACCGAAATGCTGGAATGCTTGAATGAATGCTTAAACAACGAAGCGATTCGTGCAATTTACCTTACCGGAGCAGGTAAAGCGTTTTGTGCAGGGCAAGACTTGGAAGAAGCAGTTAGCGGGCCTCATATTCGGGATATAGTGAAGCATACTTATGACCCAATCATCAAGAAAATACGGGGTATTGAAAAACCAATAATTTGTGCAGTCAATGGTGTTGCAGCAGGAGCGGGAGCAAATATCGCCCTAGCTTGCGATATTACTGTGGCCTCCAGTAATGCCAGCTTTATTCAAGCATTTTGCAAGATTGGATTAATTCCTGACAGTGCAGGAACGTTTTTTCTACCTAGAATTATTGGTGTGCAGAAGGCGACAGCCCTCATGATGCTAGGCAGCAAAGTCTCAGCAGAAGATGCAGAAAAGATGGGAATGATTTATCAGGTAGTTGATCATGAGTCTTTCGAAGCAGCAGCCATGAAAATAGCAACCAAGCTAGCAGCAATGCCTACAATTGGATTGGGACTCACAAAACGATTATTAAATCAATCCTTCACGAATACCCTATATGAGCAATTGGAAATGGAAGAAGAATTGCAATACCAGGCAGCGGAAACCGAAGACCACAAGGAAGGAATCAATGCGTTTTTAGAAAAAAGAAAACCAGTGTTTAAAGGAAAATAATATGCAGATGAAAATTGGAGTACTAGGCGCAGGGGCAATGGGCAGCGGAATTGCACAAGTCGCATCAACAGCAGGACACAAAGTACTTTTGCTGGATACAAATGGCGACGCCTTGAAAAAGTCTAAAGCAAAACTGGAAAAAGTGATGAACCGCCTCATCGAGAAAGGACGCGTTACTCCTGATCAAGCTGCAGGTATTCAGCAACGCATCCATTACGGAACAGCGCTCACAGAATTTAAGGATTGTGGCTTGGTGATTGAAGCCATCATCGAAAATCTAGACATCAAAAAATCTGTATTCAGCAAACTCGAATCCATTGTTTCTGAAGATTGTATTTTGGCAACGAATACCTCGTCTCTCGCTGTAGCAGCTATAGCCGCAGCATGTAAGGAGTCACATCGTGTCATCGGGATCCACTTTTTTAATCCTGCACCACTGATGAAACTAGTGGAAATTATCCCTGCCATTCAAACCAGTCCAGACACTTTAAAAACATCTAGAGCACTCATAGATAGTTGGGGCAAATTGACGGTAGTTGCAAAAGACACACCTGGCTTTATCGTAAATCGCATCGCCCGCCCATTTTACGGTGAAGCTTTGCGTATCTATGAAGAAGGCATGGCTGACCCCGCTACCATTGACTGGGTGATGAAAGAACTAGGCGGATTCCGAATGGGGCCCTTCGAACTGATGGATTATATCGGCAATGATATCAATTTCACAGTCACCGAGACGGTCTTCAAGGCATTTTGGTTTGATCCACGATACAAACCAGCCTTTACACAAAAACGCTTGTCTGAAGCAGGTTATCTAGGGCGTAAAACAGGAAAAGGCTACTACGATTATAGTGATGGCGCTGTAAAACCGCAGCCAGATACTGATGCTGTAAAAGGTAATGCTATTCTCTGGCGCATCCAGATGATGTTGATTAACGAAGCAGCTGATGCCTTATATCTCAATATTGCTAGTAAGGAAGACATTGATACCGCTATGACTAAAGGCGTGAATTACCCTAAAGGACTGTTGCAATGGGCAGATGAAATCGGCATTCAAAAATGTGTAGATGGCATGGACGCGCTGTATGATGAATATCGAGAAGATCGTTATCGGTGTAGTCCCTTGCTCCGAAGAATGGCCGACCGAAAGCAAAGTTTTTTTAGTAACTTAAATCAAACAACAGTATGAGTGATGAACAAGCACTAGCAAAGAAAGTATATGATGCCATGTACGAAAATGATGAAATGAGCCAATGGCTAGGTATCGAAGCTTTAGAAATCGGCCCAGGTGTGGCAGTGTTACGGATGACTGTGCGTAAGGAAATGCTAAATGGAATGGACATTGCTCATGGTGGCATAACGTATTCACTATCTGATAGCGCACTTGCGTTTGCCAGTAATTCACATGGTCGCAAGTCAGTGAGTGTTGAAACCAGCATTTCACATATCAAACCAGTTTACGCAAACGATGTATTGACCGCAACAACTAAGGAGGAACGGGTGACGAATAAAATCGCCATTTACACCATCGCTGTAACCAATCAGCAAAATGAGAAGGTCGCATTATTCAAAGGCACGGTTTATCGATCTTCTCTGGACTGGTTTGCAGTTAAGGAATAATGAAATGGCTACCGTTAAATTTACATATGCTTTGAAACGCTTCTTCCCTGATCTGAAAGAGGAAGAAACGATCACAGCTGCAACAGTAAAGGAATTGTTAGCGCAACTCGAAACTAACTATCCTGGCCTTACAAGTTACGTGGTAGATGAACGTGGTCAGTTACGCAAACATGTCAATATTTATGTCAACAACGCCCATATCAAGGATGAGAAGGCGTTATCTGATCCATTGACGGATCAGTGTGAAGTGTACATAATGCAAGCCCTGTCTGGCGGTTAATTTCGATTGGATTGTCACTGATATTAGTAAATCCTGATCTCTTGTCCTCTTCAATTATTCAATTCAATGGTTAGAGGACGCGACCTTCTCCAGGTCAAAATAAAGAAGACTTACTGACGGAAATCTATGGGGTAATATTCTGCCCAAGTTGTTCCCTTCGGTTACTCCAAACTTGATCTATTACTCGAATACTTAGTTTTAAACATCTCAGGTTTTGGAAACCTAACAGGTTCGGGTAACATCGTTCTTAAATTTTCCTTTATTCATAAAATTGGTTTGTTATGTTGGAAGAATATTAAACATTATTTTTTTCAAACTTCCGCATTTTTTATGATGAATAAAGAACGAGCGATAAAGACCGATGTTACCCGAACCTGTTAGATTTTTTTGAATCTGAGAGGTCTGGCAATAGCGTTAGTAATTCTTTCAGCAAATCTAAAAGACATTCAAATAATCTTATTAAAATTTAATAAGACAGTAGTGATTTGCTATTCCCTAATCCGGATTTAATCAGTTGCTTCATTGTTCATTTTTATCTGTTTCCAATGTTATACAATATCGCTGAAAATATCTCGTTTCAATGCTAATGAAAGTAGCCGCCTGCATCCTATTTTTCTCCTATTATTTTCACTTAATTTATATCTGAATTTTGCAAAAAGAAAAGGGGTTATAAACATTTAAAAATTCAATTGTTAATTGATTGTAAATTATATTTGTATTTTATTGTAAATAAATAAGTTGCCTTAACGTTTAAAGACCGAAACAACTATAAAAAACCACGTAAATTTTGTATCTTTGTAGCTATGAGTGATGAAACAAAAAAACCGCAGAATTCAGATTACGGAGCAGACAATATTCAGGCGTTAGAAGGCCTGGAAGCTGTTAGGAAAAGACCAGGGATGTATATTGGAAGTACCGACACAAAAGGACTTCATCATTTGGTATACGAAGTCGTTGATAATTCTATTGATGAACACTTAGCTGGGCATTGTAGCCACATAGCAATCATCATCCATCCAAACAATTCAGTAACTGTAAAAGATAACGGTAGAGGTATACCCGTTGGCATCCACGCCAAATTGGGTAAATCGGCACTAGAGGTCGTAATGACAGTACTGCACGCCGGTGGTAAGTTTGATAAAGATACGTATAAGGTATCTGGTGGACTTCACGGTGTTGGGGTTTCTTGTGTAAACGCATTGTCAATTGATCTGAGAGTAGAAGTACACAGAGATGGAAAGGTCTATGAGCAAAGTTATAGCAAAGGGAAACCAAAAGCTGATGTAAAAGAAATTGGTACTACTGATATCACTGGTACAAATGTTACCTTCTTACCAGATCCTAGTATCTTCGAAGAATTAGAATACAGCTGGGTTATCCTTGCAAACAGAACAAGAGAACTCGCTTTCTTGAATCAGGGTTTACACCTAACACTGATCGATGAGCGGGAAAAGGATGAGAAAGGGGAGTTTAAAAAAGAAGTCTTCTTATCAGAAGGTGGACTAGCTGAATTTGTCCAATATTTGGATGAGTCAAGACAACGATTGATCGAAAACCCAATTCACGTAACCGGGGAACAGGACAATGTGCAGGTCGAAGTCGCCATGCAGTATAACACCTCCTATTCAGAAAACTTGCATTCTTACGTCAATAATATTAATACAAGGGAAGGCGGAACACACGTCAACGGATTCCGTCGTGCAGTCAATCATATCTTTAAGAAATACGGAGAAGACAACGGGTTTTTTAGTAAACTGAAGTTCAATATTTCTGGAGAGGATTTCCGGGAAGGACTGACAGCAGTTATTTCTGTGAAAGTACCAGAGCCGCAGTTCAAAGGTCAGACAAAGGGAGAACTTGGTAACTCTGAGGTGACCAGTATCGTATCTGCCTGTGTACGAGATGCATTGAGTGCTTATCTTGAGGAAAACCCAAAAGAGGCAAAACGCATCATTGACAAAGTGATCCTTGCCGCTACTGCTCGAAACGCAGCACGTAAGGCCAGAGAGATGGTGCAGCGTAAAAACATACTGACAGGTTCAGGATTGCCGGGTAAATTGTCAGATTGTACCTCAAAAGACGCAACGGTTTCCGAGATTTTCCTTGTTGAGGGAGACTCAGCCGGCGGAACGGCCAAACAAGGTCGTGATAGAATGTTCCAGGCAATCTTACCATTAAGAGGTAAAATCCTCAATGTGGAAAAGGCCATGGAGTATAGAATCTATGAAAACGAAGAGATCAAGAATATCTTTACTGCTCTAGGTGTCAGAATTGAAAACGTAGACGGCGAACGGATACTGAATATCGAAAAGCTGAGATACCATAAGATAGTCATCATGTGTGATGCCGACGTCGATGGTAGTCATATCGTTACACTGATCCTTACCTTCCTGTTTAGATATATGAAACCGCTGATTGAAAAAGGCTACGTATATATTGCAGCACCACCGCTTTATCAAGTGAAAAAGGGTAAAAAATTCAAGTATTGTTGGAATGAAGAAGAACGTAAAGCTGCAATATTTGAATTAGCTGGAGAAAGTGAGGCAGGTATTGGTATTCAACGTTATAAAGGTCTTGGTGAGATGAACGCAGGACAACTTTGGGAAACCACTATGGACCCTGAACGAAGAATGTTGCGTAGAGTTAACATTGACGATGCAGTAGAAGTAGATCGTGTTTTCTCAATGTTAATGGGTGATGAAGTACCGCCAAGAAGAGCTTTCATAGAAGCAAATGCGATTTACGCTAATGTGGATGCATAAGTTCTAGTCTAATATTGGAAGAATAGAAATAGCCATTGCATTAAGCAGATAGGAAATACTGAAAGGGATTGACGCAAGTCAGTCCCTTTTTTTGATTTTAACTTGACTGCTATGAATTTTCTCGGCATATCTATTATAGTATGCGGTTCTTTCTAAGATTTATTGAGCTATTGTGAGTTATTTATTTTAGTTAAAACCTAAAGAATAGTAGATTTTCGAGTAAAATCGCCTTGTTACTATCATACGATAAATAAAAATTCAACTTTTTTTACACTTTTTTGGCCTGTATCACACGTCACATCCTAGGTGACCTGTTTAAATCATATGAAGTTTGTTGATTGGATGATATGGATCACATTTTTCATAGATTTAGATAAAACAAAGAAATTTATTATTTGAATAATGGCATATTTGTGACTAAAAATGATGTTTTTTTCAATAGTTTAATCATTTTTTTTGACATGAAATTATAAACAGTTTTTTGATTTAATAAAATGATAATAAAGAGATTAAATGTTAATTTTAAATCTATTGACTGTCACAAGTAGATTGTATTTATTTTGCATGTTTAAGTGATAAATCAGAGGATTGATTTTTAATACTAAATAATTTAATATGTTGATTATCAGGTCACAAAAAGTGATAATTTAGCTTGATGTTAAATTTTGGCACTTGCGTGACGTCTTAAATTACTGCATCTTACAATCGTAATCAGTAACAAACACTTTTAAAATAACAACATGAATTTTTTTACTAAAGCTTTAATTCTTACCTTTTTTACCTTCTTAACTATTTTTGCATCAGCTCAAGATGGAACATACGATGTTCGTTTCGAAACAAACAGTATTGATTGTAACAACAACAAAATTTACGTTAACCTTGACGTAAGAGCAAATAGTGCTAACGGCGACTTCAATATCGCGGATCAAAATTACAGATTCTCTTACAATAGAAAAGCTGTTGTAGTTGGTTCGCTAGCCATTGACTCTATGCACCTTACCGGATTTATTGGATCAAGTTTATATGACCCCCACAACTTAAATGGCTCACTTGATACTGTTGTTTCATACAATGTAGTATTAGCAGGTGGTACTGGTGAATTGATAACAACTGACTGGAGAACGATTGGTAGAATCTCTTTTGATATCTTGGACATTGACCAATGCCTGGATTTGATCTGGCACGACCACAGTCCTTCAATGTTTCCTCCAACTTTTATTAGTGAGAAATTAGGTACTAATCTATATGAAACAACAGAGGCATTATACTTAAACGGTTCAAGTTGCCCTGCTCCTATATGTAATGCTTTCCCTATCGAATTGGCAAGTTTTGAAGCTGCTGAGGAAGATTGTGCTGCTGTAATTGAATGGACAACAGCTTCTGAAGTTGATAATGACTATTTCGAATTAGAAAGAAGCTCAGATGGTGAAACCTTCACAGTTATTGCTACAATCAACGGTGCAGGTACAAGCAATGCACTACTAAGTTACACTTACACAGATTCAAAAGCTTCAGCTACCAACTACTATAGACTAAGACAAGTCGATTTTGACGGAACTTCAACTACTTCAAACACAATCCTACTAAGATCAACTTGTTTTGAGGAAGGTACTGCATTCACAATGTCTGAAGTTTATCCGAATCCGGTGACTACTGGCCCAGTAAATCTAACCTTCTATACTGAAATGGATATCAACAGCGCTGAAGTTGTGGTAACAGATGTAACTGGAAGACTGATTTACACCGCTACTACGGAAATCGCTTTAGGATCAAACAACTTAACTATTGATTCTGATCAATTTGCCTCTGGTACTTACTTCGTTCAAGTAAGAAGCAATAACTGGAGAACGAATGCTAAGAAATTTGTAAAACTTATGGACTAATAACTTCCAAACTATAAACTTACGAAAACCGATTTACGCTCAATAACATTAATTAAACCCAAAGGTTCTTTATCCAAAAACGTTAAAAAGGAATCCAACGCTCAACTCCTGCCCTATTAAAGAAGTGTTTGTTACTAGTTTGTTACTAGTTGTTTACTGATTAAGAGTGATGATTTTTCATCACTCTTTTTTTATGTCATTTTTTGATAGGAAGTTGCGATACCTGTTGAACCAGCTAACAGACATCAGCAAAAGCCAGCGATGCGTGAGTGATAGACAGCAGGCGCGACGACAGGAGCGAGACCGAAGGCCGAACGAGTAGTGAGCTGCGAGATAGCACGACCCGAAATGAGCAAGAATGTATGCAATACAGTACTTGCGAATGGAGCGGGCACGCCATAAGAATCTTTGTAAATCTAAAATAGGCTTTCAAGTGTATACCTGCCATTAGTAGTACAATAGTCAGTAATTCCAAGTATCTGAGACATATCGTTTAATACGCTCACCGCTCACCACAATAGAAGGGAAGACTTATTTCGTTTTCGGCTGACTTCTGATTTCCATTAACTTTACATAACGGAGAAATACACTCCATGCCATGATTCCACTAATGACTAGTCCGACTCTTCCGTCCAAGAAGCCTAGTTTGAAGCAATAGTGCTTGATGAATCTAAACAGCGGTTTTAGGAATAAGTGATACAAGGAGACCCTGCCAGTTTTACTGTCATAGTCGCGGGCAGACCATCCAGCATACCGGTCTACTTTTTCAAGGAAATGAGTGATGTCGCGATAGGTGTTATGCGTCATCCGATGTTCAAGCATGCCTATAAGACCGTTCGTGGTAATCTCTTCATGTACTAATTTGTCCTCGTACACACAATGTGATTTGTGGATGAGACGAATCACTTTATCATTCTGCCATCCGCTATATCGAACCTCCTTTCCCATAAAAAAGTTTTGACGACCAATCCAATAACCTACTTTGTCTGGTGTACCACTTAAGATGTGCTGAATCTCAGTTTTCAGTTCCGGGGTCACGCGTTCATCAGCATCTAAAATCAGAATCCAGTCATGAGTGGCTTGGGGGATGGCCCAGTTTTTCTGTTCAGCAGGGTACTGGTATTGACGTTGAAGGATCTTAACAGGAAACTCCTTGGCGATAGCAAGTGTTTCGTCAGTACTAAAGGAGTCCACGATCAGAATTTCGTCTACCCAGTCCACTGTTTCCAGCAACGCCCGTATGTTATGCGCTTCATTGTAACAAGGGATGATGACAGAAAGTCCTAGCATAAGTTATACAACTTCAGATTCTAGTTCCTTGCCTAAATACACCAATTTATCACCCTCCTCAATTTCAGAATGGAACTCAGAGGTAATAACACTTAACATACCATCTGATCGTTTAAGGAAAAGGGGAATGCTTTCGTGCTTGGCAAATATATTTTTCATGGTAGTATCGAAATGCTCATTGGACTTCAACTTGTATTCATGAATTTCGGGGTGACTTCTGGCGACTTCACTGAAATTAATGTAATCATCTGTTTTGGAGAACAGTGTTCCTTCTGGATGCTTAATGACTCCGCTAGTAACCTCTTCGGAAGACACAAAACGGTAGGCCCCATTTTCTCCAAAATCTGCTCGTAATCGCTCCAATGCGACTTTGTTAACGTTGTCGTTTCCAGTCATAGCAAACATATATCCCATAGATAGCAGGTCAAAGTTGTCTTTAAAGTCATCGGTGTAGACGTTGCCTTGTATTGCTTGAATACCTAGCTTCCGGCAGCTTTCTACAGATTGTGCATTGGTGTCAATAACGACCACATCTTTGCCATTGTCGATTAGATATTTTCCAATCAATCTTGAAGCTTGTCCGCCTCCAACAATCAAGATACCTGAGGAAGAATCTTGCTGCACCCCAAGAATTTTGGACATGAATCTTGCAGTAGTGGCATTAATTAATACCGTGCCTAACACAATTAAAAATACAAGAGGTGTAATAAACTCAGCCCCTGGGACGCCCGCGTTTGTAAGCTTCAATCCGAACAAAGAGGCGATACCTGCAGCTACAATTCCTCTAGGACCAACCCAGCTCACAAAGAGTTTTTCCTTGGTGGATAAATCAGACCCGTGTCCACTAAGAAATACACCGATAGGACGAATGACTAGTACAACAATCGCAAAAACGATTAACATATTGATGTCAATCAATTCTAATTGCGATATATTGATATTCGCTGAAAGTAAGATAAAAAGTATGGCAATCAGCAATACCGTAATTGATTCTTTAAAATCATAGATTTCCTTGATCTCCTTGACGTCCATATTGGCCATCGCCATTCCCATGATTACCACAGTGAGAAGCCCTGAATCATGAGCGATAAGATTGGCTAAGACGAAAGCTGCAACCACAGATGCTAGGGTAAATACATTTAAGAGATAATGCGGGATCATTTTTTTATCAATCATTTTCACCAAGCCTAAAGCAAACCCGTAGCCTACTGCAAAACCAACAGAACAAATGAGCAAGAATTGTGTTATGGTCTCTAGCCAGAAACCTCCAGTGCCATGTCCCTCTGCTTGAACGCCCATGGTGGTTTTGATAAAATCATAAACGATTACAGCGGCTAATGCACCAATAGGATCAATCAAAATCCCTTCCCATTTTAAAACGGTAGAGACATTTTTATTCAATGGGACATTCCGCAGTATAGGAGCGATAACAGTTGGGCCAGTTACAATAATCAGTGCTCCAAACAAGAAGGCTATTTGCCAGGATAGTCCAAGCACATAATGAGCAGCCAAGCCACCACCAATAAAGGTGACAAAGGACCCAAGAGTAATTAGTTTGCCAATTGCGGGTCCAACACTTTTGATCTCACTGCGTTTCAAGGTCAAACCACCTTCAAAAAGAATGACACTGATGGATAATTCCACAAAATGAAACAACCCTTCACCAGGAAACAAGCCATGAGGGGTATCTGGACCGAATTCAGGATTAATTAGTTTATGCTCTAAAAAGTATTCTGCGATAGGACCAACAGCTAAGCCAGTTAGAATCAACGGTAAGATTGCTGGAATTCCTGCTTTCCACGCGATCCACTGTGCTGCTATTCCTAAAATTAATATTCCTCCTAATTCAACCATAAACTATGTGCGTTTAAACCGATAAAGTTAATAACTTTTTGAAAGTTCACAACTCGTTAGTCCTCATTTTCCGACCAATGGCGGTATTGTTTGGCTCCATCTTCCAGTCGATCATAAAATTCTTCTCCGTACTTTCTAATTAGCGCGTCCTTAACGAACTGATAAACAGGGATTTCTTTTTCCTTACCCAAAGTACAAGCTGCCGAACAAATATCCCATACGTCATAATTAATATGTTCATAATTATCATTACTTTCGATTCGAATGGGGTACAAATGACAGGAAATCGGTTTCTTAAAATCTGTTAAACCAGCATTGTGCGCCTGTTCTATACCGCAATGAGCAATACCTAGTTCGTCTCTAGTCATAAAAACGCAAGCACCGTCTGGCAGTAGACTGGTTCCAAATTCCTTAGGTTCTTCAAACCATTGGCTGGTTCCTGATTGCTCAATGCTGTCAACGCTTTCTTGTGTGAGGAAGGGTTTCACAATTGGGTATATCTCCTTGAGTATTTGCTTTTCTTCTGGTTCTAGTGGGGCACCGAAGTCTCCTTCCTTACAACAAGCCCCTTTACAGGCATTGAGGTTGCAGATAAACTGTTTTTCGATGACGTCTGGACTGATGATTTTGTTTTCGATGATAAGCATTCAAAGTAGTTGAAATTATTCGGTTCTACCCAATAAATGATCTGGTAGAGTTTTGCTTAATATAGTTCTAATTTTTTAATGTTTATCAACCAAGATTAATTGACCTAAAACACGAACTACCTGTTAGATTACTGATTTTCTTGTGCCTTTTTTTTCAGCCGGGACTCCAGAAGTTGCTCTAGTATGTGTTTTAACCATGATTTTTGCACTATTTCAGTAGTCTTATCCAGTTCATTGTAGAGTTTCATCAATACATCCTTATCATGTTTATTGGAATGAATCTGTCGTACTGTCTGCGAAAATTTAAGCATTCTTTTGACAAGGAATTCCTCAATTTCCTTTTGTCTGGTGATGAATTTTCGGAAGGCTTCCAGGGCGTTTTCCAGTAAACTTACTTCGTCTAAGTCGAAATAGCATAAAATTCGGATGATTTTTTCATAGGTTTTATCATTGATGTTGATGAATACCTGTTTTGCATTTAAGAAGTCTAATGCCAGTTCTGGTTTGCCTGCTCTGTGGAACATAAATGCCTTTGAGATCTGAACAGTTGGCACCCGCATATCATCTTTTAGAAGCACCTGATGTTCTTTGATAAATTGTTTGACATAATCAAATTCGCCAACCCGGCAGCCTTGAATCACAAAATTGAAGAATACACCGTAAGTCAGAAACCCTTGGTCTAACAGCAGTTTTGATTCGAGCGCGTATTTTGTGATCTCATAACTGTTTCGTTCTGCCTCATGTGGTGTATTGGTTGTGTAGATCAAGTAGGTGCAGTAGTTGATCAGAGGAGTGATCAGGTTTACTTTATCACGATGAGGTAGATTGGGCATCAGCTCGAAAGCAATATTCTTCATTTGCTGAAACGTCTCAATATTAAATTCTTTATTTAAGATAGAGCGAACGCCCAGATAATTTAGTTTAGTGAAATTATCATCTCCAAATTTTCCTTCTTCTACCAAGTGGATTAATTCTGGAAGTAAATCGATTTCCTGGCTTACAGAAGCAATATGACTCCTAAACATGATAATCCAGGCATGGTATAGTTTATTAGAACAATAGAAGCGATCTAGGTATTCAAGGGATTTTTCTACACTCATTACTTTGTCAGAAAGGTGATGTGTCCTAGGATGATGTAACAATTGTCTTAATAATTCGTATTTCTTTAGGTAGAAATCTGTGGAGATGTTTTTTGATTGTTGTAGTGACTGCTCCATTTTTTTATGTTGCAGGAAGAAAAACTGATCTACGTCCCTTTCTTTATAGATTTCAAGCAAGAACTTATCTCTTTCATAGGTAGGGTCTCGCATTTTGACCATAATAAGGTAATCTTCTAACAAATTCTTCAAATCGTACATGACAGAATCCATTTTTTTCTGGATTTTTTTCTCGTCAATGTTTTTTGACTTGACTTCTTTTGGAAAAACTTTGGAGAATAAAGCACGTTTTCCCTGAGTTTGTTTTTGACCTTTTAAAATACTTTTTAATTCTTTATAAAGGTTTTTTACTGCTTCTTTTCGATTAAAAAAATCAGTATTAATGTATCTTCCGAACTCGTTAAGTTCTTGATTATCAAGTGATTTTAATAAATGTACAACCTTGCTATCTTCCATATTAAATTATAATGCCTCACAATGCAATCCTCTTTTTTTGATTACCAAAATTAGATTATTTTTCTAAGAAACAGGAAAAAAACGAGGAGAAATACCTAAAATTGTCCGAGGAGAATTTTTGAAAAAAAATCGGAGAGTAAATAGTGATTATATTAACATGATAATCAGCTATTTATGTTTTAATTGTTGTGCTTTTTTGAAAAAAAAAATAGGAGAGAAATGTGTTTTTGTCCTAGGAGAAAAGGGGTAAATCAGCCTATATTTGAATTGTCAAAAGGGACGAGATTGTTTAAAACTTGAAATTGAGATTTGATAAAAAGCTTAGAGCAACTAGTAGCATTGCTACAAATGTTTAAAGTTTTAAACATAGACGAAAAAGAAAGGCTTGTGCAAATGGTTTAACAACCAGAATAGCCCAATTAATTTTGTCCTGACTAAAAAAATGAGTTGAGGGTTTTCAGAGAAGTAAATTCTCAACTCATTACTTTGAAATTGAAAGTTTATAAGTTTAATACAGGATGCTGTATAAAACTTTAATAGATATTTAGGTTGGAATAATAATTTATAGTCTTCAATTCAAAAGTGATTTGAAGACTATTTTTTTTGCCCTAAATTTAAATTCTACCTGCCAGTAATCCCCACCACATTAAGAAATCCTTAATATTCGAGCTAAAATTGGTCAGAAAATTGTTTCTAACTATATTGTGTTTCCCATTTTATGCAAATAAAAGCTCATGAATAATTTTCTATCAATACTCATTGCCTTACTGTTTACTATCACGTGTGTAGCCCAAGAGGTGGCTAACATAGAACGATATCAAGGAATTCCCGACACTAAAGCAATCCACGCCATTGTAGTGGATTCATTTAATAATAAATGGATCGGTACCGACCAAGGTTTGTATAAGATCAATTCCTTCTACAATCCTGTAGACGTTATTTCCGAAGAAGATGGGGTTTTGGCCATCGCCAAAAACAGAGGAAACGGGATATGGGCTGCCAGACATGGCCTCGACATTATTTCTGTAGATTTAAGAAACAAAGCACAACTGAAAAGAGAAGATTCCCTCGTTATAACCTCTATGATGGTAGATGATAACTGGCTTTGGGTAGGAACCAATCAAGGGGCATTCACTGTTTCGATAACAACGTATGAGGTTTCTAACCACTACACCGCCGCCAACTCAAAATTAATCACCGACCAAATCAACGTGATGCACCGCGATCAGTTCGGAGTCAAGTGGATCGGCACCAATAGAGGTCTCATCCGTATTGGCGATAAAGGATGGAAGCTCTACGAAAAAAACTCAAAGGTAACAGCAATTACGACTTCCGACGAAGGAACATGGGTGGCCGCAAAAAGAGATACCTGGCTGATCGACAAACACAACAGATGGTATCCCATCGCAATTGACCGAAAATTGAGTAAAGGCGAAGTCCACGGATTAACCACCGACAGCAAGGGAAGACTCTATGTGGCTTCTCAGATCCTGGTCCAATACAACCCTTTTGATGAAGTCATTTCACAATACGACGAAGAATCAGGCTATGTAGATGCAGAAGCCTTAAGTATCGCAGCAGACAACAACGACGAAATATGGGTGGGGACCGCCGATCGCGGGCTCTTCCGAATCGAGTTTACCGAAGAAGCCACTGACAATCTTGTTGTCCTAATGAATATCGAGAACAAACTCCTCTGTAATGGACATAAAAATGGGTCCATCAAACTAAAAATTAGAGGTGGGGAACCGCCTTATCGAATCAAGTGGAATAAACCACAATACCAAAGCGATGTCGCTGAAAATCTGAAAGCAGGTACTTATGCTGTTACAGTATCAGATGGTAGTGGTAAATACGCCTACAACAGCACTACATTGACCGAACCCGCTGCGCTTGCAGTCACAGTCACCCAAAACGAACGAATTAGCTCCAAGGGGCTTAGAGACGGTAAGGCAGCGATTAGCGTGCTTGGTGGAACGCCAGGATACACTTACGAATGGAGTAACGGGTCTACCCTAGAATCTGCCAAACGATTAAAAGCTGGGAAACAACTCGTTACTGTCAAGGATAATAATGGTTGTCAGACGGTTGAAACGATTGAAATCAAAAAGGAAAAGTTGATTCCAGAATTGGCCGTAAAGCAATTAGAAGTAGGGCAAACCCTTCGCATGAAGCAGTTGTTTTTCGAAGCAGATTCTACGATTATCAAGGAAGAATCCTACATTTTGCTTGAGGAGGTATTAGAGTTCTTACAAGCGAATCCAGTCATTGCTATTGAGATTGGTGGTCATACCAACAACATTCCTAAAGATGAATATTGTGATATGTTGTCCAACGCTAGAGCAAAAAATGTAGCAGAATATATGTACAGAAGAGGTATTCCTAAGGAACAACTTACGTACAAAGGCTATGGAAAACGCAACCCTGTCGCCTCTAATATGACAGACGCTGGAAGAAAACGGAACCAACGGGTAGAAATAAAAATCTTAAGTTTACAGGATGAATAAACTACATTACCTGCTGGTACTGGTTCTTTGTTGTTTGGCATTTCACACATGGGCACAACCAAAACAACTCTCTGAGCAAGCGACCATCAGTCTGCTGACGTGTCAGCAAGGCGATGAATTGTACTCTATTTTCGGACATAGCGCGGTACGGGTCAACGATCCTGCACAACAACTGGATATCGTTTACAACTATGGTACGTTTAACTTCAATACCCCCAACTTTTATCCTAAGTTTATCAAGGGAGAGCTCAATTACACCTTGAGTATTAGCCGTTTCAAGAATTTTATGGCGACTTACAGGCGAAACCAACGCGATGTGTCCGAACAATTGTTTGTATTGGATAAGGAACAAAAAAACAAGATATACGCCTTTCTACAAGACAATATGAAGCCCGAAAAGCGAAATTATCGATATGACTTCTTTTTTGATAATTGTGCGACACGAATTCGTGATATCTTTCCTAAGAATTTTCCTGGAGAATTCAAGTATACCGACTCGATTAGTGACGGAGGCAAGAGTTTTCGCCAATACCTCGATTATCATTTGAGGAACTCCCCGTGGGCAGATTTTGGGATAGACTTCATCCTCGGTTTACCCTCTGATGCACCTGCTGGATTCCAAGGCAAGATGTTTCTCCCGCTATATTTAAAAGAGGGATTAAAAGAGGGGCAGCTCGGTGCTGTGCC